>Ga0272440_1000117_pt1 | contig 64450 bp, 89 predicted proteins | sample SSMMMBAug17_FD_192440 | JGI IMG/M metagenome (GOLD analysis project Ga0272440, IMG submission 192440) | Marine sediment archaeal communities from Little Sippewissett salt marsh, Falmouth, MA, United States - SSM-MMB-Aug17 | ecosystem: Environmental > Aquatic > Marine > Wetlands > Sediment ... | reverse complement strand
CACCGTCTCGCGCTAGCCCTATAGTGTTGTACTCGTTCTGCCCTTGGATGGCGATGTACTTTGGCCCCGTCCCATCGTCGGCGGTGATGTTGGTGGCGAAGATGTGACAGAGAACAAAGTCATTGTTGTCTACCTCGGTCTGCTGCCACGCGCCGCCCGTGAAATCGTTCCACGCCAGCCGCCCGGAGCCGCCAGAGAACGGGATAACGGGGAAGGACTCACCGGAGATCGTCGTCTCGGTCCACCGCCAGGCGCTCGCCCCTTCTCGATACCAGATTTCGATGGGATCGCCAGCGGCGATTGCGGACAACTGCCAGAAAACATCTTCGTCATCGAATGTCCCGGCACCAATTCCAAACTGCGCGTCGGAGTCGGAGTTGCCGTTACCGCTGGTGTCGATGTCCTGGATAGCCATGCCGCTCACCCACTGAGCGTGCTGCGTGAAGTGGAGATAGCGGTGGGTTTGCGGGGACATACTCGCGCCATGCCACTCAGGAAGCAAGCGACCATCGTTGTTCGTCGCATCCCAGTAGACATAGGCGATGATGGTGTAATTGACGATGACGTTCGCAACGTCCTCCGCAGATGGGTTGAGAGCGCTGGTGATCGAGCCTTCTGAGTCGATGTAAAAGACCCACAGTCCCTCGGTGTCAGTGATCGTCTCGGTGAGGTTGCCCGTCTCGGTGTACTTCACCCCGCCGAGGAAGTAGGAAAAGCTCGTCACGGCTGGCGAGACAGTCAGCGTGCGCGTCCCGTCGTCCCATGCAAGGGAAACGTCGTCCGCATCCTCGAACCCGTTTTGGCCCCACTCAGAGCGCAGGACGTACTGCGTGTGGTCGTCGTCGAGGAGGCCGCCAAGGGAGCCGTGGTCTATGGCCCCAATCAACGAATCAATCTCAGACTCCGTGTAATATCTACTGTCATGGATGTGGAGAGAGGTGTCTCCGCCATCTGTGAGGTCGGTCCAGTTTGCAGCAAACGTCGCCCTATCGGTCGCAGCAGAGGCAAGAAGATACTGGGTGTGGTCGTCATTAAGGAGACCGGACAACGACGCATGGATTCCACCAGAAACAGCAGCAGCAGCAAGCGGCTTAGAAATAACACTTTTGCTAGTGGCCTTCTCTGTAACCTTAACCTGGGTTATCGTTACCTTCGCATTAAGAATGTATATGTTATCATCACCATACCCAGGGATGGGGTCTCTGTCCGAGCCAACAACAAAAACAATTACGTCACCAGCGTCATATGTTCCGGTGCCATCAAATTCGATTACTGGATCTTCTCCATCATATTGATAGCTCGCTGTTCGTTCGCCAACTTTTTCCCCGTTGATATATGTTGAGACCCAGGCCCAATCGCCGTCTTCAATGCCGTCAAATTGAATGTAGAACTCAAAATGATAATCACCTGTAACGGGGATTGTAAACTCCGTTGAGTTGTCTCCATCCATCATGTCGCCATAATCATAAACCTCTATGTCCCAGAGAAGATCTTCCTCACTTTTAAAAAACTCATTTTTTGTTGTTGCTTGGACGCTGTTGTATGTTTCGGCATCGCCACCACCGCCGCCACCACTGGGAGAAATGGACGTGACGCTATTGAGCGGAATCCATGCTGCCTGCCCACCATCATCATAAGAATCAATATATGCAACCTGGGTGTTTTGATCAAAAAAAACTCGCCTTGTTGCCCTTGGCTCTGGCCTGTTCTCTAGTGCGCCAGACATGATCATGTTTTCAATACGATCCGTCTGAGGCACGTAACTCGCTTGAAGCTTCTGAATAAGGCTCTTTGACCAGTCGATAATGTCTCGAACCTGGTCATCCCGCTCCTGTATTGCCGCAAGAACATCTGGATCAATGTTCGCATCAATGTCTTGAATCAGATCTTCTGGCGGTTGCGGGAGGTCTGCAATTGGCGGTAGTGTAAATTCGCTCATTATGTCCTGCTCCCAGCAACCCTGAACCTAGCAATCATGCCCCAGAACTCATAGTCCCCGAGAGGAGACGCCGTCATTGGCGCGGTGAATTCAATCTTATACGAGAAGTATCTCGCCTTAACCCTAGGCTTGGCAACAATCGGACTCTCTGTCGGGTCTAGCGTTCCCTGCCACAACTGCTTTAGCTTTCTTACCGAGTTCCCACCATAGATCGTCAACTTCATTTCCGCTTCTGTGTTGCTAATTGCTGGCGTATTGTCTCCTGCGGGGAAAGTGTATTGAGAGGTGTCAACATCACTCATCGGGTCTGAAAGGATTTCAAGTTCCATGAGAACCTTCAGCTTGTCTGGATCTCCAAGATCCGTGATGGCGCTTTCAAGAACACCAACAATCGGCACACCATAATCATGCAGTGAATCACCAACCTGGTAGATGCTCCCATAAGAAACACCAGCCCTTGACTCCGTTGGTTCATGCTCAACGCCAAGAAGAAGCCTCCGCTCCTTGTTTGTCATCGCGCCAAGCGCTTCTGATGTTGGGACGGTCAGACTTCCAAGCGCAACAGGCTGATCTGCCCTATAGTGCATACAACCACAAAGGATTCCATGGTCATAAAGCCTTTCATCTTCACTTAATATCTCGTCCATGTCATAAGCCATCGACTGCTTCGAATACAGGATTGGCCATCCAGTATAAGGCTGCTTTGAAACATCAATGGTCAGTCCCTTGCGAACAATTCCGCCAAGACCTTTGACTGGGTAGAAGACATGAACCTGCTTTTGGTTTTCGTCAAAAAGCAAGAAAGAGTTTTCAACATTATCCCTATCAAGCTCTCTTGAAATCCATGTTCTGAATTGATCACCAAGATCTTGAGGAAGTCCACCATTGAACATGTAGATCCCGCCGTCTCTACCAAGGTAAATGTGCGTTGAATCGTTGAGTGCAACAACTGATCTCGGACTTACTGGCCCTTGAATTCCGGACGCTCGAAGGTATGGAGCAAACGGAGACAGACCGCTCTGCGCTGTTAGGGTATAGATGGCGTCAGTCTTATACACAGCAAACTGCTGAATGCCCATCTCTTGGATTGCAACAACCTCTCCAGGAGTATCAGCCAGGCGCAAGATGTCACTTGGATACCACTTTTTCTGGCCTCCGGTAAGCACGGTCCCGCTATAGACCACGGCGTCTGGCCAATAAGCAAACGTTTCATTGTTATAGAATTGGTGAAAGTTTACGTTTGGATCTTTATTTGCAGCATCCTCAAAATCACCCTTATATGGCAGCCCACCATCACTGAGCATTGTCTCAACGTCAAGATACGAAACGTTGCCAGCAATCACGCGCTGAGCACCAATGCCAATAGCCTTCGCTCTTGGACACTCGCCAACGCTGCCACAGGTTGTGACTGTCGGAGAGGTTGGGTCTGGATCTACATCCAAAAGGAATGCTCCCTCAGAGGCAACAAGAACATGCGTGCGCTGCTCATAATCCCATGCCCTCATCACGGGCCTGTCTGTTCGATCAACACTTACAACGCCAGTCTGACCGGGGAGACCCCACCTGTCTGAGTCTGATCTAAAAATTGCAGCATAATAAAACAGGCCGTCATCGCCGTCTGATATGTTTGTCCCACCAGCAGCCTTCCAATTATCGTACCAATCTTCCCATACTTTGTTTACCTGAACTCTAATGCCACTGTCCAAGCCACCAACATCAACCCTAAATGCCCTCCCAAGATCATCTGTTTCTTGGAAATATGTGTACTGAAGAAGGTAAGTCGATGCGCCACTAACGGCGTTCCAATCCATCGCAAGCTCCGCCGTGCCTGGCGTGCCTTGGACATCTGTCACCTCAAATCCGTCAATGACCATTCCGGTTCCGCCAACAACGAAACTCATAGACAATCTAATCCAAACAGAATCAACATCCGCGTCAAACTTGGTCCAATCAATATTGCTGAAATCAACTGTTAACCCAGGCTCGTTGGTCCAATACTGACCATTAACAATGCCTGGACCAAAGGTTCCGCCAAGCGTCCAGTCGGTGTCGGTAGGAGTCGCGGGGTTGTTTGCGTTATCGCCAATGTCGCTTTCAAAGACATCAATCTCAGCTTCCGTGACAGCAACAAGAACATCTCTTGTGGTTGTTCCTTCTTGCTGGTAGTCAAATGATCCAAGGCCGATAACCGAGCTTCCTTCGGTTTCGTTTACATAGTTCGCCCTCTCAAGCCCCTTTCTCAAGCGGAGAATTCCGTCTTCTCTGATGAAGTTGCTTGCTTCAACCAGGCCATTGATCCCAACCTTGCGTGGGTGCTCAGATCTAATTACCCCACCCAGTGGATCTGGGAACCGCGCACTCGGCATCTTCTTCATATTGACTCCTAGGCAACAGCGCAAACAGTCCCTGTTTTCACAGTTCCGCCGCTGTATTTTGCCTTGACCATCAAGTTATTCCCAGATTCATCCAAATAAAAGCTAACACTTCCATTAGATAGGTCTGCATCCAGCGGGGCCGCATTCTGCGCTCCCAATATAACCTCTCTCCCGAGAAGCTGTGAGTTTGTGTCTATACTACCAAAAATCGCAACATCATTGCTGTCAACAGTTACAAGATCATAAGTAGCATTCTGTGCAGCATTGCCACCCTGCAAAGCCTTGTCGTTCAATAGCTTGAAGTCGGTAAGCCATAAGGTTTCAGACGCAGCAAAGTAGCAGATTTGATCAGAGCTTGATGGCGCAGTATAGATGGCGAGTCCGGAGCTTCCTGCGGCATCAAAGTGCAAAAGGCCAGTCACCGGGTAGCTGTTGCCAGCGCCCAGTGGAAGATATGATCCGAGGTCAGTAATGTCAGATTCTGTGTGTGTGTGGTCGTCCACGACATCTAAGCATTCCTGAACGGTGTCGTGACCATCATCATCGGCAAAGATCCCGCCAAAATTAGATGTGTCAACACTAACGCTAGATGCGGCAAAAGACCCGTCACCAGCAAGAACAAAGGCCCTGATGGCCTGCACTGTAGCAAGCTCAGTATCCTCGCTAGAACCTGGCGTTGCTGGAATCTCGCTCACAATGTCATCCATGTCAGCACTCGTGCCGATGGCAAGAGATGTCGTGACCGTGACCGCTCCAGCGTCCGTGATATCAAATGGTGCAACTAGAGTATTAGTAGACACTCCGAGAACGTGACGAATTGCGGCATCAATGCTCGCAATACATGAATCAAGCTCGTTGCCGGTGTCTGAATCCGTCCACCTGTTGGTTGGGAATGAATCTTCAGTGTAGTTTCCCATTATGTTCTCCATGTCCCGGCTCTTCGGGCTTTAACTCTTTTAGCTCTGTGAGTTATGTACTTGCTTTTCATCTTCAACTGATTGAATTGTTTCCTGTAATTGGCCTGAATTCCGCCCCATCGACCAGCATCCTCTTCCCAGTTGTACATGATAAGCTTGTCCATCACACCGTACCTCAGCAGGTTGTCAGCATTGACTATAAACACGTTCGTGTCTGCGTTGGCTGTAATGGCTGTTGGCCTGTAAACCCCATAAACTGAGAGAGTTACAGCGAGCGGAGGAGCTGGTCCAACAAGGAATGTCTTGCCAAACGTGGACCAATACTTTCCCTGGTCTCCAGACGAGGAGGCGGAGAACGGGTATCTACTATTCATCTCCTCCCAGCTAATGTAGTCAAGCTCAATGCCATCCTCAAGATCTCCATAGTAGACCGTGATGGGCTTCTCCAATCCGGTTGGGAATGGAATGGCCCGGAGGTACTCGATGTTGTTCGGCACCGCCGAGCCACTCGCAATGTTTGCTGTCGTGACAAGAGAGCCGTCCTGCTTAGCAGGCGGAATCTCGCCGTTGTCATTGAAGTTGTTTGATGCGGTACGCGCAACCTGGCCGTAGTTAAAGCAGAACCACGGATCTTGAGCAGACATCACGTCGTCAATGACCTCGTCCATGAGGCTCCAAACCTCTTCGTCATCGACTTCGTCAATGGCCCACTTCTTAACGCGAGTGACGATATCTCCAGCCGAGTCTGCCATAACTACTCCTTACTAGGTTCGTTGTTTTATTTCACTCCGAACCTTCCTTCTAATTATAGCAGCGGTGTCGTTCTCGTCAAAGTCCACACCCATGATCTCGGCAAGACCAATAAGCTCGTCCTTCTTCATCCGAGTAACCTCGGTCAAACTGGGGAGCTTTGCCTCAGCAGTGAACATGTTAGCTTTTGGTTCCGACTGCTCCAACGATGGCTCCTGGCTTGGTTCGGATTCTAGGATCTGAGCGGGGGCCACTCCCGGAATGCTCTTCAGGGTTTCCATCGCCTTCGCTAGCAGATCCTCTTCCACTTTTGGGTCAGGCTTTTCCCTCTCACGCTTGTCTTCCTCAGAAAGAAACAGGTTCCCATAATTGGGATGAGAGCGAAGCTCGGCTTCAAGCTGCACATCATCAAGGGTCAACCAATGACCCTTGAAACGGATAACGGTCCCGCCAATGGCGAGTCCGAGTCCGGGCTGATACGAATAATAGTTAGCCATTTTCCCCTCCTAAAAATGGCGGGGGTGGGATTTCAGCATAGCCATCACCATGCAGCCTCCGACCCCCGCCTGGGTTAATCTTAGCTACCAAGAACACGGCAACGAACAACCTGACCAGCGAGACTTCCGTCTCCAGCAAGAGCTTCGGCCTCTCCGTAATGGAAAGTCCAGAAGCCGCTGTCAAGTTCGTTAGTCTCATCTTCTTGGGTGCAAACGATTGCCAGCTTATCGCCAGCAGAAACCCGAACAGAATGCGGGAACGCAAAGTCATAAGTTGTGATGTCCTGCGGGAATGCACACACGCCGGAGCTTTCTCCGTTGGTTGTGTTGATCACGTAGAACTCAATATCATTCGCAGAATGAGGGGTGTCTGACGTATCAAGAAGCGACACGCCATTGATCACGCCAGTACGAGCCGCAACGTAACCAGTGTCGGGGATGTTGAAGTCATGCTCCGAGGTGAAAACTGAAGTGGTCGTAACCTGAGCCTTCAGAAGTTTCGCCCGAATCCAATAAGCGGTCTGACCATCAACATCCGAAGATCCCCAATCCTGCGGTGGAACAATCGTCATGGTCCCGGTCTGCTCAAAAGAGTAGGTTCCGTCAGTCGCATTCGAACCACTACCATCGTAGATGATTGCGGATGTCAGGGAATCCCACGAGCCATCAGCGTTGTAGTACTCCCATCCAACCGAGTCGGCTGCGCCGTACACCGCTCCAGTGGTAATGGTGAACGCAATCTGCCCAAAGGGAACGGCTCCACCAAAGTAGACCATGTCACCAATCGCTTCGTCCGCAGCATCGGGCCACGGCTGGTAGTCGTTGGTTACGTCGTCACCAAGGTCGGCGGAGTCAGCCAGATTCTCATACGCGGCTGCGGTCGAGTTGTACACCTTGCAAAGCGCAGCGGCCTGTTCGGTCCCGGTATACGCTGGAACCATCGTGTACTCTGCAAGAGCATCAACGGTGACTTCCTGATCAGCAGCGCCAACAAGAGCCTTCAGCTTGCCGTTGGTGGTGTCCCACTCAAAGCCGTAGCCGTTAACTTTGCCGGGCTGGAGATCGTAGATGATCGAGCCAATGCCGCTGTAGTTAGTGAGATTTGCAGCAGTGATGGCCCAGCCACCAGCCGCATAGTTCTCATCAAGAGTGATGTCAATGATAGCCTCCCGGAGTCCCCGGATCGGCTTGAGCGTCTTCACATTAGAAAAGGAGAGCGCCATGATCTACCTCCAGTAGATGGACGGCAGGGTGGGGCCGAAGCCCCACCTTGCGGTCATAGCTAGTTAATATTAGCCCACGAAAGCGTCGATGCCGGTGGCGATGCCATGGGTGCGCGGGTGGCGCAACTCAAGCGAGGCCTTCGTCATAAACTCGTGGACGGTCTTGTCTTCGCCATTGCCCTGGCGGTCCTTCAGGAAGCGGGTGTCGCGGCCACGAAGGAAGCGATACATCACGTTCTTCGTGTCCACAATGTGCATCCGCTTGGCCCAAGAGGGATGCTCGGAGAACAGAGGATGGTTGACCATCTTCAGTTCGCCCCAAGCATGCACGAGGGTCCGGATCTGCAGACCGTAGGTCTTGTCCGAAGGCTCCAGGAAGATCTGCCCAAGATCCTCAGCGTACTGAGTCATCACACCGAGAGCCTGAGAACCACAGAACGCGATCTTATTCATGGACATGCCAGGAATGGTATAGATCGGGCGCAGGAACTCAAGGAACGCAGCGCGACTCAGGCCGCTAGAAAAGTCGGTCGTATAGTTGGAATCAACAAAGAAGTTGAACCCACCCATGAACCGCTGATCCTGGGTCGAGGTCCGCCCAGAGATGGTCGGGGTGATCGGATATGGGACGGTGTCAGAGCCGGTTCCGCTCTGGAGAAGCTCGCGCTTACCAAACCAGAACGCCTTCTCCATCTCCATGGAGTGCTGCATCGCAGCGTCGTACTTCAGGTTGTCCAGAACCTTTCCGGTGCGGAAGTAGGTCTGGGCAGCATCGTCGGTCAACTCAAGCGCGGTGCGGAACGTCTCGATAAAGTTCCACCGCTCGCTCGGCTGATAGGCGATTGCGGTCGGGTAGTTGTCACCCTCGATGTTGGCATTACCGATAATGGTAATGACCTGGCTGTTGCTGGGAGCAACGCCGGTTCCAACCGAGCCGCTGTTGTCGCCATAAGTAGCCGACGCGCCGATGTTGCGGATAACCTTCAGTGAGTTGGCCAGGGTAGAGCCCTTACCAACAACAAGCATCACTTCGCCAGTGGTCTCGTTCTTGATGATGTGACCAACCTTGAAATAGTTTTCAGGATTGGTGTATTCAGTCGTACCAAGAACAATATACTGGTCAGTGGTGCCGGTTGAGGTCGTCGGGGTCGATGCCGTGTCACCATCATCGGTGACATCGCCAGTGGCCACGAGCGCATGAATCTGATCCGGGAAAGTCTGCTCGAAGATGGTAAACTTCACGTCATCCACATCTTCGGACTTGAGCATACCCAGAAGGCCCATGAAAACCGCAGGACCATTCGGGTATTCCCGAAGGATCTTCTCGCGGAAGTTAGTAGGACGCTCATTGGAGCTAAGGCCCCAGGAGCCAGTGCCACGCATGCCGAGAATAGCTTCTGCCATTTTTGCCTCCAAAGGCAGAGTTGTTTAAATTAGTCAACCTGTTGCATAGCCTGAGTCGCCCCAGTCGAGTGCATCTTCAGCCTCAGTTTTGGGCTGCTTGGGTTTCGGACGCTTCGTGGGCTTCTTGCCCCCACCCGTTGCGCTTCCACCAGCCTTGCGTCTATCAGACTCAATCTGCTGTTTAGCTTTCTTCTTCTTCCCACCAAGGGCTTTCCTTAATGTAGATCCTGTCATTGCATCATACATGGAAGCCATCGTGGGTCCGTCGAAGATCGGGTTAAACGTCGGGTTCCCATCAGCATCTTTGGGACTCGCCATAACTTTATCTGCAACAAACTGCTTCAACTGCTGCCAGATTTCTGGATCAGAAAGCTCGTCGTAGCCTTCGAGTTCTGCGGCAGCCTTTTGAATCTCAGCATCTGCGCGAACCGCCTTCTCTTCGTCCCAGCTTTTGACAGCAGGATCAATGAATCCCCTGATGCTGTTAATCTCTTGGGCGAAATGAGAAACGACCTTGGTGATGAGATCACGAGTGGTAGCGGTATCGTACAAATATTCTGCAACCAAGCCACTATGCTCATCAAGCTCATCAACCGACAAACGACCCTGCTCTACAAGCTGATCAATATGGGGCTTGAAGTGCGCCTTAAGCTGGTCAGCGGGCGGTCGCGGAGGAGGCTGGGCGGCTGCTGCCGCTTCCTTTTCCGCTTCTTCTCGCTGCTTCTGCTCATTCAGCATGCGGTTGCGAGTCCACTCGTCCATGACTTTGCGGTTCTCAGCCTCAAGCTGTGCGATGCGCTCTTCTCGCTCTTTGATTAGGTCGTTGCGCTCATCTGCGATCTTCTGGAAGTTACCAACCTGGTTGTAGTGCGTAGCCATTTTTGACAGGAGTTTGGGGTCGGCGGCGATTTCTTCGGCTGTGTACTTCTTCCCATCAAGGGTGAAAGTACTTGAGCCTTCTTCGTCGCTCCCGTCATCCTCGTCACTCTCGGTCGCTACATCCTGTTCAGCATCTTCCTCTTCAGCTACCTCTTCGTCGTCGGCCTCCTGCTCTTCTCCGTCATCAGCATTGTCTTCAACAACCTCTTCCTCTTCTTGATCCCAAGGACGGTTGTCTTCAACTCCGCCACCACCGAAGTCGAGAGCATCTTGTGCCTCCTGCTCCAACTGTTCGTCTGTTTTCTCCTCAGCCATTTTAATCTCCTTCGCAGATCCCGCGTTCCAGGTCGTCTGCTACTGTTGGTGATCCCTTTCCCATCGGGTAGTCACATGCCCCTGTTGGCGGGGCGCTAGCCATTCGCATACCATTTGTTTTGCTTCAGTGCCTCACGAGCACCAGCAACTGCATTTTCATGCCTTTGCTGTTGATCACGTAAAGTATGCAATAGTTTAGACTTATTGTCAAACTCTACACAAATTCTCTTTGGGGCGCGAAGCTTTTCGGCAGATGCGTTAATCTGCCCAAGTATGTGAACAGCCTTGCTGGGCTGATCATCTGGCTTGAACGCGACAACCAGATCACAAATAGTCTCGATGAGTTTGTCTCGCTCCTTGTTCCACTCCTCATCCTCCCCAGCAACACGAGCACGCGCCTGCCGCACGACCTGCCCATAGATGTCCAGGTCTCGCTGCAGTTCCTCAATCCTTTTCTCAAGCCTACTGTCCATCTTGGCACTCCGAGTTAATCTCCAGGAGCAAAAGCTTTAAGGCGTGAATGCACCCCTCATCAAGTGCCTGATTCTTGTCTCTAATTTCGCCAACGTTAATAGCCCAAAGCGCCTTCTCGTCATCAGTTCCGTTCCTGGGGAACGGGGGGATCTCCTCGTGCATACCGCACTCAGGTATATCAACGCAACGATAGATATAGCGATCAACATAGATTTTTTCATATTTGATGATTGGCTCTGGAGGCACGGTGCTCCCGCAGCCGACGGCAAACAAGGCTAATAGAATCAATACTTTACGCATTACTCCTCCCCGGCCATTGCCCGTAGCACGTTCTCATAGGTGGCGCACAGCGGGATCTCCCCGGCCTCTTGTCGAAGCTTGTCATACTTCTTGCTAACATCAGCGAGTTGGGCCTTGGCCTTAATCAAGCTGGCAACAAGCGTTGCAATCCTGTCCAAAGCCTCGTCCAATTCCTCTTTCCTTTTTGCTGCATCTTCAGCATTCTTTGAGTACTCAGCAATGATTTCATCCTGGGCTTCTCGATTAGCCTTACATTGCCCATAATCTCGATTGAGAACTTCAATCTGAAGTTTCAGTTTCTCATTCTCGTCACGAAGATTATCGACATAAAGAAAGCCGCCAACGACCAAAGTAAGCACAGCCAGCAATGGCAATACCTTTCCCCAGGGAATGCCTTTAAGAAATTCAAGAGCTATCATCCACATCTCTTCCCCCCTTGAACAGCCTGTTCTGGAAGTAGTTGACGCCGAAGTAGAAACCCACGAGACCAGCCATTAGCATCGCGTCGTTGAACATCAGCGTTGATACAAGCCTCTCATAGATAACATCCGTAATCAACTTCTTCTCTAAGAGTGCAGAGAAAGTCTGAAACATGCCAACGACAAGCGCCTGGCTTCCTGCGAGTGCTCCGACAATCAGCCAAAACTTTCGGCTCAGCAGCCTAGAATCTTGCACTGCACACCCCCTCATAGATTGCGCGTGCCATCGTGTCTCTCCACTCAGGGTCTTTCATCTCGTGCTCTTCGTATGGATTAGAAATAAAGGACAACTCAACAAGGATGGCTGGCATCTTAGTTCCTCGAAGAACCTTGAACTGCGCCTCTTTGTCTTCATCGCCATCACTCATATCAACGCGCCCCCTCTTGAACGGGAAGTATGAGCGAATCTTCTGGAACACATGCGATGCATACTTGTCAGCCGGGGTCCAGCCAACAGAGGTCCAAACCTCAAAGCCGCTGGCCTGTGGCTTATGGAAAGAGTTGCAATGAATAGAGATAAACAAATCTGCGCCATTCTGGTTGGCAGCATCGCACCTACCCTGGAGAGACACAAACTCATCATCAAACCTGGTGAGATATGTTTCAATGCCGCAGCCTTCAAGCTCGAACAGATCGCTCAACTCTTGTGCGACATAAAGGGCCACGACCTTTTCCTTTAGCCCAGTTGGACCAATGGCTCCTGGGTCATGCCCACCGTGACCAGGGTCAATGCAAATCTTCATTATTCACTCACCTTATCAAGAATTTTTTGCTGTATTACTAGACTGTCATCAAGCTTGTCTTGAATTTTTTGGATCTCTTCCTTGTTGTATGTGCTGGTCGTTTCAATCTTTTGCAGCCTGGGTTCTACCTCAAGTTCGTGCAAATATATTTCTTTTTGAATTGCTGGCTTAGCCTCAATCTCGACAACGTGCTCAAAAAGACCGCTTAGCCAACCAACAGCAACAAGAAGGACAGCGACGAATGCAGATGTCCAGCCAGCATTTTCCTTCCACCACTTCATGTTAACCCCCGACCGGAACCACGTTACCAGCCTGGGCCTGCTGTGCAAGCTCTTCATCTGGCATAACTTGGACTTCCATGTAGTAATCGTCGATGTTCTGGATTCCTGACTTCTCAGCAATCACATTAAAGATCTCTCGGAAATCAAGGGCGCGACCATCTGGACCCGGCTGCTGCAACTGTGGAATCTGACCAGCGGCAGACAAGAGGTTGCTCCAGTTCGCAGCAGACCTCGCCGGATCTTGTGGGAGAATCCCGGTAATCGGCTTGTACTTGAAATCACCCTGGATGTCTTCAAGATCAGCGAATATGTTGTCCATCCCGAGGTCTTGCGCCAGCCTGCCGCCAATCTCGTAGTATCTTCCAATGCTCGTGAACTGTTGGCGGTTGTGAACGGACCGCCTCACTAAATCCTGAATCGCATTCTCGTCCATGAGCCGAGCGGTAATTGCCATGCGCTCAGAAGCCTTGGCGGTAATGGTCCCGACCTCCGTCGCGGATCGCTGCGTCGGCAACTGGATGCCGCTGAGCGGATCATTGGCCCCGGTCATAACCTGAGCCATCTGATATGTGTACTGAATGGCATTCATGTACGTTGGGCCAGTGACATCTTGGACCGGCATCTGATACAGGAACTGTTGAACGCTTTGGATCTCCCCGTTGAGCATTGCATCTACGGCGTCCTGTGTCATCCTGACATTCTCGCCAGGTCCACCAAACTCAATGTCCGATTCTTCAATGAACTGCGGAGAATACACCCACTGGTTATTCAGGACGCGGGTGATGTTCTCGATGTGACTGTTATACAACCAGTTAATGAATCTTTGGAGCGGCTCGATAAGCTCCATGGTTCCTGGCGAAAACAGATCGAAGAAATTCGGCTCAGGCTCAGCAACAGCGTAGGGGAACTGCTGGTGCTTGTTGATGAGCGGGTGCGCACGACAGATAACCTTGTCTTCAGCCCACGAAAACACCCACTTTTCCGGGAAGTCGCTCTCGCCAAGCTCGAAATCTCTAGGAACAAGCTCCCAAACCATGGTCTCCATGTTCAACCATGCCGGAGCCTCTGATTTCAATAGCTCTTGAGAGCCTTGGTGTGGATTGAACGGGTCAGAACTGTTAGATCGCTCACTATCCATGACCCCAGGCAGCGATCTGTCGGGAAGTTGGTCGATATTGAAGTACGGTCCCTTCTCACCAGACCTTTTCATCAATGCAAGCTTAGAACTCTTCCATTTATGCCCACAAAACTCCCCTTCTTGCATTGCCCACTGCGAAACCCGTGGGTCTGGGCGCATATCGTACGCAGAAATGGGTGTCCACTTGCAAAATTCGCGCTGAATTCCGATTCTGCGGACGGGAGTGTACGCCAGCGGCCCAAGAACGGCACGCTGAAGCTCCGGGGGGACGCCTGGGGCGGCAAGAGGCTCGAATTCGTAGGTCACGCCCTCTTCTAACTCCCAAGAATCGTAGATGTAGCCGTTTCCAAACTGAAATGCATCACCAAACATGGCGTAAAGTACTGAATACGCTTTAGTTTGGATCAAATCGTAGGCAATCATGGCCTCTACAAGCTTCGCCCTGAACGGAGAGCCGCCATTGTCGGCCATAATCTGGATGATGGGGTCACGAGCAGCGTAAATGGACATCACCTGAGTCAAAAGAACCTCAAGTGTTGCCTTCGAAAGCGGAATTGTAACGGATCTCTGGAATGGCATCTCGGTTTCACCATAGATGTCTTCACGATTTCCGCCCCGAGCGTTGCGATCAAGGTTCAAATACATCTTCTGGTGCTCTCGAACCCTGTCCCAGTCGTCGTGTCGGTCCTTCATGTACTCTCTGGAGAAGTCCCTGCGGTGCTTAAGCTCATTCAAAAGCTTTTTATGGAGATCAGTTCCGGGTTCAAGCCGAATCTCAATCGGAGCATCCTCTCCATAGGCAATCCGTTCCGCCCCATCGGGCGGCTCAGGAAGTCCTGCCTGTTCAGCGATCAATCCCATGTCAGGCATTACTTACCTCCTCTAAACGGGAACGCCCCGATAAGTTTCTTTTTCCTGCGGTTCCGCATTTTCCGACGCTTGACTTCCGCGTCATGCTCTCGTTCGCCCTGAGACATCCTCGAAACCTCTTTGCGCGTGGGCCAGTGCCTGTAGATGAGCGCCATTGCCGCATCCGCACAGTGTCCACGCCAGAAATATGGGTCATCGCGTTTGCGACTCTTCGCAATTCGCTTACCCTCTGGTTCCCATATTACCTGTAAAAGATCTAAAATCAAGTTCTTACACTTCTTCGGGTGAATCAGAATCTTTGGATTGCCGAACTCGTCGCTGAGCCTGCGGTTAAAACTGCGAACGTGATTGACATTGGATGGGTTAGAGCGCGGCACCCGCATCTTGAGCTTGAATGGACGGCCCATTGTGCGAAGCTTGATCTCGTCGTAGTTCGATCCGTAGTCTTTCGAAGATCTCGATTTGCCACTGGCATCACCATACACATACACGTCGCCGTAGTGATCCCCGTATCTGTCGAGGAAAACTTCACACGCCTCAATGGTATCCCCCTCCGGGAGATAGATCTCGTCAATGAAGTGAACAACATCCCCATGAACCTGGGCAATCACCCAGGCCATGGGTTCGACGTTGAAGTCGCAGCATAGCCTGATTGGCAGGGACGGGTCATACTCAACTGAATCATCAACGTTGGCCAGCATGCTAAAGCTTTCAAAGCACTTCGTGCCAACGGTTGTTTCAAACGAGATTTCCATTTCCATAAGCCAATCAGTTTCATTCGCGGCCTTTTGTTTCATCTTGCTGGCCCACACGACATCTTTGTCCGGGTCCATACTATAATGGATCGGGACAATGGCGGCTCCGCCTCGATGCCGAAGAACCTTTAAGATGCTCATACGGTTGCTTCTCTTGCCTCTCTATACCATTTGTACACCAGACCGACAATCGTGTAGTACTTGCCGCAGTCATTGCACTGCATCTGGTGGTGGGCCATGCCCTTTCTGGTGACATTTGTTTTTGATTTGTACACATTCTCGCTACCGCAATGCGGACAGGTCCACCGCTTTTTCACGTCTCCCGTCTTGTAAACGCCGGCGTGTGTCATCGGCTCCTCGTATGCGCTCAGCTTTTGCCACACCCTCTCAAGCAGGACGACATCCTTCTTGCAATAGGCGATCATCTTCTTCATTGCCTTCGGGCAATTCGACTTAACGATATCCTCCCACAACTGGAACGGAGCATGGATCTTGCCCTCTCCAAGAAGGATCTTTGAAAGATAATCCAGCTTGTAGCTGTTCAAGTTAAAGTTCTTCGCGGCCATCTTGTACGTATCAACGGTCTTGTGGTTAGGCATAGGATCAAACCCATGAATCAGATGCCGACCGTTGTACCAGGCCATGTCGAACTTGTCTCCGTTATGAGCAACCATCTCGTCTGCAAACGATGCAACCTCGATAAACTCACGGATCATTTCCCTGTCGCATCCACCATCCCACTGAAGGTAGTGTACTTGTTTTTCTCCCTCCCACTTAAAGCAGATACAAATGATGGCCCGCTCTTGAATGATGTTATCGGGCGGAATGTTTACTTTGTATCCAGATGACCAGAAAAAACCAACATTAGGTGAAGTCTCTATATCCCAAAACAAGCGCCGAACTTTACTCATGCAATCTCCCCTATTTCCCTGCGCCAGTCGAACCTCCTGGGGTTGGCGGCGCACCGGCTCGCGGTTCCTGCCGCCCGATGTTCATATTTTCAGGCCGCATACTTAAGCCTCCTGCATCTCTCCAATTTTGTCTGGCGTCTTGCCTAGCGCCTTGACGCGCAGCCTGCCTGGCTTCGGGCGATTCGAAGTTGCTCATCGGATTCGCCGCATTCCAGTCGTTCGGGTTCCAGAAGCGACCGAACTCTGGAGCACCAGCCGAGGCGCGACCAGCATTGTTACCAAGCTGCACCGGCTGTCCTTGCGAGGCAATCATATTGCTTCCATGCCGGTCCTGACGGATGGGGTTCCCCAGGCCAGCATTAGCCATTCCATAAGAATTGCCGGACCCCGGCAGCCCGTCAGTGCCAGGAGCCGCGATCTTGCCAACCTTGCCCTGGGCTTGCTGGGAGCCGCCAAGCATCCTATTGTTGGCAAAGCCCATGTTCTGCAGCGCTTGCGAAGGCGTATTTACCTGACGCCTGTTAGCCTCTATGCCGCCCCGAATCCAAGACGGAGCATCAGCAACGCTCCCAGAGTAGGTGTCCATTAACCGAGGCTGTGCTACATTCGGCATCCCGCCTCTGTTTAGATTCTGCATCGGATCACTTTGCTGCGGATTTGCAGCCTGTCCCAACTGACCTTGTCCTGTTGCGCCACCCATGATATGCCTCCTTGATTAACTTGCGTACATAATTCCAACGTCTTCAGCATTTAGTTTAGCAAGATCTTCCCATTTGTGAAAGGAGACATCTCTGCAATACTCCGCAATGATTCCTGTTGGGCCATTGCTGGACGATGCAAAGATTGCCTGCGCCCCGCCCTCGATCAGCGGCACAAGTGCGCGGGTGAGCGCCGGGGCCTGTTCAATGAATTCAATTTCATCCACGAAAACCTTGGTGGCGGTATAAGCGCGCAGCGCATCTCCAGTGCTAGCGAGACCCCAAAGGTACGAGCCGTTGTGGGGATACGTCATGCGCCCGATAAGGCCAGTCTTGGTTCTTAGGGTGTGGACTTCTTTCTGGAATTCTGGGAATCGTAGATTGGTTTCCATATGGTAACAACGCTTGTCAATACAGAACGCGGCCTTCTGCTCCGTCTCAGACAGGATGAAGTTTGCCGAGTCCGGCGTGTAGCGTGTATCATGTAGCAGGTAGGCACAGATGAGCCAGGTGGCCATCATGCGGCGAGACTTCGGGAAGATCACAAACCTTTCATTCTTAAGGATTTGCATTGCTTCCTGAATATATTTGAGGCGGGCTGGCCATCGACGACGACGAGAGACGCCCTCGTCTGCCGCCTCGTCTACAGTGACAACAAGATGGCAGCACCACTTCCAGCAATCCTTGGCAAGCGCCTCGTCAATTACTTGGTGGTTTGTGATTAGTGCTGTTAGTTCTTCATCACTAACCGGCATCGGCTGCATTGTCGCCCTCCAACTCGGACTTCATGTCTCTATACGCATCCTGCCTGGCCTGTAGCTCTTGCGGAGACAGCCCAAGGAGGGCAATGATTTCCGGCGGGAGCTTCGACGTGTTGTCTTTTTCGAACACCCCAAGAGATCGCGCAAGCTGATCCAGCGCGTGATCCTGGTCTCGAATCTTGATTTGCACGTTGCCCTCGGAATCAATCTTCAAGTCTTTGAGCAAGTGCAATTTGTTTTCATCGGCAGCCTTCCTTAAATCAACAGCACTGTAGTCGTCACTCAAGAAGGCACCGATGGTGCCGTCAGCAATATCTCTATAGCGATCAAGCACTTCATTAGCATTCATTGCCCTCTCGGTAATGCGCCTGGCAATCAGAGACTTAACCCTCTTGCTCTTCATCACGACGCTCCCAATACTTGAGAACCCGCCCTTATTGAATGCCCTGTATTTGGCAGCCTTGGCTGCCCTAGAAGCATTAAAGCCATTGGCTAGATACTCTTCAACAAAGATAGCCTGGCTCATGCTAACCTCACCCTTCATAAAGGCGGCAACGGTCGGATGTTCAAGCATTGCTTCGTAGGTCTCGGTTCCGATCTCGCAACTGACCCCGAGTTCCTTCATTAGCTCAACAGCTTTTTGTTCGTCCATGACGGACCTCCTACGAAACAATGATACATTGCTACGGTAGTGGTTTCAACTGGTTACGCAAAACGCGGAAGCCGTCAGCGTACGCCTGGTGAGATCTTTGCAACAGCTTCGCGGTTTCAACTATGGCCTCTCCAATAAACTCGTCAGCCATGTAGTACAGTGTGTAGTTTTTGGGCGGAATGTGTGGTGCCTTTTTGTACACCTGTTTCGACAGGACAAGAATCCCCTGATCAACCAGGAAGTCCAGTCTCTTCCTCAGCTTGTACGGTTTTCCAATACCGGACTTTGCTATTTGTTCTTTTGTGAGCGGACCACGAGTGGCGAGGAGGAGGAGTATTGACAGAACCTTCTTGCTCCGAAGGAAATCAAACTCCTCCGCCAACAGCATAAGCCCAGCCTCTGACTGCATAATACTAGCCATGAAACCTTTTCCTTCTCCAAGGTGTTGGATCTAGCGTGTAGTACCCATTGGGTCTTCGACCGGCACCATTGTCGATCTTCAGAAACCCCTTCCTTATAAGTTTGTTCAGCCTATGGTGCATGGCTTGCCGACTCACGGAAAACCTAATGGCCAACCGAGTTGCCGTAATGCCAGGATTCTGCTTGATGACATTAAGCACTTCCTGCTCAGTGAATGTGGACTTATACCTTCCGCCCATTATTCTTCAATCCTCCGACAGAACACTGCGGGCGGACAGTCGCCCCACCCGCCCTTGTTCTTTAGTTGTCGTTCAAGATTATTTACAGTTCGATCAATAAACGTATCATCATTCAATTGCTCTGGATCAGTTATCTTTCGAGCAATGAACTGCCCAACCTGTGGGTGCTTAACAACCAGGTGAATTTCCTTAATTGCCACCAAAGGCCTCCTTGTAGTATACGTCTGTAGATTGGATCTCCTCAAAGCGCACCTGTTCTCCAATGAATCGCATCTGTCTGCGACCAAGCGGACCCTGTCTGTTCTTCAACACAATGACCTTGCTCTCAGGCTCTTCAAGGTGGGGCCTGTAGATGGCAACAACACCAAAGGCGTCTTGCTCAATCCGGCCAGACTCTCGAAGATCACGAAGCTCCGGCTCCCTGTTCTCGTGTTGGTGTGTTCTCGATAACTGCGACACAAGGATCACCGGAACATCAAGATCGCCAGATATATCAAGCACAGCGCCAGACATTTCAGCAACCTCTTGCTCCCGTGGACCACGACGCAGCGGCTTCATCAATTGCAGATAATCAATGATGAGCATGCCGAGACCGTGCGTGTCTCTAAACCGCCGAGCCTTCGCCATGATGTCGAGCGCCGTTAAACCACGAGCGTCATCAATGTAAATGGGCGGCTTCCTGAACTCCGCTGCCGCTTTCTGCAGGCTCTCCTCAGCGGCCTTGCTCAACATGTCCTTCGCCTGCCAAGCCTTCAACGATACTCTTGCCCTCCTTGAGATGAATCGCTGAGCGCGTTGCATCGCGGACATCTCAAGGCACGAAACATAGACATTTGAACCATTCCCTGCCACGTAGTCTGCGATTTGGTCTGCGAGAGCGCTTTTTCCAGCAGAGACTCCACCGCAGATAACGTAGACATTTTTTGGGGCAAAGAAGCTGAACCTGTCGTCGAGGACGCCAACTCCAGTTCGAACACCAAGTCCTGAAATATCTCCAGCACGCATTTTTGCCAACAGATCCATTGCCTCTCCGACTGGGCGCGAGATATGGACGGCTTCCGATCTAGCGGCAAGACCGCCGTGCAGGTCAAGCAACGTTTTACTGTGGTCATCGAGAATCTCCTTTAAGTTTCCACCTTGTTCAAGCTGAGCCTTAAGGCGATTGGTTTCTTTGATCGCCTCAATCCTAACGAACGATTCTTTGATTTTGTTGGCGTACCATGCAACGTTTGTGGTGTCGGGTGACAGATCCTCCAAAGAAGACAGGTGCGACTCAGTAACCACAAACATGTCTCCATCTTGGCGAAGCTTCGTCCTTACAGCCGACATGTCGTACGGCATTCCATTTGTAGCTAAACTACTGAGCGCACTGAAGATATACTGATTCCTTCTGTCCCTGAAATGGTCAGACTCAACGATAGACATGGCATCCCAAAGCGTTGCTGGATCAGCAAAGACCGCGCTAAGCACGGCCACTTCTGTATCAATGGAGTCTAGTGTGCTCACTAATTCAACTCCCCAGGCCCAATTGGAGGAGGCACATACCCTTCGAGGATGATGCCCCTCTCTGCCCTTCGCTGTTGAGTGTCCCGTTCCATCCTGTAGAATCTCATTCTAATTTTCGGCCCCGCAGCAACAACGTTAATTTGATGCACCAAGCCGCAATCGCAGCAAGAAAACCGTATAGCTTCTCCACTGCGCCAGTCAATGTCAATCGCCTCACCATCCTTAACTCCCTCATATTTTTCATCACTCATCCGTGTGTTCTCCATTCAGTTTGATTTCTTTGTAGGGTGTGATGTCAACTTCACCATTGTCAATAAGTTGCCAAAGGATATCACTGATCTCCTGCAAGGAAGATTCGTGGAAATGGTCCAGAATTTCCTTCGGTGGCATCGAACCGCTGGTAGCTAGAAGTCTCTTCACATCCTGAGTTGTCACTGTCATTGGTGGTTCTCCTTGAACAATCTTTGAAATCCATTGCGTCTTCGTACTCGGGCCTGGCCAAAAGCTGATGCTTTACCTGAGCAACAAGCTCTATCAGTCGTTCATAGATCTCAACATAGAAATGACCAATTCCGGTCGCGGGATCATTTTCCAGGATTGCTTTCTTGTTGTACTGGACTGCATCCAGAAGCTCTTGGTAAAGGTCGTACTCCGTATCCCTGCCATCACCGACCTCAAGGTTCTGCTTGTGCTTCTTAAAGCCCATGTCGTCTCTTGCGGCAAAGTCAAGAACAAGCTCCCTCACAAGCTCGGGGTCTTTTACTAAGCCAGCGATGTCAGCAGCAACGGTAATGGTGATCGCCCGACCACCACGCTCTGATGGCGGCTGCGGCACGGCGGCCTCTCTGGTCAAGATGTTCTGCCAAACCTCTTGCGCCCTCGCAACAAGGTTCTCTTCATCCTTTGTCATTTTCTACTCCTAATAGCTGTCATATGTTTGGCCACGCTTAAGCGAGGCTTCTACTCCGTGTGAGTCTTTGTCCCACTTCGCCGGGTCGTCCGGCTCGTCTGGGAACGTTTCGATTGGCCTTTTGGTTTGCCACCCCGCCCCTTTGAACCTTGTCGGCTTGGGGGTGATGACAACCCTGGCTTCACCACCGCACTCTTTGCATTCGATGCTGGTGTCTTCTGGCCTGCAGGAGAAGTTTTCGATGACATGCCCGCAGGCTTTGCATTTGAATTCCTTCCACAACATTCTTCTATTATCCTCCTGGTTTGGTAAAGCCCGAGCTTGTATCGCTCGTTGATGGACATTCCCAGAACCTCTTTGTTATTTGTACATTGTGGGCAGGGGTCAATGGGCCACGGTTCCCATCGACCACACTGCTCACAAACGTAGCTACCGGGACCATCAGAACGGTACGTCACCTGCTCCCTCTTCAGTGGGGACGGGGCCGCTCGTCGGGATGTCTCCATACGACGGCTGCTGTGACGGCTCCTGCTTTCTTTCGATAGCGAACAAGGAATACTTCTCTCCTGTTCGCTCATCAATCAGAGTATAAGTTTCCCTGCCATCATACTCGCCCTGGAGCATGGTGAACCCAACGTCAATCCACAGCGGCTTGTCACGACCATCAAGTTGTTTCTTCTTCTTAGCTTTGAATACTCGCATCTCTTCCTCCTTATTTTGGAAGTCTTCGTTTAATCGGAGAGCACTTTACAACATGTTCCTTCTCAGGTTCAGCCCACTCCCAGTGCATGTCTGATTCCGAAACTGATGTCAGGAACTCTGGCCATGTGTTTCTGTCTCTTCTTTCGTCTGTTGTTGGCTGTCGCGCCTGTTCCATCTCCCGCACTGATGCATAAATATTTTGATACTGCTGCTGTTGGGCTTGGGTTTGCACACCAAAAGCCCGAGCCATTTGCTCATATGTGAATGTTTGGAACTCATGCGTTGCCGTGTTATTCCATTGATTCATCGCTCCTAATTGCTGGTTTACATCTCGAAAAGTGTTCCCGCTTGAGAACCCCTGATTCCAGTTGTTGAATCCGTCGTAGCCGCTCCTTCTTCGAGGCATGTGGTTTCCTCCCCTCTATGTCAGCCAGAAGAGCCTTCGCGTATTTTCTTGGGATCGAGTAGACCCACTCCGCTGTTCCCCTCTTGATTGTTTGGTTTTTCTTCACTGGCGGATTCAAGTCCACCAAGTTCCCCTTCGAATCCGTTTTGTAGCGATCCATCATCAAACAACTCCTCTGCACGGATACAGGCGTTTAGGCAATAAGTGCAAACGTACTGCCCATCCACATCGTAGACACCTATTCTACCACAGTCATCACACGCAACCTCGGGATAGTATTCAATTTCGTATTTCACCATGAAATCGCCTCAATGTTCAATCGCCGGGCCTCGTCCAATGCCTCGTCGGTGAGCATCCACGGCGTGTCTTCTGGTTGGTAATAGACCCACAACAGAACGGTGCGGATGCCCCAGTCCCAGAAAGCTGGAACGTAGTCCGCAATTCTCTGCACCTGTGACTCCGGCGTGTTGCCACCGAACTCGGCAATGAAGATGCGGTGCTTCGGAAAACGAGTCGCCTCTTTAATGTGGTCCAGCACGATTGTCGGGTCCACCCCATAGACGTAGTAGCTCACCGCCACGTAGTCTGGTGGGTTGTCCATCCAGCCGATGCGCTCGGCCAGGGTAGGAAGCCCCTCGGTCCACTCGTATCTCGGCGGCTGACCAGGGACATTGTACCCGCCACTCTTGTTGACTGTCATGGCAAAGGTAACGTTCAGCTTGGCTTTGGGGTATCGCTGGATCATCAGCGCCCTCGCCTGCTTTACATGGACCATAAGCCGCTCGTACTGGGCGACAAGTCGGTCCTGCCTGACCATGTACTCCTGCCGCTTCAGGCCCCAGGTACAGTCATTCCGATACGTTTCAGGACAACACTCTTCCCGCTCTGGACAGTCCCAACAGCCAAGGCTGTACCATCCCTGCTCCCACGGTGTAACAACGATGGTGATATCCTTCCACCAGAACATTTCGTACAGACGGTAAACAATGTGCCCAGCAGGTTCTAATGTGTTGATTCTACATGCGTTAGGCTGATCATTGCCTTCGGTGTCAGCCCAGGCGTGCAATCGAACAAAGATCTGCTTCGCCCTCGTGCGCCGGATGAACTGCTCGAACTCGCAGCCAGGCTCGTCCACCACCCACTCGGTGCTGGGGAACGGCGGCTCATGGTGGCCCGGACAATACGGCACCGTGTCGGTCCAAAGCTGTACCGTACGGAACCCCTCATCAGCAAGGATCTCTGTCATCTCAAGATCATTAGGGCCATAGTCGATGGCTGTCACGCCGACCTGCCGATGCAGCATATAGTCCACACCGGCCTGACGCCCAGGCCCAACCGGCGTTGTGATTCTTACTCGATAGCAAGTGTCCCAGCATTCTTCGCAAATCTCCGGCGAGATGATGCAAGTGATATCATCCGCTGGCAGACACTCACTGCATGGGACTTGTCCCAATGCAAGTGAGGCACACATCAACAACGCAAAGGTTAAAAGATATTTTTTCATTTCATTCCTCCATTCTAATGTCACGCGCTTCAATCTCTGCCCAAATCTGATCCTGCACCCACTGAAGAGTGTTGTATGCAACTTCCCCGTCATGGTTGTCAGCACACCTATACTCCATCTCATCGTGGATGGTGTTATGGGAAAGTTCGAACAGTAGATTGTGCATCTCCTCAGCTTGTAGACACAGGCGAAACCTCCGCATAGAGTCTGGGTCATTTGCATAGAAGCGCAGCGTAGCAAATGGCAACTCCGATACGATGTTGTCGATGTCTACTTGGCGCAGATTTTCCCACCGCAAGTGGGTACTTTCGTCCAGATCATCCACTGTACTCCGTTTCTCGTCGATTGCCTGCGAGGCAATACGGAGCGTTTTTAGTAACTCTTCTTGGTTAACCCTGCAAAGGCCGTCGTCGTCCGCATTTTCGCGGAGCCATATGATCCATTCACTCAAATCGTCCGCAATGTTGTCACTCATCGTTCCTCACCTTCTCCAATAGATCTTCCAAATCAAGCCTTCTCGTTTCAAGTTCTGCAATGATCATCCGCTGCCGATCAGTCTCGGCCCACGCCGACTTGATCTTCTCCATTGTTTCGCACATCAGTTCTTCCAACTCATGCAGCTTCAGGCTCTGTAGGTCCATCCTTTGTCTCCCCGTATGCTATCCAGGCGTGCTTGCCACAAACCTGCACATGTCTCCTTGCGGACGCATTAAGAAAGCCCGCCACCAATTCAGTATTGCTGCACCCAAATACGTCGCACAGATAGAACTCGCTGGGTTCCCTGCAATACGGGCAATCAGTTACCTCGACTGCACGTTCCATTCTCCAACCCTCTTTGGGAGTCCAGTCTTTGAGTGTCATGTCACTGATCCTCCAAGTCGATTCCCTCCTCAGCAAATGCTGTATAGAGATCATCTCGGATGTCATCAATCTGCTTCTTCAGCGGATCGCATACATCCATTCCGACCTGACGCCGCAGCAGCATGTTATCAAACTCCGCCACTGCATCAGCCCATTTGTGTGCGTCAAGGGCGCGGATAAATGCTTCCCGGTCCTTGGCGTTGTCGCTGTTGTACTCGATTACGATTCTCATCAGCACACCCCCTGAGCAAACGAACCAAGGCTGGCGTAAACTTCGTAGCCGAAGGAGGGGGTTTCTTCCCAGTTCCACGGCCTGTCGATCAGGACCGGCCACCCTCTCGGGTTGTTGCGGTGCCACTCCTCAAGGTTGAGGAGATTGTCTTCTACCAAGACATCTCCGCGAATGAGGTATTTCTGGCTCGTGAAGACGATCTGGTTTTCCCTGTGAATAAATGGAGCATTCCGCCTAAACCAGTCGCTCCTCGACCATGCATGCATGTGCGGAGTTGACGTAACAATGAACACCTCGTGTTCCTTGTTCAGTCTTTCCAGCGCCTCAAGCGCACCGGAGTACGGCTCCTGCACACGGAACAAGTACGGGTCATTCCACACCTGTTCAACAATCCCCTTCTCCAACTTGTCCATGGCGTGCCAGTGATCCCAAATGAATCCCTCTGGAATCTTCCCCCCACAGCCAACATAGATAGTCTCGAACGTTTCAGTAAAGTTGGTGATCACCCCATCTGCGTCAATTAGAATTCTCATCAATTGCTCCTCCAGGAATTGCCAGCGGGTAGCTGGTGCGCCACCCTTTATCAAAAGCTTCAGCGCACGACTCAAAGACCATGCTCGCGGGCATCTGCAGCCCACCGGCTTGGTACGCCCCTGCGCAATCACTGATATAGCGATCTCTCTCTTCCTGCCAACACGCATCGTAAGTATTGCACCACCCGAACACGACAGCAGCAACAATGATGCAGATCAAGAACCACACAACATCCGAACCATCAATATATTTCATCGGTTCTCCTTATTTTTCTACCTTAGCATAGTAGTACCAACCTTGGCACCACCCGCACCTGTGAAGGTGCTCGTCGCAATTGTACGCAGTGATTCCGCAGTGTGGGCATATCACAACCATCATCTTCCCGAGGTTTTCTGCCGGGACAATTGGGTAGTCTTTGTAGTGCTCCAAAAGGAGTTTCAGTTCTGCTTCCTTCTCCCTGATGTGTTTAAGCCTATCCCTCACAACGCTCAACACCAACAGTCTCTTCTTATCGTTTCCCATTGTACTTCTCCGCGATGTCGTCCATAGCAAACTGCGCCTTGGCGGTCAGTGTGAAGTTCCCACGAATCGCCCACCCGGTAGCGGCTGCACGCCACACCTTCAGCAGTTTACCACGCGCATCCTTCCACCCCCTATCCTCGTACCACTCAATGAACAAATCTGCCTGTTGCAGCACCTTCCTATCTACCACGCAGCCCTTCAACGCCCACCACTCTACAACTTGCGAGCGGGTTGGCGGATTATCTTTTACGTACGGCATCACTCCTCCCATCATCTGAACTTATCTACTAGCAACAAAATGAAAGTGCCAACCAAAGCAATAGGCACCGTGAGTGGCCATAGAAACGCCAGCATCACCGCAGTCCCCATTTCATCGTAGTCCACAATTGAACCATCATTAACGATGTACGCAAAAACGCCCCCTGAAACGACAATATACAAAGCACACAGAATCGTTAGCAGCATCGCTCCTCCTAAATACTGGTTAAGTACTGCATGTATTCAGTAACCGTACTAACAAATACTAACAGTATATTTATATCTATATCTATATGGGGTGACGTAACGTGACGACACGCTACTTCTTCCAGTCCTGCGGAAAGGAGTCCCTGTCTTTGAATTGAAACTTCTCTTCAGAAAACTTCTCCCCATTTTCCTCACACCACAGCCTGTACCGGCGACGCCTCTGTCGAATCCTGCAGTTCCTTCGGTAGTCATCGTCACTCGTAGCAGAGGAATAGAACTTCCTGTTAACTACGAAATATGTGAATCCATCCCGGTGAATCAGTCTCCTGCCACCCTCCTCCTTAGAACGTGAGTTCTCATCAGGAGACGTTAGGAACTCAATTGCAGCATCAACCTCCTTCTTGTCACACCCTATCGTGTTTGCCAACAAACTAGAATTCAATTCAAGGAGATCGTTCTTGTCTGCACACGCAATGGAATACGCCATCAACGCCTGTACTACAGCCCCCTTACCATAAAGGGAACCCTCAAACATGCTTTTCCAAATCTTTCCGTATGTATTCATTTAATCCTCCGCTACTAACGATACATAACGTTACGTAGCGTGTCAACTACTCATTCAATTCGTGTGTCCGAATTCGGATGTCCGACCTCGGGACCGATGTCAAGTGGACAAATCGGGTGTAACTTTTTCCACCCTGAAAAAAAAGCACACTAACTAACGCAACTAACGAAACTAATAAAACTAACTATGCAGTGTATTAACTGTAAAGCGCTCACTGCCCCGTCCGGTGATCCTTGGAATGCTCTACATAAATCAGGTCTAGCTTCTTCATAATCTTATGCAAAAAATCAATATTCCTATCAACCAGATCCATAATAGCCCTGTTCTGATGCGGCCAAGAACTCACCTTCGCATCACGCTCTACCGCGTACATGAGCGTATCTGCCTCTTTCAGCGCCTCAACAAGCTCTTTCAAATTTTCCAGTGTAGTCATTTCACCCTCTCCATATCCTCAAGCCTTTCCAGCTTCTCCCGAATCGCACCAATGATAAACCCGTGCACGCTCACCCGCGTAGGAATATTCATGCTCTTCAAGTTATCGTTCATCTCCTCCACCTCTACGCAAATCTCCTCGTACATACTCATGTCCATGTTTACGTTTACCGGACGCTTCTCTTTACCCATATCATCCTCCCCTTCTAATCCAGTGCAATTGAATACCATGTATAACATTATTATCCACCCAGACGATAAATAGCCCATAAGAAAGCCATCACAAGAGCAAGAACAATAAATGCAGCCCCGCAACCATCCGGGTCTTCCGCAGCCCATGACAACAAGAGTAACAAAACCAGTCCCGAAAGAATCACCAGGATCACCAACGCAAGAATGTCTAAGATCATTTCTCCATCCCCTCAATAGCAGCACCTATAAGCCGCCAGAAGCCACCAGAACGATTGAAGCTCCTTATCTTGAAATCCTTGTACTTCCCCGTCACCTCCCGCGCCTCATCCTCTACGTGCACGTCGTAATCACCAACCCACACGTTCCCCTCCCCATCGTTCACAATCTTCATCGTACCAATGGTTCTCTTCCTCTTCTCTTCCCCAAAGGGAATCACCTCTACCGTTACTCGGATCATGCCGCACCTCCCACCATCATCATCGGTCCCACCCCCCACTTTTGTCCACAAAACGGGAACCACAGCTTCACACGCGCCGTGGTGCGCGTACGTAGCTCCACGCGAGCATTATCCCGCGTACACGCCTACGCGCCCGTACAGAGCCATCTGAGCAGCGAGAGGGGTATTCTAGTTCCTACCCTAACACCCTACTATACATGAGTTTGTGTCAAATGGAGGTTTTCTCAATTTTTTGATTCGGCATTTTGGGGAGGGTACTAAAGGAGGGGCAAGGCACGGCGAAGCCGAACCCCCTCCCGGCCTGACTGTTATATTGTGCGCGCCGCATCCGCCGTCCTGCGAGACAGCTTCTCAGCGCCGATTTTCGTGATGTTGTTGATTTTAAACGACTTAGCAGCACGACTCAGGTTTACATAATCGTTATTATCGGACCCTGGACAGCGGCTGACATTATATACGCGAGAAAAAAATCCGTGACCGGATGGGTATCTAGCCTTAACTCCTTTGTTTGCAGCAACTTAACTCCGCTGGACACGAGGTGCTAAAAAATTAGCACGTTTGTAACCTTCTGAAAACAAAGGTACTTACGCCGTTTTGTGGTGTGAAACCCTACTCGACCCCAAACTATGGTTGACCGCTGGACCCCTCCACAACGGGAGGAGACAGCCAGCAGGGATCGGCCAGCCATCCGGAGACTGCGATGGAGCCAGAAGATACTGAAATGGTGCACACTGTACCAGAGTAAGCAGGCTACCTAGGGAGATGGACGCTGAAAGACAGGGGTGCAGAGGAGAATGCTGCACGGTAAGTAGAAGATGGGTTCATAGCCAACGAGGGTACGACCCTGGAAACGGAGAGGCTTATGCCAAACGTTACCAGCAATCCTACCCGAGACAGGCTGGACGGGACTCAGCGTAAGACTCGCAGAGGGAATCGCTCGCGGTTTTCCAGAGTCAATCGCTTGCACCGGATGACCCAAGCTGTTGAGAATGTCACCGAAATCTTGACATTCAAGGTGGTCGGGACTCATACAGTACGTGTGGACCCTGGATTTCCATTCCGGCCGTACGAGATTGAGTTGCCCACAGTTGAAGTCAAGGATTCGCGCTTGAAAAAGCGGACGGGCAAAAAGCGGCATAAGCAGGCTCCCGCCTTGCCATTCGGCCCTGGCTGCCACATCGCTCCCATTGCTAACTTTGAGAACGGTGAAGCACTGAAGGCCGTCGAGAAGGTGAAGCGTGAGCAGGCTAAGAAGGACAATCCCGGTGAAGCTAAGAATGTCCGCATTCTGACCGCTCCCGGAATCAAGAATAAGCACAGCGTTGATGCTCCAACTGTGGACATGACGCAGCGCGCTGCCAAGGTGGTGGACTCAAGCCCTGAGACGTGGCGCGTAAAGCGTGTCACCATGACCAAGATCGGCGTCACCAAATTCCATGACGCCACAATCCAAGTCAGCAATGGCGAGTTCTCCAAAAGTATCATCATCCGCCGTGTCAAGAGCGAGCGTCAAGCTCTTCATGCTCTTGAGCACATTCATGGAATCAAATGACGAGGGCTGCACCCTCGTTGGGTGTGAACCTATCGAAAGGAGTGCAGCATGGGATTCAAATGGCCCCGTGGGTACAAGGTGAATGTGCAGTGTGCACGCTGTGGCAAACAGTACATTGTTATCAGCGTGAACTTCGAGCGAGCACAGCAAATCTACCACAGCAATGTGAAGCGCCGTTGGTTCTGTACTGACTAACGCTAGAAGGGAGAACGGCTATGAAGTGCAGAGGATACAGTGTATCCGTACGCACTGACGCCCATTGGCAAGCTCTTCAAGCTCACATCAGTGAGCGCAACGAGCTATCGGCTCGTGAGCTTCGTATCCGTGAGCTTATGGCTCACATGGACGCCAACGATGGGACGTTAGTGGAACGTCGCAGACTCGCAGAGCAGCGGGTAGACAACGAAGCGTGAAGCGTGAGCTAGGCTATGCGTGAAAGGCACGAGCGCCAACACTATCGCAGCGCGGACGTGCAATGCTAGGTCATAGCCTAGCCTGGGCTTCATGCCCGGAAAGGAGTGCTGCCATGCCAAGTGTAAGGCACTTGGATTTGGACAGCGAGAAGGACAGAAAGATCTGTGCCAAGTTGCGAGACATCGAAGTGGAATCAGAAGCCTACGTGGAGGCTGATGACACAGCGTATCGTGTTTGGCAACTGGAAGATCTTGCGCTTCCGCCCTCCATGCGAGGCTGCTACGGTGCGATTGCCGAGTGGCCAAACGGGAAAGCGGACTCGCTCACTGTCTCGTTGTTCAGATCAAGGGAGATGTTCGACGCCGTGTTCGCTAACATCATCGCCTGCTCCGACAAGCTGGAGTAGAAGGGAGGCAAAGTGAAGCAGCCCCATGATCGGCCATTGCCGAGGTACTCACGGGGCTACAGTGTGATCGTGTTCGCTCCGAACAATGATGGAGATCTGATGGAGGTGCAACGCATCAAGCGTCGCAGCCTCAACGATGCGGGCAAGGAGTTCGACTCCACCGTGACCAACATGAAGTGGTCGCTCAAAGCTCGTACGGATCTCGGCATTCCAAAGGATGCTCCGATCATATTGCAGCTCTTCGATCACCTCGAAAGGTTCCCGTTGAAAGAGGAGTGCGTGCTTGGAAACGGAGGTTAGCGTGAAGAGACAGACCTGGTATTAGCACTCAGCATATAAGCTGAAGCCACATACAGGGGGTGGCAATCAAGGGGCACCTGCCCCAAGCAAGACTACGTAGGTAGTTAGCTGTGTCTCTCGGCAGGCACAGCCTAGTACCTATGGCATGAGGTACATACACTAGGGCTTCGGCCCGGAAAGGAGAGCATCATGCCGGAAAAGAAAGAGGAGGGCTTTGCTGCCCGAACCGTGTTCTTTGCGCCGGAGAAAGTGACCAAGGGTGCGGTCCGATTCGTCGAGACCACAGCCAAGGGAACGAAGAAGGCGCAGAACAAGTCGCACGTCCGGACCCTGTACCTTCGCCACGAAGCGTTGGACTCGGATGAGGATGGCGAGCTTGTGGTTCCCGAGCTTCTGAAAGTTACCGTAGAGCAGGTCTAAGCAGTGACTGTTGATGTCATCCTGCTTGCCCTGTTATTGGCTGTTGTTCGTGGACTCGTATGGGTTGTGGACACAGTAAGGTAACAACATTCGGGGCAGGTTTTCCTGCCCCACTTTTCTAGTGGGCTGGCGTGCTAGCCTACTAGAAAGGAGGAACCATGCAATATGTGTGGGCTGTGATCCTGCGTAATGTGACTGGCAAATCAGAGAAGCTGGTGCTCTGCGCGACGCGCCGTGTTGCCAAGGAGCAGATGTACAAAATGGCAATTGGGTTGGTGCAAGAGCAAAGCATACTCCACAACAGATGGCCCGACATTCGCCCAGGCCCTGGCACTGATGACTTCTTTGCCATGGACGTGCTGTCTTGGACTATCAAGGCACACAAAATGCCTCTGCTAAGAGGGGTGAAGGAGGAATGACATGGGAGATTGGCAAAACACATTGCTTACTGTGTGCATGTGGCTTCTGATCTACATGCTTCTGGCTGACTGGTTTGCCAGAGACAAGGAAAGGTGAGACCATGGCAGGTAAAACCAAAGCGGAGCTTCAGGAAGAAGTCAAACGTCTGAGAAAGTTATGCAACCAACACATTGATGACAAAGAAGCCATACGCAACATGCTGGACCCTGATGGTCGGTTTGTTGCGGAAAGCGTTGTGTGGGTGACCGGGTGGATGGTTGGTCGTAACCTGATCCAGCAGATCGAGAAGACTGAGCAAGGATGGGGAGTAGGGCCAACCGGCGCAGGAAGGAGGACTGATGTCGATCAACATCGAGGGGCAGCCGAGGATTGAGATCAAGCCAACTGGTATACATGTTGCAATATACCACAGCAACGACCCCAGGCGTCCGCTGTCTATCAACATCAAGTTCGAGGATGGCGAAAAGGACTGGTATATCGGACACAATGGCGATCTGAATAAGTATCCAAGCATCATGTACTACAACAGCAATGAGGGGGCCGTCAAGCTTGTGGACTGGAAGGAGACAGCAGATGTTAATGACCGCTGTACTGGTGGCTGTGGCTGTAGCTGTGGTGATCGTGGCAATAGCTGAGGCAGTAGTCGATCCAGACTACTGGAACTAGCAGCCCTGCGTGGGTTGCAAGCAGCCTTCCCGTGCGCAGCCAGACCGAGCATCAGGTAAGGATGCGGGTCTGGTGGGATGGCTGCTTGGAACTCATGTTCCAGAAAGGAGGACACATGAGCGAGGAGATTGTCACATTTGTGTGTGTTCCTGGTCACGTTGACGATGAGGACAGGCACTATCTCTTCAGTGACATGCGTGCCTACCCATCGCTGACTCGTGCCACTGCATGGGCCAGGGATTTCGTTAAGCTTCAGCGTGAGATTCACTGTGCTGATAGCAGACCCCTGACGATAGTCGGGCGAAGCTACACAGATGGCTCGGCACTGATGTATGAAGCTCAGTGTGGACCATGGGTATGTACTGTGTATTGTGTCATCGAGTGGCAAATGATAGAGGATGGCATGGAAAGGGGCAAAGCATGATTGGACTTAAGCGGAATGGCCGCTCGTTCGTGTTCCTCGTTGAAGCGCATGAGCTACCAGACAATCACGAAACTCAGGCCCAGTTCGAGAAGCGGGTTCGATCCGTGCGGGGTGTGAGTCAGGTGCAATTCGGTCACGGGTTGCCAGTGATCTACATCCAGTCACTTGGTCGTGGTCCGCTTCAGTGTGAGCATGAGCTATCGAGAGCAGTGATGGGGTAGCCTATGCCAGCAGACTTCAGGCAACTGATAGAGAACGGCGAGATTTGCCAAGAGGATTATCGAATAATCAGATACAGTGAGTACGTTTCGGGTCAGAACATTGGCGCTAGATGTGAGGCATGGGATGCCGAGGAAGGCGAGTGGATAGACAGTAATTGTGTGCATTACATCAGGAGAGGGCTGTTGCCTACAGGTCCAGGTCCTGTACGATATCTATGTGCGGACTGCTTTACGGCGTTGCCGCCCACTCGCAATCGAAAGATGGAACCAATTAAAAGGAAGCTGCCATGAAAGGAGTAGTCTATGCCAAGGCGTGGGTTGAGGCAACTCATTGAAGAGGGTATCATCTGCCGCTTTGATTTCTACAGGCTTAATGATGATGATCAAGAGAGGGCAATTGAAGAGGATCAACTGTGCGAGGGGTTCAATGCTGAAGAGCAAGATTGGATAGATTCGAATGTTGCTAACTATCGCAGGGTACATAGGAGTCAGCCAGTTCAGTGGCTGTGCGAAGAGTGCTTTCTAAGATTGCCAAGAGTAAGGGCAATGATTACTGATAACGCAATCAAAAGGAGGCTGCCATGAACTTGTTTGTGATTAGCTGCATCATATTCCAAGGCATGGCTTTGGCGTACGTGACAGTGAGGTATAAAGAGAGAATCAAGTACCTCGAAAACCTCAACAACAACCAGGCTGAGAAGCTCAAGTCAATAAGAACTGCGTTTCGGAGGGCTGACTACATAGCGTATGAAGATTGGTGGGAAGAATACTACCAAGTACCGTAGTAGAAGGGAGACGAGATGCCAGACATTGAACGTCGTCTAAACTACCAGCCACCACGCAAGCCAACACCACAAGAGTTGGTTGAATCTGGTGCTCACCTTTTTGAGTGGCACCCGATTGGTCAGGGCTATGTATGCGAGGTGGCAAGTGACTGGGACACGACTGAAAATTCAGCAGACAGGAACTGGTGTGGTCGAGATGCAGACTGGAAGCTGGATTTAATAATCAATCTCGATCATGGTGCGTATATCTGTCACACGTGCTACACAGAAATGAAGAGGATTGGTGGCGTGAGGCCACTGAAGGCAAAGCTCTCCCGAATCAAGCGCAACATACCAACTTAGAAAGGAGGCGCTATGTATCGGTACATCGAACGTCTTGATTTCAAGACAATGAAGATGCTTCGCTGCTTCTATGACTGGGTTATCACCAGGGAAGGGAAGCGTGGCCGTCGCCTCTGGCTGATGCTGTACTGCATAGCTGATGGCTTAGCTTGTGGATTCTTTATGGCATTCAATGTCTATCAAGAAACAACCCAGACCTTTGATGCCTGGGAAGCATCGGATGAAACACGGGCATGGCTCGAACTGGACTAGCCAATGAGCAATCAGTTCGATGACAAGTTCAAGGGCATGATGTGGGGTGTGGTTCAGGTGATATCTGAAACCGAGTGGGCATTCTTTGAGCAGACACTCAGTGATAGTGGTGTTACCTGCATTGAAGTTGCGGAAATTCTCCTTGGTTTCTCTTGGGAAACGCTACGAAAGGCTGGCTGCCGATTGGTAAGACTCGATGTCATCGACGGCTTGCCATGCAACTACGTGTCCGCGTGGGAGGGGGACTTGCCCTTTAGAGTGGAGGGCATACAGACAGACGACCAGCTACTACCAAGCAAGACAAGTGAAGACATTGCCGCTCCTCCACTGTGTCGGTGGAAGTAAGGAAGCTATTCAATTGAGACAGGCACCATACTGTGCCGAGTATTGAGACAACGCACTCATCAGCGGGAAATGAATGAGACGTTGCAGAAAGGAGAATGAATGTCGCACGTACCGAAAGCTCGAAGTGAGTGGAGGTGCTGTGTGTGCGAGTCTACCTTCATGGGACCACGGGATTATCATGCGCCAGTGTACTTCGACTGGCAGGATACTACTGCTATCTGTAAAGAGTGTGTAGAGATAGGGTCCCCTGCTGTTCAGCAGTGTTCTGCCGAGGGCTGTGAAAGGCTCTGCTTTACACCGCGAGACGAAGATGCACAGGAACAGATGAGGCGAGACCTTCAAGGTAATCGGCTCTGTTATAGGTGCTTCAATGACGCATACTTTTTCTGTCCATCATGTGATCAGCCGACACTACAAACCGAGGGGATGGAGTCACCAAATGGAGAACTCTGGTGTCCCAGTTGCATGGATACACTGAATCCATGCGCCGAGTGTGACAGTGATCGGCTCCGTTCCAGGGTGTGGGAAGTTGAAGGTAGAAAGCTGTGTCGAGTTCATGCAGCCCAGCAGATTAACACGATCATTCGTCAGCGAAGATCGAGAGATGTTGCTGAAGTTGAGGCTGCGCTTACTATGGTTTGTGAGCTTGACGTAAACGTCATGAGGTCGAGGATGTACACTTGTACATCTTGCAGCAATGCATATCGTGATGTGCCTGGAGGCACGCTTGAGGTGCGGTGTCGTTACGTCAGGGACTTAAGTGCTAACACTGGCATTTGCCCGGATTGTTACAGAAGGGCAGGTAACAGAGTTGCTGGTGCTTATCAGATAAGGAACTACAGTCATCGACCTATTCCCGATTTCAGGAAGGTCGAGATCAATCTCGATGAACGTGCGCTGTTCTTTGGAACAGAGGTTGAGATTGAAATGGCGAAGGGTCAGGGTGTTCCTCGTGAATCTGCACTGATCCAACTCGGTGAGCAGGATGGAGGGAACGGTCTCTTCTACTGCAAGAGTGACTCATCAATCAGGAATGGGTTCGAGTTGGTCAGTCATCCATTCACATACGAGTGGATGAAGAAGAACGAGGATGCATTTAAACCCATGTTCAATCTCGCAAAGCTGATGAAAGGATATGATGCTGAGAACTGTGGGATGCACGTCCACATGAGCAACGATGCCTTCACCAACTTTCACTTGTTGAAGTTTATGAAGTTCTTCAAGGAGAATGAAGCATTCATCACAAGGATCTCAAGGCGACCGGCCAAAAGACTGAGACAGTGGGCCAACACAAACTTGGGTGATAACAAGGAACTGTTAAGCATCGCTCGAACCAAACGAGGAGAACAACCACACGGCAGGGGATCGGCAATCAACACGAGCAATTCGAACACTGTTGAGTGTCGCATCTTCAGAAGCACGCTAGCTCCGACAGTATACTTTGGCAACGTAGAGTTTCTTCAAGCTCTATTCGATTTCACTAAGACTTGTGGGTACAACCACACGACGTACGAAAGATTCATTGATTTCGTACACGAGAGAGGTGCAGCCTACAAAAATTTCATATGCCTCAACCAAACGACAGAGGTGCTGACGTTTGAGCGTGAGGAGTAAGGAGATTGCATGTGCGTTATCGTCTACAAGCCATCTGATGTGGATGTAGACATGGATGTTCTGAAGCAGTGCTGGAAAAAGAATAGCGACGGCGCTGGCCTGATGTTCGCTGAGGATGGTGAGTTGCATGTGAAGAAGGGCTTCATGCGATGGCGCTCGATGAAACGATTCATCAAGCGCATGGGCAAGGAGAGATTCAAGTCTCTCCCTGTTGTTCTCCACTTTCGCATCGCAACTCACGGCAGTGTTCGACCAGAGAACACTCATCCATTCGGTGTAACCGAAGATGTCTACATGGCACACAACGGGGTACTCAGTTGCGTTGATGTGCCAAAGGATGAAGACATTAGCGACACGGAAACATTCATTCTGGATGTCCTGCATCCACTACATGAAGACCTTGTGGCTGGCATCACAACTGAAACACTTGACGGTGTTGGTGTTATCAATAAGATGCTCGGCAAGTTCATCGGTGGCAACAAGCTGGTGTTCATGGATAGCAACGGTGATGTTGCCATCGTGAATGAGCACCAAGGATCATGGGGTCAGGTGTCGGGGTACAAGGACGTGTGGTTTTCCAATATGCTTTGGAAGCCATACAAATCTTCGACCATAACCTATGGCAAGAACTATAAGTACAATCGAAACCAGATCAAGAATAAGGCTACCTATGGATATGGTGGCGCTGCTGGAAACCCAATAACCAATGCGTTCGACAAGGACAAGTGTGCTGTTAGTATAGATTGTTCCGAAACAAAGAAGGTTCTTCGATCCGACAAGGACAAGAACACAAAGGAATACATCAGCTACTACTGCGTTGATTGTCATGGATACTTCGAGCGTGGTGAATCGAGACTTATTAAGTGGGACATGGGCTACAAGGAAATTGTCCGATGCCCCAACTGTGACTCTGACTCAACAGTCGAGGCTGACAAGCTGTTTGACAAAGAAGGTCAAAGCAAAAAGATTGTCAAGACTGAGAGTCAGGGGTGGGGTTTCTTGGAAAAAGAGGCAGACTGGAGTGACCAGGGCATGATGTGCTTTGACTGTGCCTCATACTTCCATGAAGATGATGGTGTAGTAGACACCAGGGAAGTGGTCAGTTGTGGTGGAACAGAGAAAGCTGTTCTCTGCCCATTCTGTCAGAGCAAAAGGACATACATCCAAGATCACTGGGAAATAGTTCAGGAGTATGGGCTGCTGTACTTCGGTGAACAAGACGCATAGAAAGGAGTTCGTTTATGGACAATGGAACCCATGAAAATGGGGGCAGATGGAAGAGGATGCATAAAACCATTCAGTGGTACTGGTGGTCTGAATACCAACAACCACTGAGTGAATATACGGGCATTGTCTGGTGGCATCCAGACACGAGCGGATTCATGCTTGATGTTGCTGATCTCCTGGCCCAGAGGGGCGACAGAGAGATTGAGTGGATAGATGGATTCACTGGCTCTCTTGACGAGAGACGAGAACACATCGCACGCATCAATGCGATAACGCATATGTCACCAACCGAGTATGTCGCCTTCCATCAAAAATTGTTTGATTGCAAACAATTCGATGAGCTTGTGGCATACAATTTGAAAAGACGATACGGGGATGAAGATCTGATATATGGAGTGTGCATCAATCCTTCGTGTCGAGCCGGGTCAGTTTTTCCGCCAGATGATAATTATGGGGTAAAGTATATTTACTGTTGTCCATCTTGTAATTGTGTCACATCAATACGTGCAGAACACATTGATGACCATGAAGTAAGGGCTGCTGCAACGCTTGCGATGGCTACTAAGATAAGCATCAATCGCCTTGCCCACGCAGCCAAGGCTCGAATGTTGCTGCAAATCAAAGACAACGTACCCAACACGATAGTCCGCTATGAAGGTGGGCTTGTGTTCAAGATCAAGATGTCTGATAATCCATCCTTTGCCAACAGAGGCAAGCACTTTATTAGAGGGCGTGTCAACACGGAAGTGATGAAAAAGTTGGGATGTAGGATCACACCATCTGGTGAGTTTCTTCAGTTAGGAATTTCAACTGATAACCTCGCCTTACAGTTGATCCTGAGGCTCAATGAAGATCCGATGCAGATCCTCGATGAAAAAATGGCAGACTCTTATCGTGCAGATTACATTGACTCAATGTTCAACGATGAGATCGCAAGCTTTGCAAAACAACTCTCCAGTATGGGTGTGTTGCGTGTTGACTCCGCCGGAGTTAACGAAACATTGAGGGTCATATATGCTCTTGCACAGAAGAAGGCTGGAGCAAGGTCGATCATCAAAAAGAGTGGGGATGTTCAATTCCCGACAGACAAAGTGATTCAGAGTATCGACTCTGATCTAATTACAAAAGCCTTCACAATGACAGAGCATTCAATGTATCAGAATGTTGAGCAGGCATTCAACATCGCATGAGTGAAGCGGGGAGTAAAATGGAAGTAACACCAGAATATGTAATGATGCTTGAGTCATTCTTGGAGATGACCAAACAACAGGATGCAAGTCTGATTGATGGTGCTGTATTTGTCTTCATTGGCAAGGGGGCATCAGCAAGTCAGGCATCCATGGTTGAGTGGTTCCCTGCCTCATCCGACAAGGATGTCGGGTTGGTATGGCATGATATTCTTCTGGCTCAAATGCTGTTCCTTCATAACCTCGGGGTTGACGGGGATTCAATGAGGGAGATGGTGGAATACACAGAACAAAACAGCAACAAGATGGTTGCGAAGATTGTTGATTCCACCGTGCCGGAGGGTGAGGAGAACTAATGTCTGCTGATGCGAGCTACTTCTGGGAGCCGTGGTCTGTCAAGTTCCGACCTGGCCTGTCACGAAGCAACGTGATGGCTCTGGGCAAGATGAGCATGGATCTTTCAGATATCTCGCTTGAGAGCATCACGTTTACAGAGCATGGCATAGTGTATAGCCAGGCTGTTAAACACAACGACCGAATCTTTATGGGTAATGAGGAAGCGAAGAACTACTTCACTCATTACGCTATGATCTACAACGGTAGGCTGTGGCGAGGAAAGTCATGGGGCGGTGCGCTGACACCGAAGGGAGCATCTACCAGGGCAAGAAAGTTTGCCAGGGCAGTTGTTGCCGAGGCTGTTGATGAGGCTAACGAAGAGCCAGCCCCGCCCAAACATGGACAGGAGCTAGAGGTTGCCATGCTCCGCACTACATTGGCCAAGCTGGTTGATCTATGCAAGGCATGGATTGAATCCAGCTTCCCCCGGATGGGCATCGTATGGTCATCGAGGGAAGACTATCCAATAGCGTTGAGGGAGGCGATGTGGCTCCTAGAAAACAGGGGAGGTGTTAGAAAGGAGAGCTAGAGTAGCGAGTGCATAATGAACAACTCGGTTCTAAGACTAACCAACCATTCCAAGGAGGAATACAAAATGGAATTTGTTGCCAAGCACAACCGCTACGCACTCGCTGCTGCGAAGGCGTATGCACAGGACCGCCCGTGGGCGGGAGACTTCGACGAGCGGGTCGAGAAGATCCGTGTGTTTCACGCTGAGCTGTGTGATGCATATGGGATCGAGATTGATCTCGTCGTGGACACCGATGGCGACGAACCCACCAACGCTGGTGGCTTCTACGTCTCCGGCCAGGACACCATCGTCCTGCGCCCCGGCTTCGCCATTATGACCTACCTCCGCCTCTTTGCTGAGGCGCTTGAGGACAATCGTGAATTCCCGATGGCCTCGGCCTCGGAAGGCACCGCCGGTTACGCCGCCCGCTGGGCCAACGGCATGTTCAAGAAGGCCTTCCCCCGCTCCTGGGAGAAGCTCGTGAACCGCAACGCTCCGATCCTCAGTCGGGACTATTGCTAACCTAAATCGACTGCTGCTCCCGGCAATCCTGCTGGGAGCGGCGGTCCTTTCTTTCGGAAGTGCCTGGATGAAACTGCTGGTAGTTTCACCCATCGTACTCTTCGCAATCTATTATGGTTTCATCCTCTGGATAGCGTTCTTTCTTTTAGTGCTACGCTGGATCAAGTCCACACTGTGTGACATGATCCTCTTCGCAATTGCATTCTGTGAAGTCTTTGTGTATCCTATTGTGGGAGTCAAAGATGAATCAGAACACAACGCTTGAAGAGTTCCGCCGTCTTGCTGGCAAAGTGGGGATGAAGAGGAAAGATACTAAAGCCAAGCGTGACAGAGACTTGGCTCTAATGAACCTGATCATTGAGCTAGAACAAATGGGGATCGAGTTTGGTGGTCGTTGGAATTCCAAAATGGAAGTTAAGCCATCGACTCTGTACCTTGAATATGTTTTCTCTACGAAGAGAAGGTTCCGTGCAGATCTCGCAATACCTACAGAAAGACTACTCGTCGAGATCCACGGAGGAAGTTATGTTGTGCGCCGCTCAAAGGATGGCAAGGTCCATTACTTAGGTGGCGCACACCATTCCCCTGAAGGCAGGCGCAGGGACATGGACAAGAGCAACCTCGCAAACCTTGAGGGCTGGACATATCTTGAGGTAGATTGGAAAGACGTTAAGATGGGTTCAGCATTTGATCTAATTCAACAGGCCTTGGGGGTAGACAAGAATGAAGATGACGAGTAGACAGTGGGTTCTTGTGGACTGTGACGACGATATAGTCGTTGATGTTTTCGAAGATCCAGAAGCTGCGAAGGAAGTAAAGGAAAGCTTTGAGTCTGCTGGACTTAGCACATACAAAGTTGTGTTGGCCGAGATCACTTGGTCAAACTAGTTATAAGAGGGGGGTAGCGCCACGCCGATGGGCGTTAAACAAATAAAACAAAGGTTCCTCCCCACTCCCATCAAGTTTCTTTGGTGGCCGAGCGGGTCGAACTACCGGACTGCCTTGGCGTCCCCCCTCGAATGCTTGGAGGATGAAAATGAGCGACCTACCAGAACGCATGGTCCATGAAGCACAGAACAATCAGATGATCGACCAGCACTACCTGCCAGCAGGGGCGCTGCTGGAAGAAGGGGCCAAGGAGATCGAACGTCTCCGCGCTGAGAATTGTCGGTTCAGGTCTGCTCTTGAACGATACACCCCTGACATTCTCGATGAAATGGAGGCCGACGATGAGTGACGACGACGTACGACGAGTGTCGATAACGCCTGACAATAAAATTGTAGAAACCGACAACCCTACTCACGCTCTCATACGGTTGGAACACTACGAACGTATCCAAGCCCTGCCTGACCAATACAGAAGGGAGATAAAAACCCATCGTCGCCGCATCGGAGAATTGGAGGCAACCATTGAGCGATGAAATGACTGTTTGTTGTCGGTGTGGGTCTGAAGTTCCCGTTGAGGATACTGTCGATGATATTTGCTTTGACTGCTTGGAGGAGGACGACGATGAGTGACTATGCAGACCGCTGGAACGCAGCCCTGGACAGGCAGGTGGTCCAACCGCAGCGTGAACTCAGAGGGGCGAAGAAAGAGATCGAGCGCCTCCGCGCCCGCATCGAGGAGTTGGAGAAAGAGCTTCTGTTGGAGATGAACGCGAACGAGGAGAAGGGACGCCGCATCGAGAAGTTGGAGGCGAAGGTTTCAGAGCAGGTTCGCCTTCGTGCTCACGAACTACGAACCTTCCACCCGGAAGATCACGTCACCATCCCCAACGACTGCATCGACAAGGCGTGGGCGAAGATTCAAACGCGAGCGGAGCCTGTCTACCATCAGGGAATGGAGCGCGCCCTCGAAATCATCGGCATCGTCGATGACGGCGAGGGCGGCTGGAGGATGAGCGATGATTGAATTCTATTTGTGGTCGGTCCTGGTTCTCTTCATAATCATGTTCATCGTCGAGGCTCGATCCGAGGATGATTTCGCGGACATGAGCTTTGAGGCTATCATCCTCATTCCGTTCTTCTGGCCCGCGATGATCGCGATTCTGCTCGTCGTTGTTGCGATCGGCGCACCTCTCTGGCTCCTCTGGAAAATTGCGAGGGTCGGACTATGAGTGACGATGCTTTGATCAGAGCCTTGCGCGAGATGGCCGCAAGGGAGTGTTGGATGACGCCCGAGAGCACTGTCGAAGGGCAAGCCGCCGATGAGATCGAACGTCTCCGCGCCCGCATCGAGGAGTTGGAGCAGCAGGTCAAACTTGCAGAGTACCATCAGGGTCAGGCTGAGGCGTCGGCTTCCATCCTTCAGGCAGAGATCGACGCCATGAACGACGTTGACGCCATTTTCATCCCCTACGAGCGCATCGACAAGATGTGGGAGTATATTGAAAAGCTCAAAATCGCTGGAGACGACCGTTGCTCAAGCCTTGCCATAGTAATTAAAGAGGTTCTTGCCCTTGCTGACATCGTCGAGTGTGACCACCTCAAAGCATCGCAGATCAACGGCGAGTTGGTAGAGCCATGCCCCGACTGCAACGGGCGAGGATGGAGAATGAAAGATGAGTGACGACTGGTCATCGAAGTGGCCCAAGAAGCCGGGCGTCTACCTGTTCTATGGGTACGCCATCAACAGCGAAGTGGAGCACATCCCAAGGCTGCACCTTGTCACGGTTGAATATGTGAGTGAGACATTCGGCGTGCAATATAGAACGTCAAGGATTACAATCAAGAAAGAGAGTGGGGCATATGGTATGTGGCAGAAGGTGCTTGCCCCAGATCTCCCAGACATTAACGAAGAGAGAGCAACCCGTGCTGCAAGAAGCACGAAGATAGTCGAAGAACTACAGTTCATCGACTGAGGAGTAGACATGAGTGAATGGACTGAAGGAATGCTATTCCCTCCGGGGTTGATGCATGAGCCTGTTGTGGTTGGAGAGTTCCAAGTTCAATCAGATGAGTGGCTTATGGCACGCCGTGGAGGAATAGGGGCGTCCGATACCCCTTCTATTCTAGGTGCTGATGGGGCCTTCAGGTCCGCACTTGAGGTGTGGGCAGACAAGCGAGGGATCTTCGATGATGAACCCTCCGAAGAACTCATGGAGCTATTCCACTTTGGACATAAACTAGAGCCGCTTATCGCTGATGAGTTTCGGGAAAGAACCGGCTATGAGGTTCGACCCGAGCCACGCACTTTGGCCCATCCGGAGTACCCCTTCATGCAGGCTAATCTGGATTACTGGGTGTGTATTGATGGTAAGTGGGGACCACTAGAGCTAAAAAACAGCAGCGCCTGGGTAGCTGATCAGTGGGCTGAAGAAGCGCCGATCAAGTACCAGGCCCAATGCCAGCATCAAATGTTTGTTGCGGGTGCAGATATTGGTTGCATCGCAACACTGATTGGTGGCAATCGGTTTGCTTGGGCTTTAGTGGAACGCAGTGAGAAATTCATTGGCGGCATGCTCCAGAAGCTTCAAACCTTCTGGCAGATGGTGGAGAACAACGAGCAACCAGTAGCTGGTGCTTTGGATCTGGATCTGGTCAAGCGCATTGCGGAGCCGGACCCTGATAAGCAAATCGAGCTACCGTTAGACTCGATCCATTGGGCGGCTCAAGTCCAAGGTGCAAAGGAAAAGATCAAGGAGTGGGAGAGGGTGAAGAAGGACGCCGAAGCCAAGATCTGGCAGGCTATTGGCGATGCCACTGAAGGCTTTCTCCCTGATGGTAGTGGATCTTTCAGGGTCAGTACCGTCACACGCAAACCTGGTGTCACCAAGGGTGGCACATTCAAAACCCTACGCAGGGTGAAGGAGAAGAAATGAGCCAGATCGTACCTGCAAACGAGAAGTTCTTTGCAATCAAGAAGTTGGTGAGCGACCCTGAGACATTGGATAATCTCAGGCGTGCGCTGCCGTCGCACATCACGGCAGAGAAGATGAGCCGTGTGTTCTTGACAGCAATCACAACAACCCCCAAGCTTCTGGATTGTGAACCGGCATCTCTTATGAAGGCTGTGATGGAGGCGAGTTCTCTCGGCCTGCTGCCTGATGGTGTGCTTGGTCATGGTTACATCCTGCCGTATGGCAAGAGTGCCAAGTTTATTCCAGGCTACCGTGGCCTGATTGATCTAGCCAGACGCAGCGGGAAGATCGCATGGATTCAAGCGAGGGTCGTGTATGAGGGCGATGACTTCAGCTATGGATACGGGGCTGACCCATTCCTCACACACGTACCAGCCAGGGCTGTCGGCGCAGAACCCGGCAAGTTCCACGCTGTCTATGCTGCTGCCAAATTCACCGAGAGTGGTGAGGTTGCGTTCGAAGTCATGTATGATGATGATGTAGAAAAGATCAGGAAGCGCAGCCGAGCCGGAGAGAGCGGACCTTGGGTCACGGACTTTGAAGAGATGGCTCGCAAGACAGTAGTTCGCAAGCTTATGAAGTACCTGCCACTGTCACCGGATGTTCAGGCCGCTGTCACGGCGGACGAGTATGCCGAACGTGGTCTGCTGCATAAGCTGCTTGAAGAAAGGGTTGACCCCGAAACCGGAGAGGTCGATGTCGAAGAGCCTAAGTCAACGCTTGAAGATCTGGTTGTGGACGCAGAAGCTGTGGAAGAGGAGCCAAGCTTCGAGGGAAGCGGAAGAATTTCCAGCGATGAAGACAACCAATTCCAACAGGCTGTCGATGGTCTGGCAAGCAGACTCGCAGAGGCAATTGGACAGCAGGCTGCTGAACGTACTACGTATGACCTGCTTGGTCAGTCTGGTTTTGAGTCTGTTACTGAGATCAGGTCCAGAAAAGATAGAGAAGAATTCTATCACTTTCTCAGGGAGAAGGTTGAAGAGGCGGAGAAACTAGCGTAAGCTAGTAGATGGGTGGCGGCAATCACACCTCCCCTCCCGCCCGTTCTCCTTTCCGGGCGGTCATCCTTCTCCCTTGCCGCCGCCCCTATTTTTTGGAGGCGACATGAAAACGAGAGACGATATCTACAAGACGAGGAAAGACACCAAGGAGCCAGCCGTCCGTGGTGGCGAAAGACGCCGATCAGACCTGGCCAGCGGGGAGCGCATGGAACTCAAGACGCGAAGGCCCAAAGAGAAGAAGAGGTTTTGCTTGCACTGCGGACACCAGATCCCTTCGGCTTCTGTCACGAGTCGCTGCCCCAAATGTGGAACAGAGCTATGAGCAAAGACAAAGAACAAGAGTTTCAGTGGGCGATGCAAGAATTTGTCGTATGGCTAACAGGTGAAATGAAAATAGACTGCTCGTTCTGGCCTGATGCAGAAGAGGTCCGAGAGAAGCTTTTCAAAATCCTCGAATCAAGAAAGCTTGATCTGTACGGATAGCTACTGCTGCTTCATCCAATCCTTGCGTAGTTTCTTAGCTCTGGTTCTAAATGACTTGAGTTCACCAACAGCATAGCCTTGTTCCTTCATGCTTTCCCAGAGCGGCTTGTATAATACCTGGCCACCCTTGGTCTGCTCGAAGTATTCAAGGACCTTGTCATCACCACGCTGTGTTGGTAATGGTCTACTCTTGATCTCGAACTCGGATGCAGTCATCTGCTCCACTGTTCCTCTTACAATGTGGTCAGCCTCGGCTGCCCTGATAGTGCCGAAGGATCGCAACATGTCCTTGATCTCCTGGTCACTGAAGTTACCGTTGGTCAAGACTCTAAAGTTTTGAACCTTCTTCTGGATGTTGAGCAGCGCACGATGCCATGCGCGTTGGCCGCGCTCGGTTCGGAGTAGCTCACTGCGAACTGCTCCATCCTTCCACTCCAGTTCTTTGCGCCCAGCGGTTCCGGCCATCCGTTTGGCGATCTCCAGGTTTTCAAAGTTGTTCCTTGTCATCTTATCCAAGAGCCGAGCCTGATCCTCTGGTGCGGCATCATAGCTACGTTGCAATCTTGCAAAGATGTCCACCACATCGCTAAATTTCTTGCGCCTGACGAACCGCCCAAGACGAGGTTCCCGTCCCTGAATGACTTCAGATGCGGTGCGGATTGTATTCCCGGTTTGTCCAGGTGCAAAGGATTCAGAAACAAAATCGAAGAGCCTATTGGCTACTATCTCTCCAGCGTCGGGCCTGATGGCAGTGCCGTCTTTTGAGTCACGGAAGCTGTCATATACATCCCACAGCCCAGGCTGTGACCAGCCGCTAGACATATCATAACCAGTCGTTGCCTTGACCACGTTCTCAACAGTCATGCCCCAAGAGAACGGGGATGCCTGCGACGTGTTGTGAATCAGCGCATCAATGAATGATAGCTCTGTGTTCTGATTGGATGCCTGCCATGCCCCAATGATTACATCCTCGATTGGGAATGCCGAAAGGTTGCCCATCACATACCACTTAAGGTTCCAGTCACCATCCTCGTTCTTCTCGTACCAGACAGCGAGTGGTTGATACCTATCATATGATGGCAGGGATTCACGGAGCGCCGCAACTTGCTCGTCAGTTGCAATCTTCCAGGTGTCATCATCGTCATCATCCTTCATGCCGAGTGCTGTCAAGAGATTCCCAAGACTCGCAGTCGCATGAACGATGCTCGTATACAACTTGGGTGAGGCTGCTGCAAGCCATCCACCGGAGCCGAAGCGGAAGATCGGTATCGTTGCAGACAACATGAAGCCCATGAGTGGTCTCAGGTTGCCCTTCTTGGCTTCTCTTGCTGCCCGATTCATGCTATTGATCCACGTCCTTGTGGAATCAAAGGTGTAACCGAAGTAATCCCCGAAGCTCGCTCGGTTGATCTTGCTCACGCCAAGTGGGACATAGTCCCTGTACTGGTAGTGGTCACGGACATGCTGCACTGCTTCTTCGTGGCTCGCTCCCTCATCACGCATCGAGTAGTAGGATGCATACTTCGCTGGCAGGTCGATCAACGCATACAGCATCATCGACTCACGAAGGATGCGCATCGGGCTACCCTTCTTAGATTCAGCAGTGATCTTAATGTTCGCATCAATCGCAGTCAGAATAGAGTCTTGTGAGAAGTCGAAAACATCTTTGGCTACCAAGTCAGCAAGGATTTCTAAAGCCTCCGGATCTCCCTGCTTTCCTGGTGCCCAGCCCTCATCTGCCATGATGGCCCTGCCAACTCTGGCGGCGAGGGCTGTTCCATCTTTCATGTGCTTTAGCCAGTTCTTGTTGAAGATATCACCAGATCTGGCAGCAAAGCCTGTCACCGAAGTAAAGCCATTGCGAAGGATTGTCTTCGGCCAGATTAACCTAGTCGCACGAGTGACAGCCTGAAGTTGGTTGAACCACCTGGTGGGGGCGAAGCCCTCGGTAATCTGATCAAAGGTTCCTTCGCCATGGAGGAGATCGTATGTCTCTTGCGTGACGTACATCCCAGCCATGTTGCCATACTTCCTGCGGTCGGCGGGCGTGATGCCACGTCCGCTGGCCAATCTTTCTGAGAAGTTGCCACGCTTTGCTCGTGACCACCACTTACCTTCGCCTTCTTCGAAGATCTTCTGGAACATGACGCTTGCTGCGAGGAGATCGTGTTGAACCTCCATGGTTCTCGACAACCTCTCGCCCGGACTTGTGATCTCTCCGTACAATTCACGGAACGTCTCGTCCAGCTTGCGCTTCATCTGGTGTGTGATTGGCATGCCGCCAATCGGACCAGGCACAGACTTGCCTTTGTTGGCTGAGCTACTTAGGTAGCCTTCAACAGTATCAGCAGCCATGCTGCTCAAGGATTCCTGAGACCACTGAGCAATCAGGTTGCCGTCTCTAAGTTCAAGGGAATCAATGACTTCCATCCATGGGTCCATTGCTTTAGCAAGGTTCTCAATCGCTGCCTTCTTGGTTCGTGAGAGACCCTGAAGCATCTGCTGCCTCTGTGCAACTGGTGCCTGCATGTACCCAGGAAGATCGAACACCTCTCTGCGCCCAATGGTTTTGTTGGCTCGGGTGATGAGCCTGTTGATTTCTTCTTCATGCATGTCAAAGACGGCATCGACTGCAGCCTGATATGCATCCTGCGGTGCAACATACCCGTTGCCAAGGGCATGGATCGCATACATTCTAGTTTGATAGAACTCGTTAGAAAGGATGAGATCCCTCAGCTTCTGGGGGATGTTTGGGCTGGCAGACAACTCGGCCCTCAGCCGTGCAGATTCATCAAGAATCTTCTGAAGCTCGACCATTTCTGGGTTGTCGTTCTTAAGTCCGTAGATCCTCTTGAACTGATCAACTGGCATGCGCCCATCAAGAACCATGGACAGGGTGTTGTTGATTCGCTCTTCACCGAATTTGTCTTTGAGTTGCTTGATTATCTTACGCACGCGCTGGTTGGCGGCCTTGCCCATCACCTTGCCCTTCATTGCGCCACGCCTGCGATCAATGAGGGTGAGGTACAGTTCTTTATCTAAACCCCTGGCTGGCTTGAGGTTAGCATTTAGCCAGGACTTCATGCCACGGAATCTGTGTGCCTTCATCCTATCGAGGAATGATGGCTGCTCCATCTGCCGCTGGGTGCCACCCTGTCTCGCTGCGGCATCTTGCTCAAGGGGAAGCTGTGCCTCGCTGACATCTTCCGGAAGATGCAAGTCAATAACACGGGCGAGATCGTCAAGCTGCCTTGAATCCTCGGGATTTCTTCCGGCAAGATTGAATCCAATCCGGCCACGGCCAACGCTGTTGCCAACCCAGAAGAAGCTGTCTTCTCCAGATTCCCACATGTCTGTGACCTGCTGTCTGGCTGCGGCAGTGCTGCTTGCATTCACAAACTGCACAGGAATCCACATGTCACCAAACCGCGGCTCTCGCACAAACACAACGTGTGTGACATCGCCGTAGTCGTGGACATCGCTCGCCCTGTTGGCTTGCGCAACCATGTCCTGGAGGTACTGCGTTGCCGGGACAATGCTTACCTCATGCGCCTGCTTGGTCAGCTTGGATTGAAGCAGAATCTTTCTGCCAGCATCAATGTCGCCCTCACTATACGAGCGCAGAGCATACCGAACAGGAACAATTTTCAGCGGGTTGCTGTCCACCCTTGGGCCTCCGCTGAGCACTAGTCCGGGCTTGTCAGTTTCGCCACGCAGAACATCCTTATTCCTTGGCAGTGTCCCCCATATGTCATGGAGCCTGCTCTGTACACCAGCAGGAGTCAGGGTTGATGGCATCTCTCTGCTGATCATCGGATACATTTTCTTGAAGGCTTCGCCCCGCTGGAAAAGCTCCACGATGTTGTCGAGTGTCGGGTCAGCCCAGAGCTTAGCGATCTCGTTGGGATCAACGGAACCCTTCTTAAAGATCGTGTTCCACAGCTTGATTGCAAACTCTTTAATGTCGGATGCAATCCTGCCAACGGTTCCCATCTCTTTTCTTTTCAGGTCTTTAGCATCTGCCGCACTTGATAGGGCAACAGCAATTGCGTTGACGGCATCCTCTTCTGAGCCGTGCTCATTGATTATCTTGAGGAACGTTTCATCAGACACAAAGTTCCTAAGCCACCAGTGACCAACCTCATGGTATCCAGACTCCCTAAACGCAAGGCCTGAGATGATTTCAACAAGGTGTCTGCCGGTAACTGGGTCTGCGTCGTATCTACCAGCGGAGATCGGCGGAATCTCAAGGTTACCCCTTCCCTTTTGGACATCCACAAAAATCATTGCCGTTCGAATTGCTGCGATCAGCTTGGCGGTTGTGTTAATTGAACCGCGTGCAGTCGGGAGAATGTTCTCCCCCCTCTCGCCCTGCCTTGTCAGATGGCGCTCAAGATTTCTGGCAAGAACGAGCAACTCGCCCTGCGTGAGTTCTTCAAGCATTCTGAGGATCGCACGATCAGTGCTAGTGACCAAGATGTCCAGTGGGACCGGACCATTATCACTCTGTACCGTAATGCGGAACCCGCCTGGAATTTCTTCAACCTCAGTTCCTGGGCCAAGATTCTCCAGCGCACGCTTGGTGATCATCTCCTTCCCGGACTCTCCGCCAAGCTTCTTCGGGAACCCTGGGTGTGCGATCTCCCCACTGGCAAGCTCAAAGAAGCCCATGTTGTCGAGGTCTCTCAGCATTGCGAGCCGCTCTTCCTCGGCATCAATGTCTTCTGGAGCTACTTCATCCTCTTCCTCAGCCTTCTCAACCTTCACCTCTTCCTGCCGCTCTGACCTAGCCGCCTTTGACCTCTCGTTAATATCAGCGAGAGAAACAACCTTGCGGACCAGGTCTGCCATCTCCATTCCGGCGGCATCAGCGACCGCGCCAAGGTATGCCTCGACCTCTTCCATGGTTGAGGGGAACTTGCGCTTCGGATCTTCCTTCTTGCGCCTCTCAATCTCCTCGTTGATGGCCCGCTTCAGGCTATCATTGTCAACGTGTCCGTTCTCTATGAGCGTTTGGATTGTCCCAAGCTCAATGTCTTTCATCAGGACAGCTTGCTTCACATGTTCTGGATGTGGACGCTTAGGTTTACCCTGGAACCCAGGCTTCGAGCGCATGTCTTTCTGCGCCTGTTCTGCTGTCGTGCCACGGGCCTCGTCCTCAACCCTGTCAGACTCTAGCTCTAAGTAGTCTTCGAATGCGCGCCTTGGTAAACGAGAAAGCTTGCTGCTAATCGGCTCGCCAGTTGCATTGCGAAGCGTAGTAGCACCTGGGTACTCTTGGAACAGGAACATGCGCATGGTTCTAGCATCATCAAGAAGCTCTTCATTCCTGATCGCATCAACAACAAGCTGTCTATTGCCAGCAACGGACGGTGCCTGTTCCTCCATCTCATTCAAGACTTGGTTGACAAAGGTCGGATCAATCATGTCATCAATCATGTTGGTAGACTTCCACCTTGTAGTGATGACATCAAAGATCTCGGCAGCCTGAGCGTCACCCTCTAAGCTGTCCAGATATTCATAAGCCTCATTTTGCTCCTCGGTCTGACTCACCCACGGCCATTCAGCAGCCATGACATCTGCCATGCGTGCGCTGGCCTCTTCATCTGTCTCAACAACTTCGCCCTCTGCTTCTGACTCGGCCTTCTTTACTTGACCAACCACTCTGACAAGAGACTTCCCTCCAGCCCCATTGTCCACATAGATGTAGTCAATCTCTTCGTTGCCCCGGTTCTTATCGAACGCGAAGTCTCTAGTCGATATCTCTTCTGCATCCATCTCGGAGGCAGCAAGCTCATCCATCTTGCGTTCGGCCATCTTCGTAATCTTGCGAGATGCCTTCTTGCGCCGACCGTTCTTAAGGTCTGCCTTATACACTTCCAGCGCAGCCATTACAACTTCCATGTTGTCTGCTGAGTTGATGATGTTGAGCAAATCTTCAACAAACACGGCACCATTCTTGTCTCTCCTGAGAGACGGGGTGCTGTCTGGCCGGACAGAATCATTTGTCTTAGTCTTGGTTGACTTCTCCTGCTTCTTGTCTGGCCTCTTGGCTGGGTCTTTGGGGGACTGCCCATCCTCCTTGCTTTGAAGCGTGGCAAGCCTATCGTCAGCGTCATCGAGAGCGTCCATTGCGGCACGCATCTCATCATCAAAGACGTTAACGCCCTCATCTCGAAGCCTCTGGACCTCTGACCTCGCCACCTCAAGCTCAGCCCTGGCTTGTTCGATCTGATCCTTCTTAGGCTGAGTGGTTTTCTTCTTAGCCTTAGCCTTCTTGGTTGCAGCCTTGGCCTCTGGCTTGGTTGGCCTGCCTTTGTTTTTCTCAGACTCGGGCTTGCTAAATTCTACAGCCACAACATTTTCGCCAGACTTCTTGTCAAGAATGTTCTTTAGCTCAGCATACTCTTTCGTGCCATTGCTAAACGAAACAGCACCAAGATCCTTGCCATTTACGTCAAAAAAGTTGGCAATCATCTTGCCATCTTTCCCTTCAAGAACGACGCCAACAAAAACGCCGGTCGCATCGGCCCGCTCAGCAACCCTTCCGACTTGCTCAGCAACAGCGGCGCTCGCCGCAGTTCTTTCTTGAACCTCAAGGACCGCAGCCCTCTTGATGGACTTAGACTTCTCTATGTTTTTGATGTCTCGCCCATACGTAGAGTTGGCAATCTTTATCTTGGGCGGACTCTGCGTTAGCGTATAGTGCCCAAGAACTTCAAAGAGACCCGTGTCAGGGTTCTCAGAAACCTGAAGATTGAAGATGATGTGCTGTCCATTCCTCTTTGAAATCTTCGTCATCTCATCAGCCAGGGAACCCTTGCCCCCAACAATCCCTTTAACCATATCGACAGCGCCGTCTCTAGTTTCACTGGAATCAAGAACAACTGTTCCTGTCTTTTGTTCGTTTGTCTTCTTGCTCTTAGCGAGAAGTCTTCCGTTCTTCAGAAACTCTGCCCACTCTTCATCCCTGCCTGGAAACTCAACAACCTCGCCAGCCTTTTCAGGCTCCGGCTTAGTTGGTACAGAATCGCCAGCCATCTCCTTCCGCCTATTCTCAATCGCTGTGATGATGGAAGCTCTAGGCTTGTCCATCAAACCATCAACAACCTGCTCCCTCTCAATGGCTTCAAGGTCATCAAGCCTTTGGATTGTGTCAGCCTTCCGAATTTGGTCCTTCATGGAACGGGCGGACGTGGTTCCGTTCTTGTTCATCTTGATCGGGCCGTACTTCTTTACATCCTCATCAGGCTTTGTTGTGCCATCAAGAGCATCTGCAATCTTGTCCTTAGCCTCTTGACTAATTGGTGCTGCCTCTTCGGCTTCCGTCTGTGCGACGACCTCAGCCTCACCCTTTCGTCTGGCTGGTGTCTTGCCGATCTCAAACGGATCGCGCAGCATTCTTTCGAGTGCGTCCTGCTCAGCTACTGCTTTCTCAAGGAACTGTGCCTGCTCTACTGCTGGGCCACGGAAGTTGGCTCGGACCTTCTCCTCCTGCATGACCTTCGTAACCTCTTCTCCGGCCCGAATCTTCTTGACCACACGATCAACTACATCCTTAGGGATGCCAGCTTTCTCTGCGTCTTCTCTCAGGATGGACTCAATGGCGTCAGTTTTATCCTGAGCCTGGTCACTCTTCCTTCTCCTTGGCGGAGCGGTCGGAATGGTTGGCTCCTCAACGTCAAGTTGCTCATCCTCACCAGCCTTAGCATCAACATCCTGAACAGGTGTAACATCAGCGATGCTCATAAGATAACGAGCCATGGCAGCGTCAATCTTCTTGTTGCCCTTCAGGGCAGCAGAGCTATTGATGAAGTCCTTCAGCCTTGTGGCAGTAATGCCCTGGTCACTGAACTTCTCAAATGCCTGAACCCAGCCGAGCGCAGTGCGACCGAGGAACGGCTCATTCTCAAGCGCATCACGCACCTCTTCAAGCTCAATGTCTACGCCCTCTTCGTTCATGTACTCATACAACTCTTGGGCATCGGGCTTCTCTGCGTTGGCAAGCTCGAAGTCATTGGCGTAATCGAAGATCTCCATCTCAAGGTCGGGATCTCCATAGTACTTACCCTTCTTGCGCTTGGTCTTGGGCGGGACCCTTGGCGCTGGCTTCTGCTTACGCACCAGAATATCGACCTCGGTTTCAGGGTCAAAGTATTCGAGCTTGTTGCCATCATCAATGGCGATGAGTCCCTCTTCACCCACCTCTGCTCTCACCCTGCCCTCTACCAGCCGACCATCCTCAGTAGTCACCCTGACAAATGAGCCATCATTTACACCACCAATGGTCCCCTTCTGCCCGGTTGTGTCATAGTCAAACTCATCGAGGCCAATCTCAGCCGCCGCCTCAGTCTCAAGCGTCTTGCGCCTGGCATCAATAGCCTTACGCACACCAACGGAAGATGCCCTGTCAGATTCTTGCCACTGCTTCTCAACCTCATCTAGCTCTTCTCTGGTGGTGGCGTTGTTGACATCTTCTTTCCATTGCGGCACAAGCTTCACAGATGGGGCTGTGCTCTTCGCTGTGCCTTTCTGCGTAGTGGGGGTAGCCTTTGGCTCCTCGGCCTTTGTGGGCGGTTTTGTGGGCTTCTGAGACTCACCCTTGCCAAGAGCGGCTCTGCCAGGTTCACTGTCTGCGTAGATTCTCCAGACTTGCTCAAACGAATCCTTAACAATCTGCTCACGCTCATTCTCGGGGAACTGATCAGCCGTCTTCTCATCAAGACCATACTGATCCATCTTCGCCTTAATCCGCATGTTAGCCACCTGAGTAGCCCTGTCAACAATAAGTCCCTTATGAGCGTCTGGAATGCCATCAAATGAAGTGGCCACTTCTGCCGAAACTCCAGCTGGAACCGAGGTTGTTCCAGGCTCCAGCGCAGCTTCCTCTGGAGACGCTGGCGTTTTTGTATCTTCATCCAGTGCGCCACGACCTGCCGCTGCGTTAACCTCATCCCAGTTCTGACGAACAAAATACTCTGGAACCCCGAACATCTGAGATAGCATCGTCACATCTTCTTGTTCGTGAGAACCCCAGGCAGCAGAGCGAGCGCCATCAAGATCGGCTCTGACCTCGTCTTCCTCAATGTTTAGCTCTTTAGACAGAACCTCAACCTCTGTATTAGCCTCATCCATTAAGCCTTCTGTTCTGTATGCTGCCTCAATGTCCGCTCGAATCTCTGAAGGCTTAGCGTCAAACTTCTCTGCCAGACGATTGACCTCAGACTCAAATAGTTTCTTTTGAATGCGATTGGCTGTTCCCTCTTTGGAAAAATAAGTTGCCACAGCCTGAACCGGCTGGCCAGCAACCGCCATGCCTCCACCAAAGTGAGCGCCAACGACGCCAGCACCGTGTCGTTCCTCCATCTCTGCGTTGGTTGCGTTAGCAATACTGTCCCAGGAAAAGGTGTCCTTGTCCTGATCTGCAGCCTGCTGGAAGAATGTTTGTAACCACTCCTCAGCGTATTCGGAAGTGGTGTCTAACGCAATACGGCCAGCAGTATCAAGTGCTTTTGTGACCCCGACCCTTCCCATTGTATTCCAGGCCTCTGTCATCTTGGGAGTCATCTTTATATTTCTAAGTCCTGGCAGTTTGGCTGCTGCTTCTGTGAGTTTTGCGGTAGGCACAAAGGCAGCATATGCCTCTGGAATACTCATGCCAGCCTGGTAGATTAGATTATCCCTTGTTACCCTGATTCCCTTTGACCTCGCCACAGCCTCTTGATCGCCAGCCAGCAGTGACTCTGCTGCGGTGCTTCCGCCCTCCATGAATGATTCTGCAATACCACTACCGGCAGCAGCAATGGCAACAGGAAGAAGAGCGCCGCCAGTTGCGGCACTAACAACAGCGGCAGGAACCATAAGCGGCACACTGACAGGAGCAGTTCTAAGCAATTGCTGCCCAAGGTCGGCTTCGACCTCTGTATCTGTGTACTTATCTGAGATCTCCTTACCCTTCTCGATAAGCTCCATGCCCTCTTCTTTGCCGCCCTGAACCATGGCGTCACCAGTGAGCCACATCGCCCCACCAACAGCCATCAGCAAGTCGCCAGTTCCAGCCTTCAGTGAGTTCCAGTACGGGTGTTTTCGCAACTCAACGCCGCGCTCCATCGGATCTTTGGGATACTCAGGTCGCAGGTGGTCCGGCAAAGAGTCAAAGTCTTTCTTGACTGGATCAACGAACTGTTCCATGAATTTCTTGGTGAACTCTCGCTTGTCTTCTTCGCTCTCAAGCGGGACGCGATCCATGATGAACTTGACCTGGCTCGCCCTGCTCAGACCATGGAACTCTGGACTAAGAGGAGCGCCAGTGATCTGATCCATCATCGCTTCCCGATGCCCCTTCTTTGCCAACATCTTGATGGCCTGCTCTTGGCTCGTGATACCAAACTCAGCAAGTCCAGCAAGTGTCTTGTTATCAATGACTTGCTCGCCCTTGCTTGCAGCCCAGTTGAGCACATCATCAATGCCAGCACCCTGATTGAACTTCATGTATGCGGCCACGGCGGGATTCTTCATCAACTCAGGGCGCACATAGTCAAGCTCTCTGGCCTTGGCAAGCTCCTCTTCTGACAGCTTTGAGGGGTCACGAAGCATGACAACACCGTTCGGTGTTTCGACATGGTGCCTAATGACACCACGATTGAACATCCTCTCCCCCTCTTCGGGGGTGATCTCAATGACGCCCCTCTGGGTGCCGACTTCAATGCGAGATCCAGAAAGAATGACCGGATCTTTGGGTGATCCGATGTTGATGTTGCCGTGCGGGAGCGGGGCGTCCGGCTGCTCCATTGCCATGGCCCTAAGACTCTGGTCATATTCTCTCTGCGAAACAAATGGCTTGTCCCCGAACTCGCTCTCAAGATACGGTCGGACTGACTCAGGCGCGTTGACAATATCTTCGACAACCTCGGGCGGCAACTGGTTGCTGACCTCGGGGAAGTACATCCCCTCACCCTCTGGAGGAGAGGCCTTGATGGGCTGGTCGCTATAGTCGTCGGGCCTTTGCAGCGGAGGCACAACATACTGTCCATCTATCTGTGGACGATGCGGTACATTCGGCTGAACCTCGATCCTTCCTTGCTCATCCTTCGGTAGCTCGACCGGCTCCTGTACACCAGCAGCTTCAGCCTCAAGGAATCTCTGCCCAACCTCGGGGATCTTCTTGCCCTTGATTAAACGCTTCTCTTCGTCGCCAAGGTTGTGCCAATTGTCATCGTTGATTGTGACAGCATCAAAGATCCGCTCACGCTGTTCCACATCAAAGGAATCAAACTCGAATTCGGGATTGTTGATCAGTTCAAATGGACTCTCAAACCCAAAGTTCTGCTTATAAACCTTGGCCTTTACTTCTGGCGGCATCTTCTTCCAGCCCGGATCGTTCTTGAGGGCTGTCGCAAATGCTGCATACTGAAGCTGAAGCGGTGTGTTTTCTTTCCACTTCTTGTCCTTGAACATGAAGAGGGCATCATGGGTTGTCATAGCTCACCTCGGCGCTTATTGTACAATGTACGGTGAAGGATCTACTCCATAATTGTTGGCTGCGATATCAAGGGGATTCGGCTGCTCTGGCTTCTTGTCCCCTTCATACCCTGGTGGCGGCACTGGAGTCTTCCCGCTCTCATATAGCATTGCCATTTTCTGTTTCATCCAAGGGGGCATGCCGTTCCAGTAGCTCATCCAAATAGCCTTGGCACTGTTTACTTCTTCTTGACCGATCTGACCATCCGCAAGCATCTTTTGACCATCCACATAATCTTGCCATGAGGCAAAGTATCCATTCCTCCAGTCGTCTCTAATCTGTGGATTGTTGCTGTTATTGATTGCAGCCTGTATTTGCTGTTGCGTAACAATGTTGTTGTCCGCATCCGTCATCTTGCCAGCGAGCGGCCCCTTCTTCCAGACATTGATGAGGCCAAACGGTCCCTGGAATGGGGTGAATTCTGGTTCAAGCTCAGCACGGAGTCTAATTTCAGCCATGACGTGTCCATGCTTCGCGGCCTGAGCCAGCGCCTCTCGCCTTGATTTGTCGGCATTGTTTTCTGCATACATTATGCCGGTGGCAGCAATCTGATCTAAGCTCTGCTGGCTTCTTGCTCTTCCCAGCATCTCCTGGCCAATGAGATAGCCGGCGGATGAAGGGTTAACTTTAGATAGCCCAGCCATTTGGTCATAGAATGTGATCCGGTCCTGAAGAATACCGAGGTCTTTCGCCTGTTGATCCCTCAACTTTTTTGCGCCGAGTATAGCACCAGCATAGTCTTCGCCTTGAGCCGCACCCTCTTGCTCAACGACGGCAGCCTGCTGTTCCAACTGCTGTTCTTCCGCTCCAGCTACGGTCGGCTCCACAAGTCCGAATTGCTCGGCAAATGTGGCACCTGGTTGTGCGGCCATGTTATCGCCCTTCCCGTAAAGGGCTTCCAAGTCAACCTGCACTGTTTCGGGAGCCTGCCCTTCAGTCGGAAGCACCCGCTCTTTGGTTGCCTCTTCCTGCAGAACTTGGGTGAACTCCTCTTCTGGAATGTTTAGTGCTTCCGCTTGCTGGCGTAGGGAGTCAGCGTATCCGCTGAGGTTCTCCGACTGTTCCACGCCCAGATCACGCTCTGCTTGAAACTCTCTTCCGGCCTGCAGAGTCCGAAACGCTTGAAGCCCAAGGTTCACACCACGCCCAGCAGCGTTGCTGTAAGATCCAACGCCGCCGAGAACGAGCGGAAGGATCAGGTCATTAAACTTGATCCCTGTGACACCCTTGAAGTTCTTCTTCTTTTTCTTCTTCTGCGCCATTACACCCCTCCGTATGGCTGATAGAACCTGGAACTGGGTGGGGTGAAGCCACCTCCCATTGAAGCGTTCTGCAAGTTCTGCATGAATTGCATGCTCTGCGCTTCTGCGAACCTGCGCTTCTGTTCGCTCTCAGCCTGTACCTGACTATATGTGTTAAGGCCCATGGTTGCAAGGTTTCCTGCTTCATCAAGGAACCTTTGTTTTGCGGTTTGGGTAACTGGTGCAGCAGCACTCTTGAGGCTGGTGGTAACTGCTTCCGTGATTGGTGCTCCACCACTGACACCCATGTCGAGTCCAGCACCTATCCCACCTTTCAGCCCAGCAAGCCCCCTGTTAGTAGCCTGCCCAAGACCAAGACCAAGCGCATTCTTAGCGCCCTGGTCAACAGCCTGCTCAACCATGCCCTTGCCTAGCGTTTTTGTTGCAACCTCTTTGGTTACACCCTTGGCAGCAGCCTTACCAGCACCCTTGAAGCCGCCACCAGCGCCCATTGTTAGCGCATCAATGCCGCCACCAATGGCAACGTCTTTAAAGATGTCACCAACGCCTTTGCCCTCGACTCCACCCTTGATGGCAGTAACCGCAGCTCCTGCTGCCATTGCGCCAAGAGGACCGCCGAAAGCCATTCCGGCAATAGGTGCAGCTATTTCTGCTAAATCCATAATGCCGAAGCCGCCCCCCTTCTTTTGGAGCGCCCTCTCGGATTCCTCTTTTGTTTTCTTTGGGTCGAAGAACCTGACCATGAGTCACCTCATCGCTTGTGTTCATTGAGCTACTTCTTTTTGCCCTTTTTCTTTTTGCACTTTCTCTTCCTCAGACCAGCCATTATTTACCTCCTCCGCTTGTGGTAGTCCGCGTCCCGATTTGAGATGTAAGACCTCCAAGCGGCGCAAGTCCAATCTGAGCAAGAAGATCTGAGTCACGAATGGCAGCGTCGTAAAGCGCATTCAAGCCCTCCTGCTCAATGCCTCTCATCAAACCACCCATCTGTGCGGCGGCACCCATGCCACCCTGCAGCCTGGCGAGATCCTGCGCGTCACGCTGGTTGAATGACTGCGTGCCAGCAATGAGAGAGTTAATGTCTTGACCTCTGGCCTGCAGCCCCTGCGAACCCTGCTGCAAGAGAGCATTGATATCCTGCCCTCTAGCCTGAAGCCCAAGTCCTGCGTTTTGAAGAAGTTGATTGAGATCTTGGCCACGCTGTGTCACATCCTGACCACGCTGCCCGAGATCAAACTGTTGATCTTGCTCACGCTGCCCGATGTCCTGTTGCCTTTCCTGCACGGAGCTACTGATAAGCTGCTGCATGATCGGCATGGCCATCTGCGCCTTGCCTTGGGTGATCGCAGAACCTGCAGCGCCGGATCTCGACAACCCAGCAGCGCCCATTTGGTTCGCAATCCCAGGCAGAGCAGCCTGCTCAAACGTTGCCATGGCTGAGCGAAGGGCGGGGTGATTAGCAAAGTCAATGTTCTCAATCGCGCTGTCAATCCTGTCCTGATTAGAAGCCTGCGCCTCTCGTGGCATAGCTCCACCGGGGCCACCAGCAGATCCGCCACCAACGCCATAATCAGCCGAGCTTCCAATGCCAGAAAGATCGACGCCCCGATACTGAGAAGGCTGTGCCAATGCAGCCGCCCCCTGGAATGCCGCCTGAGCAGACTGGGTTGGCTCAAAGAATTGCCCAACCTGGTCATAGGCTGCGCTCTCAAGAGGGTCAGCGCCAGCAACCTGACGAGGACCAATGCCAAAGGCGTCAGTCAAGTTGTAGTTGTCAAAGACGCCCTGAACCTCGTCAGCCGTTGAACCAAATACTCGCCTCAACTCTGGTGGTAGCTGAGGATTGCTTGTACTCGTTTGTGATCCGCCACCGGCCATAATTGCCTCCTGTTAATATTAAACCACAGACAACAAAGAACTTCTAGTCGTCATACTTGCCGTTCATGTAGTTGCGAACGACCTCAATACCAGCAAAGCCGTACATGATTCCGGTCGCAAGGTTCTTGAAATACCAACGAATTTTGTACAGTGCATTCTTCATGTCTTTCTCCTTTTTAGTACGCATTGTAGGCCGGGAACGAATCCGTCAGCGACCCAAACCAGACCAGTTGAATTTCGGTACGCTTGCAGTAGACGTTGAAGGCCCTGCTGTTCATAAACCAGAAATATCGAAGGTTCTGCGAGCCACCATTGAACGACAGCCCGGAGATGTCGTAACCGGTGCCGATAGTCCCTGAGTGGCAGATGCCGGAATCCTGTCTCCGGTATAGCTCGCACTTGACCTTGTCCGAGAAGTCGTACTCCCAATTCCAGATGTGCCACGAAGCGCCAAACTTAGCACCGACCGTATTGTCGGTATTCGCGGAATCCCAACCCAGCGGATCGTTGACCTCATCTCCCAGGAAATACACGCTGATCTTGTGATTGACCTTACTTGAGTGACAGTAGATCAGATTCGGGTAGCTGGCCAGAGAATCATTCGTAAACGGCTCCTCGCAAAGCCCCCACCGCAGATTGTCCTCGGCATTGTTGTCGATGTAAGCCGCCCTCACCTGCATCCGGAAGCCTTCGCGCGGGAGGTAGCCGCCGATGTCCAGAAAGACTCTGGTTCCATCGTTGGCATCGTTCCCACAGCGGATAGTGACTCCGGGGTTCTGAACAACGAGGGTGGTTCCGTTCACAACGGCTGGCGCGTATTCTAGGTCGCCGCTGTACCCGTCCACTGACGTTTGGCCGAACCACGGCGACGTGAGCGGTTCCCCGACCGTCTGTGTGGTTGAGACCCTGTGAAGCAGCGGGAGGATGGCAAAGATGCTGGTAGACGTGAAATCGTTGCCCGTGCTGTCTGCTCCGCTTACATTGACCGCGCTGGAGGTTGGCGTAAACGAGCAGTCGGTCTTCGTTGGCGTCACGGTGTAGGAGCCATCGGCAACCCCGGTGAAAGAGTACGTACCGTCACCCGCTGTCATTGTGGAATCGTCAGCATCCCCGCTGAGAGTGACGGTTACATCCTCGACCACATCTCCCGTGACGGTGCCGGAAACCGTGTAGGTGGAGGCAGCACCACCGCCAACAGGATTCTGTATCCCGGCGGCAACGCCCATCCAGCGAAGAAGGTTCTTGTTGCCCATTACTTCAGGTCCCTAACGACCACGTATGCCGTCTCAGCCTCTGAGGTTGCCACGGCGTGCTCATCGGTCAGAAGTCCAACCTGAGTCATGTTAGCTGCCTTGCCAGTCTGGACAACGGCCCGAATCCAATATGCTTCCTGAGAATCAACAGTGCTCGCAGCCCAGTCACTCGGCTGAGTGAAGTGTAGCGTGCCAGCCTGCTCACCAAAATAGGTGCCATCAGTGGCTGTAGACCCAGAATTATCCTGCACAATCGTCAGAGCTTCCCAGGAGTCCCCGTCGTAGTACTCCCAACCAAGGACGCCGGCAGCATCATAGGTCTGGAGCGTGGCGCTAAATGGACAACTGATAGCATCGAACACATCAGCAGCGCCGAAGTACACAGCATCATCATCTGCAGGAGCATCAGGGAAAATCTGCCAGTTGGAAGTATACCCAGCCTCACCGCTGATGGTCGCAAGGTCAGCAAAAGACCCACCATCATCACCCTTGCAGAAAGTTGACGCCTGCGTTGTGTATGAGCTAACGCCCTCCACCTTGTCTGAAACAAACCACGCATAGCGCAGAATGCCAGAGAACTTCGTTGGCGCAACCTGCACAAAGTTGTGGCTCCCAGCGTCGAGGTCAATTGTTAGTGCTGTGGTGGCGTCGGCAGAATCAACAACAGGGTCGCTGAGATACGTGCCAGCACTCTCGTCGGATGTCTTGACAGTTAGCGATCCGCCCGAGAGCTTGTCATCTCGATCCCAGAACGCGACAATGTCTTCGCCATTGAGAGCAACCACCGCAGATGTCTTGGAGTTCGTCCATGTCACTGCGATTTTTCTAGCCATCTTCTTCCTCCATTACTGCATCCATCAGGATGTGTGATTTAGGCTTAAACCCAAGCCTTTCAAATATCTTAGCAACATTTTCATTCATTGCCCAGCAGCGGATCTTATTTGTTTCCTTGCTGGCGGCAAATTGTTTGATGATGTCAAACCCATTAAGGATCGTGTCCTGCCTGCCATCTCGATACTTCTTGTCAATCTCAAGTTGGGTCACAAGAATCATAATGGTTCCATCAATATTGACTACCCTTGCGAGAAGATGCCCAACAACCTTCTTTCTTTCTATCGCCGCGAGCACAATCATGTCTGGATTTTCCCGCATCATTTCATACGCCATGGTCTGATACAGGGTCTCCGGGTCTGAGTCTAAGTCATTGTCACGACTAAACTTAACGGCCCTATACAATAGCGCTGGCCCGTACTCGTGACAGTTCCTTGCGGCAAAATTAACAAGCTCAACCTTCATTGGGCTTCTCACTTTCGGCGGCATGAAGCTCGCTGAGGAGATACTTAATCTCCTCTACCTTGCCGCGCTCTGCGATAATGGCAACCTTCATGTTTTCAACGGCTTGAATCTTGTCCTGAATGTTGGCAACGTGTATATTCATTCGCTCCTGCAAATACTCAGCGATATTTTCTACTTTCATTTTCTCCCCCTTTGTTTATGCTACTGTTGCAACAGTGCCAGTACGTACTGTACCACCACTGTCTTTGTGTTTCACCTTCAAATACTTAGTCCCTGCGCTGCCGTCATAGTAGAAGCAGTAGGATTCGTTTTCCATGTCCGCATCTGCCGGGGCCGAGCTATCACAAGCCTGAACAACATGCACACCAGGAATGATCTTCATCCCAAAAGTCGTGGCAAAGGCAACACTTGAGCCGCCCCTGATCATGAACTTCAAGTAACCCGCTTCTGACCCGGCGGCTGAGTTTTCCCACAGGGCAGCAATGCGAGCAAGATACTTGGCTGTACCGGAAGCGTTCTCACACTCAAACAGAAAGTCGGGGCCACCATCATTGCCTATAGACGTTGAACCATCAGAAGCCATGGCCAAGACCATGGACGCTTGGGTAGAAGTAATCGTCCCACCAGTTTGCATTTCACGCTCAAATCGGTGAAAGCTGTCTCCGTAGACATACATCCCAGAATCAGTATACGCCTTAATTTGCATAGACTGATCGGTGTCACCAAGAATGACCTCATCAGATCCGTTGATCCCAAGAAGATCTTTGATGGCGGCTGATGTGTTGATCCCCTTAAGATATTTAGCATTCTGTAGCAGCGGTTCACATGAATCGAAGGTGGCATAGTCCGTGGACTTGAGCAGAAGTGTTTCTCCTGAATTCCCAACCTCAACACCGCTGGCCGAAAGACCAATCAGGTTTTTGGTAGAACCGCTGAACGCCTGTAAGTATTTGTCGATAGCAAGCAGAATGTCGGCGCTGGCTATGTTTACGAGTCCATTTGAGGCAAGCTCTACCCAGGCTCCAGTGTTTCCAACAATGGTGCGCGGTGTTCCGCTGGACTCATACTTGAGCATGTCCCCGATGACTGAATCCTTAAACGCCCCGCTGTTTACCTCAAAATCATTTCCGACAGAAGCCACAAACCCTGGTGCTGTGATTGTTTGACCAGCGGACCATGCACCAGTCAGCGCCCGCGTTCCATCGGCAAGGAGATATTGCGTGTGGTCGTCGTCGCCAAGGCCAGCCAAGCTGCCGTGATCCGAGGCGCTGCCCTCGCCGGGCTCGTTTGTCAACCAGTCCACCCAATCGGCCCCGGAGTCAGTGGGCTGAGTTCTCGCTTTGACCTTATTTGTGTCCCCGCCTGAGGTCTGGTAGATGACTGTGGCGATGGGGACGATCTCCTCAAGCGGGAGCGTCCCGTAAGCGATGGCGTTGATTTCCACCAAAGCACCGTCTCGCGCTAGCCCTATAGTGTTGTACTCGTTCTGCCCTTGGATGGCGATGTACTTTGGCCCCGTCCCATCGTCGGCGGTGATGTTGGTGGCGAAGATGTGACAGAGAACAAAGTCATTGTAGTCTA
>Ga0272440_1000115_pt1 | contig 65227 bp, 46 predicted proteins | sample SSMMMBAug17_FD_192440 | JGI IMG/M metagenome (GOLD analysis project Ga0272440, IMG submission 192440) | Marine sediment archaeal communities from Little Sippewissett salt marsh, Falmouth, MA, United States - SSM-MMB-Aug17 | ecosystem: Environmental > Aquatic > Marine > Wetlands > Sediment ... | reverse complement strand
GTTTGGGGTCTGTCCCCAAACGCCGCCACCCCATAGCCGTCAGGTTAAGGCAAATTCGCTCCGATGCTCGTTCCCAGGCTCTGCCTGGGAACGTTTTCCGAGGTGGCTCTGCCACCTACGAACTGAACAGGCGGCAGAGCCGCCAAGAACACGTTCCCAGGCAGAGCCTGGGAACGGCTGGTATATTACGCCCTTTCAGGCTAAGAAAATACCCCCTTTTTTGAAATGCGCCCTATGCATGACGCCTGCACCACTGCTCATACCAGCACATGCGGCTTAATGCAAAAACTGCCCGCTCGGGCGAAGGAAACATCACGCATTTATACTGGCTGCCCGATTGGCTGTATAGCGTGTAATCATCTTTATCAGTCAACAGACTGACACCCAAAACTGGCTTTTGATATGTTTCAATCAACTGGATAATATGAGCAATATATTTTTGCTCATAAGTTTGATTGCGGGCCTCAATTTCATTTAACAGGTCTTGAGAGTATGATGGATCCACTGCTTTGATAGACTGGAGCATGCGTCCTGAAAACAATCGGCGTCCATGAATACCCAAATGGATTACAGCATCACAGCCATCCCATTGAAGCAGTGTTTCAAGCCCAATAAATGGTAAATCAGGTTGCCTGTCCCCCACGAGATCCACTGGATTGGCACGGCTCCAGAAAGGTGGGAGCATGGTATCGAATTTTTCAACAATATAATCAGTTAATTCTGGCAGGTGAAGTCCATATTCTGCACACAGATCTGATGTGACAACGCCCCAACCACCGCCTAAGGTCATTATTGCAACGCGATTGCCTTTTGGAAGGGGGAGGGCGGAAAAAACCGCAGACAGATCCAGTAAATCCATTGGTTTTTTCACAAGAATCACACCAGCCTGATGACATGCTGCATTGAAAATTCTGGCATTTGATGCCATTGCACCAGTATGACTTTGTGCTGCCTTTCCACCCGCCTGGGTGCGTCCGCCTTTAAGCACCACAATGGGTTTTCGAGGTGACATCCTTCGGGCGCTTTCAAAAAATCGACGACCATTTTTGATACTTTCAATATACAAAACCACTGATTGTGTCTTATTATCTTGCTCAAATGCCTCCATATAATCTTCAATGGTGGTCATGGCTTCATTGCCTGATCCGCTGAAAGCCCGAATACCAATGCCTTGCTGTTCTGCAAAGGCCAGCAACTGCGTTCCCATATTACCCGATTGGGACACCAGTACAGTCGATCCTGGTTCTGGATGCACATGGGCACCACTACAGTAAAACTGATAATGCGGATTACATATTCCCATTGTGTTGGGCCCCAGAATGATTATGCCTGCCTTTTCTGAAGCTGCAACCAGTTGGTTTTCCAGTGCAAGTCCTTTTTCTCCAATCTCACGAAATCCAGAGGTTATAACAAGCATTCCTTTGGTTTTCTTTTCTTTTAAAAGGGGGATTAAATCAATGACATGTTCTGCTGGTATGGTAATGATTGCCAGGTCAATTGTGCCCGGGACTTCCTTGACAGACCGATAAACAGGGATACCAGAAATGGTTCCGCCTTTGGGGTTGATTAGATATATATTTCCTTTGTATCCACCGCTTTGGGCATTGGTAAGCAACATATGGCCCCATTTGCCAGGTGTTTGTGATGCCCCCACAAAGGCGATGGACCTGGGAAAAAATATTTTTCCCAGACGTTCCGGTGGAATGGGCGACAGATGTTTTATTGACTGTTTTTGGTCACCCAAAACAATGAGTGCATCAACAGCCGTCATGTTGCCATCGCTTGACACCACAAATGGATTGATATCCACTTCGCTAATTTCAGGAATTGTTTCAGCCAATCTGGAAAGACTCATCAAGATTTTGACCAGGGTCTTACGATTAACCGCCTGCTCACCCCGAAAGTCCCTGAGCAATGATTGGGCATGAATACTGTCGATCATTTCCTGAGCATCAGTATCAGTCAAAGGTGCCAGGCGAAAAACGACATCATCCAGGGCCTCGGCAAAAATACCGCCAACACCGAACATCACCACCGGTCCAAATTGGGAATCTTGAAAAAGTCCGGCGGTCAACTCCCTTTTGCCATCAACCTGGGACTGAACCAGATAACCATCAATCTGATTCATTTGAGCCTGTTCAAGCATTGCCACAGTCTGGCGAACCTGAGTCTCATCCATAATATTCCCAAAGACCAGGCCATGTTCTGTTTTATGCATGAGTTCTTTACCAATGGCTTTGATAAAAACAGGAAACCCCATTTGATTGGCACAAGCAACAGCACCATCAGAGGAGGTGACTGTTACCTCATGGACAACTGGAATATCAAATGCTTTTAATATGACTTTGGCTTCAAATTCATTCAGGGTCTTGCGATTTTCAGATCTTGCCTGATCCAATATCCATTGATATGACACGATTTATATTCCTTTTTAATCCTTATCAAGCATTGGCTTGAACATTTTTTTACCTGCACCACAAATGGGACATCGCCAATCATCAGGCAAATCGTTGAATGTAACACCTTTTGCAATTTTACCTTTACGATCGCCTTTATCTGGATTATAAAAATATCCACAATTGACTGTCTGGCATTGATATATTTCATCTGGATTTGACATATTACCTCCAAATAATCTCAAGTTGTTTTATTAAATACATAACACTGTATCATAATAAATCAACAGTTTACAATGAAATTTTTGTTTTTTACTCTTGACCCCTGATCAATTTCAGATTATGAATTTGTGAAGAAAAATAACAAGCAATAATATGGCATGAATTTTGCTCAAATATATAATTTTTTTATAAATGTCAAATCTATATGCAATTATGTCCGAATCAAAAGGAGCCTTTCATGATTCAGTTGACATTAAGGGCCAAGATACTTTCTGGTTACCTGATAATTACATTTTTAATATTAGTGGTGGTCATAATATCATTTATTCAATTTGTTTCACTTGGTGACCGGTTGAAATATTTAAAAGATGAAGTATCAAGGGGTGTTATCATTGCAAATGATATTCGTTCTGAAGTACTGGCTATGCGTACATCAGTGGATAAGTTTTTGTATTTGCACAAAGATAAGGATCTCAAAAGGGCCCAAAAACACATAGAAAGAGTCAATGAACTGTTAATCAACGCCAAACAAAATATCAAAAAACCCGATCAGGTCGCACAGCTCAGACGAATTGAAGATACCTGTCGAGAATTCATTGATAAATTCAATAAAGTTGCTATCCGAATCACTGCTGGCAATAACACCAAAAAAGAACTGTTCAAATCCGGTAAAAAGATTGAAGCCAAGCTCAACAATATTGTTGTAAAAAATCAAGAATCCTTTCAATTAGATATCCTGGATATCTCCTTAAAGGCTCTTAAACAGTTTATCAAAGCCGAGTTGGATGTGAACAGCTTTTTGCTGGATAAGGATCCCGAACAACTCAGTCGGGCTGTAAAAATATTAAACAGCGTGCTGGATACTATGGAAACGCAAACTGTTATCGACAATCAATCACTCATCTACAATATGGAAGACTATCTGGATAATTTTGAAGGTCTGGCAGCAGTGATCTTAAAGATGGAAGATGAAATCAATAAAACCATTCTTCCCCTGGCACCCAAAATTGTAGAATTGTCTAAAGAAATCGCTGTTTCTGGTTGGAATGAAATGGAAAAATTTAGCCACGATGTTGAAGACCGGGTCCGAAAAACCGGAAAACTCATGCTTTCTATTGGCATTCTGGCCATATTGTTGGGATTTACAATGGGAATCTTTTTGGCGAGAATGATTATCAAGCCAATTATCAAAGTTGTTGATTTTGCAGGAAAAGTTTCAAAAGGAGATATTTCCAGGCCATTAAATATCAAACAAAAAGATGAAATGGGACAGATGGCGGAAGCATTGAACAATATTCTAATTGACATGATGGGAACCCAGCAAAAGTTAATGAATAATCTGGATCGTCTCCCAACACCAGTAATTGAAGTCGATAAAGATTTTACCATTTTGAGTGTCAATCAAGAGGGTGCGCGTATTGTCAATCAAACCCCATCCGATTTGACTGGAAGAAAATGCTATGAAATATATGCATCAGAGCATTGTCTGACAGATGATTGTGCTTTACAAAAAGCCATGAAAGAAGATGCCATCTTTACCAGTGAAACAATCGTTCAGCCAGATATAATGAACATGCCTATTCGATATACTGGTTTTCCTGTTAAAGACAATCAAGGTATCATTATTGGTGCTGTCAAATATGTATTGGATATCAGTGGTGAACAAGAAATCAATGCAGAAATCAAAAAACTGATCAAAGCAGTCAATGCCGGAGAGCTGAATAATCGGGCAGATAATCAACGCTTTATCGGTTCTTATGCTGAATTGGTGGAAAATGCCAATGGGATTGTCGAAGCCTTTATTAAACCCCTGAATGAATCTCATAATGTTCTTAAGCAAATGGCCAATGGGGATTTATCTGTACGAATGGAGGGAGATTATCAGGGCGATCATGCCATGATGAAAAACTCTATCAACAATGTGTTGAGTTCTTTTAACAGTATTTTAAAGCAAGTAGAGTCGGCTACCGATGATGTTGCTGGCTCATCATCAGAACTGGCATCATTTAGCCAGAGCCTCTCTGAAGGTTCCCAGGAGCAGGCAGCATCGGTAGAACAAATATCTGCCAGTATTCATGAAACCGATCAACAAATTAACATGAATGCAGACAATGCTGCAAAGGCCAATCAGTTGGCTGATGACTCTGTTCAGGCCGCTATTTCAGGTAAGGAAGAAATGACCCAAATGATTTCCTCTATGGAGGAAATTCATAAATCCTCACAAAACATTTCAAAAGTGATCAATGTTATCAATGAAATTGCTTCTCAAACCAACATTCTTGCATTAAACGCCACAGTGGAGGCAGTTCGTGCCGGGCAGTTTGGCAAAAGCTTTGCTGTCATTGCACAGGAGGTTAGAAATCTTGCCGGACGCAGTGCCCAGGCTGTCAATGAAACTGCTGAACTGATTGCAACATCCAATAAAAAAGTCAATGAAGGGGTCAACATTGCTGAAAGAACTGCGGCAGCTCTTGAAAAAATCGTTGAGAATATTGTAAAAGTCAGGGATCTGGTTGAAGATATCAATGTGGCCAGCAAGGAACAGGCTGTGGCCATGAGTCAGTTGAATGATGGTATGGGGCAAATCAGTGCTGCTACTGAGAATATGAGTACGCGCAGTCAGGAAACTGCCGGATCGGCTGTTCAATTGAAAAACCTTGCCAGTGAACTCAAGGAACAAATCAGCAAATTTAAATTGTGCGGAGATGATGCCTGTGTTACAAAGATTGGTTCCGATTCCTGGAAAAAGGAAGTCTCTACAACAGAACATAATAATGACGATCCCTCGGAGATTACCTGGAAACCGCCAAATGAGATTATCCCTTTAGATCAAGATGAACGAGGGTATGATGATTTTTAAAGGAGGCCAAAAAATGCATGATGTTTTTTTTCTCGGGGGACACGATGCAGAAATGTTAGAAATACGCAATATTCTTCAACGCAATAATATTCCTTATTTTGACAGGCAATTGAAATGGGGGGCCAAACTATCCGAATATAAAGATGATTTAAACAGTCTGGGTACTGATCAATGTCCGGTTTTTGTTGAGCTGAATTTAGATTGCCCCTATCCAGAATATGCAGTTATTATTGACCACCATGGAAAGAGAGCCGGAAAGGATCAGCTGACAGCTATTGAACAGACTGCCAGGCGTGTCGGCATTGAATTAAATAGACACCAGCAGTTGATCAGTATCAATGACAAAGCCCATATTCGCGGAATGAAAGCATTTGGTGCGACTGAATCTGAAATACATACCATTCGATCCTTAGACAGAAAAGCTCAGGGAGTCACACCTGAGGATGAACAAAAAGCTCAGGTAACCATAGAAAAGCACCTTCGTGTTATTTGTGATGATGTAGCTGTTATCAAAAGCTTGTGCGAACGAACCAGTTGCGTGGTGGATCGTATTCATGATCAGTACAGGCATATCATTGTGTATTCACCAGATAGTAAAATGCATTATTTTGGCCCGGGAAAAAATGTTCTGTTTTTTCGAGATATTCTTACTGGCATGCAAAGAAGAGACAAGGATATAGAATTCTGGTATGGCGGCGATTTGCCTGATGTTGGTTTTTTGGGAACAACATACCCTTTTGCCGACGAATTTTTATATCAAACCTTTTGTGTTGCAAATGATTGATCACGATTTCAACAAAACAATCCAGGGCAATTTTCTATTTGATGCGGAGGATCCTGTTTACAAGGTACATTTCCTATCATTTCCAGTTGTGCCTGGCAGTCTGATCATACAGGCCTTTGTTGAGACTATCAAAAAAATCCGCACATCAATGTGTAAATTAAGCGTTCACTATTTCACATTTATTCATTTTGCAGAGCCAGGGCTTGCAGCATATCAAATCAATATGACAGAAACGTCAATCCACTGTCAATTATTTCAAAACAACAAAGAAATCGCAAAAGGCAGTATTCTTGCTTATGCTACTTAAATATTTCGGAAAACGCGCTCTAATTCTTGGCGGCACATGTGAAACAGGTCTTTGCCTGGCCCAACAAATGATGACTGTCGGTTTATTTCCAATTATCAGTTATAGAGCCCCAGATGGTCTGAATCGTATCAAATCCCAACTGTCAGATTGCCGGGCTGAAAAGTATGACACCATTTACATGGATTTTTCCAACAATAAATTGATGACATCTATTGATGAAAAAGCATGGCAGCATGTGGATTATCTTGTTGATTTTATACAGGGTGATTATGAATCTTTGATTCCTGGGGCTTGCAATCAATCAATGGATGATTATTTTACCAGCAATATCATATGTCGCGCGGCATTCTTACAAAAATTATCTCGGGCAATGCTATCTCGGCGAAATGGCCGGATGGTATACATTTCGTCAACTGCTGCGGTGAGACAAAATAAGGGACAGGGTTTTTATGCTGCATCAAAGCTGGCTTCAGAAGCCATATACAGAAATATTGGTCTTGAACTGGGTGATCGCGGCATAACCACAGTATCTTTACGAACTGGATACATTGACGCCGGACGTGGCAAGAAATATCTGGATATGCATCCCAAAATGAAACTATTTTCCCTGGCTATCCATGAAGTTGTGGAAACTATTTTATTCTTACTTTCTGATAGTGCAAAAGGATTCAATGCCACAGAATTGGTTATGGACAGGGGATTGATTGCTTCAAAAGAATAGAGTGTGACCAAAATAGTCTATTTTGGTTACACTCATATTAGAACAACCAAATAGTATTATAAACCTGTTAATAATATTAGGAGAACCAAATGACTGCCATAGTCAATAAACCCAAAGTTGAAGCCATCCAAAAATTGATTGAAGATTATTGTGATGCCAATCTGGATAATATGTACAAGGAGATTGTTTTGAATTTATGTGAGGCTGCCAGTCAAAACAAAGATCTCAAAATGAGTCTCGGAAAGAATGAGATCTGGGCAGGATCTCTTATTCATGTCATTGCGCAGTTAAATCTTCTGTATGACCATGAAAATTCAGATAGACCCCATATCACATTTGATTCGCTTTGCGAATTCTTCCAAGCGTCCAAAGCATCAATAACAAGAAAGGGAAACCTTATCAAAAAAGTCTGCAATAACCAAATTGGGCAGCCGAAATATAGTCACTCAGACATTGTTGATATAGACACCTTTTTTGAGAGAAATAAAGCGTTAAGAGCTGACAATTCTTCAAAAAAGAGATTTTTGGAAAAAGAACTTGTGATCAAAACAGCAAGCGAAGAAGAATCTGCGGAGATTGACCGTTTTATGGCCGAACAAAAGCGTCTGGAAAACGAAAAGTTGCAACAGAAAAAGGCGCGTCGTTTGGAGATCAACAGAATGATTGCTGAAAAGAAAAAAGCGAAAAAAAGAGAAATAGACAAGAAGCAGCTTAAGCTTTTCGATATTTAGCATGGTCCTTTTGGATATTCGACAACCAGGCGCTCGTTCCCACATTTCAGCCTGAGAGCGTGTCCAATGTCCTTAGGAAATATTTTCCTTGACATCAATTCTTAGGAAAAAACTATCACGAAAATTGATCTCATATGAAAATATATTTTTTCCTGTATTCTGTTTATTATCAAGGCTTCTCCTGTATTTGAAACCACACATTTCCATTTGGCATACAGCTTGCTCATTAGCAAATATATTAAATCTATAATCAAAAAAGTGCGTATGTTAGAACAAAACAATTAAGCATACCACCAATTGTAATGACACAATAATAAGGATACAAAACCATGCAAGCAACAAATTTGGAATTTTTATTGGCTGATGTAAGGACGCGAACCTTTAACCCGACCCAAAGTTTAGCGTCAATACAGCAATCAGATACCAACTCACTTTTTTCAATGCTGTTTGACCAAACCCTTCAAATGAATCGTGATATGAATACTACCAATCTTTTCAGTCCCACGATTCAACCGACCCAGGCTGACAAACAATCAGACTATATTGATTCATTTGGTAAGGATTTAATGTCAACCGGAGTTCCAATGGAGCGATTCTCTCTGTCATCTCAAGCCAAATCTGACTTACAGGAAATCATGACAGGTCAAGGGTATTCTGAAACTGAAGTCAATAATTTTCTAAATAATGTTTTCCAGGAAGGCGGTTCAGATACAGTCAAAGTGTCTGATTTTATGAAAATGTATGCTGAAAACAAACCCGCACTGGAAAAAAATCAGCCCGCACCTGCAGCAATTGAGGCATCAGATGTCCCTGTTATAGAAAAAGGTTTGAAAGAATTTGGTCTGACTGCCAATCAGGTCAAAGTGGCAATTGAAAATTCCAGAACTGAGTCGGGAGATCTGGATGTCAAACAATTGGTTCAAGAGCTTGCATCAATTCATATGCCTGTTTCAATTGATCGTCCTTTGTCAGATAGTACACAGGCGGCTGTAAATCAGATCCTTTCCAAACTGGGTATTAAAGTTTCGGAAAAGAGTGGGCCCATGACTTTCAACCAGTTTGTATCGGTTATTAGAAGTGTTGCTACAACAAAAGATTTTGGCAATCTGTCTGAAAAAAGAATGAGCGAGCTTGTATCCAGTCTCATGGCCAATATTCGTCAGACAACTCAGCGTAAAGATGTTTTAAATATTCGTCAACTGTATCAAAGTCAATTGTATCAACTTCCTGGAAGCGAACTGGATTTGAAAGATAGACCTGCACTTGAGAATGCCCTCAGAAATATGGGCTTAAGCGCTGATGATATTCAAAAAATTATGGCCAAAGTAATTGGCGGTTCAGATAAAATCAGCCTGGCTAACCTCGTTGAAACATTGAAAACAATCAAGCCAAAACTGGCTAAAAATGTGAGTGTGGAAAGTCTGTTTAACAGTGTTCAGCTTGAAAAAAGCATTGCGAAATTAATGCGATCTGTGGATCAATCAAAAATTTTGGGACAAGATATCAGTAAGGATTTACAACATGTGTTGAAAAAGTTGGGCCTATCGGATAAAGATCTTGAGCAACTTATTGCCAGATCCAGTCTGCCATCCGGTAAAATTGATATGGATCGTTTAATTGCAAACCTAAAAAATCTAACCGCACAAAGCCCAATTATCCCAAAAGAACCTTTAACAAAAGATGACTTGCAAACCATTCAACGTCTCATGGATCGTTTAAAAGGTGCTGATAAGGTAAACGTGTCACAATTAATGGCAAAATTGGATACAACAGAACTTAATCAGAAAATCAAGGCCATTTTAACTCAATTGGGAGTTCCCAAAGAAAAGATTCCAGCACTCATGAGTAAAGCCCAGGGGGTTCAAGACAGTTTGTCCATTCAACAACTCATGGCACAATTATCAAATATGCTTGAAAAAGCAGGAGTTAAAACAAACGACCAAAATGTCAAAACCAGTTTGCAAACCATTGAAACCTTGTTGAGCCAGATTCAATTGACCAATCAAACCATTTCCAAATCGGATCTTGCAGACCTGAAAAATATGCTCAAACAATTTGGCGCAAGTACTGATACACTCAACAAAGTATTTCCACCCAAAGCAGATCAAACACTCACACTGGCGCAATTTGCCAAAAACTTAAAAGATGTTCTGCCGCAATTGAATCAAGGGAAAAAAGTGGCAATACCTGAAAATACGACGATAAAAAATGTTCTGGCCAATCTGTCCAAGACAAACAATTTTCAGACTACTCCAAAAACAATGGATGCTTTTGTTCGACAGCTCGAAACCATTCCCAAAAGAAGTCAATTCTTTACAGCCCTTCAAGGCAAGCCATTAACCATTCCACCACGATATATTAATGATCTAAAATCAATATTAAAAGACCTGGGATTTCAATCGGGAAAAATCAATGACATTTTGCCAAAAAACACTCAAAATATCCCAGTTCAGCCATTACTGGCAAAATTGAGACCCGATATTGCCAAAACAAGTATTCCTCCAGATCAATTGAAAAAAGGCTTTGCACGATTGGATCGCCTCATGGCATTAATTCAGTCCAAAGGTAAGAATGATTTTGCCGCGCAATTATCCGCAGATAAACAAAAAGATGTGGCTGCAACACTTAGCAAGCTGATTAGTGGACAGACTTCATTGCAGGAAGCCACAATTACATCCAAACAAATCCCCATCCTGGAACGTGCGCTGGTGTCCTATGGCATGTCTCAAAAAGATGCCCAAAAACTGATTGCACAGGTTAAAGACGACAAAGGGGATATCTTGTTGTCAAAGCTCAGTGACGCATTAAAATCATTTAGTAGTACACGAGCAGATAACGTTCAAGTACGAACATTCGTTGATCACATGGATGCCTATCTGGCCTTGCTGGAAAAGCAATCTACAAACAAAGATTTGGGAAAGCGGGGTAAAAATATTAGACAACAGGTATTTCAGAATCTAAAAGATGGTAAAGGGGCTGATATCAAGAATCCAGGTACACAAAATGCTGGAAAACTTGCTGAAGCCAGGCAACAGGCACAAGTGGCAAAAATGGTAACCCAACAGGTTCAGGGAAATTCAGCAGAAACAGTTTCTGCTGCCACGCAAGGTGATGACAACAACGCATTTCTATCATTTCTCAAGCAAGAATCCGCATCTGCACAATCTGCAAAAATGCAAAATGCGCCCAAATTGCCCGAACGTCCAGTGCCTTACTATCTCAATCAACAGGTCGGGCGCCAACTGGCCAATGCAATTCGAAACAATGAAAATCAAGTAACCATTCAATTAAGACCACCGCATCTGGGGACGCTTCAACTGGATCTTGAAATTCAAAACAACATATTACGTGTAGGAATGGCCACTGATAATCAGGTAACAAGGGATATTCTGGTGTCTCACATTAATGATTTAAGAGAAAGCCTGGGAGAACAAGGTATTAAGATTGGTGAAGTGGACATTCAAATTAATTATGATTTGGGTCAGTCTCTGGCAAATGATCAGCAAGATGTTAATGAGCGCAATCGATTTTTCAAAGCCAATTCTGGTGATGAAGAGCCTCAAGATGATTCTGATGAATTGACACAAGCGGAAACCAGGCGGCCAATTATTTATGGAGATTCTTCACTGAGCTTGATTGTTTAAACTTTACGATATAAGCACACAAAAAATCAATAAGGAGACACTATGGCATCATCAATAGCAGAAATCATTGCAAATAATCGCAATATAGACGCCACCCCCAAAAGTGAAGCAGAAAAGTCCGCCGCAATGAACAAGGAGCAATTTTTAACCTTGCTCGTGGCACAGCTTCAAAACCAGGATCCTTTAAATCCAATGGAGAGTACAGAGTTTACATCACAACTGGCACAGTTCTCCAGTCTTGAACAAATGATAGAAGTGAACAAAAACCTTCTGGATATCAAGTCGGCTGTTTCTGTGGATGAACATGGAGATCCAATCAATTATATTGGCAAAGCAGTCAAGGCTGATGATAACACCATTATCCGCGAGGATGGTAACAATATTGCGGGTTCTTTCTCACTGAACAAACAATCCAATGTCCGAATTACAATCAATGACAGGTTCGGTCGGATGATCAGAAAAATGGAAGCTGTTTATGAAGCTGGTGAACATATGGTGGAATGGGATGGCCGCACTGAAGAAGGATTTTTGGCATCAGATGGGACTTATTCTTACAATGTCTATCGACAGAATGCTTTTGGCAATTATGAGCTTGTTGATACTTATAGTTCGGGTGAAGTTACCGGCGTAACTCATGCCAATGGTCAACCCTATTTACTGATTGGGGATAAAAAGGTTGCCTTGCCCAATGTCCTTGAAGTTAGAAAAATTGAGAATGCAGGTGGTTAATTTCAGATTTCAAAATATAAGGCAGATGATAAGCTAAAATGAAACAAAAAAATATGTTTAAGAGTATGACTTCAGATCCCGAGATCTGTCGCAGTAAGCCTTATAGAAGAAATCACAATGATTATTATTAATAATAAATAGCTAAAAAAAATTTAACATATATCAATTACGCATTACGAATGTCGATTTGACATCAATTCGTTATTCGTAATGCGTAATTCCCATTTATTATTTTAAGGAGGCAAAAATGTCAATTTATAGTTCATTGTATGCAGGTGTCAGCGGTTTGACAGCATTGGGCAATTCCATGTCAGTTATCGGTGACAATATTGCAAATGTGAATACCACAGGATTCAAAGGAAGTCGGGCGACATTCCAGGATATCCTTAACACCACTGTAACAACCGGAAATGGGACCACACAGGTTGGACAGGGAACAGTACTTTCTAATGTATCCAGTGCTTTCTCCCAGGCTGGATTCGAAACAACTGATTCTATCACTGATATTGCTATTGATGGGGAGGGATTCTTTGTTTTGCGGCCACCAGGAACAACACAACAATTGTTTTCTCGATCAGGTGCATTTACAGTCAATCAAGCCAATGCATTGGTCAATTCTGCTGGAATGACTGTTCAAGGGTATCAATTGGATGCTGAAAGCGGCGCTCGTGTGGGAACATATGGTGACATTGTATTGGATTCAACTATTGCTCCACCAATTCAAACCACCAAAATGACTCTATTGACCAACCTGGATAGCACTTCAGCTCAAAGTACCAGTCAATTAGAACTTCGTGCCCGATGGGATGCCACTGATGCAGATGGTGATGGCAAAATAATTTCTGAAACTGACTATTCCCATTCAGCGACAGTTAAAGTGTATGATGTTCAGGGAAACTCTCATGATGTCACTTTATATTTTGACAAAGCTTTTGATGGCCTGGCAAATAAATGGGATTTCATTGTTACGACAAATCCTGAAGAAGACCCGGCCAGATATGATGCAACTACCGGGGTAGCAACAGATGCTGCTGGCGGTTTATTGGCATCAGGCTTTATCCAATTTACCAGTGATGGTAAAATCAGTGATATTCAAATGGGCGCTGATGGACCGGCAACAGTTGAAGGGTCTAATGAGTATTTGACATTCTCAGCAGATTTTCTGGATGATCAGATTGAAAATCCAATCTCCATTCAAATGGATTTTGGGGCCAAGTGGAATGGCGCATGGACTAGCGAAACATTGGCCACCACACAATATGCATCAACCTCTGTCAATATGTTTCAATCTGCCAATGGTTTTGCGCGGGGTGAAATTCAGGATATGAAAATTGATGAATATGGTGTTATCAGTGGTATTTATAGCAATGGTAAAACAGTTCCCCTTTATCAAATGTGTATGGCACGTTTCAACAATAATCAAGGGCTGGACAAGCTCGGTGGCAGTGTTTTCCGAGAAACTGTGAACAGTGGCCCCCCAGCAATCAACCCGCCACAAACCAATGGCCTTGGAAAACTCATATCCAGCTCTCTGGAACAATCTACTGTTGATATTGCAGTGGAATTTGTTAAAATGATTACAACACAACGCGGGTATCAAGCCAATTCCAAAACCATTTTGACCACTGATCAAATGATTCAAACTGTGGTGAACTTGAAACGATAACTTTTTTATTGTATGGTTTTTATATCAAGACCAAAGCATGGATGCGATTTTGTATACTGCGCTTTGGTCTTGTATTTTATATTGCCTTTATCTTGTAGGGCCTATTCCCAAAAAGTCTTCATTTTGAAATAGACAACCCCTAGTTCCCACGCTCCAGCGAGAGGAACCCATACCTGGACGCTCCAGTGACAACAATAGGCTCATTCGAGCATGACTGGCTCACGCGAGGTTGGCATATCGCAAAATGTGTTTTATGCTGGAACGTGCAAAAAAGAGCACGCCGGCTATCGCCAGACCCTGCTGTCACAGAAAATTTAATAAAAAATCAAAAAAACCAATGGAGGCCAAAAAATGAACCCTAAAAAATATTTAAGCCTTTTGGTCGTAATGGTTAATATCGCACTCACCGGCATCAGTTATGCTGTTGTGATCGAATTGCCAGATTACCAGGTAACCAGTGTTTCACCTGATCGTTTAACACAAGTTGAAGGGGGAACTATTGTTTTTACAGCAGTCATAAAGAATAAAGGGGGGTCCACCTTAAGATCATCAACAGTGGCATGGAGAGTCTGTACCGAGATCTGCGCCAAGGATGAAAACTGGACTGTCAACGAAACAGACACCATTGCAGGATTGAAAGAAAATGAAGAAAAAATAGTAACCTATATTCATGAAGTGGCTTTGGGTGTTACTGAATTAAGTGTCAAGTGTGACTATCTTGATGGTAATAACTTTGGCGTTATTGTTGAAAAATATGAGACTGACACCGACCCACGTTATCCAAAAAATGACCCATATGATTCTGATAAAGACAATAATATTTTGCTTGCCAATCCAATCATTACCCCTTATCCTGATTTGACAATTGCCACTGAAACAGACGATGAAAATGATACAAACCCAAGTATTTGGTGGACCCCCCAGTTTCCACTTGATGGTGAAGAGGTCACTTTTTATGCTGGGATTTCCAATCAAGGGGCTGGCGGCTCTATCAATGATTTTGAAGTGGAATTTATTATTCTTTTGAAAGGAAATGCGCTGAATACAGTGAGTCTGGGCTCAGAAAAATACAAAGATGGCATTCCATTGGGACCCATGCCCAAAAATTATACTTTTTGCAATATTGCATCAAAAGACACCTGGCCCGCTATCCCGGGATCACATATTGTTGAAGTCCGCGTCAATGAAGATAAAAGTATCAATGAAGGCACAAATCGATACGACAATAATAACGCCCAAAAGACAATTGGCAGTCAGTATATCCGCTTTCCCGATCTTGTGGTGCGCCATGCATGGTGGGTTCCACAAACACCCAAAGATGGTGAAGAAGTTACCTTTTATGCCAGTATTGAAAACATTGGCACAGGCGGAAGTATTCAAGAGTTTGATATTGAATTCTTACTCACCGAACAAGATTATACCGGTTACCCCATGAAAGATATTTCATTAGGTTCTGCAACTGTTAAAGATCAGATCTTGCCTGCTCAAAAAAAGCCTATCCATGAGGACGAATCAGGTAACTTTGAATATGAATACATCAGCGACATGGATTGGAATATTATTTCTGGCACGATATCAATCGAAAGTCATTGTCTTGAATCAGACAGTATGTGCAAAGAACAATTAAAAAATTCCAATTTAAAATACCTTCGCCTCTCTGGCGCGAACTCGGTAATTCGTTCAAAAAATTCTTTCCAAATTGATAGTGATACCCTCGTATTTCGTGCCCAGGCATCCGGGTCGGGCAAACGATATTTCTCACTTTGCAAGCCAGGCACAAACTGCCAGGGAACCAACCAGTTGATGACACAGGAAATTGCAACATCAAAGAGTACATGGCAGGCCTACGTATTGGATGTCAGAGATATTAATGAACCTGTTACATGTGAAATTCGAACCGGAACATCAAGCAATGCCATTCTAAAAATTGATGATATCCGCATGACCCCCAGCGCGAGCAACGATTCACCTGTCCTGGTTGCCATACCATTCAGTGATTCATGGGAAGCTTTCCCTTTTAGTGACATTATCAGTCAGACCCCGGGCAGTTTCACAGTGACAGCAAGACTGCCTGTAGATGATGCCATGCCAATTAAAGAGGATCCTATGCAAAATAAACAATGGCAAGAACATACTGTCCCATTGCAGCAGAATCCCCCGGATCCCTGGATTGAACCGGCAAATTATGAATTTATAGATATCAATCGCAGCCCACCCACCCAATTTATTGGCAAAAATTTTGTCTATGAAGTTGAACTTCAAAACTTAGGCGGCCCCACACTTATTGATTCCAACCTCAACTGGTATCTCAGCACGCCGGATGCAGGCTATGGAAAATCACTTGAAACTGATGAAATCTCCGGCCTGATGAAAAATGGCAAATCAACACAAACATTTGAGATTCCAGTTGTCAGTGGCAATATGAATATCCATGCATTCTTAAACGACGATGCCCTGCTAAAAGAAAGCAATCCCTGGTCCGAAAATGACCTGAGATATAACCGAATATCATCTATGACCCCTGTGGATGATGTGGATCTTGCTGTAAAAAAAATCTGGTGGCGCGTAGAAGATCCACTGCCAGGTCAAAATGTATCAGAACCCTATGAAGGCCAGCTAGTCCGGTTTTATGCGCGAATTGACAATATTGGCAGTGGTGGCGCTATTACTGATTTTGATGTTCAGTTCATTGTTGATGCCTCTCTTTTTGAAGCAGTAGACCTGAAAACCACAACAGTTAAAGATGACATTTTGTTTGGCCGTCGGGGATGGACCAGCTCTGCTATGGCAAATGGCGGCTTTGAAGGCAATTGCAGTGGCTCAAAAGATAAGTTATGTGATTGGACCATTGTCAGTGGCAGTGTTTCTGCTGAAAGCTATTGTGGCATTGATGATACACACTGTATTTGCAGCCGATCCGATGATTCAGATATTAATGTCAACCCGGCATGTAATCCCAGCGCCTTGAATGGCAATCTGCATTACGCTCGATTGTCAGGGGCTGGCACCCAATTTAAGTCTGGATCTTTTTATGTCACTGGCGATATCATTGAGTTCAAAGCTCAGGTTGTTGGATCTGGCGATAAAAAGATTCGGGTTTGCAAAGTTAATAATCCAGATACCTGTGTTTCAGAAACCTATACTGGTAAATCCTATTGGAATGCCTATGTAATTGATGTCAGCAGCTTTATCGGCCAAGAAGCGTTTCTTGAGCTAAGCACAGAAGGCTCTGGAAATATGGAATTTTGGGTGGATGACTTCCGAATGGATGTGGCATCACATGATCCGGTCTTTGTTACCACTGTCGCATCAAAAGATACCTGGCCTGCCTCAACTGGCAGCCATGAAATCACAGTTATTGCCGATGTCAAAAATGTGTTGCCTGAACCTGATGACTACGATCCGGCAAACCCTACAACAACCAACAATGTCAAAAGCACAATCATCACTGAGGTGGGCCAGACAGACTATCAAATTATCAAGTCCCCTACATTTCCTGAACTTCAAAGGCAGATCCAGGAGCGAAATATACACGTCATGGCTGAAATAACCAATATTGGCAGCAGCACCGCTCTTGAGACAGATTTATACTGGTATGCCTGCCTGGATGCAGAAAACCCCTCCTGTGCAGAATTTGACCTGGATAATGATAACTGGAAATCTGTATTTGGTAATCCCGCTACAAAAGAAAAAGTGCCGGCACTGGCCAATGGTGAGGTTTATACCTCTGTATTTACTTATACTGCGGACTATGGAAAAACCTATGTTATTGCTGAAGTCAACCCGGAGCTAAATGTCAGTGAAGAAGTGCTTCATAACAACAGATTTAATTTAAGTGCAAATACAGAGGTATATAAACCAGCACTATTCGTAAAATCAATCTGGTGGATTCCTGAAAAACCTAAAGATGGTGAAGAAGTCACTTTCTATGCTGCCATTGAAAATGAACTGGGACATGATACTGGCGGTACGTTGGATGATTTTGATGTCAATTTTACAATCATAGACAATAATAATAAAGATCAAACTGAAGACCTGGGCACCACAAAAATCAAGGATGATATCCAGATGGCGGACCGCAGAATTATTGATGAATTTCAATCCAGTGTCTTTGATACGCAAATCAATACAGAATCAAATACCTTAGCGCCCTGGAAAAAAATATCCGGCAGTGTTTCAATTGTTGACCGATGTTTTCAGCATTACACAAAATGCGAAGAAACAATCAGCAATCGCTATTATGCCCGATTGTATGGCGCAAACACACTGCTTCGCTCCAATGAATTTACCCTTGAAAACAATATGATTATATTTTCAGGCTATACCAATGGATCGGGCTCAAAAATTGTTCGAGTCAAACATAAGCTAAACAGTGTGCCCAATCCAATGGCTGATACTATATTGCGTGAAATTGAATACACAGAAAAGCAAACCTGGCGATCCAATGTAATTGAATTACCATCCGGCTACACAGGTGAAAAGGTATATATTGAATTATTAACTCAGGATGGTGCCAATGCTGAGTTTGTTGTGGATGATTTTCGCATGACACTTCCCAGTACTGATGATATTTTTGTAACCATTGCACAATCCAATAAAGTTTGGACTGCCCAACCCGGTTCTTTTGATATTTCAGTCGCAGTGTCCCTTGATAAAACCAGCAGTAAAGGAAAACAAATAGAACTCCTCAATGATCCCAGCGATACTGAATTGATTAAAAATGCAGATTATACAGTCAGCGAGCCCCAATTCAATCTTGAAAAACAAATTCAGGGAAAAGATGTTGTTTTCACTGCCACAGTTACGAATATCGGGGCATCAACTCTGGTGGAATCCGAAATTCATTGGATTGTCAACAATGATTCAACAAAAAACAAAATTACAAAAGAAAAGATTGAAGGCCTTGCAGCAGGCCAGGTTTATACATCAACCTTTACTTTAACTCCCGATTACCTTGACAATACTGTAGAATTTAAATGTAATGCGACTGGCACAATCAATGAATCAGATGTTGACAATAATTCTAAGGTAAAAATCATAACAATTGATAAACCCAAGCTAACAATTGGCCCGATCTGGTGGTCACCAACTGATCCAAAAGATGGTGAAGAAGTGACATTCTATGCGCGAATAGACAATGAAGGTTCGGGGGGTTCCAGTGAAGATATTGAAGTGCGATTTTTAGTCAGTCAAGGGATCAATGGCAAACAAACTGAGATATCCAAAGAAAAAGTCTCCGCAGATATCCCTTTTGCTTTGGGTACAGCAGCCTTCAACAATTCAGACTTCAGCGGAGGCACTTTTACATGCACTGGACTGCCAACAACATGTAGTGGCTCAGATACCTTAAACGACTGGTTTATACTGGGTGAGGTTTTTGCTGAAAGCCGATGCACACTGGATGACAAACAATGTCCTGAAAAAATTATCGCATTACCTGATACCCCCAATTTAAATCAATGCGGCTATGAATCCTATGCCCGACTCTATGGCAATACGATCTTGAGATCCAACGCCACCTTTGAAAAAAAGGCGGTGAAGTATATCCTGTTCAAAGCGTATACATCTGGATCTGGCAATAAAAAAGTTCAGATTCTGGATGAATACTATGAACCTGTTCTGAATTACCCCATTACCAGTAAATCCTGGGCTGCGCATATTATTGATGTTGCGCCTTACAGTCTTGATTTTGCAAATAAAGATTACTACTTTCAAGCCCAAACTGAGGGCGCTGCCAATGCATCATTAATGATTGATGATATTCGCATTGTATCAACTACATTAGAAAACTGCGCGGTCATGGTTGACAAAGTGACATCATCAAAAACATGGGTGGCACAGCCCAAGCTTTCAGAGACTGCCAGTGATTTTTTTATCCATATCGAGGCAACAGATAGCACTGGTGCTAAGACAATACGCAGTGAGATGATCAATCCTGTGAGTCAATCGGATTACGATATTAAGGTTATCACCCATTCCCCACAAGAACAAATTAAAGGCAAAACTGTCAAATTCACAGCAGTGGTTGTAAACAATGGCGCTGACACAAATGTAGTATCAGAATTGTCCTGGTTCACCTGCAATGAAAGTGAAGGAGATTGCAGTATTGATAACAACTGGCAGAAAAAATACAAAGAAGCGCAAACCGATACTGTCTCGCCCCTGGATTTCGAAATGCAATATACATCAACTTTTCTATTAACCACTGCCTTTGGCAATAACAGAGTTATTGCATATTGCGATTCAGGAGAGGTGATTGTTGAACCGGATGACAATTCCAATCCAACAGATCTTAACAATAATTTGAAGGATGACAGCATTGAAATCAAGAAACCGGATTTACGTATCAGCAAAATCGGCTATTCTCCCGCAGACCCGGTTGATGGTGAAAACGTTATTTTTTATGCGCAGATTGAAAATGTATACAAAGGGGGCACCATTGATGAAGTGGAAACACAATTCAAAGTTACTGATGAAAATGGTGTTGAAACCACAATTGATGCCGAAAAAACTGGCAATGAAGTCATGTTTGCCCGACGCAGACCTGTTTTTGATAATTCAGATTTTGAACAGAAATCCCTGAACAACTGGATATCACAGGGAACAGTATTCCTTGAAAAAGAACCCTTAAGCGACAGTTATAAAGTGATTGAATCCCTTTATGATGCAAAAGATGATCAATATTATGCAAAAGTATATGGGGATGGTTCAAGACTTCTGTCACAAGAATTTAGAATTGTGGGATCTGAATCATCCAGTATTATATTTAAAGGTCAGAGTACAGGTTCTGGCACCAAACAAATTTTTGTCCGACAATATCCCACATATGGCAATCCCACTTCCAGTGATCCCATTTTAACATCATTGACTTTTTCAGAAAAAAGTCCCTGGAAGGTGGGTATTATTGATGTTTCAGCGCATCATAACAAAAATGTTTACCTGGAAGTACTCACATCTGGTGCAGATAACAGTGAATTTTGGGTAGATGATTTTCGTATGGCCGATGGCAGTGATCCTGTATTTGTAAGCATTGTTCAGGCCAAAAATCCCTGGATTGCTGTTCCCGGCAATCATACCCTTTTGGCTCAGGTGGACAGTAATAACAATATCCCTGAAAATGATGAATCAAATCCCAATGGTGAAGCCAATAACACCCTTGAAAAAACCTTTAACCCGACTAACTCTGTTGATTATTCTATCACTACCATGACCTATACCCCAGAAGAGCAGGTTCAGGGGAAAGACATTGTTTTTACTGCTGTTATTAAAAATGATACCCCCAATACCACACTCATTGAGTCTGAGTTGGAATGGTTTGTCTGTCAGGGAGATATAAAATATTGTGATTACCAGGAAAAATGGGAGAGCAAAGCAAAAGAAAAAGTTGCAGGTTTGACTGCCTATGGCGAATATACATCGACATTTAACATGGAAGTTACCTATAGTAGCAAAGAGCCTACAAGTGACCAAAGCTATTTATTACAGGTAAAAGTGATTTGTGATACTGGCAATGTCATTACTGAGGATGCCAAACCCGACTCTGAACTTAACAATGAAGCTGTCAGCACCATTCAGATTTACCATCCTGATCTGGAAATTGGTGATATCTGGTGGCTGCCTGAGAATCCAGTTTATGGTGAATCGGTCAAATTTTTTGCCCGCATTGACAATTTTGGCAAAGGTGGGACTGTGCAAGATTTTGAGGTCAGCTTTATTGTGGATTATGAAGATACTGATAACAGTGTTGATTTGGGGACAACCAAAATGACCACAGAAGTGCCTTTTGGCATGAGAGAGCCACTGCCTGTCAATCCAAGTTTTGAAAATGGTCTAAAAGGCTGGACTGTTCTTTCAGGCAATGTCAACTGGGAGTCCATCTGTCCAGAAAATGATACCCATTGCCCAGGTGAAAATGCTAAAAATCGGTATGGTGATTTGTACTATGCCAGTGTGTATGGTGATAACTCTATTTTTAGAACAACAAATGCATTCCAGAAAAAAGGCAACAGTCTGTTATTCAGAGGCTATACATCAGGATCTGGAACAAAAAAACTCGTGATTTACGATACCAATAACACGAACCTCCTTGAACGTACCTATACTGATAAATCCCCCTGGCGGGCTTATGTGATTAATATTCAAGAAATTGAAGATAACACAGATATTTATATCGAAATCCAAACCAATGGGGCATCAAATGCAACATTTATGGTGGATGATTTTAGAATGGGTGAGAATAATTCAGAAAGAAGCATTGTTGGCTATGTGGAATCAAAAAGTGCATGGACCGCACAACCAGATTTTCCAGCAAAAGTGCATTCAATTTCTGCAATTGTTGATTCAAAAGCAGTGGTGAAAGAAGTAAAGGATGACCTGGTAAAGGATAATAAAAGTGATGAAGACATTCCATCTATTGGACGTCCTGACTATCAGGTGGCCATTACCGATTATTCACCCCAAAAACAAATTCAGGGCCGAAATATGCAATTTACCGCAGTTATCGACAATCCATATTCCACCACATTGGTTGACTCTGAACTGCAATGGTCAATCTGTCAGGACAGCTTGATAACATGCAAGGATGGTGATGAGTATAAAAAATACTGGGAAATCAAACAAACTGATAAAATGATTGGCGGTATTGCAGAAGGTCAGCAATATACAGTATTTTTTAATTTGACTGTCCCATCATATGTTGGCACAGAACCAGAAGAAAACCCGGATGGATATACCATTTATGTCCGAGCCAAGGCAGATGTCAATAGCGCCATTCTTGAGAAAGATGATGCTGACGCTAACTTTTTTATTCAACAAGTAGAGATTGATCATCCAGACTTGATAGTCAAAGAAATCTGGTGGATTCCTGAAAGCCCTATTGATGGCCAGGAAGTCACTTTTTACGCACAGATTGCCAACCAGGGAAATGGCGGGACGTTGGAAGATTATGAAGTTAATTTCGTTGTTGACAAAGGAAATGAACTAACAGAAGAAGATCTTGGCACCGCCAAAATTCAAGATGATATTCCTTTGGGCAACCGGTTGCCCCTTCTCAGCAATGCCAATGCCATTGGCATCACCAAAAATATTGGTGATTTTGAAGGTGAGCCCATACTTGCCAAATCTGATGCATGGCCAATTACCAATTGGATGCGATACTCGGGTGACATTTATATCGCAAATCACTTTCAGGATTCCCAATTGCCCAACAGCGAAAACAAGAAACCGGATAATCTCAAATATCTGTATATTTCAGGCACAGGCGCTCGGGTAAAATCACCACCATTCCAATTGTGGGGGGATGCCCTTATGTTTCGGGGTCAGGCAAATGGTTCAGGAAATAAAACAGTGCGTATCTGGCTCTATGACCCTAATAATCCTGATAATGAAAATCAAACACCATTGCACGAAGAATTATACAATGATAAATCCCCCTGGCGAGCATATCTCATTGATATTGAAAAATGGCACAAGTTTATGGTATATCTTGAAATTGAAACCAGCAATGGGTCGTTTTTTGTGGATGATTTTCGTATGATACAGGCGCCACAATACACACAAGGCGCTATAATTGTCGCAACTGCTGCCAATCCAAAAACATGGTTGGCACGCAATGGCGCAAAAATCACAGCCGAGGTTGATCCCAAACAAGACATTTATGAAGATCCCAGAATTATTAACCTGAATAAACGAATGGCCTCTGATCGATACACCAGACCCTTTTCATGGCATGGGGAAAACAATAACATCTTAACCCGAACCATTATTCTGAAAAATAGCAATAGTCTGGGAGACATTGATGCCAATGGCGAGAAAAATCTCAAAGATCTGATTCTTGCTGCCAAAATTGCAGCCAGTTTTGATTTTCCATTCAATGATGGCTTTATTCTTGACAATGTCGATGTTGATGGTGATAATGATATTGGTCTGGCTGAAATGATCTATTTGATGGTTTATATTGCTGAAAAACAGGACAGTCACTAACACAAAAATAAAAATATAATTATTTGAAAAAATTTCAAATAAATTTGAGTATAAAGCTTGATTGTTTCAAAAAAATCTGATATTTGAAGACCAACTTTAACATTCTGTTTTTAAGAAATATCTTCAGGGGAATACTATGGATATTGCAACGATTATTGGCATGGTGTCAGCCTTTGGCCTCGTCCTTTCAGCAATCATGATTGGCGGGCCATTATCAATTTTTATCAATATTCCATCAATTTTGATTGTTGTTTGTGGAACTTTTGGCGTAATTATGATTAATTATCCGCTAAAAGAGGTGATTAGCCTGATTTCCATTGCGCAAAAAGTTATTTTTGCCACCGGTGCATCCGCACAGGAGGTTATCAAGCAATTTGTCGAATTCGCAACAAAAGCACGGCGTGAAGGCATTCTTTCGTTAGAAGGTGATGTTGAAGGGGTCAGTGATGAGTTTTTGAAAAAAGGGATTGGTCTTGCCATTGATGGCCTTGAACCAGAGGCAATCAGAGAAATCCTGGAATCTGAGCTGGCATCATTGGAGAGCCGCCATAAAGCCGGTTCAGATATGTTTATAGCTATGGGGACCTTTGCACCGGCTATGGGTATGATCGGTACATTAATTGGCCTCGTGCAGATGCTTCAAAACATGGATGATCCCAGTTCCATTGGGCCTGCTATGGCTGTAGCACTTTTGACAACTTTTTATGGATCGGTTATGGCCAATATGATTTGTTTGCCCTTTGCAGGAAAGTTAAAAACATACAGTGGCAAAGAGGCGACAGTCAGAGAAATTGTAATTGAAGGTGTTATCGGTCTGGCAAATGGTGAAAACCCAAGAATTGTCGAGCAAAAACTTTCAGTTTATTTGCCACCTTCGGAACGAACGTCATTTATTGAGTAATCAGGACATATTTATATTAATAGGCAAAGACGCGGATATTGATTTACAGAATTATCACACAGATTGTACTGACATAATTCTGGAAATTTTTTAGGAAGTGAAGATAAATGGCCAAAAAAAAGAAAATAGCACCAGAGGCAGATACATCGGGGGTCGCCAGGGGGCTGTTGGTTTCTTTATTCATACTACTTCTTGCGTTCTTCATTGTTTTAAATACATTGGCTGATGAAGATGAAAAGCGAGCCAAAGCTGTCATGGGATCGGTTAAAGGGGCTTTCAGTTCAATTTCTGGTGGCGGATCGTTGGTAACTACCAGTAATCAAGCGCCCAGTTTATTTATTGATCCTATGACGACAGATACCAGCCTGCGAACCCATAAAATTGTTGGTCTGGACCAAAATTCATCTGGAAAGGTCATGATTCGGGTAACATCTGAGGGCGTGATAATCAGCATGTTATATGATCTCGTTTTTGTTGAAGGCACTTATGACATAAGGCCATCATCCAAACCTTTTCTAAAAAAAATATGCGAGATTATCAATCAAGATGACCACATGGTTCATATATCAGGTCATACAGACAGCCGGCCCGCTCAAGAAAAAGCGGTCAGTTCCAATTGGGAATTATCATCATTAAAGGCCCTGAAGCTTTTTCAGTTTTTTGTTGAGCAGGGTAATGTGAATCCAATGCGTGTTTCGTGTTATGGCCGGGCAGAGCATGACCCCATTGCCAGCAATGAAACTCGACGTACCAGAGCCATGAATCGTCGGCTGGATATAATGGTTGATCTGAGCCTGAGAGATAATATTAAAGCCCTTTACGAAAAAGAACCCTCTTCATTTTTTATGTTCAAACGATTTGTGTTTGATATTTTTGGCGGATAATTATGGCAAAGAAAAAAGATCAAAATCCAGATGATGGCACTGATCCAACAGGATGGATGGTTACTTTTGGCGATTTGTTAATGTTGCTATTGACATTTTTTGTTATGCTCCTCACCATGCGTTCTCTGGATACCGCAGCAATTAAAGCCATTTTTCAACCAGTAGGAAAAGGGGGGGGCATTGGGGCCCTCTTGTTTCCCGAGTCAAAAATTGCTTCAGGTATTCTTGAATCTACAGGTTCACAGGATGCCATGCTCATTGTCAGTTATGCCATGCTTCAGAATTTGATGAATGAGGGGGAGAGTGCTGATGTTGATGATAAATGGGGGTCTACAGAAGATAATTATGATGTGTATGAAAATCAAGAAGGTTATGTAATCGGATTAAAGGGGGATGTCTTGTTTGAATCCGGGCAGGCTGATATAAAGCCGGCCATGCATCCCACATTGGATCGTATTGCATTTATTTTGAATGCTGTTTCAAATGATATTCTCATTGTTGGACATACAGATAAAATTACCCCAGGACGCAGTCGTTTTCCCAGTAATTGGGAATTATCCTTATATCGCGCACTGAGTGTTCATGATTACTTTATCAATGTTAAAAAGTTGGACCCCATACGTTTTTCAACAGGTGGCGCTGGATCTGTCAAACCCTTGACTTCAGGTGAAAATTTTGATGAACGAAAAAAAAACAGGCGTGTAGAAATTATTTTAAAAAGACAAAAGTAAGCCGAGTGATAACTTTGTGACACTGCTCGCAACCACGCTCTGCGTGAGTATGAACAAAGGCGTAATGTTCAGAAAATATACTTGAACATTGATTATAAATCCTGAACTTATCCTAAGTGAAAGGAAACAAAAATGGCAGAAGAAACAGAAGAAACTACTGAAACTGAAAACGAGTCCGGCGACGGGTCGTCGTCAAACAAATTGTTGATTATAATCATTGGCGTTTTAGCCCTGTTGCTTTTAATTTCAATTGGGATTATTGTATGGAAGGTAATCCTTGCTGCCCCCCCCCAACAGGTCCAATTGAGTGAAGAAGAAAAACAGATTCAGACATTAAAAGCAACAGAAGCGAAAATAGAGATCGTTGATGAACAAAAGGAATTCTTTTTTTCAATGGCCCCTTTTGTGGTCAATCTCTCAGATCAAGAATCCAAACATTATTTGAAAGTCAATATTGAATTGGGGGTTCGAAGAAAAGAAATCCTGGATGAAATTGAGCAACGAAACCCGCAAGTTCGTGATATTATTCTGTTTGTGTTGATGAATAAGCGTTTCGAAGAAATCAATTCTCTTGCTGGAAAAAAACAACTCAAGCATGAATTGATCAGTCGAATCAGTAATGTATTGCGTACAGGAACAATCCAGACCATCTATCTCACTGACTTTATTGTTCAATAGACGCAATATGCACTTTTTTATAACCAATTGACAATTATAAAGAGGGAATTATGGACATTGATGATACACTCGAAGAGCAGGAAGTAGAGGAAGAGGAAGAACAGGAAGAAGAAATTGAAGAGCACGCTGCGGGCGCTGCAGATGATGACTTTACGCGCGGCCTTGATTTTATCCTGGATATTCCACTAGAGGTGGTTGTGGAGTTGGGCCGCAGTCGTGTTGTGATCAGTGAATTACTTCAATTGACAAAAGGTTCCATTGTTGAGCTATCCAAGCTTGCCGGTGAACCCATGGACATTTATGTCAATGGAAAGCTCTTTGCCCGAGGCGAAGTGGTTGTGGTAAACGAAAAATTCGGTGTACGTCTCACCGATATTGTCAACCCCATTGATACAATGCCTGAAGTCGCTAAATAATGGAATTATGGTATACTGCCGGTAAAACTTTCGCCATGCTTTGTGTGGTATTGGGCGTCTTACTGGCTTTTTTATATGCCCTCAAGCGATTGACTCAAAAAGGGGGGATTGATCACTGTCAAATCAGATTGATATCGTCCTTCAGCATTGCGCCAAGAAAACAAATAATGGTAATTGACGTCATGCAAGAGCGATTGGTTTTAGGGGTCACTGCAGATCAAATTATCTGTATTTCAAAATTTCCCATATCAGCCACTCAGGAACAACATATGCCAGAATGCCAGGAAATAAATGACCATCATATTGATTCCCAGGATGGACAACAATCCTTGACAGATCAAAATGGCTTGAGTCAATTCAACAATAACCCCAATATAATCTCTCAGGTGCAATCCGAAAAATGAATACCATTGGGAAATACACATGGCTGCTGACGACCTTAATTATTCTGTGCAGCCTTTCCAATGCATATGCAGCCAATACCATTCCTGTACCATCAATACAAATTGGTGTCGCACAAACAGACGATCCCCAGCAAGTTTCAGTATTACTTCAAATTCTTGCCCTGATGACCATTATCGGACTGGCCCCCAGTTTACTCATTTTACTCACTTCCTTTGTGAGAGTTGCAGCATCACTGTCCTTTTTGCGCCAGGCAATGGGAACCCACTCCATGCCCCCCAATCAAATCATAGTTGGCCTTGCGTTGTTTTTAACTTTCTATATTATGATGCCTGTCTGGGAAAAAGTGAATCAAAATGCGATTCAACCCTATCTTAAGGAAGAAATATCCACTGAAGTTGCTATTGCAAAGGCAATGGATCCAATCCGAGAGTTTATGTTTTCACAAACTCGAAAAAAAGAGCTGGGATTGTTTTTAAAAATGGCCAAACAGAACAAGCCATTCAATAAAGATGACGTTCCAACAATGGTTTTGATTCCAGCATTTGTCATCAGTGAACTTAAAACAGCTTTTATTATCGGCTTTTTTATATATGTCCCATTTCTGGTTATTGATATGGTGGTTGCCAGTGTTTTACTCTCAATGGGTATGATGATGTTGCCGCCAGTTATGGTATCTTTGCCTTTCAAGCTCATGTTGTTTGTTCTTGTTGATGGTTGGAGCTTGATCGCAGAATCCCTGGTGGATAGTTTTGCCACGCATTAGCACAAAAAAAAGGAAATAAAATATGTCACCTGAATTTGTTATTGGGTTTGCACAAGAGGCTGTCAAGATGGTTATTCTCATTGCAGCACCAATGCTGGGTTTGGGACTGATTGTCGGCGTGATGGTCAGTGTTTTTCAAGCGGCCACACAGATTCAGGAAATGACCTTGACATTTGTACCCAAAATTCTGGCGGTTTTTCTTGGCCTCATGCTGTTTGCACCCTGGATGCTTGAAAAACTGGTATCCTTTACCCGATATTGCATTACTCAGATTCCATTGTTTATTCATTGAGGAGCAAGTCCATGGAAATATTGGGCCTTAGCATTGACATGTTTAAATCCTTTTTACTCGTTTTGCTCAGAGTCAGTGTGATTTTGTTTATGATGCCCATATTTGGCGCCAAACGTATTCCCAATCCTATTAAAGCCGGCATTGCTTTTGCTATCAGCCTTGCCATATTACCGGCTGTCACGCCGGACCCAGCAATATTTCCACAGACTGCCTGGGAATTCGCTTTCATTGTGCTATGTGAAATTATTGTCGGTACGATCCTGGGCATGATTGTCAATGTTTTCTTTATGGGAATCCAAATGGCCGGCCATATGGCTGGTTTACAAATGGGCTTTGCCATTGCAACAATATTTGATCCCAATTCAGGGGTTCAATCCTCTATGGTATCTCAATTGGGATATTGGGTTGCACTGATTGTATTCCTTGTTTTAGATGGCCACTACCTGTTAATTTTGAGCATTAAAAATAGTTTTGATATCATACAATTTGGACAGCTATCATTACAAAAAGAACTTTACAATCCAGTTTTGACATTGGCATCACAATTATTTGTTTTGGCTGTAAAAGTTGGCGCCCCAACAATTGCAGCCCTTATGTTTGTTGATGTTGGATTTGGCTTGACAGCAAAGGTATCGCCACAAATGAACATTTTAATTGTTGCACTGCCCTTGAAAATTGCTGTGGGATTAACATTTTTTGGCATTTCATTACAATTGGTTTTGGTGTATATGAAAGATTACCTTAACCAATTTTTACCCATGATGAATAACTTAATGCGCTTGATGATATAATTTGAGTGTAACCCAAATAGACTGAATTCCTGAGGACATGACCTTATTTTTTGATATCAAATGTTATATGATAAGGTTTTATGTCAAAAAAATAAGGATCGTGTCCCCGGAATTCAGTCTATTTGGGTTACACTCATATAATTTTTTGGGAGGTCTATGGCTGCTGAGACAGAAACCGGTGAAGAAAAAACCGAGGAACCTACTGGTAAACGACGCAATGAGGCCCGACAAGAAGGTCAGGTTGCTAAAAGCGTTGAGGTAGGTAGTGTTGCGGTTCTTTTATCTGGATTGGCTGCCCTCTATATTTTTGGCACATATTTATATGGACGGCTTGAGTATTTTATTCATGATTCATTTAAGGTCTGGTCCAATCCCAATTTTACTGATGCTGATTTTCTCGACTTTGCAAAACGATATATTGAAGATTACATCATTACCCTCCTGCCAATTTTCTTGCTCATTATTATGGTCACATTCATTGTTCAGGCAATTCAAGTGGGTGGTGTTCAAATAACATGGAAAGCGCTTCAGCCCAAATTATCTAAATTTAATCCCATATCCGGCTTGAAGCAACTGATGTTTTCTCCAAAATCTGCTGTAGAACTGTTGAAATCTATTGCCAAACTGATACTTGTGGGGTGGATTGCTTTCGTTATTATCAGAGCTGAAATGCCATATTTGATCAATCTGGGGGATATGGAAATTCGCGCCATTTTTTTGTATATACTGTCAGTCATGTTTCGGATATTTTTATGGACCAGCATGCTCATGATTCTGATTGCCATTATTGATTATTCCTATCAACGTTACGAACATGAAAAAAATCTGAAAATGACCAAACAAGAAATTAAGGATGAAAGCAAGCAATCTGAAGGTGATCCTCAGGTAAAGTCAAGAATCAAAGGACTTCAACGAGAAATGGCCATGCGCAGAATGATGGAAGATGTTCCCAAAGCAGATGTCGTTGTAACCAACCCTGTTCATCTGGCCATTGCATTGGGGTATGACAATCTGTCAATGAGCGCCCCAACTGTTCTGGCCAAAGGTGCCGGGCTGGTTGCTGATAATATTAAGAAAAGAGCACAGGAGCATGACATTCCCATTGTTGAGAATAAAGATTTGGCTAGAAATTTATTCAGTTTGGTTGAAATTGGCAGTGAAATCCCCACAGCCTTGTATCAGGCAGTGGCTGAAGTGCTGGCTTATGTCTATCGACTCAAAGGCAAAGTTAAATGATTATAATACAACCGAACAGTTCAAGAACTCCCTCAAGAAATTGTTAAAATAATTGATTGGGAGACACTTGAACTTGAAGGTTCAAATTACATTGATGATGAAATGCAGGAAAGTGAATCCGATTGGGTCTATAGCGTTGATTTTACAAATGGTCGAAATAAATGTTTTTTGTATTTACTGTTTGAACATCAATCAACCCAGGATAAATGGATAAGGTATCGAATAGTCAAATACAAAACACGCATTTGGGAGGAATCTTTTCAAAAAAACAACAAACAAGACCAACTCATTCCAATAATTAGTATGGTATTTCATATTGGTGAAACCAGTTGGCAAATTTCACCAGAATTTTTAGATATTTACTGTGATACGCCTGTGCCACAAAAGTATCTATTATCATTTGAGCATATTATATTGGATTATTCCAATAGATCTCTTGAATTAAAAGGTGCAATTAAAATTAAGATCGCCCACCTCTTAATTCAAGCTCATTTTAAAGGGTGCCTGAAACAAATGTATGAAACGCTGATGGACTATTTTAGTCGCATGTCTCAAAATCAAGGATTTAATTTTTCAAAAGTCTTTTTTATTTATATTGCGACAACCCAGAAATATGAGACATTTAAAGAATTTGTTCAAATGATCAGGCATTATTACATGGAAAAACAAGGAGGTAGCCATATGATACGAGCTTTGGATGAACTAAAAATGGAAGGTAGGATGGAAGGAAGAATGGAAGGAAGAAAGGAAGGTGAGCTTAAATCCAAAATCGCAATTGTTGAAAATATGCGTGAAAATAGTTATGATTGGCAATCAATATATCTGGTAACTGGCGTTGATAGTGCCAGGCTTGAAGCAATGAAATCAGAACTTGTAAAAATTCAGACATTATCATTAGTTGCTTCTGAGGCAATGAATACATCCATTTATTCTCAGCAACAAGCGCATTATTGATCCAGTTTACAAAGATGTCGGTGGGCTTACCTACAAGTCAGGGGTATTTGGACTCAGATCTTGATTGTTGACTATTGGGGGTTGACTTATTTGCCGAGGTAAATACGTCAACCCCCAATAGTCAACAATCAAGGTCTGCCCCTAAATACCCCTAACTTGTACATCCGCCCGATCTCGGCCTATGGGGGGCTAAGGAATGTTCCCCATTATAGATATTGTTCGTTTTAAGGTAAATGTACTGTAAAGACGTAACATGTTACGTCTCTATACGATCTATGAAATGAGGATTTTATTTTTTTAAGAATTCCTAAGCAACAAAAAATATTTGACATGTGATCTCTTTTTCATTAATCATACCTGAAATCTAAATTGAAAACTTTGATAGAAACACGCAAAAGAAAACTATGATAGAAACACTCAAAAAAAAATACAACATTGATCTTGATATTGAAAATACCACCATGATCATTGGCATGGTGGGCATACTGGTTATCATGATCATCCCCATGCCAACGTTTGTTATGGACTTTATGTTGTCTGTTAGCATAACATTGGCTGTCATTGTTATGATCACCTGCATGTATGTGCTAAAACCAACAGAATTCTTTATATTTCCATCACTTCTGCTGGTGATGACATTGTTCAGGCTGTCCTTAAATGTGGCCACCACCCGATTAATACTTCTGTATGCCGATGCCGGTCAGGTAATCACCGCTTTTGGTGACTTTGTCGTTGGTGGAAACTATGTTGTCGGGCTCATCATTTTTATCATTTTAGTGGCAATCAACTTTATCGTTATTACCAAGGGGGCCACACGTATTGCTGAAGTTGCAGCTCGATTCACCCTGGATGGTATGCCTGGACGACAGATGGCCATTGATGCTGATTTAAATGCCGGCCTTATTGATGAACCCACTGCCAGAAAACGCCGGGAGGATATTCAAAAAGAATCGGAATTTCATGGTGCCATGGATGGTGCCAGTAAGTTTGTTCGAGGTGATGCCATTGCAGGTATTGTTATTACCTGTATCAATATAATTGGTGGATTTATTATCGGTATTCTTCAACAGGACATGGATGCTGCTACTGCTGCACAAACTTATACTATTCTTACTGTTGGTGATGGTCTGGTCTCTCAAATTCCATCACTGTTAATTTCCACCGCAACAGGTATTCTGGTCAGCCGGTCTGCATCAAAAGACAGCATGGGCATGGAGTTCAAACAGCAATTATTTACCAACACCAAGGCAATTTATATGGGGGCTGGTGTTATTCTGGCCTTTGGACTGATCCCCGGATTACCTCATGTGCCATTTATATCATTGGGATTGCTTCTGGCAGGATGTGTTTATTTACTCACCCATGAGGGACCTGCTGCCGCAGAGGAAAAGGCTGAGGAAATCGCTGCTGAAGAAGCTGCCCAGCAAGATGCTGCCATTGCTGATGAAGGTCCTGAAGCTGTGGAACATCTATTGTCTGTGGATCCAATGGAACTCGAAGTGGGGTATGGCATTATTCCTTTGGTGGATAAAGGCCAGGATGGTGAACTATTGGATCGTATTCGGTCCATCAGGCGACAATTTGCCATTGAGATGGGAATGGTTATTCCACCGATCCATATTCGGGATAATCTCAAGTTAAAACCCAGTGAATACCGAATAATGATTAAAAATTCTGAAGTGGGACGTTTTGAGTTGATGATGAATCATTTACTGGCAATGGACCCGGGCGATATTACAAACAAACTTGAAGGCATTGAAACCAAAGAGCCAGCCTTTGATCTTCCGGCAATCTGGATTCCATCCAATCAACGTGAAGAAGCCAAATTTGCCGGATATACAGTGGTGGATAATTCTTCTGTTATGGCAACGCATATTACCAGTATCATTCGTATGCATGCAGATGAATTATTGGGACGCCAGGATGTTCAATACCTGCTGGACAATTTGAAAAAATCATATCCAAAGGTTATTGAAGATCTTGATCCACAGGTGCTTCCACTGGGCATTATTCAAAAAGTTTTACAGAATCTGGTTAAAGAAGGTGTGTCAATCAGGAATCTTTTGACCATTGTTGAGACATTGATAGATTATGCCGGCATGACCCGAGATCCTGAATTGCTGACTGAGTATGTCAGACAAAAATTGGCCAGATCAATTGTTACACCTCATTTATCCGAAGATGGCACCTTGCCGGTTGTTACAATGGCTCAGGATGTTGAAGAGGTCTTGTTGAACAGTATCCAGCACACAGAACATGGTTCATACCTCAGTGTTGATCCAACAGTTGCCAATGCGATTATGGAATCTGTTGGCCGGGAAACTGAAAATGTTATGGCCATGGGTTTTCAACCCATTGTTCTTTGCTCACCCACTTTGCGTAGACATTTTAGAAAGATGGTGGAACAGTTTGCTCCCTCGCTCATGGTCTTTTCACAGGCTGAATTGTTGAATAATATGCGTTTCAAATCTCTTGGAAAGGTCCGGCTAAAATATGAAGGTTAATAAATATCAGGGAAATACCATTGCAGATACCATGAGACTGGTTGGAAAGGAAATGGGGCCTGATGCCTTAATTTTATCCACTGAAAAAAAACACCGCATGACAGATAATGATGGCCTTGTTGAATACTTTGAGATATCTGCTATGTCCAATGCCGAACAAGAGAACAATCTCATCGATAATCAAGCAGAATCTGATTTATCGCCTGATGCAATAAAAACACTCAAGTCGGAGTTAATGAGTATTAAAGAAATGATGGTTCTGATGGACCGCTCCAGAATGTTATCAGATGCATTTCGTTCAACACCGGCAGCAATCAGCCTTTTTGGTCGATTGGTGAGATGTGGTATCAATGAATATCATGTGCGCAGATTTATGGAAAATTCTGGCATATTTCAACAAGAATCCAATATTGAACCCAAAGAAATTCGTAAAAATGTATTAAAAGAAATCTTAAAAGAAATTGAAGTCTGCGATCCCTTTGAGACCGATCAACAGGTCATCGCCGCTTTTATTGGCTCTACAGGGGTGGGAAAGACGACCACTGTTGCCAAAATTGCAGCCAATGAGTTTTTGGTCAACAAAAAAAGCGTTGGTTTTATATCTATTGATAATTATCGTATTGCCGCTCTGGACCAACTCAAAACATATGCCAGCATCCTGGGAATTCCCTGCTTGCCTGCATTCAATCAGAAGGAACTGGCTTTTGCTCTCAATAGAATGAAAGATAAAGACGTTATATTAATTGATACTGCCGGCCAAAGCCATTATGATTATGATCGTATTCAGGAATTACAAGAACTGCTTGGCAATAGGCCTATCACAAAGCATTTACTCATTAATGCCGGTATTCATGAAACTGAAATGACTCGGGTAGCAAAAAATTTTCAGAAACTGGATTACAGTACCTATATTTTTACAAAAACAGATGAAACGCGACAGCGGGGTGTGATAATCAATCAGTTGATTGTGCAAAAAATGCCCATATCTTTTATTACAACCGGTCAACGCGTACCAGAAGACATAATAACACCATCAAAAATGGATGTGCTTCGACTATTATTTTAGTCATTTCAGGAGAATTGAAGTGGATCAGGCAAGTGGATTGAGAAATTTGATTCAAAAGTATTCCAAAGATGTTTGGGAACTTAAACAAAACGCCCGAACAAGCTCTAAGGATTCCGGTCCCAGAGTGATTGCTGTCACCAGTGGGAAGGGCGGGGTTGGAAAGACGAATGTCGTTGGAAATCTTGCTATTGCGTTCAGCCAACTGAATAAAAAGGTTATAATATTTGATGGAGACCTCGGTCTTGCCAATATTGACGTTCTATTGGGGATTCGGTCTAAATTTAATATTCACCATGTCATTTCTGGTGAAAAGAATTTAGCAGATATTATAGAAACCGGCCCTGAAAATATTAAAATCATACCGGGCGGATCCGGACTCCAACAATTATCTAATTTGACAGAAGGTGAGCGGCTTTTGTTATTAAATGAATTCGACTCATTGGATCAGGATGTGGATATTTTTTTGATTGACACAGGCGCAGGAATCAGTACCAATATAACGTATTTAAACATGGCGGCAGAAGAAAGAATCGTTATTTCAACCCCAGAGCCAACATCAATTACCGATGCCTATGCCATGATTAAAGTCATGTATCAGCAACATGGTACAAAGGAATTTGAGTTATTGGTCAACATGGCCCGGAGTCAACGTGAAGCTGAAGCGGTGTTTAATAATATTCACAATAATCTGTCGCGTTTTTTAAAAGATATTCAACTGGTCTATCTGGGGTATATTGCCAGAGACGATCATATTCAAAAATCAGTGCGAAGGCAAATTCCAGTTGTTTTGAGTTATCCAAAGAGTACTGCCGGCAAGCAGTTTGCTCAATTGGCCCGGAAAATGCTGGATGCATCCCAGGAAAAATCTGAGGTAAAAACCTTGAGTTTTTTTTGGAAAAAGTTTATGTCAAATCTGAAATTATGAGTAATGTATCAAACACAAAATATCAAAAAGAAAAAAAAGTGCCGCATTTTTCCGAGGAAGAACGCGAACAGATGGTTCGTCAATATGCGCCTCTGGTCAAATATATCGCAAGCAGAATATCTATGCGCGTACCGCCAAATGTGTCTTTGGACGATTTGATCAGTTGTGGTACCATGGGATTACTTGATGCCATCAGTAAGTTTGATCCTGAAAAAAATGTCAAATTCAAAACCTATGCTGAAGTCAGAATTAGAGGCTCTATTTTGGATGGTTTACGCAATTTGGATTGGATCCCTCGATCTGTGCGAAAAAAAATCCAGGATATGGAAAGATGTATCCAAAAAATTGAACAAACCCTGGGCAGACCTGCTGAAGATTCTGAAATTGCCGAAAACCTCGAAATTAACATAGAAGAATATTATACCCTTTTAAATCAGGCGCGTAGTGTTGACCTGCTCAGTCTTGATGAAACTGTCAGAGATCAGACTTTTTCAGACACAAAGGAATCCTATGTTAGTTTTATTCCCTCTCATGTAACCCCACAAGACGAAATCCTGACTGCTGAAGTGAAACAAATGGTTTCTGAGGGAATCAAAAAATTATCTGAAAAAGAACAAAAAGTTATTGCCCTGTATTATCACGAGGGCCTCACTTTAAAGGAAATTGGTGATGTTTTGGGATTGACTGAATCCCGAATTTCTCAGATTCATACACAATGTGTGATCAAGCTGAGAGTTAAGTTAAAAAATTATTTCGAGTAACCCATTGTTTTCATTGATGGAGATTATGACATGGCAGATTCTATTAACACTGATTCTGATCCATATGTGGATGTTGACCCTGATTTAAAATCTTCGGTTGAAGTTGTTGATTCAAAGGGTGATGATCAGGTGTCATTAATAAAAATATTTATTTTGCTAATTATATTTGTAGTGATCATTTCGGGCGGTCTGGGCGGATTCTATTATTTTTTTTATCATACGCCCACTGAAATGGTTGCTGACAACTGGCATGCGCCCATTATTACTCCCACTGAATCAGTGCCACAGGCAGTGCCTGACTCTCCAATTCAACTGGTGGTTACGCCACCTGACAGTATTACAGTCAGTGTCAGTAATCAGTCATTGACTTTAGCCGGCAAAGAGTATTCATTGACTGCATATGCATCCAACAATACTCAGCCATCTTTAACATCGAATATCTCCAACACACAGGTTTCATTGACTGACTTGACCATGCAAGCTTCCAGCTCTCAGGCCGCCTTGACTGACTTGACCCTCAACAATCTGAGTATTGAATCTGCTCTCACAGAAACCCAAAACATTGTCCGAAAAACCATTACCAACCCATTGGCACCTTTAACACCCAATCTAAGAAGCACGCCTGTTTTGTATCGCTATAAAATTGCTGGTGATATGGAAACGCTAACAGCCGCAGCAGGCAGTGATGAAATAGCAGCAGACACCGCAGAACAACTTACTGATACCACTGATAAAAAATCAGAAACAGCAGATTCTATCACTGAAACTGAAAAAAAGAAAAAGCCTGAAGTGGCTGAGGTTCCCCTTAGAAAAAGAAGAAAACCCATTGTTTTTCGCGCAACGATCCCGCTTATTTTGATGTATCCAGAGTTAACATTGAATTTTAACTCATTTATCCTTCTTCTGCCTGACGTTCAATCCAAAACCTATATTGAAATCAGTGTGTCTCTGAAAACATCCAATGAAAAAGTGTTTAAAGAAATCCAGGATCGCAAAACTTTTGTTAGAGGCGCGCTTTATGGCATTCTTAAACGCATATTTGAATCTAATAATCAGGGAATGGTTTCAGGCGAATCCATTAAAAAACGTATTGTCAAGGAAATTAATTATATATTAATCAATGGCACTGTAGACAAAGTCTTTATAACCAACTATTTAACAATTTGATTAACTATTTAACAATTTGATTATGAAACACTATCTGGTTACTGCATCAGAAATGCAGAAAATAGATCAAGAAACAATTGAAACCTTTGGTCTTCCTGGCATTGTTCTAATGGAAAATGCGGGGAGAAGTGCAGTTCAATATTTCTTGTCTCAATATTCTCACATCGTGCAAAAACGTATTGGTATTCTGGCCGGCAGTGGGAACAATGGCGGAGATGGTTTTGTCATGGCCCGATACCTGAATGACACCAATGCCGATCTGATTGTATACCTGTTTACAAATCATGAAAAATTAAAAGGTGATGCCAGATTCAACTTTAATCTAATGAAACAATTGAATGTGCCTGTTGTGGAAATCCCTGATGAATCCGCATTAAATGCCGCTATTTCAAGCCTGGAAACCAGAAACATCTTTATAGATGCCTTATTAGGTACTGGTTTACGTTCTGAAGTTCGGGGCCGGTTCAAAAAAATCATTGAATGGGTCAATGGCTCTTTGCATCCTGTTTTTGCAGTGGATATTCCATCTGGCTTGCATGCAGATAAAGGCAGGGTTTGTGGCACATGTATTCGTGCTGATGCCACCATTACCTTTGGACATCAAAAAATTGGTCATGTGATTGGCGAGAAATATTGTGGGCGATTCCAGCTGTCTGATATTGGCATTCCCACACATATTACGAAATCTGTTTCTCCCAGCCATTACTTATTAACACCGAAAAATCTGTCATTAGATTTTTATAACAGGCCATCAGATGCCCATAAAGGGACAACAGGCCATATTCTAGTCATCGGTGGATCTGCAGGAAAAACTGGCGCATGTGCAATGACATCTCAGGCCGCCATGCGAATTGGATGTGGCCGGGTTACTTTGGGAATAGGACGATCGCTGAATGCGATTCTGGAAAATTTGCTATTGGAAGTGATGACCCTGCCATTAACCGAGGAATATAACAATAATGTTTTAGGGCCTTTTGCTTATGAACAAATACTCAAGGCATCAAAAGACAAAACATGTATTGCAATTGGGCCTGGAATGGGTGCAGAATACAACACAAAGTCGTTGATTCAAAAGATGGTTCAAGAAATCCCCATTCCTATGGTTATGGATGCTGACGCTCTCAATTGTCTGGCAGGCAATACTGAGGTGTTTCACAAAGCCAAAGCAACCCATATCTTGACACCACATCCAGGTGAAATGGCGCGACTGACAGGACTTTCCACCCGAGAAATTCTCTCTGATCGCCTGACTTTTGCCCGATTTTTTGCGCAATCCCACAAGGTAATTCTGATATTAAAAGGCGACAAAACAATCATTGCTTTTCCTGATGGTCGCATTGCACTGAATGCAACTGGAAATCCGGGGATGGCAACTGGTGGCATGGGAGATGTTTTGACTGGTATTATTGCAGGTATCATTGCTCAGGGGTTGTCACCTGAAAAAGCAGTGGAAACAGGTGTTTTCATTCATGGCTATGCGGCTGACAGGCTTGCCCGACAAATGGGACAGATAGGCTTTGTGGCCAGTGATGTTATCAATGCATTGCCCAGTACTCTTAAGTTCTTCAGTCAGACCTTGATGACAGCTTCTAGCCAGGGAGAAGGAATTGAGTCAGCCCCCAATTCACCTGGTGCCCCTGTTTTAAATTTGCTGAACCACTGATTATGGGCTTTAGCCGGCAAAAGCCCTACGCTGTTCTCGGGTTTGCTAAGATCGTACATTCTTAGCCTGACGGCTATGCCTATAAATGAAATCAAAGGAGGGTTATTATGCATAAAGAGCCATTATTAATAGCGTATAACAAAAAATGGGCAGTCAAATTTAAAGAAGAAGCTCAAAAAATTATGGAGACATTGGAAAAAGATATCGTATCCATTCTCCATATCGGCAGTACATCCATTGATAATATGGAAGCCAAGGACATCATTGATATAGCAATATGCGTAAACTCATTGGAATATTTAAAAGAGTATAAACAAAAATTAGTGAAACTAGTTTATAGCAATATTGGTTATTTCGATCTGAAAAACTGGTATATTTTTGGAAAATATACCAATGAATTCCATCTGCACCTGGGTCCTTATGATAGCGAGGAAATTGTTAATATCCTTTTATTCAAACTGTATTTGTCAAAACATGATGATTACAAAGATTATTATATCGACCTGAAAAAACAACTGATAGAAAATAGTGATGAAACTTTTTATGAATTTAATAAGCGGCATTTTATAACAAATGTTGTACGACTGGCAAAATTGGAATACTTGAATGGCGGTATTATCGAATCAGACTTTGATATTATCTATAAGAATGGGATTATCAACGACAAAGATAGAATGACCAAAGCCATCAAAAGGATATGCCAGGCGGATGAAGAAAGCTTAAAGGACGACATTCCGAGATACAAGGAACTTCATTCCAAAATGATGGACGAAACAGAAAAAGCCATGCAAGAATCACCTTTTTTCTGTAAATTCAAACTGACAGACAAAGATGGCAATGATGTTGATATGGACGAAGAAACAGAAAGATATGTAAAAACCATGATGTCTGGTACGATGATACGCCAATATTTGCGGCAAACAGCATAGTTATTGCCTTCTCGTTCAAACGCTCCAGCGTTTATTGTACACATTTTTTAGTAAAATCCCGCACAAGCATTTAAAATATACACCATATCAGCCACGCCCAGCCTGTCTGAAACAAACCAGGTTTGATCGGACAAATCAATATTTGTCAAGATTTTTCCAGCAATGATAGCATCATCAAGGCGAATAAAACCATCAAGATTTAAATCGCCGGATGGGATTTTTGGGGTCATGTAAATGTCATGACGTGTCATGGATAATGAAAGCACATTAATAGTGCTAGCATATGGCAAGAACCCGGTGGCTTGTGCAAAGATCATGGCTTCACCCGATTCATGCCCGCTAATCCGATAAGTGCCAAATGGCAGGCTGATATCAGACAGATTTTTGCTGGTGCGGATTAATGCGTTGGCAATAGGAGTTTCTGTCCCCTGGATTCGGACATAGCCATTGATATGACCATCAAATATGGTTGCAGTTAGATTGATACGAAGCTCATAACCGGTATTCAGACCATCGGTTGCGTCTGTTTTGTAGTTTTGGACAGAAACATAATAAATACCATCCCCAGGACAACTCCAGTGGATAACTTCATTTTCATCACCAATACCCGAATTTTTTTGTATGATCATTTTTTGGTTTTGGTCATACAGGCTAAGAATAGTATCACAATTTAAATCCGCATTGGTCGTAAATATCCGGTACATTGTTCCTTCAAGTGCATAAAACTTAACCCAATCAATGTCCTGATTATTATGAAAATTGTGATATTGGGCATCACTGGCATTCACATTGATTACTGCTGCCTGTTCGATGGTGTTATCCTGATTCAGTTCATATGAATCCGGGCATCCGGTTTGATGCAGTCTGGTTTCAACCGGTACTGATGTCATCCCATTGGCACTTCTTGCATAGATTGCGATACGATATGTACCAAAAACATTGAACGTATCATACCTGCCTTCGTATCGATTGGTGGATTCATTATATTTCAATTCTGTTTGGGGTAAATTATCTATGATCATGTTATCTGTTTCATATATGCCTGGGGGGACAATGACTGCCCAAACAGCATCAATGGTGCTGGTGCTTGTCACTTGCTTAACCCAGATAATTGACTGTGATTCCCCTGATAATTCTTTTTGGGGCATTACTGAAGCAATGGACACTGTATCTTGCGCTTGCATAATCCCATAACCAATTGTAAACTCACGTGCATTCACATAATCCTCATATTCATTGACATTGCCATCACCATTGGCCTCAAGGCAGGGGGATTGATAGTGATTCAAGATATTCAGTGCATCTGTTGTGGCTGTGAAAGCAGATTTAATATCAAAACCATTCAGGACCCGCTGCCAAAAAAAAGTGGAAAAGGATATATTGTTTTCAACAATAAAAACTGCCCTTTCATTTTCTGATGATCCAGAAATATGCACACGACGTTCTGAACCCGATTGGGCCGACTGGGACAAAAATCCCAGGCCGTTTGGCATATCGCATATGACAACAATTTTACCTGGCATCTGGTTTTCTAAATATGTCAGTTGTGTATTGAAATGATCACTACTGATGGATTCTCCATAATTGACAATAAATGCGTTATCCAGAGTTTTTCCTAAAAAACAAATAACAATATCCTGGGTGGCATTGGCACCATCATCTGTTTGTGTCCATTGATTCAATGCGTATTGAATATTATTTGCGTTGACCATGCCATCCCATCCATTTGTAATAATCCTTGGACTCATCACATAGAGGGTTTCATCTGTATACCCCTGAAAAATAAGTGCATCGTAAATGCTTGCAGCAACTGTTTCCAAATAGGCATCCAAAGTCAGGTCAAAGGTTTCCCCAACAATAATAACTGCCCGACGAGCCATTGGGGTATTCACGCTGACAGTTGAAAACTCAGGCATAGAAACTTTGCCGCTATCATCCATTGCATAGTAAGCAATTAAATATGTTCCTGATATCTCAAAGTTCTGAAAGACACTCTGATAGTGATTATTATCAATGTGAATAAGTTCAGTTTCAATGGTATCTGAGACACCAGCCTGATAATCCGGGGGGCGAATAATGGACCAGACCCTTTGAATCTCGTTTGTATCCGATTCGACCTGTGCCCATAGCACAGATGATGTGCCTTGAGTCAGGGTTATTGGTGAAGCGATGGATAGTATTTTCAGCGTTTCTGGCTGGTCATTCCCTGCATTGCCCAGGTACAATTGCTGTGTCAGGCTGTAATCCTGGGTCTCATTGGCAATACCATTGTTATTGGCATCCATCAGGGGATTTTGTGGCATGGCCATAAATGGGGGTTGATTGATTTGACCAGTTGTTTGGGCGGCCTGTATGAAAGCGGTTTGAACAGTATTTCCATTGAAAATATGGGTCCAAAAATAATTGGAAAAAGAAATTGCACCCATCAGGTACGCATTTTCATCAATGCCCGTGCTTGTGATAATAACACGAGAATACCCTTCTGGTGCAGAATAGGTTTGAATATAATTTCCTGACTTGCAGGCATCAAAAATAAATGTGATCCGACAGTTGGATTTCGTTTGCAGCTGATCCATCCATTCATCCAAATGGGCGTTATCCAATATTTCAGAGGCATTCATGCGAAAAAACAAATCATTGTGACCAATGAGAAAGATAATCACGTGTTGTGCATCATCAGCCCAGTCAGTTACTGCATTTTGAAGATTATTATTTGTCGCAAGACTGTCAATATCATCAGCAAGGCCATTGTCATCCAGATCCAGATCAGTATCTTTTGACATGTAAAAAATATCGTTTTTCCCCATTCCCTGGTAATTCAACGCCCGATATGCCAGGTTGGCATTGGTTTGAAACAAGGCATCTCCATAGGTGTCATCACCCACAACAATAATGCCTTTAACAATATCATCATTTAATGTAATGGGTTGAAATTTTTGAACGCGATTGTTAATTCGATCAGTAACATAAATATTGTGATCCAAATCAATATCCAGGTGATAAGGCTCATTAAATTGTCCGGCACCAGAGCCATGCTCACCAAACTTTGTAATATAGCTGCCTTGTTTGTCAAACACCTGACATCGGTGATTGCCTGTATCAGCCACCACAATTTTTGTGTTATCTGGATGCACAGCAATACCAGATGGTGTATTCATTTGGCCATTTTGATTGCCCCATTCACCCCATTGACCCAAAAAGTGGCCATCAATGGAAAAGCGTTGTATGCGATTATTTCCAGTATCTGCAACGTAAATGATACCATCCATATCAATATCAATATCCTTTGGCATCAAAAACTGGCCCTCATCTGCACCATATTCTCCAAAATCAAGTTGATAATTACCAGCATTGTCAAATACCACAATTCTATCATTGCCAGTGTCAGCAATGACCACAAGGTCATGGAATAATGCCAGTCCTCTCGGGGTATCCATTTCACCGGGCATTGTTCCTTTCTGACCCCAAATTTTTGAAATTGTATGATCGTGATTCATTTGAATCAGTCGGTGATTGCCACTATCCAGAATGTAATAAAAATGATCGTCCTGGGCTATTGCTGATGGTCGATAAAGCATGGCTGTTGAATCTGCAACAGTTGACAATTGGTTGCGATGCAAGCTGTTCGATGATGCCAGAATATTATCAGAAATAGTGTATTGCGGCCATCGGTCCAAATATACACCCTGTTTTGAAAAACGCTGGACCCAATGATAGTTTTGTGGAATTGTTGACGTACCATTTGAAACCAAAACATGATCGTCTATCACACAAATACCATTGGGACGAATGAAACTGCCTTTCTGTGTTCCCTGGCTGCTCCATTGGGAAACTGCAATTTCAGGTTCAATCTGAATGGAAACAATTCGATTATTTGTGGCATCTGCAATATGTATCTGACCTTTCTTACCTGACGCAATACCTGCTGGATAGTTTAATTTTGAGGGAAGCTTTTCAATGATGGTTTCATGGTCCGCCAAAGGGTTGCCATCAAGCATAAACGATACAATACGATCATTGGCACTATCTGAAACCAGCAGCATTTCATGGGTTTCCAATTGGATTACTTCAATACCCGATGGCTGAAAAAAAAATTCATCTCTGTCTGTCTGCCAATGATCCCAATAATAAAGCATTTTGCCATTGGATGAAAACGTGATAACACTCTGGCTTTCCACATCTGTAACATACACACGTTGGGAGCGATCAATGGCAAGAGAATGGGGAGATAACATTTTGTTATTTGTATTACTGTCAGATCTCCATTCCTGATACCATTGTCCATTCTGAGTAAACTTCTGAATGCGGCTATTGCCTGTATCAGCCACATAAACAAAGCCATTCAAATCAATGGCAATCCCTGATGGAGATTGAAACTGTCCCTTTTCTGAACCATATGAACCCCATGTATCAACAAATTTGCCATCACCAGTGAATTTTTGAATTCGGTGATTATGCTGATCCACAACAAACACATAGGTGTCATTTCTGCTTTGGTATGTTGCAATACTAGTGGGCGTTTGAAAATGTCCCTCAGCATTACCATTGACACCCCATTTTGTAACAAAATGACCTGAGGATGAATATTTTTGTATCCGGTCATTCCACGTATCGGCAATGTATACAAAGCCCTGCAAGTCAACAGCAATATCCATTGGATGATAGAAATACCAGGGTTGCTTCAGGGCAGGCCATAATTGATCAAACTTATAACAAATAGTGTTTTTTTCAGGTTTGTGAAAATCATTTGATTGAAATTCCCCGGCTTGCACCTTCCAGGAATGAATATCGTCTTTTAAGTGCAAAATTTCAATATCTGAGTGTCCATAGTCAATATTTTGAAAAATGAGATGAAATAAAATCCCACTTTGATGGGGTTGAATCGGATCAAATCGTTCAATCGCCCCCATTCGAATACACCCATCATCCACAATGCTGATATCAAAAAACGCATATTTTTCTAGAAATGGGCCGGGGACAAAATCAATGTATTCTAGAATGTCCGGATCAAAACAAATATCAAAGCCCATAGCACCAACAGTATTGGCAGCATTGGAAATTGACACATCAATGGTTACCTGATCACCTATGTGGCTCTTCTGATTGTGAACAATCAGCAATTCTGCCTGAAGATCAGGTATATGAATACTATTGATAATGATAAGCATTATCCAGATGCATTTTCTTTTTTGTTTCATTCTATTGGTTTCCCTTTTTATCTAATTGTCCAGCTTACTCACTCACTCAGAGAGACTTTGAGTGTAACGAAACCAGGCCTATGAGCAAAACCAATTTAGGGCCGAACCTTATGTTCGTTCTCCAAACAATTACCGCGATCAAGTCTATATTTATGTATTTATACAAATCGGATCTATGAATCTTTCACTGTAATCAATCAATCTGTGATTATAGAGCAAAAATAATCCATTGATTTCTGTCAGAAAATATGTATAAATATAAATTGATCATACATTTTGTTATTTTTTAAGGGTTTAACTGACTTATGGATTTTTCATCTTGAAGGGCTCAAGGAGTTGAACAATGTTCAAGACTATGAATTTAAAGCTTAAGATTTTAATCGGGTATCTTATTGTAACGATGATGGCCATTGTTGTGGGCTTAATGGCCAGGCAACAATTTTCAGAAATAAGTGACAGTATTACTTTTTTAACCAAAGATGTTGCCACTGAAGTCAAGTTGGCAAACAATTTATGCTCATCCATACTGGCAACACGATCCTTTGTGGAAAAATATTTATACTTGAATGACCCGGTGGATCGAAAAGAAGCTGAACGTCATATTGAGGATGTCCAAATAATTCTGGATATTGCCAGGAAAAAAATCAAATCCCCCAAACGACTGGCTCCCTTTCATGTCATTGATAATCTTACAAAAAGATATATTCAAACATACAACAAAGTGATTGAAGAAATGGCCCAGGCCACACAAAAAAAAGAACAAATTATTGCGGATGGCCAAAAAATTCGAAAAAACATATTTGAGATCATTAGAAAAACCAAAGACAATGCACAACATTATGAATATTTCAGTAATATATTGAATCAATTTATAACGATTGAGGAACAAATTGTAATTTTTTTATCCAATCCCCTTGTCATTGTTACAAAAGACTCTCATAAACGAATCAGTCGTATGATGAATTTGTTTCAAAATGATCTTCCCCAGGAAGCCAGTCAATTACCAGATAGCATTGATAATTATTTAAATGAAATTAAGACCCTCAATGCAATCAGAAAAGGAATCAAGAATCAATTTGAAAGAACACTGATTCCTTTGGCTCCCAAAATTGAGCTTTTGGCTGTGAATGTGGCAGACTATGGATGGAATGAAGTGGATATATATCAACAAGACTTAAATCATACAATTGAGTTTACTGATAGTTTTATTCTGGCCATGATTGCCATTACAATACTATTGGGCCTGGTTGTTGGGATTGTGCTATCCAGACTGATTATTCAGCCCATTAATGAAGTTGTGGAAGGCCTGACCAGTAGTGTTGAAGAAGTTGAAAATGAGGCTGCACAGGTTGCTGCGTTGAGTAATAAATTGTCTGAGCGATCGGGTGAACAGGCCACTGGTATCAATGAAAAAGCCAATGACCTTCAAAATATTTCAGATATTTCCAACCAGAATGCCAGCCATGCCAGTGATGCTGATAGCCTTGTTTCTGAAACCAATACAGTTGTTGCTGATGCCAACAAATCTATTGGGGAACTGAATGCCTTTATGAAAGATATTTATGAAGCCAGTGAAAAAACCTCACAAATTATAAAAACCATTGATGAAATTGCTTTTCAAACCAATTTGTTGGCATTAAATGCAGCGGTTGAAGCTGCCCGGGCAGGTGAAGCTGGTGCTGGCTTTGCAGTTGTTGCAGATGAGGTTCGCAACCTGGCTTTGCGATCGGCTGAAGCTGCTGGAACCACTGAGGAATTGATTCAAGGCATTACTGAAAAAATTCATGGTGGTACATCACTGGGTGAAAACACAACCAAGGCATTTGAAGAAGTTACCACAAGAGTTTCTGGTGTGGGCGAACTTATCAGTTCTATCAGCAGGCTCTCAAAGGAACAGGCGGCTGCCATTGAAAAACTGAGTGCTTCAATGGCACAAATGCAGGATGATGTCCAAAAAAATGTTGAAAATGCTAATGACTCGGCTGATGCTTCTATTGAGATGACAGATCAGGTCGATATGATGAAATCCTATGTTGAACAACTGGTATATGTCATTGAAGGTTTTAACCATCATCAATTACTTGATGAATCATACACAATAGAGGACACTGATGATATTGAAGAATAACAGAGCATTCCAATTCATTGGTAAAGCTATCACGATAATTGGATGCAGCCTTTTGGTTTCATGCAGCTATGTCAATGATATGAAATGGCCTTTTTGGCACAAAAAAACACTGTCATGTCGTCAAAAATATGAATTGTCCGGTGAGGATATTTATGCTGATGCCCAACTGGCAGCAACTGCTTATGAGAGTGATCGTAACATTCAGGCATTTTGCAAAAAACTTGGATATTCAAATCTTGCTATTGGGATGGTTTCAAACCTTCAGTTGAAATATTTCACAGCAACCGCAAATGATGCGCAATATATTGTCATTCGGGGTACGAGTAATTTTGCCAATGTAAAATCCGATATTCTCGCAACGCCTGTATTTGATGCCTTATCCAACATCTGGTTACACAAAGGCTTTCGTGATGCAGCTCTGGCTATTTTTCAAAATCTTGAACAGGCCTATCCCAGAATCCATCCAGCGAAAAAAACGATTATTATCGGCCACTCCCTGGGAGGAGCCATTGCGAACATTTTGGGAATTTATTTGTATCAAAACAATTTTTATATAGACAGGATCATGACATTTGGTCAGCCCAAAATTACCGATAAAAAGGGCCTGGCGGCCTATCCAAATTTACCCTTATTTCGTGTTGTGGGTGATGGTGATATGATCGCCTGTGTGCCCCCGAAAACCGATGTTTTTACTTATGTTCATGGCGGGTTAAAAATTTTTGTGGATGACAAAAATGTTCGTTATACCCATTTTGGTGATCCTTCAAATGGTGTTGAGGATAATCCGGTTTCTATTCATATGGATCTTGACAGGGTATCCAGATCTGCATATCATAAGATTTCTTATTATTTAAAACGTCTTAAAACGCATCAAGAGCGCTTGAGAATACAAGTAAAGACCCCTTAAGGAGGAACCATGCCAATTTCATACTGGCCTGACGATTACATCGAAAAAAAGAAGTCTGCTGAAGATGCAATTAAAATGCTTCCATCTGGCAGACGTATTTTTATCGGATCATCATGTGGTGAACCACAACACCTGGTAAAAACACTGGTTGAGAATGCAACCCGGTTTTCAGACCTTGAAATTGTTCGATTGTTAAGCCTGGAAAGTTCCCCCATATCACTGGCAGCAAAAGAAGACAAAGGGCACCATTTTAACATTCGAAATATTTATCAGGGGACAGCTGAAACACGAAGTCTTTCAGACCTCAAACCATTTATTACCCCAATGAATTTATCGGCTGTGCCGGATTTATTCAAAAAAGGCCAGTTGCCTATTCATGCTGCTTTGATTCAGGTAACTCCGCCGGATGATTTTGGATGGATGAGCCTGGGGATATCTGTGGATGTTTGTCTGGCAGCGGTTCATGCAGCCAATCTGGTTATCGCTCAAGTCAATCCAAACATGCCCAGAACCATGGGACATAGTTTTATTCATGTTAATGATATTGATGTGTTTGTTGAAAAAGAGGAGGATTTGCTGACAGTGGGCAGTGTTCCAGAGATTCAGGCAGCAATTACAATGGCAAAAATTGTAGCACCATTTATTGATGATGGTTCCACCCTGCAACTGGGATTGGGCGCATCACCGCAGTCCATTCTGCTTGCACTATCTGACAAAAATGATTTAGGAATCCACACACAATTTATTTTTGATGGTATAATGGACCTGGTTGCTCTGGGGGTTATCAACAATCGAAAAAAGGGTGTAAATGAAGGTAAAATTGTTGCCAGCAATGCCATTGGATCTGCGTATTTTTACGAATTTTTGCACAATAATCCATCCATTGAATTTCATCCATCAGATTATGTAAACAATCCATCGGTTATTGCCCAACACAATCAAATGATCGCAATCAACATGGCACGCGAAATTGATTTAACTGGCCAGATTGCGGCAGATGCCTTTGCACTCAATCATTTTTCAGGTGTAACAGGAATGGTTGATTTTATGCGTGGTGCTGCCATGTCTAGAAATGGAAAAGCCATTATTTTAATACCATCAGTCCGCCAAAATGGTACATCCAGCAGAATTGTTCCCCAATTGCATAGTCCCTCTGTGGTTGTTCCACGAGCAGATGTCTATTATGTGGTTAGCGAATATGGTGCAGTCAATCTTTATGGGAAAAACCTTCAAGATCGTGCCATTGCCATGATCAGCATTGCCCACCCAGATCATCGGGATCAATTGTTTGAAAAAGCGCTTGAACTTGGCTATATTACAAGGCATCGATCTCTGAATGAAGCATCCCATGGGGTTTATCCGGTGCATATGGAAGAAACAGTTAAAATTGAAAACCAGGATATCCGATTTCGACCGGCGAAACCTGTGGATGAACGCCGAATTCAGGAGCATTTTTATGATTTAGACAAAGAAAGTGTTGTCGCCCGATTTTTTCATCAAAAAACAAGCTTTTTTCGGGATGATGTTGAAAATATGTTTCAACTGGACTACATCAAAAACATGACCATTGTTGCGATTACCGGTGATTTTGGCTTTGGAAAAATTATTGGTGTTGGCATGTATGCTATGGAGCCAAATCGAAATGTTGCTGAGGTGGCTTTTTCAGTATCCAAAGAATTTCAGGGAAAAGGCCTGGCAAGTGTTATTCTTCAAAAACTGGTGGATGCTGCTCGAGAAAATGGTATTGCTGGCCTTGTTGCCTATACAGCCCCAAGCAACAAAGGGATGATAAAGCTTTTTAAAAAAGTTCCCTATAATGTAAAAACGTCTTTTGAGGATGATATGTTGATGCTAGAGTGTTTTTTTGAGGATTTTCATTCTGGATAGTTTTTTTTAAAAGCCCCATTTTGCTGTCAAAATGGGGCTTCTATGAGCTAAAAAAAAGTGGTTTTAATTTTTATCTTTTTTATTCATTCCCCATAACCTTTCTTTGCTTAAAAATTTTTTTATCCAAAGGCATCCACAAGCGTCCAGAAATCAACCACCTGGCTTGTTGCTTTTCAAAAACCTGGTTGAAAAACAAACATTTAATTCCCTGATCAGAATAGCTTGATGCAGAATAGGTCTGATAAAACAATGCCAACGCAAATTTGGGATTGCCAGGATCAACGCTGGTAACGAGCTTATCAATACCGATATCCAGTTTGGATGCTCTGGCAAAGGTATTGGACTTGGATTGCTTGAAATGCTGCCAGGATATTTGTTTGGCAGTATTGTTGATATAATGATAATGGAGATTGTCCCTGTCATAAAAATCTAAGAATGTCTCCAATTTTTTGGTTTGCCATGCCTGTGCCCAATCTTTTACAATGGATTGGATTTTTTGAGATTCCGCATACAAGGGACTCTGAAATGATTTATCCGACAGATATACCAGTATTGGAACAAGCTGTCCAACATCAAGGGGCATAATTTTTATAATTTTTTTTGCCAGAGTTTCGGCACGAGCGCCTGTCACCATTGTGGGATGAAATAAAAATGGCTGATGAGAGACATGAATACCCAACAAATAAACCCCTTCTCTTAAATTGACATATAAGGATTCCTCTTTGAGCAGCCGCCGGCCATTTTCAGTTGATTGCCACAGCATGATCCGATTAATGTCTGGAAAATAAACAATTACGTTTTGAGCAGTTGAGGGCATTACTATCAGATTGTCTGGAAAATTCTTTGTGGGATCTTTTCTGGTACCAGTCTTTTTTATCGCTGTCTCTGTTACCTGTCTGGTCATGTCTGATGGTTCTGGTCTGGATTGTTCAGGCAATCCAATATTTTCTGTAGATTGGCCTGACGTCTGATTTTCCGATTCAGTCAATGCCTGAGGCGGTTTTGCGGTTTCAGATTTGGTTTTTTCTTCTGATGGGGCCAGGGAATCAATTGGGGGCTGATATGATTGTTTTGATGGTGGGTGTTGTGTATCAGGTTGATACAGCCAGGGCAGCGTGAAATATAGCACTATTAAACATATAAGGATGACACTTAGATATCGTATGCGCCTGTATTTTCTATAGTATGCTGCAATATCATCCTGATCCTGAAAGCTTTTGAGTGCTTTATTGACATGAGATCGTTTAATAATTCTGCTTTTCTGACTATAAGCAGCCATCAGACTGCGGTCACAGATAATATTGATAATTCTGGGCAAGCCATTGCTGTATTTGTAGATTAGATGATAAACTGATTTTGAAAACCAGGGTTGGGTGCTGTCAGATCCCCCGGCAACACGAATACGATGTTGGATATAGGCAATACTATCATCAAAAGAAAGTGGGCTGAGGCGATATCGAATGGTAATGCGTTGATATATTTTTAATAACTCTGGTCGTCGCAGGTTACGTGAGAGTTCCAATTGTCCCACCAGAATGATTTTGACCAGCTTTTGCTTATCTGTTTCAATATTGGAAATCAGACAAAGCTGCTCCAGAGTTTCATCACTGAGATTCTGGGCTTCATCTACAATAATTACCGAGACAATCCCCTGTTCATGCAATTGGATCAAATGGTGTTGAAGCATCCGCAAGGTATGTTCATTGGAAGGATTTTGGTTATCTTGAGGCAGTCCTAAATCCCTGGCAACAATGTTCACGAGTTCCTGGGGCTTTATCTTGGGATCTATAATCAAGGCAACCTGAACTTCTTCCCCAATTTGCATGAGAAGGGATCGAACAGTGATGGTTTTACCAATTCCGGGTTGACCGGTAATCTCAACAAAACCTTCTTCTGTACTGATACTGTAGAGCAAATGACGCATTACTTCTTTATGCACATGGCTCGGAAAATAATATTCAGGATCAGGGCTGAGTTTGAAGGGATTTTCATTTAATTCAAAAAAGGGTTCGTATGTCATGGCGTTTCATTCCAATTTCGTGTTTTCTTATTGTCCAATTTTTTATGGCATAGCTATTGCTTACTCATTTTTTTGCAAAATTATTGTTAGAGTATTCCTAAGTCAGTCAAGAATGCTTTCAAGTCTATTCGCATGTTCAGGTCTAATTCCTTTTTTTCTGCCAGTTAGAAACAAATATTTTCAAGATCATTGTGTTTGAACGATTTAATCATTGACTCTCAGTAACCATTATGGTTGCATTTGTCAATAATAAAAAGAAAATTTAGCGCACATAAATGTTACAAAGGAAATAGAGAAATACCATGCACCATTTCTGCCTTATTGTAGTCTCCCCAACTTTTTATATTGACAAACTCCAATAAAATATTCATTCTAACACTTTGACAAATAATTGACCTTTAGAGTCAAAAAGGAGGCATTTTATATGAACACGTTCAAGATACCCATTATTGGACTATTTATCCTTTGTTTGCTGCTGAGTCCGGTTACACCCGCCTTTGCAAGCAATATGAACGATAGTAAACCCAGCGCAGAAGAGATGCTGGTTGATGTTTTTTTAGTTCGACCATTGGGATTGGTTACTACTGTTATTGGAACAGGCTTTTTTGGTATATCTTTGCCATTTAGTATAATGGGTGGAAATACAGTTGATGTTTTTAGCCAGCTCGTTATTGGGCCAGCAGCATTTACATTTGCTCGACCGGTTGGAGAGCTTGATTATTGAACATCAAAAAGGGCAATAATGGACGACAAGGAAAATGATATTGAAAAATACCAGGTTCATTTAGAAGCCTTTGAAGGTCCTTTGGATTTACTGTTGCACCTGGTCCAGGTGAATCGGCTGGATATTCATGCCATCCCAATTGCATTAATCACAGATCAATACCTGATATATATTGAAGATTTATCTCGGGTTGACCTGGACTCTGGCGGCGATTTTCTGGTGATGGCTGCCACACTGACACAGATTAAATCAAAAAGTCTTTTGCCAAAGCATGAGGATGTTGAAAAATTGCCTGAAGAACAAACAATGGACCTGGTATTGCCCATTGTTGAATATCTCAAAATGAAAGCTGCGGCTAAAGACCTGCTGGAAAGAGATTGGCTGGAAAAAGATCTGTTTGTCAGAAATCCGGAAAAAGATTTTGAAATTGATGAAACACCCGAAATTGTCTCGGTTGATATTGTTCGTTTAATTGAAACTTTTCAACAAATGCTCAGTATGATGCCCGAGGACACATTGCATGTGACCAAAGAGGGTATCAGTATCAAAGATCGCATTTCTCAAATAATTGATATCTTAGAAGAACGTCCCACTATTGCCTTTACTGAACTTTTCAGGGGGGCACCATCACGTGCAGACATGATTATTACATTTTTAGCGTTGCTTGAAATGGCAAAACTGGCCATTATTCAGATTGGTCAAAATGTGAAATCTGGGCTTATTGAGGTTGTTTATATTTAGACCGATTCTATGTCCGAAAACGTTGCAAGAAAAAAGGATAACCCATGAAAAAAGCAATGATTGGCCAAGCAGATTTTAGATCAGGCCTTAAAAACAGGATTATTGCTAATTGTTTTGATCTCTGCTATATAAAAAAAAATATTTAAGGAACGCTCTAAAAATAACTTCCCCATTATTAATCCAATACAATATTTGGATGACACGCAAAGGAGTTGTAAATGGTTGATTTATTTACCAAAAAAAATGGTAGACATTTTTTAAGAATACTGAAGTGTGTATTCGTAATAACAATGATTTCAGGTATACTGATGGGATGCCAGATGGGATCCATTCATCAGAAAGGTGATGTGGTACCTGATTTTACTTTGCCTGATCAGCATGGCAGTCAGCAAACCTTGAGTGCGCTTCTGGCAAAAGATGATACCAATGGTGCTATCCTCGCTTTTTATATCAAAGATAACTCGCCGGGCTGAACTGCTGAATTCGCTGAGTTTCAGCGAAATATTGATCATTTTAATGATCGCGGTATCAAGGTTATCGGCATTAACACAGACACTGTGGCATCACACCTGGAGTTCTCAAATGCTGTGGCACCGGATGTTATGTTTTTGACAGATATTGATGGGCAGGTGTCAGCACAATATGGCATTTATAAATCTCGGCTCAATCGGGGATATTTTGTTACTGACTCCAAAAGAAAACTGTTTTATCACTATATTTCATTGGCGACTGTGCTTAAAAATCAAACAGCAACCCTGCTCATGGAAGTGGATAAAATGACAGGCCAATACAATGGCAAGCCCGAGACATATTCTGCTGGTGGTATCCTTATGCAACATGCAGATGCGGGCAATGATGTTGGAAAACATGCCATTGATTTTAACCTTCAAGCACAATGTGGGGCCAATCTTACCCTATATAATATGTTAAAATTGCATCCCAATGGGATTGTGCTGACATTTTTTGAAGATACTGGCTCTCAGGAAGCAATCAATATGTTTGAACGTTACAGGAATAATCTTGAAGCATTTCAATCCAGAGGGTTTGGTGTAATTGGCATTAATGATTCCCCGCCTGAAACCAATATGGCATTTGCAAAATTATTGGATATCAAAGGCCGGGATATTATTTTTTTCTATGATAAAAATGGCAAAGTCGGTTCAAAATACAATGTCTATAAAGGATGGGGCTTTTTTAATTCTGGTTCTCATAAAACCGCATATCTTATTATTGACAGTCAGGGGATTATTAGAGCCAGGTGGATTGATAAAATGATGCCACCAGAAATTTTAATTAACAGTATTGACAGTATTTTCAATATGGTGCAGTAGTATATTGACATCATGTGAAAAAAAAGGGATCGTAGTGATCCTGTAAGGAATATTATTATGTATTATACGTCCACTGTCGGCTTATATGTGGATGTTGCAAACATTGCAATGAATGGCGGATATGGCATGCGCTACGATGTCTTGCGGGAATTTGCCTGCCATGATGCTGCGGATGCCATTCGTCTGAACGCATATGTTGCCTTTGATGTTGAACGATCAAGGGAAAATCCGGCATACAGAGAAAAAACAAACAATTTTTATGATACTTTAAGAGATCTTGGGTATAAGGTCATTCAAAAAAATGTAAAACGTTATATTGATGAAGAAGGAAATGAATTTGCCAAAGCCAATTCCGACCTGGATATGGCTGTTGATGCCTTACTTCAGTCCAGCGCCTTAACACGTGTGGTACTGGTTACAGGGGATGGCGATTTTTTGCAGGTGGTTCGAGCCCTTCAAAATAAAGGGTGTCGGGTCGAAGTCCTGGCCTTTGATAACGTGTCCTCAGAATTGAGACGCGAAGTTGATGTTTTCATGTCTGGTTATCTGGTGCCCAATCTATTGCCTGTTAAGAATTCCAACATTGAATGGGCTGAAGTCAATTCCACCATTCGGGGATGCTGCTATGAATACAAGCAAGATCGCGGCTTTGGATTCATGCGATATCTATTGAATTTCAAAGAAAATTTGTGGATAACTGATACGCGTCACAATGATTCGCCTTATAAAACCGCTTATTTTCATGCGTCAAATCTGGAGCACTCTCCCCATTATGATGTTGGCGAATTGCCTGATAGAAGTATTATTTTTGAGTTTGATCTTATCCGATCCTCACGTAATGAAGGTCTTGAAGCTCGAAATATTCGTTATATCAGTCGTTTATAATTATAGGATAAAAAAAAGCACATGGAATCTTTGGAAAACCGATTATCCAAATGGGTTTTTGACACTGAAATCTTTATTAATCAGCCCATCTATCTCGTGGGGGGATGTGTTCGGGATGTTCTCCTTGAACGTAATGCCCAGGACATTGACCTTGCCTGTTCCAATGCACGACAACTGGCCCATGCCCTGGCAAAAGAGAAATACGCAGTGTGTGTGGTGATGGATAAAAAACCCAATGTCCCTTGTTTTCGTCTGATTAACCGAAAATCACCTGAGAATTTTATTGATATTACTGAAATCAGAGGCGATAGCATTGAATCGGATTTACAACAACGAGATTTCACAGTCAATGCCATGGCAATTTCTTTGGCATCAGGCAAATTTGATCCCTTACAAATATTGGATGTGGTTGATGGACAAAAGGATCTTGAAAAAAAAATTATCCGCCAGACATCCAAAGATGCATTTATTGATGATCCTTTGCGAATGCTCAGGGCATTTCGTTTTTCAGCACAACTGGGCTTTGAAATTGAATCAGAAACATTGCATGATATCCAAAAGCATGCAGACTTAATCAAGCAAGTATCTGCCGAGCGGATACACTTTGAGTTAAAGCTGCTATTGAGAGAACCCGATATTTATCATTTTATTGAACAAATGGATCTATCGGGTCTGCTCACTGCCATTTTTCCAGAAATTGAATCATTGAGAAATTGTTGCCAAAACAATTACCATCATACTCATGTGTGGGGCCATTCCCTGGAAACCTTGAAAGCTCTTGAAATCTTAATCGCACAACTGGATAGTCTTCTTGAAACAACATCCGACTATGTTCTAAATTTTTTTCGTCAAAATGACAATATGGCCATGATTAAACTGGCCTGTCTGTTTCATGATATTGCAAAGCCAGATACACAAAAGGTTGACCCTGAAACCCAACACATTTCATTTTTTCAGCACGACAAATTGGGAAAAACCGCCATTGAAAAAATTGCTGACCGACTGCGATTATCCAAAAAGAACGCGGCATTTTTATGTACTCTGGTTGAAGAACATCTGCATATTCGAGATTTGTTACAGGCAATAACGCGCCGAAAAACAGTTTTAAGAAACATTCGAAAACTGGGAGAACCTATTGTCGCCATCACTCTATTAAGCATTGCTGACAAACTGGCCACATGCGGTATCAAATCCCAGGAAACCGACCGACTGGCATATCAAGATAAAGCGATTCATTTTATTGAATCCTATTATAACGATATTCAACCCATCATTTGTACAAAGAGCTTAATAACAGGAAAACATCTGATTGAGTGGGGCATCCAGCCTGGACCGATTATGGGAAAACTGCTTCGCATTGTTCGTGAAGCACAGGATGAAGGTAAAATTTCAACCCCTGAACAGGCATTTGCATTGGTTAAAGAAGAAATGAATAAATAGGATTGATTTTAGTGGATTTATTTGATCATCGCGCACAAAAAGAATCAGACGCCACACGTCCTCTTGCTGAAAAGATGCGTCCCAAAACCCTGGATGGCTATGTGGGACAATCCCATCTTGTTGGAGAAGGTGCTGTTATCTGGCATGCATTGAAATCCGATCAGCTATTTTCCATGATTTTATGGGGGCCGCCGGGCTGCGGCAAGACGACCCTGGCCCGAATGATCGCTGCTGAAACAAAAGCGCATTTTATGCATTTTTCCGCTGTATTATCTGGGGTAAAAGAGATTCGGTCAGTGATTGAATCTGCCAAAGAAAAGCGAAAGTACTATCAAAAAAAAACAGTTTTGTTTGTTGACGAAATCCATCGTTTTAACAAAGCCCAGCAAGATGCCTTTTTGCATCATGTTGAAAATGGCTTGATTACCCTTATCGGTGCCACAACAGAGAACCCATCATTTGAAATTATCGCCCCTTTAATTTCACGATGTCGGGTGCTGGTTTTAGAATCATTATCAGACATTGATATCCAAAAAATAATCCAAAACGCTCTGGATGATTCCCACAATGGATTTGGCTTTTTAAGCATCACCCTTACTGATGATGCCATGGCTTACCTCGTAGGCATTGCTGATGGTGATGCCCGATCTGCTCTAAATGGACTGGAGCTTGTGGTGCAAATGGCTGTTGCCACACATAACAAAGCGGATAACGCATCCATCAAGATTGACACACCCCTTGCCAGAGAAGCGCTTCAGCATTTATCCTTGAATTATGATAAAACCGGTGAAAACCATTACAATTTAATATCAGCCTTTCATAAAAGTTTGCGGGGAGGGGATCCTGATGCCTCATTATATTGGTTTACACGAATGATAGTTTCAGGCGAAGACCCATTGTATGTTGCCCGGAGAATGGTTCGTTTTGCATCAGAAGACATTGGCTGCGCAGACCCTCATGCATTAAACATCGCTTTGAATGCCATGCAGGCATTCCAATTTCTGGGACATCCGGAAGGTGAACTATGTCTGGCCCAGGCAGCTATTTATCTGGCATGTGCGCCAAAAAGCAATCGTATCTATGAGGCATATAAGCGGGTAAAGGCGGATATCAGGCAAACTGGCGCCTTGCCTGTTCCCATGCATATTCGAAATGCACCCACCCCACTTATGAAAAATCTGGGCTATGGCAAAGGATACCAATATCCCCATGACAATAAACACGCACTTGCAAATCAAAAATATTTGCCTGATCAGTTAGAGGACCGAAAATACTATGAACCCTCGGAACGAGGGTATGAGTCAGTTATTAAGAAACGTCTGGCACAATGGAAAGAAATGCTGAGGAAATCTTGAAAAATAAGTTTTATATTGACAGAAAAAATAATAAAATATATGTTTAAAAATTACTATCGCATCAATAAGCGGGGATTACCGCAAAAACGAAAATCTTAATAAAATAACAACACTTTTTTCCATCATTTGGAATAGACATCAATGCTCTATTTATCAAATGGGAAAAATGATACATTCAAGTTAGATCAATTATGAAAGAGGATAAACGACCAGTTCGATTAAAAGGTGTGGGGGACAGTCTATGGGTGTCCATTGATCCGACACAATCCCTTGAAACACTGAAAAATGAGTTGATTACTGTTTTTCAGAGGTTGGGCCATCTTACCATTCAGTCCAAAGTAATTCTAGATTTAGAAGGCGAAGGAAACTATGACAGCCTGATCGTTGAATTGCGTCAGTTTTTAAAAGACAAATACAATGTGGCATCGGTTCTTGAAAATGATAAAAAAAAGCAACAAAAAAAGACAGATAAAAGAAAGGTGGCATCACAGGACTGGGATACAAACTGGAAAACAAAGCGCAGTGATGTTTTGATGATTGCGGGTCGCATTCGGTCTGGACAACGTATCAAAGCCAGACGTCACCTTGTGGTTCTTGGCGATGTCAATCCTGGTGGTGAGGCTATGGCTGGTGGGGATATTATTGTTTTGGGCAGCCTCAAGGGAAAAGCTGTTGCAGGTCAGCCTGATAATCATGACGCAATCATTCTGGCATTGGATTTTAAACCCACACAGGTACAAATTGGTATGAATGTTGCTGTGGGCATTGATACAGATGCCCCGCAAACAGCAGAATTTGCCAGAGTTGAAGGGGATGCTATTGTGGTTGAGGAATATATGCAATCCAATCCCTTTGCCAGATTGCATTGGCCTCAGGCAAGATAACTGCATTTGATAAAACGATCTCCTAAGCCCGAGTTGTTTTAAACCGGCTTAGAACAAATATGAGGTAGATTTTGGAAGGTAAGGTTATTGTAATAACATCTGGCAAAGGTGGGGTTGGAAAAACTACCGCCACTGCCAGCATTGGTGCCGCATTGGCCCTTGAGGATAATCGCGTTGTCGTCGTTGATATGGATATTGGGTTGCGAAATCTGGATGTCGTCATGGGACTTGAAAACAGGATTGTATTCACAGTTGTGGACGCTGTGAATGGCGTTTGTGATATCAAGCAAGCTGCTATCAAGGACCGACGAATCAAAGATTTATTCCTGATCCCTGCATCTCAAAGTGATAATAAGGATGTGCTTGAACCTGAAGGCATGATCAAGCTCTGCGAAAAGCTTCGCAAACAATTTGACTATATTATTATTGATTGTCCAGCAGGGATTGAAAAAGGATTTCAAAATGCTGTGGCTCCGGCTGATGAAGCCCTTGTTATCTGCACGCCTGAAGTTTCTGCTGTTCGTGATGCCGATAGAATTATCGGTTTATTATATGCCCGATCAATCACACCAAAACTGATTCTCAACAGAATTATTCCGCAAATGGTTGAAAGAGGCGATATGCTCAGCCATGAAGATGTTGTTGAGGTATTGTCTATTGAATTAATCGGACTTGTGCCTTTGGATGAAAATGTTGTCGTGTCAACCAATACCGGTGTGCCTGCTGTCATGCAAAAAAATTCACCTGCTGGTGAAGCATTTCAACGTATTGCAAAACGTATTGGTGGTGATGTCGATTTGCCATTCGAGGTTCCAAAAGCCACGCGTGGATTGTGGAAAAAACTTGCACGAAAAATCGGTATGGGTAGAAAGGGGGCCTGAATGTCATTTAACTTTATCAAAAAATTCAAAGAAAGACGCAAGCGAAAAAAGAATGCCAGTGGCGGTATTGCAAAAAAGAGACTTCAGTTTGCTATCATTTATGACAAACTGGAAGTTTCGGACACTATGTTGCAGGCCCTTCACCAGGATATTTTAGATGTTATTTCAAAATATTTTGAAATCGACAGGGAATCCCTTAAAATTGACATCAAACCCACTGATGACCTCTCATCCCTGGTGGTCAATACCCATATTCTTCGCGCAAAACCCAACTCAAAAAAGAAAAAAGCGGTACAAAAACCTGGCAAGTAATATGCTTTCCTCAGTCCCCATTTTGAATCAGCAAACAGCCTTAGAGAGACGCACAGCAGTGCGTCTCTTCAAAGGATACCTCTTTTTATGACATCGTTTCTCATTGTGGTTCTCACAAACATCATTCATGATAATAGGGATAGCACATGATAAAAACAATTCTATACACCCTGACAATCATTGGATTGTTTGCCCTCAATAGTGATGCAAAAATGCCGCTTCCAAAAGTTAAATCTTGGGGATATTGGCTTCAAGCACCAGATATTAATATCATTGCCAGGAGTCCATTTGACCTGATTGTAATTGATTATTCCTTTGATGGCACCGATGCCAAAGCATTTACAGTCACTCAACTGGACCAGTTGCATCATGCCAACAAACATGTTTTGTGCTATCTATCAATTGGTGAAGCGGAATCCTACCGATTTTATTGGAAAAAAAACTGGAAGCCAGGAAATCCATCTTTTTTGGATAAAGAAAATGAAAACTGGACCGGCAACTACAAGGTTAAATACTGGGACAAAAGCTGGTGGGAAGTAGCCATTCGGCCCTATTTAAATCGAATAATTGCAGCAGGCTTTGATGGTATCTACCTGGATATCATTGATGCCTATTATTATTGGTCTCAAAAGGATTATCCTGTTCAAGAATGTGCCAATAAAATGATTGATCTGGTTCTTAAAATCAGATCCTATATGAAAAAACAAGGATTAGGAAACGTTACCATTTGCCCACAAAATGCCCTTGGGATTGTTTTCGATGCTTCTTTGATTGCCAAAAAAAAATATTTGAAAGCCATTGATGCAATCGGTGTGGAAAGCCTTTTTTTTAATTACTGGAGTCCTGAAGATCAAAAGTATCGGCTAAGCTGTATTCGTGCGTTTCATCAGGCCAATAAACGCATTTTTAATGTTGAATATATTACTGAAAAGCAATGGCCAACCTATCAAAGTTATTTAAAAAAACAACCCTTGCCAATTATTGGTTATGCTGCGCATGAAGAGCGAGAGCTGAAAGAACTCATTCTTTTTGGGAATTGATTACAGTAGATAAGGATAACAGACATTTTCAATGCCAATATCATACAGATTTATACTGTTTCAAACATTAATTATTGGCCCATTTATGATGGGCATGTTTTTGAAGCCCTGTTTTAAATCGCCCAATCAAATTGCTCGTAGAATAGTGTTATTAAACCTATGCATGTTTGATCCAGTGATTATTCTATGGACTGTGTGGGGACTTGAAATTTCAGTGGCTTTATTATATTTGCCATTTGCAGGTTTATGGATAGTCACCTTTGGTTTTGCGGTGGGTTATCTGTTTTCTATTCCATTGGGTTTATCTCCAAAAAGCCGTGCCACATTTGTTATTTCTGCATCTCTGTCCAATCATGGCTTTACATTGGGTGGATTTGTTTGTTACCTTCTATTGGGAGAAGAAGGGCTGGCATTGGCCTATATTTTTTTAACCTACTTTGTTTTCTATTTGTTTATGTTTATCTTTCCTTATGCCCGATGGGCACAGGCTTCTGAGACACCGATACCCAAATATCAATTAATTCTCGATACAGTGATCAATGTTCGCAATATTCCTTTATACACAACCCTGATCGCTCTGACACTACAAATATGGGGAATCCCCCGCTTTGCAATTGATATGCCTGTTGATACGATGTTGCTCATATCCATCTCAATATATTATTTTTCCCTGGGATTGACATATTCAATTAACCAACAGCCCAATTATAAACACATTCATGGTTATCAAGTTTTGATCAAGTTTGGCATTATGCCGATGTTCGCCTTTCTTTTGACATACTTTCTGCCATTAGATCCATTAATGGTGTCAGTCATTCAAATTCAATCATTTATGCCGGTTGCTATATTATCTGTTGTGGTTTCAATTTTATTTGAACTGGATACTCCCATGGCTGCCAGTTTGTTTGTCTGGAATACGATTGTTTTTTTGGTTTTTGTTTTTCCATTTATGTACTTTTGGGGGTGATTAGTTGTTGTCTGTTGTTTTCAGTTGTCAGTTGCCAAGGACGCGTAGAGATACGGGTTGGTGCTTGACCTTAAATAATTTTCTTCCTCAAGCTTTTCCCACTATAGAACAGTTTGATAGCGGGTCATTCCGAATATTTGAGTGTTTAAAAATATTTCTTCCATGAAGTTATTCTCTGATCAGGTCTTTTTGGTGTCAAAAGATTGATGGAAAATCAATTTTTTTTAAATCAGGAATGTTATTCAAACTTTTGTGAAAGCCGGACTTCGAAAAAATCACATATGTAACCGGCAAGGAGAGCTTTATATACACCCTTTTTTTGATCATATCCTGATATGTATGAATTCCCACCGCATGATTTTGCCATTTGCACTCAATTAAAGCCATATTGGTTTCAGGCCCATCACCTTTCTCTTCTTTCAGAAGAAATTTTACCTCTTCATAAAGATATGCATCTTTATTAAGATGCTGTTATGAATATTGTTTCTAAAATCCATGCTGCTATCATATATTTCAAGGTATTTAGGCACAGTCCCAAAGGATGCATATACATGCATGGCATCTATGGGAGTAATTGAAGGAATAAATTCCTGTATGTTTCTAAATTTCATTGCTTTTAAATGAATATTACTGGTTCGCCTGCCATAAAGCGGGGCATCGTATGCCAGAGTTTCAGAATGCATCATTGAAATAACCGAACCGCATAAAATAAGATGAATGGGTTTGTGCTGTAAATGTAAATCCCATACTTTTTGTAATATGCTGGAACATTCAGGAATCACCTTTACTATTTCCTGATATTCATCAATGGCAAAAATAATTTTTTTGTTTTCTGGAAGATGTTCAGCAAAAAATATCAATAATTGTTCCAGATTTAAAAAATGCATGTTTTCCAAATAGGGTTTGTTCAAAAAAATGATCATTTGATTCGCCATTTGTTCAATATGCTGTCCCCCTCGAACCTGTGTTGCATAATAATACAAGGCGGGTTTATTCTGTAAGTATTGAGTGATTAAAGCTGTTTTACCCATGCGGCGGCGACCATAGATAACAGTAAAAGATGCCCCCTTTTTGGAATACTCATTGTTTAATGTATCCAGTTCTTTTTCTCTGTTGACAAACATTATGTTCTCTTTCAGTATGATTTATGTTATTATGATAAGTAACATAATCACAGCGTGGCTGTCAAGATGAATATCTTAACCTCTATTTTAAATATTCATGAAATTATAAAGTAAACATTTAAAATAGTCCATTCTTTTTTTTTGAACAATAACCCAGGGCGTTGCGCTGATCTGGTATGTGACTGCAGGTCATGTTTGTTTTTGAATTATAAAGCTATTATTACGATTTAACAATTACCAAAAAAAGTCACTATGTGTAGCAATTTTATATTTTCAAGCATGTAATGACTGACTGA
>Ga0272440_1000114_pt1 | contig 65426 bp, 46 predicted proteins | sample SSMMMBAug17_FD_192440 | JGI IMG/M metagenome (GOLD analysis project Ga0272440, IMG submission 192440) | Marine sediment archaeal communities from Little Sippewissett salt marsh, Falmouth, MA, United States - SSM-MMB-Aug17 | ecosystem: Environmental > Aquatic > Marine > Wetlands > Sediment ... | reverse complement strand
TTTGATCGTTTGTTGTATCATAAGCTATGATCCGGATTTCAAGTTTGACCTTAAAATTATCATTCCCTCCGCATTATCTTTCAGCCAATATATCGATGCGACAAAAACAAATTGACTTTTTAATAAGTTACTTGTACTGTTTACGATTATATGTTGATGATAAAGCACATACAACTATGCCATGAACATCATTATCTGCATAAATACAAAGGAAGACCACAGTTATGATACATGTACGTTATATAACATCGAAGGTTTCGTTTTATCATTTGACAGGAGTTTGAAATGAAAAATGTTGTTGTAATTCTAATTACGTTTATCACGTTTCAGTCATGCAGTTTGTTATCAGTGAACCAGAATAGTATTGATACACAACATAATGAATCCGCAAAAGATCTTTTCAGCAAAGGCTACAAATTATTTTCCCAGGATCATTATCAACAGGCACTTCCAATCTTTCATGCCTGCCTTAAAAACCAGACACCTGACGCAGATAATTATGATTGGGCGTTGTTTTTTTATGGAATATGCCTGAAACAAAACAACTTTGCCTATGCTGCATGCGATGTCTTTGCGCGCCTGATTGATCAAAGCCCCAATGCGAAAATTGTAACCCATGCCATTCGGTTGTTTGAACAGATGATCAATCAAGACCTGATTCATGAATCTTTCATTCGTGAAACTGCCATCTGCACAAAAAATCTTGGGTTTGTGGACGCGCCATTGTCTCATTTTATTGATTTTCATCAGGGCATGTGCAACTGGGAGAAAGGGTATATTGACTGGGGTAATAAACAATTTTCGAAAATTCCTGAACATTCTGACTATTATTTCAAATATCGTTTTGAAACAGCGCGATTAAGAATTCATCAAAAACAAATTGTTGCCGCAATGAATATTTTGAAAAATCTCCTGAAATTATCACAAACGAATAACACAATGCGCACCAAATGCCAGATAACGCTGGCGCGTCTATATTTTGAACAAAAACAATTCGAGAATGCAGATCGACTCTATCAAAAAATAGCCAAGTTTCAAAAAGATCAGTCGCGCTTTTTACTGGAACGTGCATGGACACAATTTCACCTGAATCATCCCAATCAGGCAATGGGCCTGTTGATTGCGCTCAATGCGCCTGATTTTAAAGGTCAGAAAACGCCTGAATACTTGTTAATTAAATCTTTGATTTATAAACAAATATGCGACTATCAAAAAGCATTGGCAATTGTTAAAGACTGGAATGCCGAATACCACAATTTAATCGAGGGAATAAGAACAAGAAAACCGTTGACCAAAAATGCGGATATCATCCCTTTATTATTACACAAAAAAGAAATAAAGAAGACCATTGATATTATTCATCGCCTCACTGATGAACAGCAGATGGCTGATGCCATTGTGAATAAGGAAGTCGCTGATCATCTGACAAATATATATGAACTCTTTATTCAGAAATACGCCCATGATCTGAGAAATATGTCACAGGCAGCCTATGTGGAAATATCTGACCAATTATTGTCTTTTGAAGAAAACATGCGTTTGATGCATTATGAAATTGGGCTATCCATGTATCAACGTGTCAAACAATCGAGATCTGGCATTGAAATGAAACCTTCTGAAGAAATTCCCTATGAACAACCAGTTATTTATCCATTTATTGGTGAATATTGGAATGATGAATTGGATCACCTTCGTGTATCCCTTACAGATAAATGTCAAACACCTGAACAATGGGACGTATTTTTCAAATGAAACCTGTACATATTATCCAATTGTGTTTTGCATTATTTTTTATACTGGTATCATCAGTGTATCCGGAAAATAATGCAGATATTTATACATCAGACTTTTCTGGTGAAACGCAAAAAGAAAAAGCTTTTCTGACAAAACTTCGTCAGGATGAAACCAAAATAGATCTTGCCATAAAAAACACCAAAGCATTAATTGATCAATCACGAAACAAACCTTATTTGCCAGAATTATATCTTCGCCTGGCTGACTTATACGTAGAAAAATCCAGGGTCACCTTCTTTATTCGGAAAGCATTAAAAAAAGAACCGCTGTCAAAACTCGAATCATTACCTGCTGATGCTTTAAAAAATCAGGCAATAGAAATTTATCAACGTATCCTGGATCATTTTCCCGGATTTGATCAATTAGATAAAGTCCACTTTTTTATGGCCCATGAATTTCGTGAAATGGGGAAAGTAAAGGAAATGGTTGTGCATTATCGTACAATTATTCAAAAATATCCTCAAAGTCCCTACGTACCTGAAACATATTTGTTACTGGGAGACCATTATTTTAAATCGCAAAATCTGGATATGGCGCAAACCCATTACAGTACAATTATTCAATATCCGCAAAGTCCGGCATATGCGATTGCGCAATATAAGCTTGGATGGTGTTATATCAATCGGGCAGACTTTCAATCTGCAATCAAACGCTTTGAAACAGCTTTAAAATCATCTGAGAATCAAGATACAACAGATATCGATACTTACAGACATGTTGATATCCGACTGGAGTCATTGGTAGATATGGCGTATTGCTATGTTGACTGTTACAAAGAACATTCCCCGCAAAGTGCTGTTGCGTATTTTGAATCCTATGCATGGTCATTGGCATCATATATGGCTTCATTGGAAAAATTGGCCACACGTTACTTTATCAAAAAGAAATGGGCGCATAGCGCGGCGATTTATCGAAAATTGTCCGATTTATGCGATGATGCCGACAAGCTGCTTGCTTATGCGCAAAAGATATTTGAATGCGTTCGTGAAACCCATAATTACGATCAGGTGGCATTTGATGTTCAAATGATCGTCAACGCTTTGGAAAAACAACGTTATGCCAGTCATATTTCATCTGAAGACAAATTAAAAAAAGAAAAGGAATATGAAATCTTTGCGCGAGAGATGATTACACAACGTCATGAGACTGCACGCACAAACAAAGATATGACTGCATTTAAAGAAGCCGCTGATGCCTACATGGCTTATCTTGATTTTTTTCATCTGAGTCCGGTTATTTGGGATATGAAAAATAATTGCGCAGAATCATTGTTTGCATCAGAACAATTCATGCAGGCTGGAAAATACTATGAAACGCTGTATCGTACAGCACCACCAGAAACCATTAACAGACAGAACGTTTTGTATGCCGCAATTACAGCCTATTATCATGCGTTAAAAAATAAGGATCAATTCAATGATTATGAAAAAAATTATTGCCGTCAGGGCTTACTGACCACTGGAAAAATATTTATCAACGAATACCCTGACACCGAACATGTTGCGGATGTACGATTCAACATGGCCTGGATTACTTTTGATGAAGGGAACTACGACACGGCAATCAATGCATTCAAAACTTTTATTGCAGCGTATCCCAATGGTCGTGCATCACGTGCAGCCATTCATTTGATTTTAGATGCCTTTTACATGAAAGAAGATTTTAAGGCATTGGTTAATTTTGGCAATGAAATTATCGCAAATCCAGAAATAACCCACACACAGTTAAAACAGGATGTGTCCGACATTGTTGCCTCTGCCGAGCAAAAAATTGTATCTTCACTTTCCCTTTCAGCCATTGATGATTGGGAAAAAGGACGTTCTCAAATGTTTAGCATGGCTCAAAAGCATTCAAATACGGCTTTGGGCGAAAAGGCACTCATCGCGCTATTGGGCACTGCGCTTGAAAAAAATGATTTACACACGTTTTTTTCAGCCGGAAAAACACTCATAGAAAAATTTCCGCAATCCAGCCATCGTGAAAACTTTTTAAATCTCTTAATTCAAACATCAATGACGATTGGTAATTATAGATTGCTTGTCCAATATCTCGAAATATTTTGTAACGCTTTTCCTGATCACTCAGATACCCCAATTTTATCAGCACAGGCAGCATTAATATATCAAATATCTGGAAATCATATTTCAGCAAACAATCTATACAAAAAAAAGGTTGAACAGGGAAAAAATATTGATGATATTCTTTTTCGATGGGCAAATAATCTAATTGAATCCAAACAGTTATCAGATGCTATTTCTGTTTTGAAAAATTATTATTTACGACTGTCGAAAAAAGGGCAGATTGTTGCCAATGCAATGATGGCAGGCCTTTTTTATCAGCTCAATCAAAAAGAGCATGCACAACCCATATATCAGCAATTGTATCCTTTATTAAAAACACAAGCAGATTCTTATATTCGAGATGCCTTATTAGAAATGCTGTTTTACAGCACAATAAATGATTATTCTGTCTATCTTTCGTATCAGATGTCTGATAAACTTGATCCTGAACGTTTTAAACAAAAGCAGACACAGTTCGTTCAACTTCAGAAAAAATTCAATCTATTCCTCACATATCCATCCCCCAAATGGGTATTGGCCGCGTGTGCGCATTTATATACAATATATACAGATTTTGCGAAATTTCTTCGCAATTCACCGGTACCAGACATGGCGGAATCAGAAAAAAAGAAATACCTGACCTTAATTGACAAAAAAGCCCGGGCATATGAACAAAGTGCCGCCCAGTATAAGCAAACATTTCATGAACGCTTACAAAAATGGTCTATGTGTGAGCCTGAAATAATTTCATGGATTCAAATGATCGCCCCAAAAGAAACCCCTCAGGGGCCTTTTTCTGAAAAAACACCAGATGTTGATCAATCAATTGAATTGATGCCACCAAAGGATTTGATACCTTTATATGAACAACGTGCCGCATCACCCAATGCATTAACCCCATTAATGACGCTGGCAACGGCATATATGGATAGAAACGACTTGGGCCAGGTTTTCCTGTTGTGTGCTGATGGAATTCGGATGAATAACATTACTGATCAACAAAAATCTGACCTGTTAACAATTCAAGGAAAGGTATGTTTGTTTCAACAAAAAGACAGGATGGCACAATCCTTGTTTCAAAAGGCTTTAGATATTAACCCGAATAATTTGAATGTGCGACATGCATATGAGGCATTATTGAAACATTATGGATATAGTTATTTACCGCATTATTCAAGCATTCCTTATAAAAAAAGACAGGAACAATAAACCATGAAATACAAACTGATTATTTTTGACTGTGATGGTGTTATGTTTGATACCAAATGGGTCAATCGCTTATATTATAACGATATGCTTGCGCATTTCAATTTGCCTGAAATGAATGAGGCCCAGTTTGAATATTCACATTCTCATTCAGCAGCCGATGCCATTCGTCATTTATGTGAGCCCCACAATATTTCGGACAGGGAAGTTCTCGACTATTTGAAAAAAATTAATTATTCAAATTATATCAAGCATATGACATTAAATCCTGAGTTAAAACCATTAATTGATAAAATCCGTCCTCCCTGTCGCACGGCTGTTGCGACAAACAGGTCTGATACAATGCCCAAAGTCGTAGAGATGTTTGAATTATCTCCTTATTTTGATAGAATCATGACAGCTCTGGATGTTAAAAAGCCAAAACCTGATCCTGAAATGATTTTTGATATTATTCACCACTTTCAGATAATGAAAGATCGTGTACTGTACATTGGCGATACCCGTGTTGATGAACAGGCTGCCATGCGTGCAGAAATTGACTTTGTTGCTTTTCAAGATCCCGCATTGCAGGCAAATTATCATATTAATGCGCTGGATCAGCTTGAACATATTATAAAACAATAACACAATATAAAAACATATGAAACGTGGAATAATTATCTGTATCAGACTGATAACGTTTATATTGATATTGCCCCAGATGAACTTGTTCGCTGACATTTCGCCAGTTCAAAAGAGCAATACACCAAATCAATACAAATTTATATTGCCAGATTACAATTTGAATCATCATCGATGGATTTCCGACTGGGCCATGACATCGGAGGATGGAAAGCCACAGTTACCACAGACAGGTTTCTTTTTCCAATGCAATGAATCAGCCACTGTTTCAATTAAAATTATTGATATCCATGAAACCCGATGTCATGTAAATGATATCTCTCCTTCGCCTGTGATATCCAGAGCGCAGTTTGTATATTCTAAAGACAGGCAAACCTATGAAACAGATCAATTTTATCCATCACGTATTTTTCAAATTGATCCCCCATCAAAATGGGCTGGCACGAATGTTGTTAGAATTTTAATTCGTCCCTTTCAATGGAATCCTGTGACAAAACAATTAAAAATTATTCATCAGATGACTTTTTCAGTCATTCAGACAAAACAGGATTCAGTTCATATAAAGCGAAGCAGCACCAAAAAACAATTTGACCCAATAAAAGCGCGACTTATTATTAATTATTTGCCCCAAAAAAATATTTCACCCCACAGACAAAAAACATCAGTTAACTATCCAGGATTGAATCTATACGTTACTAAGAATATGATTTATCGTTTAACGTACTCGGATCTCGTAGATCATCAATTTCCAACATCTCAAAAACCAGCATCCTTTTTACAGTTGTGGCATAATAACAAACAAATACCATTGCACATCAATACAAACACATCATATCTTCAGAAAGACGATACCATACTGTTTTATGGACAGAAGATTGACTCTCATTTTACAAATATCAATGTTTATCAGTTATTCTGGGGCGACTTACCAGGCACCCGCATGTCAATTCGGGATGCGTCCCCCAATCAAAAAACATTTGCATCCTATGCATGGCATACAGTTACTTTTGAAAAAAATACAAGTGATAATTTTTGGCCTGCAACTCCCGGTGCACCAGAAGTCGATTTTGTTTTTTGGGACATGCTGGACGCGCCTGATACATTTTCCACAACATTTGATTTACCAGAACTTATGTCTTCAAATATGCCCTCTCAACTCAGTATCTTCTTTCAAGAAAAAACAAATAGTTATCACAAGATTCAAATTCTGGTAAACGGGCATCAGGTATTTCAAGATCAATTTCATTCGGACAGTCTATTTCAGGTGGATATTTCTCTGGATACTGACATGTTAAAGCCTCAAAATAATTCGCTCGCAATCGCATCTGAGCTTAGCTCAGGAATTTGGGCGGATAAGTTATATATCAACAAATTTATTTTTCATTATCCTAAAGATTTAATTGCCCGAGAAAATATGGCAATAATAGAAACATCATTTTTCGGTCAAAACATAGATATATCAGGATTTACAAGCACACCCATTCAAGTTTTCGATATTTCGGACCCGGATTTACCATTCGTATTGACGACATCAGTGATTACCCATTTCGATTCAAACTATCATATTCAGTTTTTCAATAAAACATCCAGCAAGATGTTTGTCTGTACAGATGAAAACATGATAAGGCCGGAAATTCAATCTGTCAGTGATGAACAGTTACAATCAACAGAGAATATGGCAAACTATCTTATTATTACCCCGAAACAATTTATTCCTGCTGTGCAACCATTACTTAATCATTATAAAGATCAGGGAATCATTTCAAAAGTTGTTTCTCCGGATGCGATCTATGACATATTTAATGGCGGGATTATTGATCCACATGCCATACAAAAATTTTTGGCATATAGCTACGCGTATTGGAAAATTTCGCCTGATTATGTATTATTAATTGGAGATGGTAATCTGGATTATCTGGATTACTTTCAAACTGGCAAACAAAATGAGGCACCGGTCTATTTAACATACATTGATGATGTTGGGTTAACAGCAAATGATCACTTTTATGTTTGCATTGATGGAGATGACCTTTATCCAGAAATGTCAATTGGCCGACTTCCTGGAAAAACAATATCAGACGTTGAAAAATTAATATTAAAACGATTGAACTACAGTAAAGCGATCAATACAACACGTCAGCGAAACCTTTTTATTTCGGATAACGACAAAGATAATATTTTTGAAAAACTATGTCAGAACTCTCTGGATTACCTGTCAGACAAGATGGAACAGGTTCATTTATCACTTACCGATTCATCGTATCTCAATCAATTGACTCGGCAAATGTTTAATTATCTGAATGATGGCGTATTGATTGCAACATACATGGGGCATGGAAGTATCGATAACTGGGCAGGGGAACCCATATTGCATGCAGATGATATTCAACGAATTGGCCCAAATACGCCATTGACATTTTACATATCATTGAATTGCCTGTCTGGCTACTTTGCATTACCAGACAGGTATAGTTTGTCACAAAAGCTGATTTTGCCGGAGAATAAAGGTGCTATCGCTGTTTTTGCACCAACAGGATTTGCACAGGTATGGGAGATTGATATTCTGTCACAAGCCATTTTTTCAATGATTCGTTCAAATCCGGAATTACCTGTTGGTGATCTCGTTAGGGCTGCAAAAATAGAATCATATAAAAAAGGAATCCGTGCCTCAACGGTTAAAATGTTTACGCTGACTGGAGATCCTTTGCTTCGATTGAAAATTCCCCAACATCTAAGTCCTGGAGATATTGATTCTGACGGCTTTCTGACATTGAGAGATCTTTTACTGATGCTTAAATATTTGGGAAATATTAAAAAATAATATTTCTTTCATGTTTATTATATCAATATGGTCAAGACAATGAATACAAAAACAATATGGTTTTTAGCGTTTGCCTGTTCAACGTTGAGTCATATTCTTTTTGCAACGATCATCTTTTTTTGCCAAAGTCTGAATATAAATCAACAAAATTTGCCATCAATCATTGATATAGATCTGGTGTCAGAACATATTTACAAAAAGCCGCCAGATGTTCGGACAATGAAAAAGAATCAATCGGAGACGATAAGCCATGTCAAAACCAGGAAACCCAACGAACCCTGTCCTGCAAAAAAATCAATATCAAATTATGAACCGAAACCCAGGCATCTCTCCTCAGAAATAAAACAATCTTTAAAAAAGAAAACCATAAAAAGAGTTGCGAAACGCAAACATAAAAGAGGCAAAAGCGCGACTGCTGAATTTATGGATACATACAAGGCTGAAGTTATGGCGTGTATTCAAAGAAATTGGGCACTTTCTTATCAGTTAACTGATTATCAACCCAAATTGCGTGCGACGATTGAAATGATTATTATGAAAAGTGGTCTTATTCGTTCGGACATATGGTTGAAAAAAAAATCTGGTAATGACTATTTTGATGAATGCGTTATGAAGGCTGTCGAAAAATCGAATCCACTCCCGCCACTGCCCAATGGATATTTACGACCTTATTATGGGCCGGTAGCGTTCACATTTACACTTTCTGGATTAAAATAAAAATGCGTCAGAAAAAGTAAGTTTTTATTCATCACGTTTTTCTGTAGACGTATTTTTTATTTTTTGTTGATATTGTAAAATTTCATCCTTATACTTGGCCTTTAAACGATTATACTTTTCAATTCGTTTATTTAATTTTTCAGCCTGTTCGTGCAGTTTTTGAACAACAGCCTTTTTTTTAGGTCCAGGTACACTGTCTTTTAGCTCAAGGGCTTTTTTATCTTCAGCAAGCTTTTGATATTCTTTATTCAACAGTTTTTGAAGATCAAGAAGTTTATTCCCAAAATGTCTGATATGTTTGATTTGCTTCTCAGACAATGTGGCCTCTTTTTTTGCGGATATTTCCGGTTTTTTTCCTGTTGGCACAACCGATTCAGTCTCAGACAAGGGAACTTTTGGTATATTTAATGATTCTTCATAATGATCTACCTCTTTGCGTTGTTTTTCAGGAACATCCGCCAGATTATATGTGAAGCGCGTTACGCCCTGTGAGTCAACATATTTATAAAATTCCGCATGGATTAATAATGGATATACTAATATAATAAAAGTCAGATACGATAAAAATTTGCAGTTTATCATCGATATATCCTTTTTTTTTATTTCTGTAATTCTGTTCATATTATCAATACAATAAAAAATCATTCAATTTCCATATTGAGAGAACTTGCTTATTATCATCAAATAATAACCCCACCCTGTCTCCTTCATTGAACGCTGACTTTGGAATCGCCTTACCTTCAATATCTTTGAAGGTATATGATGACGATAATTTTCTATATTGATCATTACATACAATACCTTCATCATCAATACTGTTAATCCAGCAAAACTTGTGAATCTGTCCAATTTTTTTACAATCCACAATTTCTCCGAGATTGTTTAACTGAAAGGACACGATAGAACCATTCATAAGAATATAATCTTTCAGAAGACGCGGATCTTTAATCTTTTTTTTCTTAATGTCTGGTGAAATACGGTATAATTTTGAATTAATAATTATTTCACTTGACGATATTTTTTGAATAATTCCAATTCCTTTTTTTGGACCAATATTTTCTCCGATTCCCGGACCGCCCAGTGGTTCAAAACCAGGAGGCGGAGAAATGGGGTGAATATCGATATCCTGAGACCAGGCATGCCAGGATAAACCTGATATTATAAGAACGACACCAATACTTATTAATGAAAAAATTTTCATGATCTTTATCCCCTTTCACTATGCAATTAATATTTCCAGTAAAAACGGCCTTGCTCTGATTTTATTTCAATTGATGGTAATACAACACTGTCTCCAAGATCACCAAAAATTAAAACATCAGATTGATTGTTCGGGTCATGCAAAAAAACTGGATTGTTGACAACTGTTTGAAGTTCAATACCTGATGGCGGAACAGCTTCAAGACCTGGTGCCTCAACTTTAACATATTCATCATTAACTTTGAAAACAGGATCAGCCAGGCGACCCCCACTGCATGCATCCAAAATATAAATGCTGGATTTACCATCAACTCCGCATTTTTTCTTTGCAGGAACCAGGGTTGCCATAAAAATTTTTCCTTCGCGAACCGATGGATTGGCGACAATTCTTTCTCCAGATTTTGGAAGATCAAAATACCATCCAACATGAGAAACCTCGTCTTCATTTTTGTCAGGATACCAGGTTAATGAATTATCTGAAAGTACCAGGTAGTTGCCTTGCGTATAATCAATTTCCAGATTTTGTTTTTGCAATGTAAGTTTTTCGTAGCCTGAGCCAAATTCAATCATATGTGACAGTTTTCTGTCTTCATCAAAAGCACCAAAATAGAAGCTGGCATCACGTTCATCATTCTGCCAATCCCATATCGCATATAATGTTTGCTGATCAATACTTTTGGTATCACCATCAGTAATATATGAACCTGTCCCAAAAACAACGATATATCCCTCACGATTGATCAGGCAGTGACTGAAAACATCTGGCTTTGAGGTAATGGGTTGAGGAGTACCTTTAATATTTTTGGCCTGAAATAATGGCTTGGGTGCTGATGTTGTGCCATAGGCGACTTTCCAGTTATTTGGATTTGAATCTCTCAGGTCAAATTTCCATAATTGACCTCTTAAATCACCCGCATAAGCATAATCAACAATACCATCAAAATCAATATCAATGAGTGCAGGCGTTGAAAGACCATTACATCCGCCTGATTTTGTACTGATTGTCGCAACTTTACTGCCATCAGTTACGTTGCGGATATACAAAGCGGCAGTTTCTTTGGAACTGTTATAACCATTCCCAAATATCACCACAAAACCGACCTGAGATTCGACAATGTAAGGTGTGCTGTAAGAATAGCCCATCGTTACCACCGAGTCATCAGGATTGCTATTGGAAGGAAATTCCCATGATCTTGTAAAATCATTAAAATTAAGACAATAATATCCTTTTCCGCCTTTCCCTAATCCACCGATGACAAAATTACCAATATTTGTTGATTTAAAAACAGGCGTCGCATCCACATAATAGGTGTGAAAATAATTTTGATTTACCAGATTTTTAAGGTTTTCAAATACCAGATTTGGAATATAACCATAGAGTTCTTCACCAGTGGCCGCATCCAGAAGGTGTACCATGCCATCGTTCGCGCCAATATAGACAAAATCAGGTCCAGTTTCATTATCAACGTACAAAGGACTTGAATGAATAATATCTCCCAGCTTTGAGTATCGATTTCGATAATGTCCCACATTATTTCTTTTTTCGTAGGTATCGTCGCCTTTGATATAGTTAATGATCCTGTCTTGAATTGTTGCGTCAGCGTAGATGCGATCTTTAAGAGTGGAAGCCATCCCAGTATCAAAAGGAATCAAATTTGTGCCATTATTAGACGTAAAAATCTGCCTGCTACGCCACTCTTTTTCTTTCAGTTGTGCGCTGGCAGACCATTTATGATTTTCAAAATCAAATTCATTTGTACTGCCCGATTTCAAAGAAAAAGCCTTTAAATCACCACTCCAGTCCTTAGAATTATAGGATCCTTGGTATATGTTGATATTTGTTTCCAGTTTTGGTCCACTGGAGGAAATTGAAGCCACAGAACCAGAGGTTGGAATTTGATTGATAATAACCTGAATAGAATCGGCCAGTTCTTTAGAATCAGTTGCTTTGAAAAAACGTCCTCTGCCATTGACTGCTGCATGATATAAATCATCAATGGTAGAATTTGTGTTCTTTTGTATTTCAGGCCATTCAGGACACGGACAACCGGATTCAGGGATAATTTCCGGTGGACAGTTCGGATAATTATCCGGATTAATCGAACCGCCAACGCCAAAAGAAAGACTGTATGTTACCATATGTTGATGTACCGCGTTATCACCAGGACGTGGAGGCACAAAATTATCCAGACCAGACCTCAGGTCGTCCTTATAATAGCGCATGGCAACATCAGCCAATGTATTGTCGTAATCATCCTTGAAACAACTTCCTTCATGAAAATCAACATTACCAACGTCTGGTGACCCTCCACTCCAAAAACCATCGGTTAATAGAATGGAAAACGCATGCTGGCATTCGCCACCATCTTCAGTAAACGGGGAACTACTGGCCACGCAGTTGGAATCTCCTTCAAAATATTTGCCAGTTTCCTTCAGTGCGAGGCGCAAGGGTGTGCCCAATTTTTTTAAAGGTGAGTGATATAATACGTCAAGTAACTCAGACGTTCTATCTTCAAGAGTGATATTCGATATATCATCAGTATTTCTACACTTGACAGGCAAGAGTTCCTGATTTTTAATATCAGATGCGCGATTACTGTTATGTTTGTTATTGATAAAATAAAATCCGATTTTCGCACCTTCAATATTTGTAATGGCCTTAGCAATAGCTGCTTTAACTGCAAACATACGTCTACGGTAATATGAATACCAGTTTGAAAAATTTTGACGTTCTTGTTGTACCGTGCGATTTGTAAGGACATCTGATGGTGGATTATTTGTTTTGTATAATTTTCTTACTGTGTAGTCTGGTTTTGTCTGTAAACCTGTATCTATACCCCATATTTTGAACGTATAATCCTCATAGTAATCTACTCTATAATATTGAATTTTATCAGTTTCTATGTTTACTAAATAAATCTGATTATCAATTTTTGACTGAACATAATAATGTGAACGTTTGACACTGACAGCATCATGTGGAACACATTTGCATTTTTTTGTAATTTCTCCATACCATTTTTTTTCAATGCATGTTTCGCAGACCTCGAATGAAGATGTTTTAAAGAATTCTTTTCTTAAGTCAGTTTGAATATCAGCACTTAATGGATTTGATCTTGGTTTATCAATATTTGCATTATCCATATTTGGCCAGGGATCATAAGTTGTTTTAGGGTTGTAAAAAAGCTTATTGTATTCATGCCATTGCGTTAACAAATTCCAATGCGCTTTAACAAGATAATCCTCTATGACACTTAAAAACTTTGATTCAATTGTGAACCCTAATATTTCGATTGTTATGGTATGACCTTCCAGTGCTTCAGATTCACCATATAAGTGATCTGATTTTAATCCTTTATCACCATTTGCGGCGTAGACATAGCTATAGTTACCAAATAATCTAAGAAAATCCCACCACGTATCATTATCAAAGTTTCCCATATTTTCAGCAGTCATAATTTCATGATCCATACTTCCCGAATTATCAATGACAAACATCACCATGGGTGGGGGTTGCTCGGCAATCGTTTCTAAAGGAACATCAGGAATATTTATACAATCGCCTGAACCCGGACAGGGATCAATATCATTACAGTCTTCATCAATGCCATTACACGTTTGTTCAATATTTCCGGAAAATCTAAATTCATTACTATCATCACAATCACATGCTTCAGAGGCATAACCCGAGGGAGGAGAGCCAGATTCAGTCGGGCAGACAGTTATAAAAGATTCTGCAACACCACATCCATCACCATCAACATCAATGTAAAATCTTTGTTTCATGTTTTCATCAATGGCACCATCACAGTCATCGTCTTTGGTATTGCATTTTTCAGGAGCATCTTTGAAGATTTCAGAATTATTATCATTGCAATCATCGATATTTTCCACATAGCCTGCCGTGCAAGTATCAATACACCCTTTTGAAACTTCTGGATTGCCATCTCCATCACTATCAGCATCCTGATAACAAATCCGGCAAACTGCTGTAGAGCATCCCGGATATATATCAGCATCATTGTCATCACAATCATTTGAATTATCAATAAAGCCTGGACCGCACTCTCCTGTGACCTCAAGATTGCCATAACCATCCTGATCTTTATCCTCATAACAAACACTGTCTGAAAATGCTTGTGAGGAAATAATCACACTTGCCCATAAAATACACGCAATAAAAATTGTTTGTTTCATATGTTATCCTTTTAAGTAATGAATACTCGGATAGTAAGTTCCCCTCGGATAATAAGTTCCCCATCTGCAAAATGTGCATTTCGTTTTTTGAACCAGGATTACGCTGAAGCGGATGAAGAAGATGAATTAAACGTGTCTTATTTCATCTTCTTCATCCGCTTCAGCGTAATCCTGGTTCAAAAATATTAGAATTAACTTTTTAGAAAAGGAGAACTTTTTTTCAGAGCATTCCTAAGTGATCATAAATTTTTAAGTATAGAAATCAGTTTTGGCATGACATAATATTGGACGATCATAATTTATATTTTTTGGATTCTTACTTCAGATTATTAGAATCGTCTTCGATAGCCAATTTCAATTGTTGACTCAGTACCACCATCTGTAGATCTCGCTATCAAACGATATTCATGAACTTTGTCTCCTGACTTGTTCATATCTAAAGATTCATTTCTTAAACCATGCTCATCTGAAAATGTTTGTTGAATGGCGATATATTGAGAATTACTGCATTGGGGCATCGTACTCAAAATATTGGTAACCTGTTTCCATGATGTCACAGCGTTCAGGCCAGATATTTGTGTATCCAGATAGATCCATGTCAGGGTACGATGATTGTAGTTCGACATTACATCCTGTAAATTTAAAATAGTTGCGTTCTCCAGTTCATTTGATGCCTCAACAATTGCTGCTTCAGCACAGTAAAAGCTTTTTTTTCTGGCCATTTCATTTTTTGCTAGAAATATTTCAGTTGTACTTTGTTCAAATGATGCAATGGCCATTAACGTCATAATAGCCAGAACCATTAAAACGAGAACTGTTATATTACCAGATTCTTTCATGTCTAATCCTCATCACCTTGAATCTTTTCTCTATTGGAATCGAATGGTTTCAATAGTAATTGACTTATTCAACCATTTAACACTGACTTCAACTGTTTTTTGAATCGCAGTACCCGTTGGATCAACATTAATTGAGACAAAGTATTTGGTATTATCCAGTTCAATTTCTTTTTCATTGGAGCTTCCATGATGGCTGTCAAGATCATCAAATGGAATGGATTCAAGTTCAGATTGCGCAAGAAACATTGCTGTTGATCTATGTTGAGCCCATTTCACACCGTTCAATGCGCGGGTTTGAAGTCCAGCAACACCAAGAATACCTGTTGCTAAAATAAGTATGCCCACCATAATTTCCAAAAGACTGATACCTTTTTCATCGGTTATATTTAATAATGGTATCATAAATCCAAATTCCTGACTCTTACATGCACGGTTAATGTTTGTTCATGTTTTCTTGTTTTTGACTGCCCCACTATTGTTATTTTTACAACACGAATTTTTGCGCGGTCTGAATTACTCAAAATGTTGAATTTATTATTATCTGAATCATAATATTCAAAGCTCAAAGATTGAATATTTTTGGCCAGAAGATATTCCTCATGACTTATACCGCACCAGCGATAAAGGTTTGTTTCCCCCCCTGTTGTATTTTGATAATAAGCAATATTTTCATTTGTGCTGTAGGCCCATCCATCAGATGGCGATGTGGTATCGTGCGTAAAATGAATGGAGTTACTGTCAGTATCGTATTTGTCATCAGAATCATTTAGAAAACCAAGATAATCATCACTGGTGACAGATCTTCCCTTGTTTGTTGAAAGGGGATCACAACCAGCACGGCGAATTTCTGTTGACATCATATTCAAAGCAGCCCGAAGGTCTTGAAACATATCTGCGATATCTTTTTGATTCTGGCTTACCCTGGTATTCGATATATATACTTTCAAAATTCCGGCGGAAAGCATCGTTGACATCGCAATGTATATCAACAATTCTATCAGTGTTAATCCTTGAGACATTCTATTTTTACCTGAAACCATTTCCTTTAACCTCACTATGTTCATTCTTCAATTTTAAGATTTCCTGTAATTGTCATCGTGATTGACACCGGGTCGCTTCCACCACAATTAACTTGAATGGTCGAAATATTATTAATGGTACCATCAGGATTTAATATGGGATTTGTATTTGCTCGTATTATTAAGCCTTTCCAATCATAGTCCGCTACAAAATCTCTTATTAAATATTTGTTTGGTTTATTTCCTGTTTCATATATCTCATATTTGTTATTACTTATTTCAACTGTTTGGCTTTTCCTTTCTTTTATGGCGTAGATTCGAGCTTTAATTAGATCTGATAATACAGTACGGCTTGCAGCTTGTTTTCTGTAGTTTGGAATATATTGCGTTACTGAAACGACACCAACGCCCGCAAGCACAACAAAAATAGCCATGATAATCATCAATTCCAACAGGGAAAATCCATCATAATTTGATTTCTTTCTCGTTATCAACTTTATGAATTTTGTTTCAAGACCCTTATTGATCATGCTTTTGCTCCCGATTAATTTAACTGATATTCCTTTTTTGAATAAATCAGGTTAAATTGATTTAATAAAAAAGCAAAAATCATGCCAGTAAGCAATTATATGTGGGGTTGACGAGCAATTCTACAATATGTTAAGAGATTATCAATGGGCTTATTATACGCTTTGAACCATTTTTTTAAGAGTCCTGACTTGTACATTTCCGATTTTTATAAGGTATATCGATAAATATGAACAAAGACACCATTCAGAAAAGAATTAGATCAAGTGCAAATAATAATCCAAGGCTTTTGGCTTTATTTATTTTAAATGAATTTCACCTTAACGATATTCTGCTGGACACCCTGATACTAAGTGAATTTGATCAGATTTCCTATTTTGACCAAAGAGATCGCGCATTAATTCATTCTCTCGTTTATGGCGTTATTCGATGGCGATCCAATCTTGACAATATTATCCGCCAAATGTCCCATATTCCAATTTCAAAAATTTCAATCCCAATTTTGAATACGTTGAGAATGGGATTGTTTCAGATGTTTTTTATGGATCGAATTCCTGAACATGCCTGTGTGAACTCGTCTGTCGAGCTTGTTCTTATTTTTGCGCCAAATTATCTGGGTCGATTTGTAAATGGCATATTGAGAGAAACAATACGATCAAAAGAAAAAATTCACTGGCCTGATGAAACATCACAGATATCTGAATATTTGTCTATCAAATATGCATATCCAAAATGGATGGTGACACGTTGGATTCATAATTGGGGGGAACGTGTTGCCAGAGACTTGTGTCTTTCCGGTAACAGTGTACCTTCAATTATCCTTCGGACAAATACACTTAAAATTGAACGTTGTGATCTTAACCATAAATTAAATTCTTCAGCTCACAGCATTGAAAACACAATCTATTCCCCGGACGGGATCAGTTTAACAAACCTTAAATGTGCCATTGGAAATTCACATCTTTTTAAGAAAGGCTTGTTTCAGGTTCAAGATGAAGCTTCACAACTGATTGGCATTATCGTGTCTCCACAACCTGGTGAATCGATTCTGGATGCCTGCGCAGGCAGGGGAGTAAAAACAGGGCATCTTGCACAATGCATGAATAATCGTGGCTCAATTATGGCGGTAGATCGATCTAAAAATAAACTTCAAATTCTGACTGGTGAAATGAAACGACTAGGGATCACAATTGTTTCAACCTGTCAATATCGTTGGAAAAGAGTTTTGGAAGATCGCTTATTTGATCGCGTTTTAATTGATGCTCCTTGTTCTGGTTTGGGTGTTATCCGACGTCATCCAGATATGAAATGGAAGAAATCAAAAGATCATATTTTACAGAATGCACAAGCACAAACAAAATTGCTTCAAGTTATTTCACAGCACGTTAAACCGAAAGGAAAACTCATCTATAGTGTTTGTTCGTTGGAACCTGAAGAAACATATCAAGTCGTGGAAAAATTTTTATCTCAAAACAAAAATTTTGTTATTGAAAAAGGTAGCCATTCAACTTTAGAGCCTTTTATTGATAAGAATGGATATTATTTTTTTCGTCCGGATATTCATTTTATGGATGGTTTTTTTGCGGTTCGCTTGATTCACGATTCTTGAATTATAAAAGTCCTAATTTGTTTTTTTCAGGAACAATAATCGCTATCGCACTTATGTTCGAAAATGTCCGTATGCCCTCAAACGCAGATTCGAAAACCCTTATTGTTGAGGGCAAACACAAGTATTGCCTCTACATAGGAATACTTAAAGAATAAGTTCCTCTTTTCTGAAAGAGTCTATTCTATTCATTTTGAACCTGGATTACACTGAAGAAAATGAATAAGATGAAATCAAACACTTTTAATTCATCTTATTCATTTTCTTCAGCGTAATCCAGGTTCAAAAATAGGAATTCAATATATTAAATGGGGAACTTATTTTCCGAGAATTCCATATCAATTTCGAATATCGTTCAAAACAATTACTCAAATATTCCTCATTTAAATATCAAATCGATCCACCAACTGGAATAAATCCGAGGCCAGTTGATCCAGGTGAACCGACGACAAATGCACATCAGTAATTTCATCTTTGGTATCAATGATGGATTTACCGACGCCTTGAATATTCATGCTGACAACCTGAGCCCCTTTGGCAGAAAAATCAACATTTTCAGTAATTGTTTGCACATGCTCAAGCAATGTTTCCATTTGCCTTGCAATTTCACTGGAGTTCTTATTTGCCAGATTTGCACTTACAGAAATCTGTTCAGAAACCAGCGTCTGTTCCTCAACTGAAGCGGATATTGTTTTTGATGAATCGGCCATTTGATTGATTGTCGTAACAATATCGTTAATCATTTTAATAGAATCATCAATTAATTCAAGGACAGCAGTGATTTTTTCAGAAATATTGATAGCGGCTTTTGTACTCTGCTCAGCAAATTTTTGTATACTTTTGGCAACAACAGTGAATCCACGACCAGAATCTCCAGCTGATGCTGCTTCAATGGCGGCATTCAACCCTATTAAATTAGTTTTGTCCGCAATGGACATAATAATATAAGTGATTTCTTCAATTTGCGTAGCCGCATTATTCAAAGAGGATATCGTTTGAACTGTTTTTTTCGCCTTTTGAACGGCTTTTTCTGCTACCTTTCGACCATTCCGCGCATTGTTCTCGATACCACTCATGGCAGTGGACAGCTGATCAATAGAAACAGCAACAGCATGAATATTATTGGTCATTGAATCAGTTGATCGGGATATCTTTTCAACATTCCCTTCCATGCCATTTAACGAATCAGCTATGGATGACATTGTTGATGACATTTCATAAGCAGAACTAACCACTGTATTTGAGCGGGATTCCATGTCTTCAACATGTGTATTCAATCGACTGAAAATTTGAATGATCTGCTCAGATTCTTTAGATAATTTTCTACCATTTTCCTGAGCCATGCTTAATATTTCACGGAATGCTTTAATGACCCCATTATAAGCCTGGAAAATTTGTCCAATTTCATCCCTGGATTTTGGATGGTGTGATACAGTGAGATCAAACGATGCCAGCCGAGTGGCAACACGATTGATAAATGTTAAGGGCCGGAGTACCAGACGTCGAAATTGCCATATCTGGAAAAAAATAAAGATAATCAAAATTAGAAAAAAACCTATCATCTGCCCCAGAATCATATGTTTAAACTGTTTTCTATTAGACTCGGCAATACCTTGAATTTGATTTCTTAAATCGTTTACAAATGAGCCTTTGTTAGAGTCTGATTGCATAGAGAAGAATGCATATAATTTATGTCCGGGCATACCTTGTAAATTTGCGGATACAATCTGATCATAAGAGTCCCTGATATTTTCTGGAATTTTATCCCCTGTATGAACATCATCATTTTCTTTCCAGATAGAAAAGATCGCTTTATTTTCCGAGTCTGTAAGGGAAAGCGCGCTCTGGCCAGGTTGATTCAGCCACGAATGCATCCATTGTGGGATGCTATCTAACTGATGCGTGGTATCAAACTTTAGATAGTCAAATAATTTTGAAACGAGATCCGCTTTCCATTTAAAGTCAGCCATCTGTTTAGTTTTACTGATTTCTTGCTGTGTCTCAACAACCAGTTCAAAATGCTTTTTGTAAGCGGTTGTAAAAGCTTCTGCCATTTTGTTTTCAACTGAAAAAACAACTGCGCTGATAATTAATAACATTAAAGTTAGAATAATACTCGTAACAGTTGTAATTTTTGCCTGTAAACTCCAGTCTTTCATAAGCCCTCCTGATATCCAGATTCAATACTATTTCAAAATGATCGCCTGAATATTTTTATCAAAAAATATTCCTGTGCCAACTTTTTCCGATGCGATGGCGATATTTTCAGCTATTGTAGTTTTTCTAAAGATTCATCTACAACAGCTTTAACTTTATTCAAGGCCTCAATTAAAAAATCTCGCTGATTTTCATCTTTCACAGCAGTTATTGCCTGATTCACTTGCTTAATAAATCCGATGGCTTTACTTGATGTTTGCTTAAATATATCTGTTTGTGACGATTTCTTTTTTCGTGTGATTTTGCGAACATCATCACTGCTTAGTTTATTTTTCTTTATCTGTGCAAAAAGGTTTAGCATGTCATTATGACTGTCCTGTTTTGCAACTTCAACCAAAACCCGACGGGATATACTGTCGGCGCGCCGACATTCATCTTTGATTTTTGATGGCAATCTGTTCAGGCTAAGTGTTTCAGTAATTGTACTTCGTCCTTTACCGATCACATGCGCGAGATCTTGCTGTGTGTAATTATGCTGGTCAATCATTTGATGAAGTGCTTCGGACTCTTCAATTGGACTCAAATTTTCTCTTTGAAGATTTTCTATTAAAGCTATTTCAATGGGATTTCCTTTGGTTAAAATACAAGGAATTTTAGGAAGCCCTGCCATTTTTGCTGCCCGCAACCGTCGCTCGCCAGCAACAAGAATAATCTGTTCTCCATCTTTTCGAATGATAACAGGCTGAATTACACCTGTCTGTTTTATAGAATCCGATAATTCCTGTAAAGCAACTTCATCAAAGTACTTCCGCGGTTGATTCGGGTTAGGAATAATTATTTCGGTTTCCACGTTAAAAAATGCACCATCTTCAACATGACCGGTATTGGCGGGATGATCTTCACTGCTTTGTTTAGGCTGGGACAACTTGCTTCGCTTTTGCGCTAATTTATCTCTTATAGATGCCATAACTCAGATAACTCCTCGGTTAAAGATTCATAGTCCTGTGCGCCCGGACTACTGGGTTTAAATGTAATTACGGGTTCCATTGCCATATGTGCCTGATTCAGTGCCTCATTTTGACGAATTTTGGTTTTAAGCAGCATATCGTTAAATGGTTCCAATTGATCATGCACCCAGTCGTTTGTAATTTTTTTTCTCGAGTCGTACTTATTCAAAAGGATACGAACTACTTTTTCTTTGGGATTGTCTTCATTGTTTCGTACATGATCAATGGTATCCATAAAATCGGAAAATCCATCTAATGAAAACCTTGCCATTTCACATGGAACAAGGATAAACTCGCTTGCAAAAAGCGCGTTTATTGTTAATGTGCCCAACGTAGGGCGGCAATCAATGAGAATCAAATCATATTTCAGATGCTTAATGGCCTTATGTAAACGTGTTTCCTTGAACATCTCCGGCGTTAATAACTGCTCTGCACGATCAAGTCGAATATGTGATGGAATCAGCTGTAAATTTTCGATTTCGGTTTTCAAAATGGACTGTTCAATGTCAAGTTTATTTACCAAAACATCATGTATGGCATATTGATACGTATCCGGTTCAAACCCCAGACCAATACTTGAATGTGCCTGTGGATCTAAATCGATTAAGAGTACATGGTAACCACGTTGCGCAAAACAACATGATAAATTAATGGACGATGTGGTTTTACCGACACCTCCTTTTTGATTTAATACGGAAATTACTTTTCGCATTTTGTTTTCCTGTTTTATACGTTTTCAAAAAAAAATGAACAATTCATTGGCATTTTCAATACTATAATGCCAAGATCATGTGTCTTCTTGTCAGGGAAGAAAAGTTTTACAGTTATTTAAGATTCAACTGTATATATAGTTTCGTTTTTATCAATTTTTTATAGTTTTCCTTGAATTCTTTTTATATGTCAAGTAAAAAAAGGTTACTCCCTCCTTTTCAATAGAATAGATTTTAGTGGGGGAACATAGTGCCCTTCGGGAACTTTTAGTTCAGCCTAACTTTTGTGCGTCTTCGGAAAGCCTGTTTGATATTTGCTTCAAGTACAGTCCCGCTTGCTAACGCGCGCGGCTCAGATTAAAAACTGCCGAAATTCTCAGAGCCGCGCGCGTTAGCAAGCGGAATTGAACTTGAACCAATATAAAGCAGGATTTTGTTTTTCCGATACATTAACATGTTCCACAACTTGTACATACGCCCGATTTTAGTGGAACGTCTGATTCAAATCAGGACGGAGAATTGTTTACAAAGAATCAATTATTTGATATATCCGGCTCAATGCAGCAAAACTGATTAATGGAGAAGATTAAACCAATGAAAGAACTTATTCAATCACATCGACATTTTTTCAACGCCAACACGACAAAAAATGTTGAATTCAGAATAAAACAACTCAAAACTTTTTATTCAGCCATCAAATCAAATGAATCATTTCTTATGCAGGCGATTCATGATGACTTTCAAAAATCCAAATTCGATACATTCACAAATGAACTCGCGCTTCTTTACTGTGATATTAAGGAAGCAATCAAAAATGTAAAAAAATGGGCATCTCCAAAAAAGGTTCGAACGAATTTAATTAATTTTCCGTCTAAAAGCTATATTATTCCTGAACCGCTCGGGGTATCGCTTGTTATTGGTGCATGGAATTATCCCTACCAATTATCCCTTGTGCCGGCAGTGGCATCATTGGCAGCAGGCAATACTGTTGTGCTAAAACCCAGCGAACTCCCTGCACATACAAGTCATGCAATGGCTAAAATAATAAATGATAATTTTGATCCGCATTATTTTACAGTTGTTGAGGGTAGCGTTCCAGAAACAACGGCATTGTTAAATGAAAAATTTGATAAACTATTTTTTACAGGAAGTGTTTCAGTTGGAAAAATTGTCTATCAGGCTGCTGCCAGACATTTAACACCTGTTACACTGGAACTTGGCGGAAAAAGTCCGGCAATTGTTACAGATAATTGTAATCTCGAAGTTTCTGTTAAGCGATTAATTTGGGCCAAATATCTCAATGCTGGACAGACATGTATTGCACCGGATTATGTTCTTGTTCATGAAAAAATCAAGCAGCAATTTTTATCTCGGGCAAAAAAAGAAATACAACAATCTGAATACTCACTGGCAAATGGAAATTATGTTCAAATAATTAACGATAAAAATCTTGAAAGACTTATCGAACTGATAGATCCCTCGAAAATATATTATGGTGGAGATTATCAGAAAGAAAACAGGTATATTGCGCCCACAATTTTAACTGATATTTCATTTTCAGACAAAGTGATGCAAGACGAAATTTTTGGTCCTATATTGCCTGTATTGTCTTATGAAAATCTTGTCACAATTATTTCCGAAATTAAATCCAGACCCAAACCATTGGCATGCTATGTTTTTACAGATGACAATAATGTAAAAACAAAAGTGCTGAATGAATTGTCGTTTGGTGGTGGCGGGATTAATGATGCTGTCATGCATATTACCAATAGCAATATGGCCTTTGGCGGTGTTGGTGAAAGCGGCATTGGCGCGTATCATGGTGAAGCTGGATTTAAAATTTTTACACATTACAAAAGTATTCTGGATAAGCCATCCTGGTTTGAGCCACCATTGAAATATCATCCACATACAGATACCAAATTGAAATGGATCAAATCAATGATGGGATTATGGGACTGAAAAAAGGAAACTATCATGAAACAAACAAACCATTGCAGATGGATTAATATCTGTCCTTTACGATCTTTTGAAAAAAAGGGTGAACTGGACAATCGATGGAAAAACAGATATTGTGAATCCAACTGGAACCAATGCATGAGGTATAAAAATGTTATCAATGGCAATCACAGTCCCGATCAGATGCTTCCTGACGGCAGTTTAATTCATGAAAGTTAACTATTTGGAGATATTCAATGATTTTGTGCAATCCATCAAAAAAATATTTTCATCATATTCATGGTGAACATCATCATCCCCATGATGATGATATATTGAATGCATCAAAAAAAAGACAGATCAGTATTGGTAAAAAAGTGCTGGATGCCAATCAGGCCAATGCCAATATTAATCGGCAATTATTTGCAGATAAAGGGATTTTTGTATTAAACATCATGAGTTCTCCTGGCTCTGGAAAAACCACAACCCTTGAACAAACATTACGTATACTAAAGAATGATATCAAATGTGCGGTTGTTGTCGGAGATATTTGTACAACCAATGATGCCGATCGTTTATCGGTTTCTGGCATGCCGGCAATTCAAATCAATACAGATGCTTTTGGTGGAGATTGTCATCTGACAGCGCATGAAGTGAAACATGCTTTAAAGGATTTAAATCTTGATGAACTGGATCTGTTGATTATTGAAAATGTGGGTAATCTGGTTTGTCCGGCTGAATTTGACGTGGGTGAAGATGCCCGGACTGTTGTGTTGAGTGTCACTGAAGGGGAAGACAAACCTTTGAAATACCCCCTGATGTTTCGTGAGTCCCATATTGCATTACTCAATAAAATAGATCTGTTACCCTATCTGGATTTTGATCTGACACTGGCAAAAAAAAATATTTCCCGCATTCATCCGGGTATGAAAATGATTGACATCTCAGCCAAAACCCTTGAAGGATTTGATCTCTGGACAGGATGGTTAAAAGAACAGGTCTTGTCAAAAAAATGAATACACACATAGATAAATATAAACAATTCATTCATCAATACACGACAATAGAAAACCTGATATTTTCCAGTGAAGTACATAAGCATTTGGCCAATTGTGGTTTTACAGGCTGGATGCTTCCAAAAGAATTCGGTGGACAGAACAAAACAGTGAAAAAGTTCATTGGTGCAAGTGAGATGTTGATGACTTATTGTGAAAATTTAGGATTACTTCTATCATGGATTCTTCATGAAATTGTCACCTGGTGGTTTATTGATGGTTTTGGTCGCGTGGATCAAAAAAAGAAATATCTTCCCATGATGATTTCTGGTGATTTACTGGGAGCCATTGCCATTTCAGAACCTGATGTGGGTCCCCATCCCAAACATCTAAAAACGCAAGCAAAAATTTCTGAAAATAATTTCTGTATCAATGGTAAAAAAACATATCTTACCAATGGACCTGTTGCAGATATTTTTATTGTGATTGCCATTACAAATATTGAAGATGCCAGAAAATACTACTCTGCATTTATTGTTTCCAATGATACACCCGGGTTTCGATATACTGAACCGCTCAATTTTCCTTTTGTCAAAACATCGCCTCATGGAGGTATTGTACTGGAAAATTGTGTGATCCCCAAAAAAAATGTATTGGGAGAAATAAACACTGCTTACGATAAAATGGTAAAACCCTTTCGTGAAATAGAAGATACCTTGATGATGGGGCCAATCCTTGGCGGAATGCAATGTCAATTGAATTATTTAACGCATGCGATCAAGCAAAGGAAAGATCGGTTAAATCATGAACAATTAGAAATTATTGGTAAACTTCAGACGATAATATCATCAGGACAAGCGATTGCAGAGAAATCCGGACAATTACTGGATGAAAAGAATCCCTCCATTGATTTGCTATTGGGCTTTCGGCACTGGGCAGAATTTTTTCAATTATGCTATGCCGAATTGATTGCGCAAATACCTGAAATAGAAACGAAAAAAATGAATTCTTTGACCAATGATTTATGTGGTATTGGCCGGGTCGCGGCAAAAATTATGCAGAGAAAGCAAATAAATAGCGGAAATAAATTACTATTATGAATAAAATTTCCGAAAAATAAATGATACTCTTTTTTAACGAATGGAGTCCAAATCGTTAGATTATGCGTCATGCCCATATCTAAAGATCTGAAATGAGAAATATTAAATTAAGTCATATATTTTTTAACAAACAAAAGGAAAAACTTGATTATGCCAAATAATACATCATTAGAAACAGAACCATCAAATTTTATTAAAACAATTATTGAAACCGATCTCAAAGCCAGTAAAAATGATGGCAGGGTCGCAACACGCTTTCCCCCCGAGCCAAATGGTTATTTACATATTGGTCATGCCAAATCTATATGTTTGAATTTTGGACTGGCCAAGAATTTTAATGGCACATGCAATTTGCGTTTTGATGATACCAATCCTGACAAGGAAAATATTGAGTATGTCACATCAATCAAAGAAGATGTTCAATGGCTGGGCTTTGACTGGGAAGATCGACTGTTTTATGCATCAGACTATTTTGAAAAACTGTATAGCTTTGCCTGTGACCTTGTCCGGGCAGGAAAAGCATATGTTTGCAGTTTAAGCCAGGAAGAAATTCGTGAGTATCGCGGCACTCTAACCGAGCCTGGCAAAGACAGCCCATATCGTAATCGAGATGTTGAAGAGAATCTCGATTTGCTTGAACGTATGCGTCAAGGCGAATTCGATGAAGGCCAGCATGTTTTGCGGGCCAAAATTGATATGGCAGCACCCAATATTATCATGCGTGATCCAGCATTGTATCGCATCCGAAAGGTCAGACATCATCGCACTGATGATGCGTGGCATATCTACCCCATGTATGATTTTGCCCATTGTATATCTGATGCACTGGAAGGCATTACGCATTCTATCTGTACCCTGGAATTTGAAAACAATCGCGAATTGTATCACTGGATTTTGGATCAGCTTGATATCCCATGCCATCCGCAACAAATAGAATTTGCGAGATTAAACCTTACATATACAATGCTCAGCAAACGAAAACTGATTCAACAAGTAACAGATAAACATGTTTCAGGTTGGGATGATCCCCGAATGCCAACTATTTCAGGCCTGAGACGACGCGGATATACACCGGAATCTATTCGTCAATTCTGCGAGCGTATCGGCGTTGCCCGAAGAGATAGTGTTGTGGATATTGCACTGCTTGAATATTGTATTCGAGAACATTTAAACAAAGTCGCGCCACGATTTTTGGCAGTCATTCGGCCTTTAAAAGTGGTGATTGTCAATTATCCAGAAGGTCAGGTTGAGGAAATGGAGGCTATCAATAATCCAGAAGATGCCGCAATGGGAACACGAATAATGCCATTTTCGCGTGAGTTATACATTGAAACAGACGATTTTTGTGAAGATCCACCCAAAAAGTATTTTCGACTGGCACCTGGGAAGGAAGTTCGTTTACGATATGGCTATTATATTACGTGTGTTGATGTAATCAAAGATCCGAATACACAGACAGTAAAGGAAATTCATTGTACCTATGATCCGCAAACTCGTGGCGGCTCCTCACCTGATGGTCGAAAAGTAAAAGGAACCATTCATTGGGTTTCCTGTGCCCATGCCATTGATGCTGAGGTGAGGCTGTATGAGCAATTATTTACTGCGGAACGACCTGGAGATGATGATTCCTGCAAATCACTTGCAGACTGTATTAACCCAAAATCATGTGAAATATTGCCCAACGCAAAACTGGAACCTGCCATGAAAGATGCAAAGCCAGGAGATCGGTTTCAGTTTGAACGTCTGGGGTATTTCTGTGTGGACAAGGATGCTACAGATGAAAAGCTGGTTGTGAATCGGACGGTTACCCTCAGGGATACCTGGGCAAAAATCAAGAAAAAACAGCATTCGAATGTAAAAAACAAAAAATAGAATTCATATCGGGTTAGTTATCATTGATGATGTATTGACAACAGGAAGCTGGTCCCAATTGGTTGTATATGCTGGAGATCGTTTATTAAAAGCTGTTTGCCAGTTGGGACAGGAGTTCACCCCCTGAGCGGCATATTTAATACTGTTTGTTCCCATTTTATCATTGATCTGATCAATGGTTTTCATCATTTGTTTGAATTTATTTCGATCAATTGGGTCAAACAGTCCGCCTTGGTAGCAATCTGCTGGATATAATTCCTGAAAAATTACGCCTGTTTTTTTGTAAGTAAAACCCTTTTGAAAAATACGATCCATACCGCAACTGGCATATTTGATTAATTCCGGCGTGTTGTTGGTTGCCACCGGTAATGAGGTAACATCAGACTGAAAATATGTTTTACTGACAAATCGACCTGTTGTAATAAATACCAGCATGACTTTGGCCACAGATTGTTCTCGTCGTAATTTTTCTGCGCCGATACTCACAAAGTTTGCCAGTGCTTCTTTCAGATCTTCAATGGATGTTACTGCTTTTTTAAAACTTCGTGATACAGACACGTTTTTTTTGGCAGAGGGATTACATTCTAACGGGTAGCAGGATTGTTCGCTCAATTCCTTTTGCATGCGTGTGCCGCAAATGCCCATTTTTTTCTGAATCATATATGTGTTTGCATTTTTTAATTGCAGTGCATTGAAAATGCCATGTTTTTTTAAATACTTTGCATATTTACGACCAACCCCCCAAATGTCGTCAACTTCAGTTCTTTCAAGGGCATGAGATAGATAAGGGGAATGCGTTAAATCCAGAAAACCATCAACTTTATCCGATTTTTTAGCAATCCGGTTGGCAATTTTTGCAAGGGTTTTGGTTGTTGCAACACCTATTGAAACAGGTATGCCTGTCCACTGGTAAACAGTTTTGCGAATAGTGTGACAGAATTTCGCACGATCATTTTCATTGATATCCGATATTTCAAGAAATGCTTCATCTATTGAATATATTTCAATATGGGGCGTAAAACTGCCAAGCGTGTTCATAACACGATCAGACATATCGCCATAGAGTGCATAATTTGATGAATACACCTGGACATCATGTTTTTTTATTAAATCTGCAATTTGAAATGCAGGTTCTCCCATTTTAATGCCCAATGCTTTGGCTTCGTTTGAACGCGCAACAGCGCATCCATCATTGTTGGAAAGAACAATAACAGGCCTGTCTTTTAATTTGGGGTTAAATACACGTTCACAGGAAACATAGAAATTGTTACAATCAACCAATGCAAATACTTTTGATTTCATCGTTCTTGCTCACAATTTATGGATCACCGATGTTACAACGCCCCAGATCTCAAAATCCGTATCTTTATCAATGGCAATCGGCGAATAATTTTCATTTTCGGGCGAAAGTATCAGACCGGATTTTGTCTGGCGAATTCGTTTGACAGTCAGTTCACCATTAATGACAGCAACAACAACTTTTTTATTCACAGCTTCAATAGCACGGTCTACAATCAATATATCCCCGGGATGAATGCCTGCATCAATCATTGAGTCGCCAGTGACACGAACAAAAAAGGTTGCTGCCGGATGTTTGATCAAATGTTTATTTAAATCCAGCTTGCCTTCAATATAGTCCTCAGCTGGTGAAGGAAACCCCGCAGAAACTGGCACCATAAATAAAGGCCGCTCGCATTTTGTAGAGTAATCTGGATAATAAATGATATAATCTTTCATGGAATTATGCGCAAAAATTTTATAAAAAAATAATAATATATATTGTATATTGTACATACAACTAAATTTTAAAGCACCAATCATGCCATATTTAAAACATTTCATTTTTTACAGCACTTATTTTTTTAAGCATCCCACATTTAACGATGTTATGTCCGAAACCAATACATTTATTTAATTAATTACCCATAGGCTAGATCTCGGTTTTTGTTTGAGGGCAAACACAAGGTTAGCCCCGAAGTTCGTCTTCGTACATAGGTTTGCTATTGGTATTTGTGCAAATCAAAAGTCCGACTTTTTGGAAATGCGCTCAAAGTTTGTTAGCCAAAACAATATTTGCAGCCAAAATATTTAGTTCAATTAGAAACTATTAAAAAAAAACTCAATCTGGCCGGTTGACAATTAAATGTAAGGAGTGTTATTAAATATCATGAATCAAGAAACTTTTCAATATCACCTAAAGGAGGTTATATGAAAAAAAAAGATGCTCTTACTGAAAGTCTTGAAGATTATTTAGAAACAATACTTGAATTGGAAAAAAAGAATAAAGTTGCTCGCGTGAAAGACATTGCTGAAAAATTGGAGATCCAACGTGGTTCTGTTTCAGGTGCTTTAAAAGTTTTGTGTGAAAAGGGATTAATTAATTACGAACCATACAGTTTTATCACATTGACCGATAAAGGCATTAGCATTGCTAAAAAAATAACGCGCCGCCATAATATTTTACAGGATTTTTTAACAAGAATCGTTCAATTAACATCAGAACAAGCGAATATCATGGCGTGTCGAATGGAACATACTGTTGATGAAACATCAATGGCAAGAATTGTTCAGTTTATTGAATTTATTGATAACTGTCCTCGAACAGGTCCGCAATGGATTGATTCTTTTGTAAATTATTGTTCAAACAGACAACCACAATGGAAAAGATGTACTCAATGTATTGAAAAATGTAGAGAAAAGCATGAAAAGAAAGCAATACTTCAGGAATCATAACTTTCATGATTCCAATATCGTTCCCCTTGCAATGACCAAAAATGGGGATAAATTGATTGTACGAGACTATACAGGATGCAGACAATCACAAATGCGGCTGATTCACATGGGAATTAAAACTGGAGATCCAATTTCAGTGATATCCAATACAGGTCATGGACAGATGATGATCTCTATTAATAACAGTCGTGTAGTATTGGGGCGGGGCATTTCCTGGAAAATACTGGTTGAAAAGTATGATGTTTATGACAGATGAGTTTGAATGCACTTGCATGTTCTTAATGATTATGATAATTGTTTCGCTATTAAAAAAAAAAAATAATTTCAGGCAGTCAATTTAAGTCAATCAGAGAGGCTGTCGCGAAAAAGGAGGACAAATGAAATCAAAAAAAATATTACGCAATCTGTTTAAGCCGCCGATCATCATTATTTTTGTCATGGTGGCAATCAATACATGCGTCCTCATCCAACCAGTTATGGCCGAACGAAAAGCCATATCAAAAAATCGAGCCAATATACGATCAGGACCGGGAACAACCTACGAAATTTTATGGCAGGTAGAGCGTTATTATCCGATTGAAGTGATCCGAACAGTAGGCCAATGGTATTTTTTTAGAGATTTTGAAGGAGATACCGGATGGATAAAAAATACAATTGTTAACAATACTCTGACAGTGATTACTTCAAAGGGCGACAAAGTTAATGTTCGCAATGGTCCAGGGGTAAAATATGAAAAACTATTTATGGTTGAAAAAGGTGTTCCATTCAAAGTCATTCAAAAAAAAGATAACTGGCTCCAAATTGAACACGCTGATGGTGATAAAGGATGGATTTTTCAAGGACTCGTCTGGTAAACTTGCCATTTAATTTTTTATAAAGGTTTTGCTTTTTCAAATCCAAGTTCAACCATGTCCTACATTGAGATATAAATACGCTAATATTTTCTTAATTCTGATTCTAAAAAAAGATATGAATTCATTTAGTTTTCCCCGTACTTGTATATACGCCCTTGTGAATAATCTTTTTTCAAAGCAGATTTTTTGACTTTCATTGTCGCTGTCATTGGCAAATTATCAGTAAAACGAATATGCTTTGGATGTTTATATTTTGCAACTTTCCCCTTTAAGTAAGCCAATACGTCATTTTCATCAATAGTACAATTGGTTGCAGGCACAATGAATGCCATGCCTGTTTCTCCCCATTGATCATCTGGCACACCGATAATGGCCGCATTTGAAATTGATGGATGATTGGATAAGACCTTCTCAATTTCAGCCGGATAAACATTCTCCCCGCCACTTCGGTACATATCTTTCTGACGATCCACGATGTAAAAGAAGCCTTCTTCATCCATATACCCCAGGTCTCCGGTGTAAAGCTTACCATTGACAAGTGCTTTGGCAGTTGCGTCATGTAGATTCCAGTATTGGCTCATCACTGTCGGCCCTTTGGCAACGATTTCACCAACTTCACCGGGACGAAGGGGTTTGCCATCAGGCCCTTCAATCCAGATTTCAGTGAAAAACCCAGGCTTCCCAATGGAACCTTGTTTGCGCTTGATATCTGCTTTGGGCATTAACATCATGGCAGAATTTTCAGTCTGACCAAATCCTTGCTGCATATATAATCCACGTTTGGACAATTCCTCAAAAAGACTGGCTGGTGTACGTTCACCACCGCCAACAACACATCGGACAGAGCTGACATCAATTTCATCTAATTTTCCTGTTTCCAAAATCATTCGCCACATAGTCGTGAGTGCAAAAACGATGGTCGCTTTATATCGTTCAATGTCCTGGGCAAACTCGTTGGCATCAAAGCCGCGACGCATAATAATTGTCATGCCGGAATTCAGCGCCGGAGTTGCCACAATGAATAATCCACCAGAATGAAATAAAGGCATTTGCGCCACAAGGACATCATCTGGTGTTGCATTGGTATAAATGCCGACCTGAAAGTTTTTAAAATATGTCTGGCAGTGAGATAAAACCGCACCTTTGGGATTTCCTGTCACACCAGATGTGTATACAATGGCCAGGGGATCGTCTATTTCAACAGGTACAGGTGGATTCAGGGTCATATTCGATTGATTTCGAACCAGGTCATTATAGTCTGATGCCCATTCTGGACACTTGGGAAGTTCGAAACCCGGAATTGTAGGACTTCCACTGGCGATAAAAACAAATTTGTCTGCCTCGACTTTCAGATGTGAACGGATCGCTTCAAGATTGAGTAAAAATGAATCATGAAAAACAAGCATTCTTGCACCACAATCAATTAATTGATATTCCAGTTCTGGCCCAACCAGTCGCCAGTTGAGTGGTACAAAAACCGCACCGATTTTTGCACAGGCAAAATATAATTCCAGAAATTCAATACAGTTTAACATCAATACAGAAACACGATCACCTTTCTGAATCCCTTTTTTCAAAAGCATATGACCACATTGATTGATACCATCCAGCAAACGCTGATATGAAATTGATTCATCCTCAAAATATATCGCTGTTTTGTCCGGATGCATGTTTGCACGTTTTTCTATGATTTGACAGATATCCCATTGAACATTCATAATGAATTCCTTATCGATTATTTTCGTTTTTGAGTTATTGTACTGAAGAGACGTAGCATGCTACGTCTCTACGCAACCTTCTTTAAAAGTTCGATCCGAAAAAAATGGAAAACTCATTCATCAAGTATTTCTAAGCAGCCTTTTGATAATCATCAGCCAATGATTCAACTCCTGCTGATTTACCCCAGGGGGCTTCACCTGGACCAACAACCTGTTGAACCTCAAAAGTCAGCTCATCTACAGCAATTGTTGACAGGCATTTGGGACACTGACGCATACTGATTGAGGAATCAATCCGTGCATTGTATAAATACCTGAAATTTTTTGATTCATCTTCATACTGACAATTAATACATTTCATGACCACCTCCTTGTTTAGAACCCTTGAACGGTTCGTTGAATAATATTATCCTGAGTTTTACGACTGATATCAACAAAGTGGGCACTATATCCAGCCACCCGAACGATTACCTCTGAATAGTCCTCAGGATCTTTTTGCGCCGCACGCAAGGTTTTATCCGACACGATGTTGAACTGCACATGATCAATACCCAGGTCTGCCCAAGTTTTGATATAGGCTTTCCAAAGTTGATAACCCTTTTCTCCAGCCGCCTGTGTTGGCGATAGACGTTGATTCAGCAAAAAGGCACGTCCATCAGTAATATGATCAATCTTGGCACAGGATTTTAAAACGGCTGTTGGCCCTTTTTTATCCAGACCCGGGCCTGGCGAAACACCACCATCGTAAAGGGCATCACCCAGACGTCGCCCATTTGGCAATGCACCAACAATGTTTGCATAATGAATATTGGCACTGACATTTTCTGGAAGAATTGGCCAGTTGTTTCCTGATGGGCATTTGATGACTTTTGAAAAACGCGCCGCTTCACGCAGACATCGTAACATAATGTCATCAACGTAATCGTCATCATTTCCCCATTTGGGGGCATTGCGTACAAAGTCCAGACGCATACGTTCATGGCCTTCCCAATTATTCTGGAGAGCATCAATTAATTGCGCCATTGAATATTTTTTGTCATCATAGATGAGCTTTTTAACTGCGGCAAGACTATCAATATTTTCTACCCATGTAAACGCAGTGATCCAACAGTTGCCGCGATCTCCTTCAGGACTGACAGCATCCAGGCCAGATTCAACAGCACGTTCGGAAATACCCGATAAAAATGGTCTGCCAAAAAATTCAGGATCCTTGCTTCGTGCCAGATTGACAGTACGAACCAGAGTAGAGAACAGCCATTCCATCTGTTGTACCCAGGCACCAAAAAAGTCTTCGAAATTTTCAAATGTCGTTGGATCACCCGATTTGGGGCCCATCTGCATATTCACGACATAATCATAACCATTGTGAAGTGCGTATTCGATAATTTTGGCACAATTGGCAGTTGCTGATGCCATTCGCATGGGTTGAAAACCATTTTTGGTTGGCGGACAGGGCGACATACAGGCTTGATGTAACCACAAGCGTGCCTCTTCAATGGGATGTCCATGCCAGTGCATGGCATTGGCGATGAGAATTGGATCGTTTCGCATGCTGGGATATCCCAATCCCTGACGAATACATTCAAATATTTCTCGCATGACTTCATCAGATACGCGGGGATGCCATCGAAAACCAAATGTCGGATTCGCCACGCGAACCAGTCTGGCCGCCTGAAGCATGGCAACTGTCATATCATTGCAGGCATCAGAGCCATCTGGCTTGACACCGCCCAGTGTCCAGACCCAGGTACCGGTTATCCCCTGAAGTCCCTCACGTGCCCACCTTGGCGCGAAACCGCCCACTTCATAAGCACGAATCATGAATTCACCAATCAAATCAATTGCTTCGTCTCGGGTTATAATCTTTTCAACATTGACATCATTATCATAATACGGACCATGATAATAATCTGGTCTTGCCGGCCACGCACCTTCGTGGGCTTCAAATCTTGCGAGAATTTGAATAAAAAGATCATATTGTAAAGATTCATGAAGATTTCTCGGCGGTCTTGCAGGCACCTGTTCACAGGTCTGCGCGATTTTTTCAAGATCAACTTTGCGATCTTCATCAGTTTCAAAGTGTCTGGCAACGATGCGGGCGAGTCGTGCATAGCGATTTGCATATCGAATGCAGGCTTCAAGAACGAGTTTCATGGCTTCCCAATTCTGAATTTTGTCATAATAGGGAATGATATCTGGCCCAGGGACACCAATTGTTTTGTTTTCAGCATCTTCAATGTTTTTATCAATTTCATCAATAATTGCTTCAAATGCCCGCTTGCCAGTCATGTAATATTCATAATCTTTACCAGAATAGCCATAAGCTGATGTCGGCGCACCCCAGCCAATGGCACCACTCAGAAATTTGACCGCATCTTCAGGATCAAGTACTCTGGCTACTTTATCTACCGCAGTTTGTCCGGCCCAGTAGGCATTAATTTCAGCAACTTTTTCAAGGGATTCAGCTTCCGGATCTTCATGAATGCCAGGTTCATTGTATAATTCTTCATTGACAATGCTGGCACCATCGACACGCCATAGAATTGTATGGGGCTTACTGCCCATATAGCCCACCAGTTGGGCTTTGTCTGTAATAAAGATGGATATATTGTCCAGAACGTGAGCAATCGCTTTGGCACGTCGCATAATTGCGGTATCAAATTTCCAGAACCGCCACATATCAGTAAAAAGGACAGGGTATTCCATATCCACCTTAATGCCAGGTGCATAATTGCCGCCCAGCGCGCCTTTTTTCCAGACAGCCTTTCTCAGGTAGTCCAGTCGTTTGGATCGCTTTTTTTCTGCAACCCACCACCATTCCTGGCGATTGACCATTTCTTCAATATCCACTGTTTTTTTCTGAGGTTCACTCATGACATATCTCCTTTCTGATTATGGTTATTTTTTTTGCATGAATTTGCATTGGGTTGCATCATGCGCCGCATCAGTGGGTTTTGCAGAATAGTACGTCTGCCTTTCATCTGTTACTTTTCGAACGCAATCCCCCTTCTGCGGATTATCATCATATGGAAAAAAAGATTTACAATCCTTACATACTGACATTATTGCCTCCTTTATTTTAATTTGTAAAATTTTTTTCTTTAATTCACCTGACTGAATTGTCTTTGTGCCCTTCGATATTCGGGATCCGCGCATTCAGTGCCATTCTTATCGATCATCGCCAATCGGGTAAAATGTGGACAGTTTTTGCCATCAGTGTTGAAAAATGTAATCAGTCCAGTATCCCCCTCAGTTAATATAACCGGTGGATCTGTGCTGATATTGGACCCCATTTTTAATCTTTTGCAAGAGCCACGACCATCAGACGCGTATGCGTTATCAGAAAAATTTCGACATAGACTACATGCCTTATCCGGGATACTTTCCCGCTGTTGAACAGTTTTTGCCTGTGAGGCCTGCTCAAGCATGTTGTCTTTCATCTGTTTCCACTGGTTTCGTCTTGACATGGCAAATCCCTTTCTTTTTTTAATGTTATTGTTGTGCGAAAAAAATATGTTAAAGTTCATTAATGATAATTAGTATTGAGCAAACGTTATGCCATTTTGTATAAATTTGCTAACATTCTAAAATAGCTAGATTATATTGTTTTCAAGGGGGTGTTTTTTTTGTTTTTTAATATATTGTAAGAGACAACAATGACGCACTTAATTTGTTGATATGAAGATAACTATCTTATATGATATGTAATAATATGGGCTGAGACTATAACGCCCGATATTGTCCGCATCAAAATATTTGGAGATATTTTGAATGGAAAAAATATTTAGAAAGCTCAATCGGTTTTTCTATGAAAGATGGCACATTGCAGTGCTTGATTTAGAACGTGGGAGATGGATCTGTGATGTCAACAGTAAGAACATTCCTTACTTTAAAGCTGAAAACGCAAATGGTCGGCACATTCTGATAAAACCTCAAAGGAGATTGAGAGTTTTTATCTTTTAATAGATGACATTGATTGGTCAACAATCCTTACACCTAACAATTAAATATATTTGTTACAGTAATTCGAATCTATAAGAGTAAAGATATAATGTTGATGCATATATTTACATCAATCATTAGAAATTAAACAAATTTTAGTTTATCAGGGGTAAAATGTGGTCACATCTTGATTTATATATTTTAGATTGACATGTTTAATTAAATATTTTTACTAAGCATCATGAATACCAAGACAATGTGTGATTGGTGTGATTGTGGTCACTTGTACCCTATCTGCTGAATAAAGTGCGCCAGGGACAACGTAGCCTCATCCTTCGGGATGGTCATTAAATTTTGAAATATGAATAATAAAAAACATCCTTGACAAAAAAATTCAGGCTATATATCATATATTTTCATTGTAAATATTTGTTTTAAATTTGTACATATATTACGATTTATTTAGATTTAATGACATTTCTTTTTCTATCTTTATAAACTCAATCCCTTGTCTATCGAGACTCAATTCTAATCGCGTCATCCCTTATCTATCGAGACCCCATTTTAATCGTGTTAGTTCATGACACAAAAAAAGATTATTACGTGCATTTCGTAATAAATTTATAAATTTATGTTTTTATTTTGAGAACAATGCATATTTGTTTAATTTTTTTTACAACCTTACTTAATTGAAAAAGGAGTGTTTAAATGAAATCAAAAATTACTTTATTCATTGTTTTGTTAACCCTTTATTCAGTCATTTCTTTTGCAGCAATGATTGTCGAAAATTCTACAAATTCTTTTGTGATCAGACAGAACAAAAAACTTGATCAAATTGAAATACAAGCAAAAGATGGGCGATGGCAAGTTGCTTCCAAGGAATATTTTGGAGAAAATGATGATTTTCGTTCACGAATTTCTTTAAAAATTGAAAGGGGTAAGGTCTATCTTCTTTCTATATCAGGCGATGAAATAACTTTTTTTAACGCAGGGCTTCATCCCGCTGTAACCTCTATTTTTGATCTGGTACTGGAATGGAAAAACAATTATTTGTATATCTGGGGCGAAAGAATTGAAGGCAGAGACAAAACAACAAACTGTGAAAGAATTATGATTACATATGAACGAATGATATGTAGTGATATGAATTATAGAATTTTTAGAGCCATTGTGAACTTACGAAGTTTCGCAAATAAAATTCAACTCAAAGATGTCAGAGCCATCGAATGTGATACGTGCTGGTGTCATGTTCGTCATTTGAATGATGGCGATTCGACAGAGAGATGATACACTTTGTTCAGCGGTTTGGAAATCCTGATGAACCTGGAATTTTTTTTACTATATGGACACAGGCAAACTGCCGAGGTCTGAAGTTAATGATTGATTGACAATATGTACAATCGTTGATAACTTTCTTCCATCATTTTTCAAAAAAGGGCGAACAAATGTATTGAAAGGAGGATGCCATGAAAAATCAAAGAATTATTCGTTTTGACTGGGCAATTAAAACCATATTACGTGATAAAGCAAATTTTGATGTTTTAGAAGGCTTTTTATCAGCGATTCTTCGTGATAATATTACAGTTGTTCAATTGATTGAAAGCGAGTCCAATCAGGAAACACAGCGCCAAAAATTTAATCGTGTGGATATTATGGTTTTAGATGGTAATGGACAGCACGTCATAATTGAAATTCAGAATGAATTGGAAAGTGACTACCTGGAACGTCTTCTTTTTGGCACTTCAAAAGTCATTGTAGAAAATTCAAAACTGAGTGAGCCATATACAACAATAAAAAAGGTGATTTCAATCAGCATATTGTATTTTAACCTCGGGCGTGGAGATGATTATATTTATTATGGTTCTACCCAATTCAGAGGACTGAATACCAATTCGCCGCTAATCATCAAAAAACGACTTAAAATATCAGAAAAGAAATTTGTATTCAAAGACAAAAATATTGAAAAAGAAATATTTCCAGAGTATTACCTCATTAATGTTGAAAGGTTTCAAGACACGATCAATTCAGACATTGATGAATGGATTTATATGCTGAAAAATGAAGAGATTCCTGAACATTTTAAATCAAAAAATATTGACAAAGCCAGAGAGAAATTGAAGGTACAGGCAATGAGCGATGCAGAACGTAAATCATATGAACGATACTTGATCAATGTTGCCAGAGATATAGATATGATCGAAACTGCCAGAGAAGAAGGAGAAATCAAAGGTCTAAAAAAAGGCTTACAGGAAGGAGAAATTAAAGGTGAAATCAAAACATATCAACATTTACTAAACAATCAAAACTTTCCTGATAACATGATTCGCCTTTTTGAACAAAAAATAGTTGCCCTTCAAAATCAATTAAAACGTCAAAAAGTTGTTTTACCCCTTAAAACCTGACATAGAACAGTAAGAAAACAACAACATGCCATTTAACCTTTTTACGACAAATCATCGTTATTTTGTTCCCCAAATCATTCAGACATCATCAATGGATTGCGGCCCTGCGGCATTAAAAGCTGTTCTTGAGGGGTTTCATATATCTGTTAATTATGATCGCTTAAGAAAGGCTTGTTTAACAAATGCCTCTGGAACTTCCATTGATATTATAGAAGATATTGCTGTCCAAATGGGGCTTGATGCTGAGCAGGTTGTCATCCAGAAAGATCACTTTTTACTCAAAGAAACCAAAGCATTGCCTGCTATTGTTGTTGTTCGTCTGGCTGATGGCTATACGCATGTTGTTGTTGCATGGCGAACGTATGGTCAACTGGTTCAAATTATGGACCCTGCTGTTGGCAGAATATGGATGCATCACGATAAATTTCTTGATATGCTTTACCCCTTCTCTTATGACCTGGATGTTGAGACCTGGAAAGAATATACAGAAACAGAAATTTTTTGCGATCCTTTATACCGGCGCATGTCTGATTTAAATATCAGTCATGGAGAAATCATTCGTCTGATAAATGCGGCTCAAAAAGACAAAGACTGGCGTGCAATGGCAACCCTTGATGCCTCTGTTCGAATCTTGAAAACAATTCATAACTCAGGCAATGTTTTACATAATGGCAGTTCTGAAAAAATATTCAATACGTTCTATGAATCAGCTATGAATAAGCCTTTGGGAGAAATAATTCCTGAAGAATACTTCTCTGTTTATCCTTCACAAAAAGATGAAACAAATTTTAATGCATTAAATGTAAGAGGGGCTCTTTTAATTCATATTGCCGGAAAAAATGAATCTACATATCAACAAAAATCGACTGCAAGTGATACAATCCCTCTTATTCATGATAAACATATTCAGCCTGAAAAAGAGTTTTATCAGCATGTTTTTTCGGATAATCGTTTTTTTTCAATGATCCTGTTAATTGCTTTAGGCCTTGCGAGCTTTAATATATCAATTGAAGCACTGATACTCATGGGCTTTATGTCAATTGGTTCAGGTCTTACCCATAATCTGGATTACCAGTCTTTTAATTTGTTCAGTATATTTCTTTTTTTTGTGGCCGTATTTTTTCTTGAATGTCCAATCAATGCCGCTAAATTGCAGATCGGTCGACGATTTGAAATATCCACCCGATTGAAATTTTTATTAAAAATTCCAAAACTGGAAGATCATTATTTTAGCAGTCGAACCCATGCAGATATTGCCCAGCGTATTCATGACATGCGGTTGATTCGGAAAATGCCTGAAATATTGATATCCATCTTTAAGTATGTGTTTCAAATTTTTATTACAGTTAGTGGAATTATCTGGTTAATGCCAACCATGCCAGTATTGCCCATTATTATTGGACTTATCGCTGTTTCTGTTCCGATTCTGGCCATTCCATTTTTAAAGGAAAAAGATTTACAATTTCGAATTTTTACAGGGGCACTGGCACAGTTTTGTCTGGATGCCTTAACTGGCCTTACGCCACTTCGCAGTCATCATGCAGAAAACGCCATTCGATATGAACAGGAAAGCATTTTATGTAAATGGAAGAAAAGCGGAATTGATTATTTTCTGGTGAAATTGAGCATTATTGGATGCGGCATCATTGTCAACTGTATTTTATCCATTGCATTGATCTATAACTATATTATGAACGCAGGCAATAATGCATGTATTTTTCTGCTGATTTACTGGGTATTGAACCTGTCTGATCTGGGCATACAACTGGCCAATGCAGCAGGAACATATCCCGGCATTCGGAATCGCATTCTTAGAATTTTTGAACCCATACATACAGCCACCAATGAAAAAGAATCCGAAAACAGAAACCAGAACGCTAAAAATTTGGATAATAATAAACCATCAGGTATGGCAATTGATTTCAAGAATGTGTCTGTATTACTTGGAGATCAAACGATCCTTTCTGATATTGATTTTTCAGTAAAGTCAGGTGAACATGTGGCCATTATTGGGGAGTCAGGTGCTGGAAAATCAAGTCTTATGAAACTGTTATTGGGTTTTTATTCTGCCAGTAGTGGCGAAGTATCCATTGATAAGAAAAATTTTACTGAAAATATTCAATCAACAAGGCGTGAGATGGCCTGGATTGATCCATCAGTACATATCTGGAATAAACCGCTTTTTGAAAATATTACTTATGGCAGCACAACACATGATTATTCTCAATATGGACTGGCCCTGGATCAGGCAGGATTGATAAACCTTTTGAATAATCTTCCGGAAAAAGATAAAACAAGACTTGGTGAAGCGGGTAAACTGGTATCTGGCGGTGAGGGGCAACGCGTTCGTCTGGGAAGAGCATGGTACAAAAAAAATGTTCGATGTGTCATTCTGGATGAACCCTTTCGCGGAATTGGACGTCATGAAAGACATTCATTATTAAACAATGCACTTGAACACTGGAAATCAAGTACATTATTTTTTATTTCGCATGATGTTTCAGAAACAATGAGATTTAATAGAGTACTGGTGATAAAAAATGGCAAAATTGTTGAGGATGCTTCTCCTGACAGTTTACTTAAAATTGAAAATTCGAATTATAAGGCGATGATAGATAAACATCAGGAGGTTCATGAAGCATTTCGTAACACAGTACAGTGGAAAAAAATATGGATTGAAAAGGGAAGATTGCGCCAAGGTTGAACGATAATTGAATGCCTATGCAGACTGAAAAGAGGGTATCTTGATCACAGAAAAAACGCATTCGTTATTTTGGATGTGCCGTAGATAATCATTACAGGTTTTCCAGTCACATATTAATCCATTAAATTTTATCGCTTTGATCAGGCTGTCTTTTGTTGAACGTTCTGTTTCAAGAATAGCTTTAAGTGCCTGCCCTTGAATCAACACACCTTTTTTCAGTAGTCCCGGGCCTGTTTCATTAATTAAAATATTAAACAATCTAAGGGTAATTATGGCATCATTTTTACCTTTGAGTGGTTCAGAATCTTGCAACCGGTTGAAAGAAATATGACTTCTAAAAGGAGATAATACACTGTTTTTTCGAAAGGTTGCCCCAACCAGACCTGGCATGGCACCAGAGAGTCCAATGATATCCTGATCATGAATAATGGCTTGATCGTAATTATCGACTGGCTTTTGGTTTATAAATGCTGTTTTGATACGTTTTTCGATATAATCATTTGTAAAGCCGCATATTTCAAGCAAAAATTGATTTAATGTGCATCCTGACTTTATTTTAAAACCAATGCCTTCCTGTAAAACAACGCTAAAGGGCTGTAAACCTTTTGATATAATATCAATATGCATATTTAATATATTTTTTTTAATAATTCGAAGCAAAAGAAAAGGCATTCCTCATATAAAATAAATGACTATAATAAAATAATAAATATGAAGAATGCCACGAAGCTTTATCATGATCAGTTCAGTACTTCATCCAATTCCTTATCAGAAACACTAAAAATGGTATTGTGGGGTGCAAGGGTTTCATTTAAAAAGAATCCAGGTAAACGATCATGGCTGGAAACAAATCCAGCGCGTGCATTAAAATCTTTTTCATTTTTCAAAATATTTTTTCCAAGCGTCATTACATCATCAGAGGTCATGTTTGTGCCAAGAAAGCTGTTGATCAGATCAAGCAGAGCTTGAAATGTTTCCGGCTGATCCAGAATTGGAAAAGCAATAAACAGACACATGCCAGTTGCATCAATTGCTGCAGTTGAAATCTGTAAATTCCTGGACAATTCTACCTGACCTTCAGGTTTAAGTGGATCAACCTTGCCACCAACACTTAACAAGTTTGTCGCGACAGCATACCCTGAGGTATGGTCTGCGCCCATTGTTGAAGTAGCATATGTGACACCGATCCCCTGAACAGTTCGTGGATCATAAGCAGGGAGAGCCTGTCCTTTGACAACAGGAACTCGTTCAACACCATACGCTTTTCCTGTAAAAGCAGCACCATTACCCAGAATTCTTCCAAGGGGTGTTCCTTTACCCACTTCCTTAATCAGTTCAATTGCCCCTTTCGCATCGCCAAATTCAATTAATCCTGCTTCCATTGCAACACCAATAGTCACCCCCATTTCAATCGTATCCAGGCCAAAATCATCATCAAGTCTGTCCATTTGTGCGATAGCATCCAAATCATCAATGCCGCAGTTTCCACCATGTGCCCAGACAGTTTCATATTCCGGCTGTTTGGTCAAATAGTTTCCCTCCTTGTCATTATATATACCCGAACACTGAATAACGCATCCGGTATGGCAACCATGTGTTGCTTTTCCTCCCCTTGATAACTCCAGTTCAGCCTGTGTTTCACCGCTTATTTTTGCAGCACCTGCAAATTGTCCCAATTTGAAATTATGTGTCGGATAACCACCGGCTTCATTGACAACATTGGTCAATACATTTGTACCAAATGCCGGTAACCCTTCGCCAGAAACAGCATGTTTTTTGATGCCTGCAACAAATTCTTTATTTGCTGCCTTGAATTTTTCAGGAACTTTTGGTTGTCGTATGGGACATCCATCATCATCAATAACGATAACCTTGATTCCTTTCGCGCCCATAACAGCTCCAACGCCACCTCTTGCTGCGTGACGAGTTGGACGCTGTTCTTTATCAGTTACTGCAACTGATGCCGCACTCATTTTCATTTCACCCGCCGGTCCAATGGATATACAACTGACGTTATTTCCATACTGCGCATTCATTTTTGCGATAAGATCATAGTTACCAAGCAATTTCAAACGATTATCCGCTTCAATCGTAACATTATCTTTATTGATCATGATTTTATAACAGTCGTCTGTTTCAGGTTTACCTTCAAGAATAATCGCTGCATAACCCAATTTGGCCAGCATCAATGCGGCCTGTCCTCCGGCATTTGCTTCCTTAATCGTTCCGGTCAAAGGACTTTTACATCCAATAGACAGTCTGCCAGACATCACCGCAGCAGTTCCGCTCATTAATCCAGGTGCAATGACCAGTTTGTTTTCTGCACTTAGCGGATGACAAATTGGAGAGACCTCCTTTGAAATCACAGCAGAAGTCATCGCTCTTCCACCAAGGCCTTCATAGCCAGTAAGTGGGGTCTGGGTTACTTGTGGGCCCTGTGGGCCACCCATGTTTATTCTTAAAATTTTTTCCATGCTTTTCCCTCCTGTTTATCTAAATGATTATAATTTAATATGTAAACGCCTTCTGTTCTATTGTCAACGAATTTGATGATAGCGTCAAATTGCATACCTTTGTAGTGATATCTATTGGGTTTGATCGGTTGTTGTATAAGAAAATGGCTTTGTTGTGAAAAGCAGCAACTCACTTCATGCAAGGATCTAATCTCAATCCATTTCCAGAAATTCTATTTCAGCGTCATCCTCAATTGAAATATCCACATTTAATGGCGGTAACATAAAAAATTCAGGTCGATTTGCCAGATATGAATTCTGAATCAATTTGTGCTGCGCATATTGTAATGATGGTATATGATATAAGGGGTGATCTTTACCATCCAAACCATATATCGCCATATCTTCAACAAGAAACAGCATTAAACCATCACCAAGGTAATTGATTTGACTATTTTTTGGTAACGATGCACCCGGCGTTGCCATTTTGATGTGTCCTGCAAAGGCATTGTCTCCTGAGCCTTTTAAGGTTGCTGAAAAATTCTGAGTATCCAGAATGGGTGGGGTTTGTGTACCAATTGTGGCGGCATGCACACTGATGCTTTCTGCACTGAGTGTTCCCCCATTGATTTCTTCATGGGCTTTGAGTTCTATTCTACCAGATTTACCCGCATTGATATCTCCCAAGCGCATTTCACCGGCTTGAGAAATCAATGAAATATTGCCTTGATTGTTGGTGTTAAGCCCCATTATTGTGAGATCTTCCTGAATGTCAAAAGAAACATCGCGATATACATTCAACTGGCTTTGAATATCCAGGGTGGTTGCCGCAATATTTATATTTTTTTCAACTGTCATATCCCCCTCAAAAGAGGCTTTGCCTGATCCTGTAATATCAAGGTTTTCGGCATATATTTTTGAGTCATTACTAATGAATGATACATCATCAGCGGATTCAATTTTCAGACCCAGAATCGGGGCATCGGATTTACCAACCAAACCGCTTACATACACATTGCCACCATTGGGAGATAAAGTCGTTTGATCACCTTGAATATGCCGAAGTTCAATATCACCAGATTGTGTTGTTAAGGTTCGGTCACCGGCTACAACCAAAGCGGCGTCTGGTGCTTTGATCCAGGAAGTGTCTGTGGTTGTTTCAAGGTTCGCAGACAACATGATATCACCTGACCCATCAAACAATATATTGCCTGGAACAGTTATATCCGCATTTAAATATGATGGGCCTGTTGTATCAATTTTTAGATTGGCATCCGATTGAAAATGAATATCCGCATTGACTGTTAACGTGGCACTGGTTAAAATGACATCCGCATTGACATACAAAGGTGCGTCAATCAAGGTGCGTCCGGTGGTATTCTGGATGGTCAGTTGTTCTGCGTATATCCCATTAGCAGTGGCTGAAAATTTAATATTTCGGGCACTTGCAATCCGAATTTCAGATAAAGACTGGTTGACAGTACCTACAGGCCCATTGAATGATATGTCGCCTCGTTCTGAAGATATCGTAAAAATGGACTCTCTGGATTCAGATGTTATTTCTGACAGCTTAATATCTCCATCATGGGTTTTGATTTGACTGTTGCCAATCAATACCAATGGGGATTGAATATCTATTTTTGCAGAAGGATCTGTTGCTTCTATTGTTGACTCAAGAGCCAACGTTCCACCCTGTAGAAATTGAATTGTGCCCTGGGAAGTTACTGTGTCATGAATTTCTGCCTTTTCTGAAATTTCCATTGTGATTTCACCATGATCAACAGTTTCAACAGGCTTTTTAATTGATAACAGGCGGGAATTAATATTGATATCACCACTGATTAGAATATTACCATTAATATGCACCTGATCCGCATTAACAATGTTCAATCCTGAAAGCACCTGTCCTGTTTTTCCAGTCGTACCATTCAGAAAAATTTGATTGTTGCCCGCATCAAGTTGAAGTTTTGCATTGTCATTTGTCTGTGAGACAATATCTGCCAGTTGAATATCTCCATGATGGCTGATAATATCGCAATCAGACATCAAATGAAGCGTTGAGTATAAAATGGAAATCTTGGAATTGGCCCCTGTAGTTTCGAGATCTGCACTTAGAAGAATATTGCCGGCACCACTGAAAGTTAAATCGCCTATGGTATGGACATCACTTTTGATCGTCAAAATATCCTTGTTCTGGATACTCAATGTGCTGACATTAATTATGGCATCCTCGCCGCTGAAAGCAACTTCATTGGCATCGGTTATCACAAAACCACCCATTCGTCTGGTTTCTGATCCAACATTGCTTCGGATTTCAACATTGCCATTGACTGATGACACGGTCAGTATATTTTTATCGGGTGTATTGGTGTCAATGGCATTTAATACAACATTGCCATGAATTGTGGATAATTGATGATCCCCTTTTACTGTTAATAATGCAGTGTCTATTGACAATGCCTCACCAATACCGGTAATTGATATATCGGCATCCAAATGAATGTCTCCTGCGCCTGAAAAAGTAATATTTCCTTTTGCACTTATGTTCTGATCAATTGTCAATTCATCAGTTTGATGCCAGTCTATTTTGCCGGCTGCATTAATTGCGGACGATATCGTTGCAAGACCTGTTGTTTGTGCAGTAATACTGCCATCTGTTTCAATGGGATCCAGAATGGTTAAGGTATTGGTGTGAATATTCAAATCTCCATATATCCGAAGTTCCCTGTCAATTTTAGTATGATTGTTTACTGAAGCAATATTGAGTTGATTGGCATAAAGTTTTTCCGCTGTATTGGCAAACGAAACATTTTCTGCGTTGGTGATATGGATGCCGCCCAGAATATTATCTGATTGTCCCACTGGCCCCTGAAAATTAATGTCGGCACCAGCGGATAGTTTAAGTGTATAATTGCCTGATTTTTCTGTTGATATACCATATATCTCAATATTGCCGGTTTGAGAACGAATATCATGACTGTCATTCAAGGATAACACGGCCTGATCAATTGTAATATCATTTGCCGCTTCAATATTGCCAATTGTAATATCTTTTGCCGCTTCAATATTGCCATCCAATTCAATTTTACCGGGGCCGCTAAAAGAAACTTTACCTGAAGATTTTATATCCGCAGCTATTTTTGTTTCATCGTTATTAACAATTTCAATATCACCAGATGTTTCTATATTGGCGTTAATTTGTAGAAGGTTGACATTGATTTTTAAATCTGCGGTCAGCGTAATTTTGCCGTCCAGGCGAACATCGCCGATACTGGCGATTTTAAAGGATTGAGAATTCACTGTGGTTTCTGCACCCATCAAGTGAATATCATTGGCCCCCATGATATCAATGGTTTTAAATGCCATCTCAGATTTTCCCAGTGCCTGGTCAATGGAAATATTTCCTGTGCCAGCATAAAGAATCAGGGTTTGAGTTTCATGAGATGAAGGTTCCAACCTGTCGAGTACAATATTGCCATTAAATGTAGCAATGCTTCTATCGCCAGACATTTTAATGTCAGCATTGGTGACAACAATATCAGCCCCCTCTTCAGTTGTCTGGAGGTTTCCTTGAAGATTGATTACACCACTATTGTCCAGATGTATATTTCCCTGAGAATAAACTGATCCATTCATTGACAGATTTTTTCCTGAAATAACTGATAATTGTGAAATGTTTTCATCCTTTCCGATATCTTTGTTAAAAACAATGTCAGCGGTTCCTGATGAAACAGACAGATCATGATTGCCATTAATGTATCCATTTACTTGAATATTGCCGCCTTCACTGCCAGTGTCAATTGTGAGATCACCATTTAAGTTGACATCTGTATTGAAAATGACATCGTGAGATTGTGATTTAATGGTTATAGGAGACTGTATTGTAACAGGCCCGACAATGTTTGTGGTATCAAAATTATTTTCCACATGAATATTTCCATTGAGAAAAAGGCCTTTGTGTGGGGCTTGTAACTCTATTGATGAAATATCAAGCTCCCACAAGTATATACTACCTGCTGAGGCATTGATATTCAGTTGATAATTATTGGTATTATCAGCAGTTTTTCCATGAATGACAATATCGCCAATGACCGAATTCAGTAAAATATTGTCTTTTAACAAGGTGACATTGCCCTGGATATTTATTTGACCGATGGATGTATAAATATTATTGCCCAACATGACATTTTCAGCAGAACTGATCGTTACTGCCTGCACCACATGTTTTTGACCAATGGGCTGATTAATATGTACTGTGCCATTGTTCGTAGCAAGAATTAATTGAAACGGGCCATCAACTGAAGGTATCAATGAGATATCACCTGTATTTCGTGTACGAATGGTTGTATGATTTTTTAATACAATCGGTCCGGCAATATTACTGGTATCAAATTGATTATTAATTTCAATTTCACCACGTAACGATAATCCCTGATCAGCGGCTGAGATCTCTAATTCTCCCAGGTAAACGTCATTAATTTCGATATTGCCGGAATTCGCATGAAGTGTCAGGGTGTTTGTTTTGTTTGGATCGGTAATCTGGCCGGATATTGTAATGTTGCCTTTTACTGTACGCAGTTGCAATTGATTTTGTGAACATTGCATATCACCATTGATCGTGATATTGCCATTGGAGGCAGTCATGGAGCCACCTAATTCTAATTTTTGAGAAGGTGTTATAAAAATGTCATGGGCATTGATATTGTTTTCAACAAAAACATTTGTGGCTTTATCAATAGAAATATTTCCCAGCGGTGTATTGGGGCCAACATCTCTCATAAAATAGATGCTCCCACCGCCGCTTGTAATTTTTAAATTGTGGGATTGATTGCCTGTACTATAAACTTTATCCGCAAATCGCACATCACCCACTCCGGTACCTGTTTGAATGGATAAATCATTCGTCAGCATTACTGATGGTTTAAAAGTGACATCCCCATTGGCAGTTACGATATTGCCATCAATATAACATGCCGCAGCATTTTGAATGGATAAAGATTTCAAGGACTCAACCTGCCCCATATCGCTGGATATATGAATATTGCCAATATTGTCGGCACCTGTATCCAGTGCCAGCGAATGGTGACCATCAATACGATTGCTCATTTGAATATCTGTATTGTCAGTTTGGATGGAAATATCGCTGTTTAACTGAATATCTGACAATTGTGTGGTATCCCATTTCTGAGTGACAGTTACGTTATCATTTAAAATAAGGTCTCTCCCGGATGAAAAAACAACAGCATCCATATCAATTGATTGAAACGACAGCATACCATCTGTTGCCGCAATGGTGATTTTATTTGAATTTTCCAGGTCGGTTAATTGACCATTAATTGTAATGTTTCCTCCGGCAGTATCTATATTGAGATCAGACAAAACATGAACATCGCCATCAAGCATTATTGGCCCCTGCAATGTACTGATATCATTATTTAATCGAATAATATCAGAATCAATATTAATCCCCTTTACGCTGGTATGAATTTCATTGATATCCACCATACTGGCAAAGATATCAAGGGATGTCAGAGGTGACTTTTTACCCAACGCCTGTACAAATGTGGCCGTACCTGTTTTGACATTTAACTGGTATGGCCCGTCAAGGGGTTGAAAAACATTCAGATGTCCATCATTTGACTGCCATGACGTATTGCCAGTCAATGTAATTTCTTGATTAAAGGTCATATCGCCTGTGCCAAGTATACTTCCCGACCAGAACACCGTGCCATTACCCGTTTCAAGGAAATTACCATTTATCGTAAAATTCGCGTCAACATTCAGGATTTGTCCATGAACAAGGGTCAGATCATTTTGATATTCGGTGGAAATATTTCCGAAAATACTGATATCTCCATTTGTTATAAAGGAAAGATCCTTTTGCTGCCCCAATACAGATTCACTGTTCTTTCCCACAAAAATTGCGCCATTAAAGGTCTCAGATCCAAAAATCAAATGAGCAGTATCAATACCATCAAGGGCCGCATCAGTAAAATAAAGGGTTTGATCAGAATTCTCAATGCCAATAGATGCATCGTTGGAAAGGGGCATCAGAGACACACTGGCATTTGAGGCTTTGATCGCTGATGGCAGGGTCATTTGATCTGCCGCAAGAATCATATCATTGCCATTGCTGTTGAGATGACCTTCAAGGATAAGCGTTTTATTTTGAATGTTGATACCGCCTGAGTGCGTTGTAATTGCACCTTGCGATTGGGTTTGGCCATTTGTTGATATTTGTTTGAAAAGATCTGCATGCACATCAGATGCAATGGTGACATCTGAAGTCGATTGGATATCAACATTTTTCAGCGGTGTTTCATTTCCCAAAGATTGTTGAAAAAGAATATTGCCTGCATTGGCATCTATGCGCATATTTTGTTGCCAGGCGTCAGTTCCATTTATTGTGCCCTCAATTTCGATGTTACCATTGTTTGTTTGCCAGAATATTTCATCTGTCAGTGTTGTATTGCCATTTATTTTAATATTGCCGCCATCAGTTTTCCACGTGCCTGCCGTTTGAATGTTACCATCAAGTGTAACATCGCCGCCTGTCGTTAACCAGTAACCTGTAGATTGTGTATCCCCATAAATTGAAATATGTCCACCTGCTGTTTGCCAGTTTCCCTGGGAGCGAATATCCCCATGAACAATAATTGGCCCATTGTCAGTGTACCAGTTGCCATTTGTGTCAATCAGACTTCCTTTGAGTTGAATGCCATTGTTTTTCGTAATAACTGGCACGTTGAGTTGAATATTATTCGCGTTTTCAACGGACAATCCAAGAAGAGATGTTTGATTGCCAACAGGTGCAGCCATGACCAGATCACCCGTGCCCGCAGAAAGGTTTAATTGAAAGGAACCATCAATGGTTTGTTCAATGTGAATATCCCCGCTGTCATGTGATTGAATGGTGGCATTGTCAATTAACACAACAGGGCTTTTGATTTCAATTGCTGCGGATGTTGTTTCGATGTGCCCACCCAGCGCAATGTTGCCCTCACCATTTTGAATAAATGGCCCGGTCAGTGAAATTTTGGCCCCGCTTTTTATATTCAGTTGGCCGCTTTGACTGATTTGCATGCCAATGCCAGAAATGGAATCATTGCAACTTACATTTTTTTCAATACTCAGATCCTTGCCTTTGAATGAAAATCCACCTTCTCCCAGAACCAGTGTGTCTTTAATGTGAGTTATACCAGTACCTGTATCTTGCACAAAAGAATTCAATCGTGATGGTGCATCCAGTGATACGTTTTGTGCAGAAAAGATTTTCAAATTAAATAAATCATTTCGTCCCAGATAGCCATTAATGGAAATGTTACCCTGCCCTGCATTTAATAAAAGGCTGTGAATAACATCTTTGCCACCATCAATATCTCCTTTAAATATGATATCACCGGCATTGTCTCCACTTGTCAGAATAGATTGTCCGGTCAAAGTAACGTTGCCATCAAATGAAATCGCCTGATTATTGGTCTGAATGCTGCCGCCCAGGTTGACATTTGCATCACCGGATTGCGTAAAAGCACCATCAATGGTCATTGTTGTGCCTGATGCCAGATTAAAATCGTTATCAGTGAAAAACTGAACCGAACTGTTATTGCTTGTGGTAATATCATTATTGATTTCAACATTTTTTGCATGGACATTGAGGTTAGAACCGTCCAGTTGGGTCGTTCCATTAAATGTGAGGGTATTGGCGGATTCGATAATCAAGCCATTGGTAGATATTGATTGATCAAACTGGATATTTCCCGATCCACTGCGCAATGTGATTAAATGGTTTCCTGTAATGCTGTTAGAAAAAAGAATATCTCCGCCGGTTTCAGCACCTGTATCAAACCGGATATCTTTTGTGAGGGTCAAGGGCCCTTTGATATTGATTTCATCACCAGTGGTGACAATATCAGTTGAAAGTTGGACCGGCCCTGTTCCTCTTTGAAAGAAAGGCCCATCTAATGTCAATATGGCTTCGTCAGAAATTTTCAGTAATTCCGTATTTTCAAAAGCGAGAAGGCCCTCGTTCAGTGTGGTTACCGGTTTGGTAAGTTCAATAATTTTTGCAGTAATATCAATGCTTTCTTCTCCAGCAACAATTGATTTTAAAAACGATACGTTTTGCGCTGATTTAATGCGAAGTCCGGCAAGTGGATGCGATTGTCCCACAGTTTCCATGCATTTAATATCGCCTGTTCCAGCACTCAAGGTTAACAGATGAGATCCATCAAGTGTTTTCTGAAATAATATATTTCCAGGCCCGCTGCCAGTATTCAATTCTGCATTGTTGATCAGACTCACTGGCTGGGTAAAGGTGATATTTTCATTGTGTGTGGTAATCATTCCTGCTAATTCAACAGGACCGATTCCCTGCTGCAGGAAAGCATTGTTTAATTGAATATCTGCACCGGCTGTCAATCGAAGGATACCATTATTGGTAATGGTCATACTGCCGGCATGGAACTGACTGCCAATCTCAATATCTGAGCTGGATTTCAATGTCAGGCCATACATGGGTATTTCAGCCCCTACCTGATCTGCAAAAATTATTTTGCCTGTGCCACTGTTTGCAGACAGATAATAATTGCCATCAATTTTACCATCAAAATGGATATCACCCGCACCACTCCCTGTTTCAAGAGAAAGATTGCCTGCCAGGCTGACCGGACCATCAAATTGAACAGTGTCATTGGTTGTTGTTATGGCACCGCCAATTTGAACCTGACCATCACCATTTTGAAGCCATCCGCCATCCAAGGTGAGATTGGCCCCAGGAGCGACATACAAACTGTCGTAGTTGGTGACAATGACCTGTGCATTATTACCAGTGACAATGTTGCCACGAATTGAAATTGGGCCTGAAGATATAAACTGAAGTTGTTTGTTTTGAGAAATTGTATCATCTTTGCCAATGGTGATTCCGCCGGTATTGTCAACATGTCCAATGATAATCTGGCTGGTTTTAAAATTGTAAAGGTCGCTGTTTGAAAAGTTAATATCCCGGCTTGAGTCAGCAAGGCCAATGGTCGTTTTCGCAGAATGGGAATATATGGTTACTGAAGACTCCAGCGCATTGATCTCATTTTCCAGTTTGAATGCATCAGCAGCCAGTAGAATGGGATTTTTATTACTGTTCAGAATGCCATTTAACTCCACAGTCATCCCATGAAGATGAATCCCGCCTTCATAAGTGGTTAACGTATCTTTGAAATGGACATTTCCGGCACCTGATGGATGAAGCAGGCTATTGGCCTGAAAAGTACCATCAACAGTCAGGTTATGCGCACTGGAAATGTGAATATCCCCGGGAATACTGGCAGATCCAACATTCCCATTAATTGAAATATCGCCTGTACCAGTAATAATATCGAGAGTTTCTTCCAGGGATCTGGTTCCATCAAGATTTCCCATGATCTGAAGATCACCGCCCTGAATACTTGTGTCATATGCACTGTTATCTGTAAGCTGAACATTTCCATGAAGGACGATATTATCACCGGTTGTTCGAATGGCACCGCCCTGAGATAACAGCCCCGCATAATTCAAATCGACAATACTGTCGGACACAATATCTTTCATTGCCTGAACATTTTGTGCGGAACGAATGTAGAGTCCATCAATCATGTCATTGTTGCCAACATTTTTTTGAAATTGTATATTACCGGTACCGGCAGTCAAATCCAGCATGAATGGACCATCAATGGTATCTAGAAAAGTAATATCACCTGATTGATCACCTGTATGAATCGTTAAGCGTTCTTTCATGGTCAATGCAGAATTAAAAATGACAGGCTTTTCATTTGTGTAGATACTGGACAATTCATCCACAGATATAAATCCCTGAACAGGCGTGGTATCAAATGCAGATTCAATCTGAATATCTCCATTGAGGATCAATCCGCCTGTCATATTGGCAAAGGAAAGGGTTGTTATATCGATATCGTTTAGAGAGACAACACTTTCAGCTTGAAGAATCAATTCACAATTATCAAGACCTTCAACAATTTTACTGTTCATCAGCAGAATACTGCCATCCCTGGAAGTTAATCGAATAGAATATCTGTTTAAAGAAATGTCATGGGTGAAAGAGATTTCACCCGTGGCAGTGATGTCTCCCCACAGATAGGCCGGACGCGGCCCTTTCTGAAGAAAATCACCGCCTGATTCAATGTCTCTTTTAATGTTTAAATCTTCTCGATTGTTTATGGTCACAGTCCCACCCGCATGGATAGGGCCTGAAAGATGGATTGATGACCCCTGAATTGTTACACTGCCAATACCAACTGTTCGAATTGTGCCCAGGCTGACAGGGCCGTCTGTTGCAGGATAGGCATCATTTTCAGATCCAAACGCATCAATCAGAAGGTTGCCCCCACCCGAAACATTGATTGTGTCGGTAGGCTCCATGATAAATCCACCAGCACCACTGATAAAAGATACATTGCCAGTTTGATTAAGGGTAAGTTCATCATCTGAAAGATTCATAATGGTAATACGATGATTGGCTTGAAGTTTGATATCCGTATTTGCGCTCAGGCTTTCCAGTCTTTTTTCGGCAATGGTAAGATCTTCAGGAATGTCTGTAAAATTAACCTGACCGGAGAAATCTTCACTCAAGTCATCAGTATTGCCATCAACAATATAAATTTCTTTGGGGTCTAATAGAAGCGTCCCATTTGTTCCATTTGGTGCTTTTGTAGAGACATCTCCATCAAAAAAAAGATTTTCTTTGCCAGAAACTTCAACAAATCCGCCCTGGCCATCTGTTTCTCCCCCATTTGCAGAAATATTGCCTGTAAAAATGGTTGTTTGATCACTCCAGAGAATGATTTCACCCCCATTTCCTGATTCTTTTGCATTGGCTTGAATGTGCGTGTTCTTTCCAACATAGGTGTTTTGGGCATTGGGTAAAGAATCATCCAGTCCATGACGTCCGCCGCCAATACGAATTGTCCCCCCCTGACTGTTTCCAGATGCATTTAGTTCGGCTTGCTCAGTAATGACAATTGTATTTGCGCTGATATCGATTTGGCCGCCAATTTCGCCGGACACATCAATTTTACCTGTATTGTATAATTCATCAGCACCGGTCAATCGAACGACACCATTTTCATTCACAAGAGATGTGGCTTCAATAATTCCTGAATTATTCACAACAGAATGAACCATATCTCCGGCAGTTTTGGCAGACATGAGTATTTCGCCTGCATGAGACTGAATTTTTCCGGTATTTTCAATTCGGGTATTTGTGGATGAAGGGACATCTTTGGGGTCGATAGCAAAGCTGATCAAATCGTTTTCTACAAAAGATAATTTGATTCGTTCGCCGGCAGCAAGATGAATTTTTCCCATATTGGCCATAATCGTGCCATGATTTTCAATTTCTGGTGACAGCAACGATACAAAACCGCTATCACTTGCCTCAATCAAGCCGCGATTGATAATTTTACCCAGAGGGGTACCGGGAATAAACTCGAGTGTAAATGAATTTTCAAGAAAATCGGTATTACTCATGTTGAGGGTAGAGCCAATAAATCCATGTGTTTGAATCACGCCTGATTTGCCAATTAGCAATCCATTTGGATTGATCAGGAAAACATTGCCATTGGCCTGCATGATGCCATTAATTAAAGATGGTTGAGACCCTGTCACCCGATTGAGAATGGACGAATGCATATTGGGTTGAACAAAACGCACCCTTTCCCCTGAATCAATGCTAAATGATTGCCAGTCAATGATGGCTTTTTGGGAATGCTGGTGAATATTCATTTGTCTGGCAGATGTTGCCATATCCACTTGGCCGGAAACAACCGATCCATTTTGTGGTAATGCAAAAATGGAACAGGGAAAAATTAAGTTGATGCATAGACAAATCACAATACAATAATTTCTGCTGTTTTTCATTCAATTTTCCTCATAATATAAAGATTCAATATGTTGGATCAAGACCGGTACGTTTAGCCGCCACAGGAAAGTGCTGGAATAATAAATATCTGCTCGTGCAGCAACAGGAGATTTTTTTAGTTGATTATGAAGTTCAGTCACTTTTGTTTTAAGCTGTTCTGCCAATTTCGGATGAAGCAAATCGTCATTTAAGAGTTGCTTGACAGATAGATTAATAAACTTTGTCATATTCAAATTAAAAAGTCAAGTATTCAGGGGAATTGTCCCTATAAACATAGTAGTTTGGAATAAGTATGTCACAAAATTTCTGACTTTAAGCAAAGTCAAACTGCCTTTAAGAAAAAAATATCACATATAACTGAAAAAATTTTTCATTGACGATTCTTTCCTGTCTATTATATATAATAAAGAATTTTCGTTGTCAAAAAATCAAAATAAGGGGAAATAAATGTTAAAAGGATGTTATACAGCCTTGATCACACCTTTCATTGATGATCAAATTGATATGAATGGGCTGGATCAACTGGTTGCGTTTCAAATTGAAAACAGGGTATCAGGTGTTGTGGCAGTTGGAACGACTGGAGAAAGTCCTGCCTTAATATGGGATGAGCATAACACAGTTATTAAATTCATTGCCGATAACACATTAAATAAATGTGAATGTATTGCGGGTACAGGCAGTAACAATACCAAAGAAGCAATCCATGCCGTTCGTCATGCGGTTGTTTCGGGCGTTACTGCGGCTTTATTGGTGGATCCTTATTACAATGGCCCCAGTTCTTTGGAAATTCGCAAAGAATACTATGAACCTGTTGCACAAAAATTTTCCGATTTGCCAATCATTCCCTATATTATTCCTGGCCGGACAGGGACACAATTATTTCCGGAAGATCTTGCAATTTTAAAAGATACGTATAAAAATGTTCAGGCTGTTAAAGAGGCTACTGGAAATATTGATAATATGAAAAAAACACGGAAATTATGTGGTTCAGATTTTGCGATTCTATCGGGTGATGATGACAAGACATATGAAATGATGTCGGATCAGGATATACAAGCTTCTGGCGTTATTTCAGTCGTGGCAAATATTGCCCCTAAAGCTGTTCAGGACATGGTTACAGCACATCATCAAAACAATGATCAGAAAGCAAAACAACTTCATGATGCTTTATCTCCGCTGTTCAAACTCGTTTCAGTGGTGACAACAGAGGAAACCCCATATGGATCTGTTATGTGTCGTGCCCGCAATCCGCTGCCTTGTAAGACGCTTATGCAAATATTGGGGATGCCATCAGGGGGGTGTCGTCAGCCAACTGGCAAGATGACAAGAAAAGGCTTTACTATTGTGCTGGATGCAGTCCGGACAGTTTATCAAAACAATCCTGAAATACTTCAACCTTTGGCCGATTTTTTTAATGTGGATGTTGAATCCCGTCTGGCTGATGAGAATTTGCATCAACACTTAATCTATAATGATATACAAAGATAAGTTAATTTTATTATTTTGAATCGCCGATCGGAGAAGCATCTATGGGACGTATCAGTCACTATCACTTGACCCCTGAAAGCGGTCGGGTTTGTGTGAACTTAAAAAAAAGACAAATTAAAGAACTTAAGAAAATTGCAGTTGAATTTGAAATTTCTGAAAAAGAAGTCATGAAACTGGCCGTTGATATGCTGATCAAGACATACCAGAGTCTTCCGCAAGAAACAATTGATAAAGATGGTATCAAGGCGATCGGAAAAAAATAAAAATTCCAATATATTTGGATATAGCAGACAGGGAGAAACATTTTGAAAGTTGTTATTATTGGTGCTGGTGAAGTGGGATATCATATTGCCAGCCGTATTGCTTATGAACAAAAAGAAGTTGTTGTAATTGATAATAATGAGGATGCATTGCGTCGTGTAGCCGAAAGTATTGATGTTCAGGTGATTAAAGGATCAGGAAGCAGCCCGTCCGTGCTGAAAGAGGCGGGCATTGAGAATGCCAATATCCTTCTGGCTGTAACAGACAGTGATCAAATAAATATTGTGGCCTGTCTTTTTTCCGATTATATCAGTCCAAACACAATGAAACTGGTTCGGTTGCGTGATCCAGATTTTATTTTATATAAGGAAGCACTTCAGGATAATTCTCCACATATCCACACAATTATCAATCCGGATATTGAAGCTGTCCATGCCATTGAACGTTTTATTAACGTTCCTGGTGCTGTTGATGTTGGCGATTTTGCAGATGGTCGTATCCAGCTGATTGGATTTCGTCTGGAAATGGGATCACCCTTGTTAGGTTCTCGTCTGATGGATATGCCACGCATGCAGGATGGCGGCAACCTTTTGATTGCGGCAGTTATCAGACAGGAAAAACTGATTATCCCAAGAGGAAAAGATGTTCTGGCTGAAGGTGATCTGGTCTACATTGTGTGTGAGACACGTTATCTTACACAAACGCTTGATTTTCTTAGAATAGATATCACGCCAGTACGACGTGTCATGTTGATTGGTGGCGGGCGCGTTGGTTATAAAATGGCTACTGCACTTGAACAACGTTCAATACAGACAAAGCTGATAGAAAAGGATCCAAATATCTGTCAGAAATTAGCTGAAAAACTGGATCGGGTGATGATTCTTCAGGGAGATGGCACAGATCAAAACCTGTTGATTGAAGAAAACGTTCAAGACATGGATATGGTGATAACCCTGACAGGCGATGAAGAGACCAATATTTTATCATCATTGTTGGCCAAGCGAATGGGGGCACGTTCCAATATCACACGTATCAGTAAATTCAGTTATTTTCCATTGGTTGAAGCCATAGGCATTGATCATATTATCAGCCCCAGATTATCAGCAGTCAATACCATATTGCAGCATATTCGTGGGGGGAATGTCATGTCTGCAATTTCTATCAAAGGAGAGCAGGCTGAAGTGTTAGAAGCAATCGTTTCACATGATTCGGATGTTGCTGGAAAAACACTTCAAAAAATTCCCTTTCCAAAAGGTGCACTGGTTATCGGTGTGGTGAGAAAGGACGAAACATTTATTCCAACAGGTAGAACAGTCGTTCATGCTGAAGATCGAATCATTATTTTTGCGGTTCGTGAAGTGATTTCAACCATTGAAAAAATAATGACTGTTCAGCTTAAATATTATTGATTGTTTTTTCGTTAAGTACAATTTTTTGCTGCGTTATAATTATTCAGTCGTTTTTTGAATTGTGAATTATTAAGTGGCAATTCACAATTCAAGGTTTGCCCCCATTCTGGATGGTCCGAAGGTGTTCTTTTGTCAAATCATTTTTTGACATTCCCAAACCAATATCAATGACTGGCTTTTTGGAATTACTTATTTAACGCCATTCCTTTTTTTCCCTTGCCATATCTCGTTTTTCATCACGTTGTCGAATGGCCTCACGTTTATCGTACTTTTGTTTTCCTCTTGCCAGACCAATCGTTATCTTCACTTTGCTTCCTTTGAAATAAATATTGATTGGAATCAACGTAAACCCTTTTTCCTGAGTTTTACCCAGCAAGCGTTTTATTTCCTGTTTGTGAAGCAGCAATTTTCTTGGGCGTTTGGGCTGATGATTACTGTAATAGGCAAAAGGATATTGTGAGATATTCATCTGATACACAAACACTTCACCATTTTTAATTTTTGCATAGGCATCTTTCAGGCTGGCCTTTCCCATTCGGAGTGACTTTACTTCTGAGCCTTTCAATGAAATTCCAGCTTCATATTCATCATCAATAAAATAGTCAAATCGTGCCTTTTTGTTTTGTGCAATAATTTTGATATGGGGGTGATCAGACATAAGATTTTCCTTACATGATTAAAAACCTAAACTATTCAGACACGTCATGAAATCATCTGCAAAAGCATCTTCCAATTCGCTTTGTTTGATTTTTTCATCATCAGATTCCAGGGCATTTTCCTTTGTCCCATAGGATACATCCCATCCTTTGTTTTTCAAACAGGTAATGACCTGATCCACCTGATCTTTGGTCGCGTCGTTACCGATATTTTTTTCTCCCAGATAAAATTTCATGATAATCCTCCTGACATTCTATGGCAAATCCGCCTGAAAAGTTTCAATCACAGTTTTTCCAATCTCTTTGTGAATTTGATTGATCTTATCATCTTTAAGTGTTTCATCCCATGATTGATATGTAATTCTAAATGACATGCTTTTTTTACCTGATGGAATAGGATCACCATCATAAACACTAAAAACTTGAATATCAGCAACCAGTTTTTCATTACAGGAACGCATAAAGCTTATTATTGCTTCTGCCTGAACATTTCTGTCAAGAATCAATGTCATGTCTCTGAAAGTTGATGGAAATCTTGGTAATGGTCTTGCAACAATGTTTTCAGGAATGGATTGGTAAAGGGTTTCGTAATCTATTTCGCAAATAAAAACAGGTTGGCGAATTTGATAGTTATCTAACACCTCAGAATGTACTTCGCCGACCATGCCAACCACTTCATTTTTAATTTCAATCTGTGCGGCATAGCCAGGACGATAATAACCTGCATTATCCGGTTTGACAAAACTGGCTTTTTTAATACGCAGTCGTTGTATGAATGTTTCGACCACACCCTTGAGATCATAAAAGTCAGAAGATCTTTCGGGTTGCTGCCAACTTTCAGCTTGTGCCGCCCCTGTCCAGACCATAATAAGCGACTCCCGCTCTTTGGGTAAAGGGGCGTTGGAATGGTTGAGAAATACCTTGCCGGTTTCGAATAGTTTCAGATGGTTGTTTTTTTGATTTAAGTTCCGACGCACTGTCTCCAACATGCCAGGAACCAGTGATGTCCGCATCACAGCCTGATCTTCTGAAATGGGATTACGCAATTGAACATCTTTGCGACGTGGATCGTCTGATGACAAATTTAACCGATTTGCTGATTCAGCCGAGATAAAGCTATAATTGATTGCCTCAGAAAAACCTGATCCAATCATAAATTCCTTGATACGATTTCGATATTGAAGATGTCTTGACGGCTTTTCAGCTTGAATTGGAGATTTGGGCGTAACAATGGGGATTTCATTATAACCAACCAGCCGGGCAACTTCTTCCATAATATCCTGAGGACGTTTCACATCAACACGATATGAAGGCACATGTACCTGAATCAAATCATCATCAATGTCATTCACTGTAAATTCAATTGATGACAACAGTGCTTTGATTTGATTTCGATCCGGTTCAATACCAATAAGACGATGAATTTGCTTAATGCTGACATCCACGCACGCCATTTCCACAGGCGCAGGATAATTATCAATAATCCCTTTACATATGGTCGCCCCGCAGATATCTTTCATCAGTTGTGCCGCTCGATCAATTGCCCAGATAACGCCATCCGGATCAATCCCTCGTTCAAATCGATAAGACGCATCAGTGCTTAATCCCAGACGTTTGGATGTTCGTCTGATACTTGTCGGGTTAAAATAGGCACTTTCAAGTAAAACACGCCTGGTGTTATCATTAATTTCAGAGTTTAATCCCCCCATGACACCGGCAACTGCAACTGGCTTTTTGCCATCACAAATGAATAACATGTCATCTGCCATTGTTCGTTCTTTTTTATCCAGGGTCGTAAATTTTTCGTTTTTATTCGCAGTCCGAACAACAATTCGATTTTCGTCAAGAAGGTCATAATCGAAGGCATGCAAGGGTTGGCCTGATTCCATCATAACAAAATTGGTAATATCCACAACATTGCTGATGGGTCGCAGCCCAATTGACCGCAATCGTCTCTGTAACCATTGTGGGGATGGCCCAATTTTCATATCCTTTATAATACGTGCCGCATATCTTGGACAATGATCCGGATTGTCAATTGTTACTGATGTCATGGCAGAACAATCCGGCTCAGCTTCATCAAAGGAAATTTCAGGGTAAATCAGTTTTCCAGATTCGATTGCTGCGATTTCTCGTGCCACACCAATCATACTGGCACAGTCTGGACGATTGGGGGTAAGACCTATCTCGAAAACTGTATCGGTCAAGTCTAAAGCATCTTTCAACAGGTTGCCTGGCTGATATGTGTCATCAAGAATCATGACGCCATCACTGTCATCACCAATGCCCAATTCTTTTTCCGAACAAATCATTCCCTCAGAGGGTTCATTACGAATGACAGTCTTTTTTAAAACATTTCCATCAGGCAAACAAGTTCCAGGTAATGCACAGGCAATCAATGCATTTTCAAAAATATTCTGGGCACCACACACAACAGGTATTTTACGATCACCAATATCTACCTTGCAGCACTGTAATTTATCTGCATTGGAATGCGCTGATATGCTGCAAATTTTTCCAATCACAACCTTTTGCAGATATGCATAAGGATCGTAAACAGACTCAACTTCCAATCCAGCCATTGTCAGGGCATCTGCCAGAAAATTATCGTCTGACTTGATTTTCACATATTGATTTAACCAGTTTTTACTTACTTTCATGCTTACCTCTTAGAACTGATTGAGGAATCGGATATCGTTATCATAAAATTTTCGGATATCATCAATCCCATATTTGAGCATGGCGATTCGTTCGATACCCATTCCAAAAGCGAATCCGGTATATTGATTTGTGTCGTACTGAACATTCTCAAAAACAGCCGGATGTACCATACCTGCACCCAAAATTTCCAGCCATCCTGTTTGAGAACATACCCGGCATCCATTTCCCCGGCACATCACGCATTGCATATCAACTTCTGCGCTGGGCTCTGTAAAAGGGAAAAAGCTGGGTCGGAATCTCAATGATGTATGCTCATCAAATATATTGTGGACCAGCGTTGTCAAAATACCTTTGAGATGGCCGAAATGAATGTTTTCATCAACCATAAGCCCTTCAATTTGTTGAAACATTGGTGTATGCGTAATATCCGAATCACAGCGATAAACTTTACCGGGCGCAATAATTCGTACCGGCGGTTTGCGTTTTTCCATGGTTCGAATTTGAAGCGGTGATGTATGGGTTCGAAGCACAACATTGTCGGAAATATAAAAGGTGTCCTGCATATCTCGGGCAGGATGATCTTTGGGAATATTAAGGGCTTCAAAGTTGTAATAATCCAGCTCAACTTCCGGCCCTTCAACAATTTCAAAACCAAGTTGCGAAAAAATATCGCATATTTCCTGATTCATCATTGTCAGCGGATGCTTCGATCCAGAAAATGTTGGTCGCCCCGGGAGCGTAATATCGATATCTGAGGCTTCTTCCTGTTTTTTTTGTCTGCACACTTTGATGGCATCCTGAAACACATTTTCCAACTTTTTTTTCAAAATATTGGCAGATTTACCAGCTTCAGGCCGTTGATTTACAGGAAGATCAGATATATTTCTTAAAAACCGGGTCAGGTCTCCTTTTCGTCCCAGAAATTGGGTTTGTATGTCTTGAATCTCTTTTTCATCTGTTGCCGAAGCCAAAGCCTCCATGGCATCAGATCGGATTTGTTCAAGCATATTGCCGACAGAATTCATTTATGCCTCTTCATCATTATTAATTGTTCCTCAGGAAGCGCGCTTTCAAGCAATGGCCGCTGATGCAACATTTGCAATGCGTGTAAATGCCGGCGGATCTGAAATGGCCAGTTCTGCCAGAACTTTCCGATCCAGTTCAATATTTGCATTTTTTAAACCATGAATGAATTTGCTATAAGATAAATTATTCATGCGCGCTGCTGCATTGATACGAATAATCCATAATTTTCGAAAATCACGTTTTTTTTGTTTTCGATCTCTATATGCATAAGACAATGCTTTGTCCACAGAATCTGCTGCTGTACGAAACAGCTTGCTTCGTCCGCCTCGAAAACCTTTGGCCAGCTTTAATACTCTATTTCTTCTTCGACGCGCTTTATAACCTCTTTTGATACGCATTTTTACGTTCTCCTTTTTGTGTAAATATAATCAGAACCGAATTTTTTAGTCAGTCTGATTGGCTATGTATTTATTTGAATCAGGTAATGTAACATATCTTCTAATTGAAAACAATATATTTTTAATACGCAAAAATAAATTTTGTTCGAGTTTATTCCATTGTTTTTTTTGGGTACTTATTTTTAGTGCATTACTTGATATTGATATTCATAATTTTTTATGATATGCATCGTATTTATTATCGAGTGGACAATTGAATGCCCGCTACATAACTTCATAGTATATGTTTTAACTTATAAACGTATGGGCGTATGTACAAGTTGGGGGAGCATAGTGCCCTTCGGGAAATTTTTGATTAGCCTAACTTTTGTGCGTCTTCGGAAAGCCTGTTTGATATTTGTTTTAAGTACAGTCCCGCTTGCTAACGCG
>Ga0272440_1000113_pt1 | contig 65440 bp, 58 predicted proteins | sample SSMMMBAug17_FD_192440 | JGI IMG/M metagenome (GOLD analysis project Ga0272440, IMG submission 192440) | Marine sediment archaeal communities from Little Sippewissett salt marsh, Falmouth, MA, United States - SSM-MMB-Aug17 | ecosystem: Environmental > Aquatic > Marine > Wetlands > Sediment ... | reverse complement strand
GAAAGTATGGGATGATGCCAAAGGTATATGGCTTGATATGCTGTCTCATGAAATTCGAACCCCACTTAATGGACTTTTTGGGGCCACGCAAATGATTATCGAGACACACCCTTCCTGTAATTCAGATTTTGAAAGAATTGTTCATTCATCAATGGATCGTGTCAACAAATTAATTGATGATGCCTTTATGATGGTGATGATGAAAGTGAATTCATCTGAATTTATTTCTCAGTTAATGAAAATTAATTTACAGGATATCATGCAAGAGTGTGTTAATAATGTTAGCCTTGAAGTCAAGGATGTGGATATTGTTTTGAAAACCAATACCAAAAATCAATCAAGTATTGTTGCAGATTACTTTTTATTATACCGCGCACTTCAAGATCTGGTTATGACCGCAACAAAATGCATTCAATCCGGTGGGGATCTTGAAATTGAAGTCATCCATGACAATAGTTTTCAATGCCTGATGATGAAGGGTTTCGGAAAAATAGAACAAAATGAAATGGACACTTTTTTTAACCCTTTTGGCCAGAAAACCTGCTATAAAGCAGACGCAGATTTTGGACTTGGGCCAGCTTTAGCAAAGATTATTATAAATCTGTTCAGTGGTTCTGTTTCAATACAAAACGCGGAACAAGAAAATCAATTTGTAATAAAAATTAGTTTTCCCCTCGATGATGACTCCTCGAAAAATATTGATGTGCATGCCAATGCAGTGTAAGAAAATATGGGCGAACCTTATGTTCGCCCATCGTAAAACCAAAAACCAATGTTCATCTCAAAATCATCAGGAATGGTAAAATCAATACGTCCATTTGTTTAAGAAATCGGGTACTTAAGAAAATCCTCAAAACAAATAAGCTGATCAAAAAAGTCTTCTTTTAGAATCGATTTTTCTAATTCACCACTATAAATGAGCACAGGCCTTACTGACATTCCTTTCGGCACTTTTAACCGGTTTATTTTTTCCTGTACTTCAGTAATGACTTTTTTGGGGATAACGTTTCGAAATTTTATTTCACAGACATATATTGTATACTTTGTCTGAATCAACAAATCTATCTGACAGGCCATTTGTCTTTTCGTTTTTTTTTGAAAATAGTATCCAGCTGATTTTATACCAGACAATCGAATATCCAAATTGCTGCAAACTGATTTCAGATTATTTAAAATAAGATTTTCAAACTGGAATCCCATAATAATATCCCAGTCAACAAGATCATCCAGGGAAAAACCTTCAAACAAACCTTTTGCTGTTTTGTCTTGAAGCGGCTCAATATATTTAACATAGAATCTTAAATAATTATCTTTCAGTCGATATTTACAAAACCGCGTTTTTATGTCTTTCCCGGGTTTAAATATTGTTTCTTTTGCAACAAATCCAGACATGATTAAATCATCCAGGTATTTACCAGTTGTGCCGCTTCTATCCACTGCCATTTCATTTGTTATTTCGGTTAATGATTTATATCCGCCACTGAGTACTGATATTATTTTTTTATATGTTGCTGCGCGTCTTGAAAAAATGTCATTGAATATTTTATCAAATTCAGAAAAAAGAATGCCTTCTTTACGAAAGCACATTCTTTTAATGTTTTCTTCGGCTGATAGATTTGGATTGATTTCTTCAAGATATCGGGGAACGCCGCCAGTAACCGCCAGAATTTTTAACTTTTCCTTTGGAGTAATACGATCAGTTTTTTTGCCCCAAAAAGCATTACAATGATATAATTCCAATTCTTCCAATGTGATTTCAAGAGACACTCTTCCCATGAACCCAGTGTGATTCATGATATTATCTTCAATCCAGGACGTTACAGAACCGCACAATACGAGCATTAATTGTGAATGCTTTTTTAGTTCAGTATCCCAAATGATTTTCAACTGACCGGCAAAATCCTTATCATTTCCGGCCATCCATGATATTTCGTCCAGAAATACCACTGTCTTTTCATTTTTAATGACGCCATTGAGTATTGAAAAAGCCTGGTACCATGATTCAATCTTAATTTTTGGAAATAATGTTTGCCTGGAAAGCTGCTCACTAAATGCATTTAGCTGGTCAGTGTTGGAAATGCCTTCTCTTGGCGGAAGCCCCTGGAATTCTAAGAAGGTAGAACACTTTTGGGCAAATTGCTGAATGAGTGTACTTTTACCAATACGACGTCGTCCCTTGCATACAACCAGTGAGGCTTTTTTCAAAGCAAATAAATCTGTCAGTAATTTCATCTCTCGATTTCTTCCAACAAACATATACAAACATCCTGTAATAATTATGTCGATTTCGTGAAAAAGTTTTTTTGAATTAACTTTTCACGAAATTAACATAGATTCTTTTTCGTGAAAAGGGATAAATTTTTTCAAGAATTAAGACAATTGTCCTTCGTTTTGCATATCCTGGGCTTGAGCCACAGTAATCGCAACAACATCAACGACATTCTCCATATCAGCGCCTCTTTGGACAATGTTGAGCGGCTTGCTTATTCCCATCAATAGTGGGCCAACAGCTTTTGCATTCCCTAATCTGTTAAGAAGCTTATAAGATATATTGGCTGAAGTCAGTTCTGGAAAAATAAGCACATTGGCAGTTTCACCAAGGGTGTTAAATGGATATTCATTTATGAGCTTTTCTTTCACAACCGCTGTATCTGCTTGCATTTCACCATCAATAATCAGATGGGGATATTTTCTTTTTGCAATTTCGACAGCATTGCGAATACGTTCTGTATCCGCATGTCTGGTACTTCCAAAATCAGAGTACGAAAGCATGGCAATTCGGGGTTTGATATCAAAAAAATGCGCCATATCTGCGGTAAGGGATGCAATTTCTGCAAGATCTTCTGAACTGGGATGAATATTGATTGTTGCGTCAGCAAACAGAAAGGTTCTTTCTCTAAAAATCATTAGATAAACGCCAGCGACTCTTGATACATTCTTACGTTTTGGGATGACCTGCACCACAGGGCGAATTGCTTCCGGGTAGTAACAATCAACCCCATGAACAAGGCCATCGACAATGCCTTCATGAACCATCATTGCGCCAAACAGATAGCGACTTCGTAAAAGTCTGCGTGTTTCATGTTTTGACCATCCTTTACGCGAACGCATCTTAAACAGTTTTTCTGCAAAGGGTTCAAAAAGAGGACTATTTTGATTTTCCACAATTTCGATACCATCAAGTGGTATATGCAGCGTTTTTGACTGAGAAATGATTTCTTCTTGCCTTGCACAAAGTAAAACAGGCTGGGCAATGCCTTCCTTCACAACTTGATGTGCAGCGCGAAGAATAACCGGGTTTTTACCTTCAGGCAAAACAATACGTCTGGGATTTTGCTGTGCGCGAGAAATCATTTTACGCATAATTTCTCGTTCTGGTCCAAGCATGGATTCCAGGGATTGAATATATGCTTGTTTTCCAGGCAGCTGAATTCTTGCAACCCCGCTATTGATAGCCGCATTGGCGACAGCCGGGGCGACTTTGAGCAATACGCGCGTATCAATGGGTAATGGGATAATATAATCTGGCCCAAACTGGAATTGTTTACCGCCATATGCTCTGACAACAGAATCGGGTACATCTTCTCGTGCAATTTCAGCCAAGGCTCTGACAGCAGCTATTTTCATCTCAGTATTAATTGCTTTGGCTCTAACATCCAAGGCGCCTCTAAAAATAAATGGAAATCCCAGGACATTATTCACTTGATTGGGGTAGTCCGAGCGACCTGTTGCGACAATGGCATCGCGTCGAATCTCTTTGGCTTCATAGTATCCAATTTCAGGTTCAGGGTTGGCCAAGGCAAATATGATGGGGTTTTTATTCATATTTTTTAAATGATCTGGCGTAAATGCATCTTTAACAGATAGCCCAAGCAATACGTCTGCACCTTTAACCGCATCATCAAGTGTGCGAAGGGAGGTTTCAACCGCAAAAGAATCTTTGTAAGGATTCATGCCATCCTGACGCCCTTTATAAATAACCCCTTTTGAGTCCAGTATTAATATGTTTTCCTTGGAAACACCAAGATCAATATACATATTGGCACAGGCAATTGCAGCAGCGCCCGCGCCATTAATCACAACCTTTATTTCAGAAAGATGTCGATTGGTTAAAGCACAGGCATTGATCAACGCTGCACCCGAAATAATGGCTGTTCCATGTTGATCATCATGAAACACCGGTATAGACATTTGTTTTTGCAATTCTTTTTCAATATAAAAGCATTCCGGTGCTTTAATATCCTCAAGATTGATGCCGCCGAAGGTAGGTTCCATAATTTTTACTGCGTTAATAAATTCATCTGGATCGGTTGTCTTCATTTCAATGTCAAAGACATCAAGATTTGCAAAGCGTTTAAATAAAACCCCTTTTCCTTCCATAACAGGTTTGCCAGCCAGAGGACCAATATTGCCCAGGCCTAAAACAGCCGTCCCATTTGTTATCACAGCAACCAGATTTCCTTTTGATGTATACTCGTAGGACAAATCTTCATTTTTTTCTATTTCCAGGCAAGGAACTGCAACACCCGGTGTATATGCCAGACTTAAATCAGACTGCGATATGCATGGCTTTGTGGGGATTGTTTCAATTTTTCCTGGTTTTGGTTCTCTGTGGTATTTTAATGCTTCTTTTACATATAACATATTGTTTTATCTCCTTATATTTTTATTATTGATAGGGTTCATAGAAGGTATGCTCGATAATAAGCTTTAAAAATTCCCCTTCAAATACAGCATCCTTTTCTGAGAAGAAAACTTTTCAATCGCATACCGAAGCGCAGTTCTGGGAATGTTTGCATAATGTTTTTTTAAAAACAATTCTTCTGTTTTCTGATCACGCTTACCAATTTCACGAAGCATCCATCCCACGGCCTTGTGAATCAAATCGTGTGAATCGGGCAGCAATTGTTCTGATATTTTCAATGCATCATCAAAATCATTTCTTTTGATAAAATAGAATGTTGCAATGACAGCAATCCTTCGTTCCCATAAATCATGAGATTTCACAAGCTGATATAAAAGATCCCGATCTTTATCAAAAAGATAGCCGCCAACAATTTCATGAGCGCTTGCATCAACAAGATCCCAATTATTGATATAACAAGTATGGTCCAAATACAATTGAAAGATCGTTTTTTTTGTCTGATCATCTGCTTTTTTGAATTGAAGCACTAAAACGAATATAGCAAATTGTCGTTCTTCATGGTATTTTGATTTCAAAAAATGAGTGCAGTCAACAAACGAAATCTGTTTGTATGTTTTTGCCAGTTTCCTGAGTTCTGGCACACGAATGCCTAAAAACACATCGCCTTCACCATACTCACCTTTACTGGTTTTAAAGAATTGTTGACAATGTGCGGCACGATCTGCATCCTGAGTCTTTCGGATTGCAGCGCTGATTTCTTTTATTATTGTCTCCATATTTCCTTTCCTGGATTGTTTAATGGTTTAATGTGATTTTTTAAAAAAAGGTATTATATTTATAGGCACATACGTAAATGAGGAATTTATTTTTCGAGCATTCCTAAGTCATTTCAAAATGTAGGTTTTTAAGGGAAAAATTTCTGGACAGAGCAATAGATACTGTTGGGGCGTATGTACAGTTTAGGGAAAGTGAATTTCATACAAGGTATGCTCAATTTCGGCAATTGCAAGAACAGCGTAGGGCTAAAGCCCATAGCCGTCAGGTTAAGGGCGACCGCCTTACATGTTCGCCCGCCTGGAGTTGAAACTCCAGGCTATTCCTGTGTCGTCCCTATCGGGACTTGAAGTGTTTATTTAAGGAATTCTCGAAAAATAAGTTCCTCATTTTCTTATTTGTCAGCCCGATGTAGGGGCGAACCTTGTGTTCGCCCTCGAACGAATAACGCATTCGTTCCTATGTACGATGGGCGAACATAAGGTTCGCCCCTACACGTTCTTCAGATTTGAACATTATGGCGTATTACTATTCAATATGTTGATAAAAAAAAACAAGCTCTGTTTTCTTACATTTTGTTAATTTAAGATCGTTATATGCTTTTATCAAAAATATCCGAACATCATTATTCGCCTGATCCATTTTAGAGCTTTTACGTAACAAATCCATTGCAGCAACTGTTAAACCATTTTCTTCAAGATGATACGCCTGGATAAACAAATTCTCGCCTCCCAATTGCAGAATACATTTCTTGGAATAATCGATTAGCGCTTGTTTCTCATCTGAAATAACAACAACCTGATGAGATGGATCAGAATGCGTGATTGGAGTATTGTCTTTAAGAACAGTCACTTGATATGGATATTGACCGGGTTTGAGGCCTGTGACAGTAAAACGTACCATATTCGAATCAAGCGGTGCCTGAATGGTATGTACTTGATTATTAAGATGAAGTTGGTATTGATATTGTGAACCCAGGTTTTCCCAAACAATATCTGGATATTTATTTGATATGACGATTTTTTCGGCTGTAGAAAAATCTATGTCAGTATTTTTATGCGCACGACGTTGAATACTGGAATACCTTTGAACACGTCGATATTTTCGACGAATTCCTTGTAAAAAGCCACCATTCACAGGCCCCTGCGTAACATTGCCTTTGACAACATGTACACCTGATTTTATTATTTGAATCTCTGAGTTTTCCTTAACATCTACCAGTTTTGAATTGACCTGATCAATCAATCTACAGGTACTTCCAGTTCCAGTCTTAATCGTACTGCCTTTAAATAAGAACATGTTTCGATAGACTTTTTTCTTGTTTATTCCATGATATGAATGAAAAACCTCACCCTGGGTTTGAATTAATAATCCAATTGGTCCATGTGCTTCAACATTGTAAGAAGCCCCTGCTATTAAAACGATAATAATCAATAATTTTGATATCATTCGCATAATTAGCCCTCCCAGGGCAAGGCCCTGATTAATTTTTTTGAGATTCGTTTTTTATATTTTTTGGTTTTGATATTCTGCCTTGTACGCGTATGGTAATTTCTTTTTGTACGTCGCTGTCAGTGACCAGATGGATCCGATCATAATAACGACCCTCAGTTTTTTTCTTGTTCTTAACAGTTAAAGTAAACTGACTCTTTTGCTTTTCCAAAGAAAAATCAATGTATTGCCCATCATTTGCATATGTGCGGACAATATCAAATTTAAACTTTGGGTCCGGTACAATGGTATGTTTAACAGAAATATCTTCATCAATCGTACCGAACAAATCAATACTTTTAGGATATCGCGCAAAGGCTATGACTTTTCCAGATAATTGCAATCTTATCTTGCTATTTTTTGGATCATTTGTTTCGACTGTGGCCGATTTTGTAACAGTTCTTCCGCCATATCCATTTGATTTAACTTTAATTTTTACTGTTCCCTCACCACCGGCGGGGATGCTTTTTGAGTAAAAAGCAGTTGAGCACCCTCAGCCAGTTCTTACGCGGCTGATCTTTAAGGTTTCAGTGCCTGTATTTTTAATGACAAATTCATGGACAAGACTGTTTCCTTCAACCACTGGCGCTGACACAAAATTCGGATTGGAAACAACCGCAATGGGGCCTTTTTTTTCAGTATTTACTTTTTCTTCTGCTGAAACATTGCAGATAAAAATAAAGACTGCGATCCAAAAAAATAAGAAAAGATTTTTATATATCATTTTAATTGCTCCTTTTTTGCTTTTCAAGATTTGATCCGAGCATTTCTTTGATAAAAAATTGAATCAATGTTCAAAAAACACATAAATGTAACTAATTGATACCTTCTTTATTATTTGACATTACAATAGAATGTCAAATCAAGAATGTCAACAAAAAAATAAATAATAAGAAATAATAAATATGAGATTGTCATACCTGATATGGATGGGATACATCGGTTTTGATCAAATATGCGGGTGAAATATCTTTAATGACTGTATTGATAAAACCCCTCGCCTGATTTAATCCCTTTTTTCCCGGCATCCACATATTTTTTTAAAAACGTCGCATTGGCAAGAGCCTGACGATCCTTTGTTTTTGATGCCCAAAATTCAGTAACAGAATGAACAGTATCAAGCCCTATGCTATCCATAATGCCAAATGGCCCCGCATGGGTCTGCATTACGCCAATCCAGGCCTGGTCTATTTCAGGAATGGGTGCGACTTCTTTTTGGGCCAGTGTCAAAGCGGTTGAAAGAAAGCCGCTTAACATAAAATTGAACACATATCCTGTATGTTCCTTTTTTAGCACAATGGGAATCAAATCCGCCTTTGCTGCAAACTGTTTGACCAGTTCTGTTGTTTCTTTTGCTGTTCCTGGGTGCGGCATGACATCGACAACTGATGTGATGAGCAAATCGTGAAAATGTAAGGCACAAAATTGTTCCGGGCGACCGGTGGCATCAGCGAACATTGATGGCAGCAACGTTGATGTGTTGGTTGTAAAAATGGTCTCAGGCTTGCATAGATGATGAAACTGATTGAATATTTTTCCTTTGAGGTCTGGTTTTTCTGGCACAGATTCATTGATCAGATCAGCATGTTTTGCAGCTTTTTCTGGATTTGATGTAACGTTTATGCGCGTCAGGGCCTCTGAAGCGGTCTCTTGATCCATTCGATCAAATGCCTGGATATTTTTGGCAAATTTTTCAATACGTTTTTGGGCAGTTTTCAGTATGTCATCAGAGATGTCATAAATTGTAATATCATATCCTTTTGCAGCAAACCAGAATCCGATTTGCTGCCCCATTGTCCCTGCGCCCAGGATAAGTATGTTTTTGATGTCTTCTAATTTCATGGGAACCTCCTAAATTTTTGTTGATTCGATCAGCTTTAGAGCAGCGTGCTCTAAAATCTGAACTGCAAATATTAACATTCCAAACCGACGATCCTGAGTCAGCCCTTGAAAATAGCGTTTGTAAATTTGTTGTGCAATAACAGCCAGACGAAACAGACCAAAACAAAGGTAATAATCAAAATACGACATATTGCGACCTGTTTTTTCGCCATAACGTTCAATCAATTCGTTTCGTGTCATTGCACCATCCATTGTCGTGGGCATTACACGAATATTTTGAAATTCTGATGGATCATTTTTTTCAACCCAATATGCCAGAGAGTTCCCCAAATCCATCAATGGATCGCCATAGGTTGACATCTCCCAATCCAATACACCAATAATTTTCATGGGATTGTTCGGGTCCAATACCACATTATCAAATTTATAATCATTATGTACCAGGACAGGCGAATCTGTGTCTTTGGGTTGTTTGTCTTTCAGCCAGGCCATCACTGTTTCAAAATCAGGTGCATCATCGGTTTTCGCTTTACGATAACGTTCGCTCCAGCCATTGACCTGACGTTCTACATACCCCTCAGGCTTTCCAATAAATTCCAGTTCAGCAGCTTTGACATCAATATTATGAAGTTCTACGTGGATATCAATCAATGTTTCACACAATTTTCTGGCTTCTTCAGGACTGAGATTGACGCCCTCGGGTAATTCTTTTCTTAAAATAATGCCAGGAATTCGTTTCATGACATAAAAATGTGTGCCAATAACAGATTGATCTTCGCAGTAAACAAGCGCTTCAGGACAATAGGGAAATACTGGACGAAGGGCTTTTAAAATTCGGTATTCTCTTCCCATGTCATGGGCTGACTTGATATTGGCGCCCACAGGGGGGCGTCTGAGAACCAGTTCCATATCATTGGATCTCAGCAAATATGTTAAATTGGAATATCCATTGCTGAACTGTTTTGCCGATAATGGCCGGGTGATATCAAAATTGTTGACATGTTCTTTTAAATAGTTTTTGAGATTGTTCAAATCAATCTCTTCACCTTGTCTGACATTAATGGTTTCTTGCATATTATCCTCCTTTTGTCAGGTCGCGGTTCCTGGTTTAATCCTCATGGTCATTGGAGAGAAGCCTTTTTCATTGGATACTTTTTCCTTCAAATTGTCTTAAAATGCGTCTGCCAACTGATGTCCGATGGACTTCATCAGCACCATCATAGATTCTGGCCGCTCGTTCATGACGATAAAAATATGCCAGAATGGTGTCATCAGTCATGCCCAGGCCGCCATGTAACTGAAGTGCCCGATCAATTACATGCTGCATTGTATTGGCAACCAAATACTTGATCATGGATATTTGATCGCGTGCTTCTTTAGCCCCCAGAGTATCAATACACCAGGCAGCATGGAGAGTCATCAGACGTGCGGCCTGAATTTCAGCAGCAGAATCAGCCACCCAATGCTGAACCATCTGGCGTGTGGCCAATGTTTTGCCATCAGGTGCAATCTTTCTTGTATTTGCCCGATGACACATTAAATCAAACGATCTTCGGCAAATTCCAAGCCATCGCATACAATGATGAATACGCCCGGGTCCAAGTCGATCCTGGGCAATTACAAATCCATGCCCCTCAGGCCCCAATAAATTGGATTGCGGCACCCGACAGGATTGATACAAAATCTCTGCATGACTCGCATAATCACTTCCCTCATGTCCCATAACAGGTATGTTTCTGACTAAATTATATCCCGGTGTGTCAGTGGGCACAATGATCATACTGGCCTGTAAGTATTTGTTGGCCTCAGGATTTGTCACAGCCATCACAATGGCAAAATCAGCACCATCAGCAGATGATGTATACCATTTGTGTCCATTAATAATATAATCGTCTCCATCCTTTACAGCAGTTGTTTCCAGCATGATCGGATTCGAACCGGGCATATCGACCTCAGTCATTGAAAAACAACTTCGAATATCGCCATTGACCAATGGCTTTAACCATTTTTCTTTTTGTTCATTTGTGCCATGCTGGTGTAATATTTCAATATTACCCGCATCCGGTGCCTGACACCAGAATGTATAATGACCCAATGGTGTTCGTCCCAATGCCTCCGAAACCAATCCCAGCTCCACCAGATTCAATCCCATGCCGCCACAGTCTTTTGGAAAACCGGGTGCCCAAAGTTCCATTTTTTTGACCATGGCCTGTTTCTCTTTTAAAACTGGCAGCATTTCTTTAAAATCTTTGGTAATAAATTCTGCCTCCAGCGGGATGAGTTCTTTTTCTACAAATTCATTGATCATTTCAATGATGGTTTTCATTTTTTCAGAAATATTAAAATCCATGATTTCCTCCTTTTGGGGTCCTATAGACGTTAAGATAAAGATTTTGGCAAGGCGGCGCAAGGAGATAGTACTATAGTACATCGACGAAGCGCCAACGCAGTCCAAAATCTTTATCTTAAAGTCTATATGTACGATGGGCGAACACAAGGTTCGCCCCTACATTGTAAATAAGAAAATGGGGAAAATAATTTTCGATAATTACTAAAGAATTAACAAAATTAATTAAGAAGAACAAACGAATTCTGATGTTTACAAAAAAAAATCTTTCCATACAATATTTGGGTATGATACTTGAATATTTAATACAGAATATTTGCCCTACATGCTTTTCAAAAATACAACAACAAGAAATAAGGAACCCTATGAAATCATACATTAAATATTTTCCATTGTTGGTGCTGATATTAATGTCTGCATGCAAAGACACGACCGGCCCTGAGTCCCAATCCACAAAAGAACTGGTTATGTTCTCTGGAATTACAATGATTGATCCAATCATTGAGTTATCAGCACTTTATGAAAAAAATCATCCGGTGATGTTCAAATTGACTTATGGTGGATCACAGGATCTGGCAAAGTCCATTGAGGTCAATCAACTGGGGGACATTTACTTTCCGGGCGTCAAAAAATTTGTTGATGAAATGTATGCCAAAGGCCATGTGAAAAGATTCAGTCAGGTGGGATATAATCAAATTTCTTTTTTTGTCCAAAAAGGAAATCCAAAAAATCTAACAGGAAATTTGATGCATCTGGTGGATCCAAATCTGTCAGTAGTCATTGGCCATCAAGATCTGGGATCTGTTGGCAGGGAAGCCCGACGCATTCTTTTAAAGAAAGGCATTTATGAGGATGTTGTCAAAAATGCGTCATTCATGGCATCAGATTCAAAAGGGATGACCACTGCCTTGCGTGAAAAGCGAGCGGATCTGGTAATGAACTGGCGCTCTGTATATTATTTTAAAGATAATTCCAATCATATTGATGAAATCCCCATTGAACCTGGATATGCTGATAAAAATCCTCTGGTTATTTCAAGTTTGGTTTACAGTAAACATCCTGAATTTGCTGATGGATTTATCGATTTGTGTATCTCTAAAACAGGCAAAACAGTTTTCAGTAAGTATGGGTTTTAATTACATGGCATTTTTAACAAAAGAACCGATTCTTCAAAAAATAATCATGTATGTTCTGATGTGCTGTTCAGGCATTACAGTCATGGTTGGTCTGAATTCAATTCTGGAATACAAGGTGAATCAGTTCAGTAATAAAGAAGCCAATGAACAATCCAAAAACACTTTATCACTCTTTGTTCAAAAACGCGTGCTGATAATTCAAAACCAGTTTCAATATATGCTTTTAGCTTCTTCAAAAATGGAACTGGAACTGGCCAATCAATTTGTAGAGGAAAACCTGAGCGTTGTCAGAAAAGCCATCGAGGTGCTTACGAATGGAGGTGAGCTGAAAGAGACTTTTTTTGTCAATTTCGGAAATCGTGAATATATTGATCAGGTGATTGTATATCACCCTGTGAAAAACACGTTCATCTCACTTTCTGCCATTGAAATGAAAACCAATATGATCCGCCTGGAAGAACTAAGAAAAGACTATTATCATCAGCTTGTAGATTATTTAAATCAAAAAAGTGATTCTTCTGACAGAAGTCATACTTATGAAGTGACCCTTTTTCACAAAAAAATCGCACCTTTTTTTCAGAGGACCTTGGAAAATTCGAACAGACTTTATTTTGAAAGTCTGAATGCATTGAATCGCGCCAGCTTAGAAAAAAATCAGCAGATAAGGGTCTATGAAACCCTTTCCGGAATCGTTGCAGTGATTGCTATGTTATCCACTATTTTTCTAGGAATCAGAATCAGCCGCGGCATCAAGGTTATTCTGGAAGAACGTAAATCTGCTAAAAATGCGCTTCTGGCTACCAATGAAAATTTGGAAAGCCTCGTTTTAGAGCGTACCGAATCCCTGAGAGCAGAGGTTCAGGAGCGACGGCTGGCGCAGGCTCAGATTTCCAGTCAGGCCGAATTTTTGACCACTGTCATTGAATCCTTTAATCATCCATTTTATGCCATAAACATAGATACTTATGAGATCGAAATTGCCAATCAGGCTGCAAGGAATTTTCATCAAGAGGCAAAAACACTTTGCCATGAATTGACACATCATCGAGAAACCCCTTGTGATGGTGCAGAACATCCCTGTCCAATTCAACTGATTCGAGAAACACAAAAGGATGTTGTTTTAGAGCATATCCACTACGATATGAATGGGAATCCATTAAATGTGGAAGTTCATGCCTGCCCAATATTCAATGAATCTGGTGAAATCAAACAAATTATTGAATACTCACTGGATATAACTGAGAAAAAGAAAGCGCAAATTGCTCTGAAAAAATCACGTGACGAGCTGGAAGACCTCGTTGTTCAACGCACGCATAAACTTGAACGCGAAATTCAACGCAGAACAGAAGCTCAGGAAAAACTTGAAAAAAGCGAGCGCCATTTCAGAAAACTTATTGAAAATATTAATGATATCATTCTTATTGCCGACAAAAATGGATATGTCAAATTTGTCAGTTCTTCGGCCAGTCGCGTTCTAGGGTACACACCTGAAGAGATAACTGGTCAAAAAATATTTAAGTTTATCCATCCTGATGAATTTAAGGGTGAAAATCAGCTTGTTCGATTTTTAGCATTTGCAAAAAAAGGCACCCGAGCGGAGCACCGCATCCTTAATAAAGAAGGTGAATATCGCATTATGGAATCATCCTTAAGGTTCATGGTTGATGATCCAGACATTGGCGGCATTATTTTTACTTCACGAGATGTCACTGATCGAAAAAAAACTGAACAGATGCAGCGACAACTCATGCTGGTTGTAGAACAAACTCCGAACACCATTGTAATAACAAATATTCAGGGCGAAATAGAATACGTGAACCCGGCATTTGTAGAAACGACCGGTTATCAGTATGAAGAAGCCATTGGCCAAAATCCAAAAATTTTGAATTCTGGAAAGGTTTCGGATGAAGTCTTTTCAGAAATGTGGGCATCCCTAGAAAAAGGCAAACCCTGGAAAGGTGAATTCATTAACAAAAATAAAAGCGGTGCGCTTTATAATGAAAATGTTGTTGTAGCACCACTCAGAGACGATACCGGAACCATTACGCATTATGTGGCAATCAAGGAGAATATCACAGAACTTGTTCAGGCAAGAAAAATGGCTGAAGCCGCAACCAGAGCCAAAAGTGAGTTTTTGGCCAATATGAGCCATGAAATTCGTACCCCCATGAACGCTATTATTGGAATGTCTTATCTCTGCCTTTCTACAGATCTCAATCCACGCCAAAGGGATTACATTGAAAAGGTGCATCATTCTTCTCAACTGTTATTGAGAATTATTAACGATATTCTTGATTTTTCTAAAATTGAAGCAGGAAAACTGGATGTCGAATCAACGCCTTTTGAACTAGAAGATGTGTACAACAACCTTTCAAATCTGGTCAGTGCCAATGCCTGTGACAAGGGACTGGAATTTATTATTGTGCTTGATCCGGATGTCCCGGACAGACTTCTTGGCGATCCTTTAAGATTAGGTCAGGTTCTTGTAAATCTTACCAATAATGCGATCAAGTTTACTGAAACTGGTCATGTGACAGTCAGGACCGAAATGGTCAAAAAAGAAAACCAGAACATCACATTGCGGTTTCTCATTCAGGATACAGGTATTGGCATGACATCAGCGGAGACAAGCCGATTGTTCAAGGCTTTTTCCCAGGCAGATGCTTCAACCACGCGAAAATTTGGCGGAACCGGTCTGGGGTTGACAATTAGTAAACGACTGATTGAGCTAATGGGCGGCCAAATTTGGGTTGAGAGTCAGCCTGATGTGGGCAGTACCTTTTATTTTACTGCGGTTTTTCAAAAGCAATCCTCAGATAGCCCAATTTTTCAGGATGTGTCGATGGAACTGGAAGATCAACAAATTCTTATCGTTGATGACAGCGAGGATGCCCGCGACATGATGGTCAACCTGGCGCGAAAATTTTCACTGAATGTTCAAACTGCCAGTTCAGGAAATGAGGCAATTCTTTTGATAAACAAGGCTCTGAATCATAACCAGTTGTTTGATCTTGTCTTGATGGATTACCAGATGCCAGGCATGAATGGCATTGAAACAATCCAGCAGATTCATGATGATCCTGAAATTTTGACCCCAAAAATGGTGTTGGTTTCTGAACGACCATTGGATGAAATTCTGCCTGAAATTCAAATAGATGCATTTTCAGGTGTAATGATCAAACCCGTGTTACAAGGTGCTTTTTACGAAACAATTATTTGCGGCATTTTGGGGATATGTGATCCTGAAATTCATCAAAAAGGTGGAATTTTCGACATTAAACCTGAAGGCCTGTCATCGATTGCAGGTGCAAAAGTTCTTTTGGTGGAAGATAACACAATCAACCAGCAGGTCGCTACCGAACTTCTGGAACAGGCGCAGATCATTGTCAATTGCGCGAATAATGGAAAAGAAGCGGTTGATACGGTCATAAGCACCACTTTTGATGCGGTTTTTATGGATGTTCATATGCCCCTGATCGATGGTTATGAAGCCACACAGATAATTCGCAGGGATGATCGTTTCAAAAAACTACCCATTATTGCAATGACAGCCAGTACCATGGCAGGAGATCGAGAAAAGTGCCTTCATGCAGGTATGAATGATCATCTGGGCAAGCCCATTGACCCCAAAGAACTGTATACAATGCTTGTCAAATGGATCAAACCGGATGAACGCGCAATTCCAGATACATTGAAAAATCGTCGAAATATTGCAACAGATCAATCAATACCGGTTCTTCCTGGATTTGATGTTTCCAGAGGAATTGCGCGTTTAGGGGGGAATATCAATGTCTATCGCAAAGCCCTTGAGAAATTTATTGAGACCGAAGCCCAAACCATTGAACGAATCAGGCAATGTGTAAAGTCTGGCGATATATATGGCGCAGAACTGATCGCCCATTCTCTAAAAGGGGTCGCTGGAAATATCGGTGCCAATGAATTGTCTTCTGTTGCCGGAGATTTGGAAACTGTTCTGACAGACAACACCACAGATTTGTTTGAAACACGTATTACCGCATTGGCGCAGCATCTCTCAGATGCCATAACCACAATCAAAAGCGCGTTAGAAGATAACACATCACTTGAAATTGAAACATCAGCGGATATATCATTCATTCATTCAATCCTGGATAATCTAAAAACCGAGATTGAAAATTATAGTGCATCAGCCAGCAAAACCTGCGACACGCTTATTGATTTACTGAAAGGTTCACCTGCTAAAAGTGCGGCAGTTTCATTAGGCAAAGCATTGGATGCCTATGATTTTGACCAGACCCAGGTATTATTTGATAAGCTTATAGAAAAAATAAATAAAACAATAAAGTCAGACATTGAACATCACGTATAAGGAAAAAAAATGTTTAAACAAAATCAAAAAAAGACAATACTTGCGGTCGATGATACACCGACCAATATCAATGTTGTAAATGAAGTGCTGTCAGCCCATTATTTTGTACAGGCGGCTGTCAGCGGCAAAATGGCAATAAAAATCATTGAACAAAAGAAACCCGATTTAATTCTTTTGGATATCATGATGCCTGAAATGGATGGTTATGAAGTGTGCCAGCATATTAAAAATGATGCTGAATTGACTGACATTCCCATCATTTTTTTAACAGCCAAAACATCCGAAGAAGATGAAACAAAAGGGCTTTCGCTTGGGGCAGTGGACTATATCACAAAACCCATCAGTCCGCCCATATTGCTTGAACGTATAAAGAATCATCTGGAGCTGAAAGCATCAAGAGATTTTGTTAAAAGACAAAACGAAATCCTGGAAGAAAAAGTCATTGAACGTACCCGGCAAATGGAAGAACTTCAAGATGTTGTCATGGTTGCTATGGGGGCCATGGCTGAATCTCGTGACCCTGAGACCGGCAATCATATTCGAAGGACCCAGCATTATGTGAAACTTCTGGCCAATCATCTTAAAGATAATAACCGATTCCGCGATTTTTTAACCCCTGAGGTTATTACCTCATTGTTTAAATCAGCGCCCCTTCATGATATTGGCAAAGTGGGCGTACCCGACCGAATTCTTCTGAAACCCGGCCGCCTGACAACTGAAGAATTTGAATTAATGAAACAACATACCACATATGGTCGGGATGCCATTGTCGCAGCAGAACAGAACATTTCACAAGCAGGTAATTTTCTTGTATTTGCCAAAGAAATCGCCTATTCTCATCAGGAAAAATGGAATGGTTCCGGTTATCCAGAAGGTTTGAAAGGGGATGATATCCCCATATCTGCCCGGCTGATGGCTGTGGCCGATGTCTATGATGCTCTCATCAGTCGGCGTGTTTACAAACCACCATTTCCACATGAAAAAGCGGTTGCAATTATTCAGGAAGGTAAAGGGACGCATTTTGATCCAGACATGGTGGATGCTTTTATGGAAATTTCTCAGGAATTTTATACAGTTTCACAGCGGTTTCAAGATTCAGAGGAGGATGTGATGTCCCATGACAAACGCTTATCCCAATAACGATCAAAATGGGGAAATTATTTTTCAAACTTTCCCAAATAATCTGTGTAATCGATACCTAAACTTTGCAAAATACTTTGTCCTTTATAGATCGTTTCATTATATTCTTTTTCAGGAACAGAATCGTATACAATTCCACCGCCAACCCGGAATGTCATCTGGTTGTTTTTAATGAGCAATGTACGAATGGCAATGTTGGAATCAAAATAACGTCCAAAACTATGAAAAAAAATAGACCCGGTATAAATGCCGCGTGTCTCTTGTTCGATTTCAGAAATAATTTCCATGGAACGAATTTTTGGACAACCAGTAATAGATCCGCCCGGATAGACGGCTTTGATCACATCTATAGGCATCACAGATGGTTCTAGTAAGCCATCTACAATGGCAATGAGATGGTATACATTATTATATGGCTCCACCCGCTTGAATTCACGCACTTTGACCGAACCTGGCTGAGAGATCTTTCCCAGATCATTGCGAAGTAAATCGACAATCATTGCCAGCTCTGCGGCATCTTTTGTTGAATCCATCAAAATTTTTCGATTGTTCTGGTCTTCATCAGGGGTTTGACCGCGTGAGATTGTTCCTTTGATCGGTCGGGTTTCAACATGATTTCCATTGCATACGATAAATCTTTCGGGTGATGTCGATATGATTTCAGTCCCAACAATATTGAGATAGGCAAAAAATGGCGCAGGATTAATTGAGAACAATCGTTTGAACAGGTTAAACCCATTAAATTCTCCTTGTATTATAAATTTATGGGAAATATTGGCCTGGTAAATATCTCCCTCACGAATATAGTCAATAACACGTTGCAGATTGTGGATAAAATCCTGACGATGAATATGCTGATGAATTGATGAAATGTTCGTTTTCTTATTCTTGTGTGTTGTATTGGCTACAAATGGCTGTACGTGGGTTTCAAAGTCATAGCGCGTTAATAATTGTCTGGAAATATGATAATTAAAAAAAGTTGAATAAAAACAAACAACAATATCATCTATGTCTTCATTATCAATACATTCAGGAAGTGTTTCGAAATAATGTCCGCATTCATAAGAAAAATAACCAATTGCGCCTGCATGATTCAAGTTGAGTTCTTGATAGGCACGAAACAATTGTTTCAAAAATTGAAACACATTCATTTCTACCTGTGTAATGCCATCAGTTGTTTTAAGTGAAATACGCTTTTTTTTTATTTGAACAATTAAAAAGGGGTTGATCCCCCAGTACACCTGATTGGCACAATCCAACCGCGTACCGCTTAACAGGCAGGCAAACGAATGACAGGTTGAATGGTCATTCATAAGCGTCATCATGGCATTCCAACTTAAAATTTGATTCGTTTTATGAAAAGTTTTAATTTTGGGGAATAACATAAGGAATTATATTTTTAATCGTTTCCATAGACAATTACTATTTTTGAAAAATAATCATCCAGATCATGTATCATTGATATTGCATCGTCAATATTGCCGGCTTTGATTGCTGCGTTGATTTGTGCAGATAAATCTCCTAAAGTATCAAATCCAAAGGGTTTGCCATATCCTTTAATACTATGAGAGATACGTTCCATTACCGGGATATTTTTGTCAAGCGCGGCCTGTGTCAACAAATGAATATCTTTTTGCGCATTGTCCATAAATTGGGGGATATATTTTTTTAGTTTGTTTTTGACAGTAACTTCATGTTTCATTGAAATTTTCCTCAAGTTTGCGATTGGCATAAGCCAGATCTGCCTCTGTGTTCACATTGTAAAAAGAAAGTAAATTTGGATCTTTATTACACAATGTGGACTGATGAATCGTTTGTGTTTTTAAGCTTTTGATACATCTGGTTATCTTATATTTGCCCAATTGTAAACGATTTTTAAAACAATTTAAGCAGCGTTTGGAATAAATTGCAAACAGAGGCTCATTTCCTTTGTCTGTTTGTGGATAATATACATCGTATGAATTCTTGTATGATTCACACATATATGCCATCAATTCTTTTGAAATAAAAGGCGTATCACAGGCAACAACAAAGGCATGCGCATGGGTTGCATACAATAATCCAGAGTATATTCCATTAAGTGAACACCGCCCCTGGTAGACATCCGGGACAATCATGATATCCCAGCCAAGAAACTCGGTGGGGGTGCGTGTTACGACAATTAAATCATCAAAAAAAGAATTCATGACCGAATAAATACGTTCAAAAATTGTTTGCGTACCCACTTTAAAAAAAGCTTTATTCGACCCATGTACGCGTGAATTTTTTCCGCCAGCCAAAATTATACCGGAAATTGGATATTTCATGTGCATGATTAAGTTACCTTGATTTTTCTTTCTGATTATGATTATAATACATTTTGCTTGATGTTCAAGTTTTTTTAGTCAACCAGATCTCTGCCTGGAAACGTGCTTCATGTAAAACTTTTTCAAAAACGAATATAAAATTATTGACATATGGCTCAATATTGACAATAATTATGGAAACAATATAAAAAAAAGAAATAAGATGTTTTAAAAATATGTATGCTTTCGTTATTATTTAGCAAAAAGGCAGACCGATTATGATAACAGAAAAATTATTAGATGATAAAGGAATAAATAATACCCTGGATCAATTGACACAGGAAATTGTTAGTAGAAATAAAAATTTAAACCAACTGATTCTTGTAGGAATTCAAACAGGCGGTGCCTTTATTTCAGAGCGAATTCATCGAAATATTCAGCAAAACCGAAATATTTCAGTACCTATTGGAAGTGTCAACATTGCATTATATCGGGATGACTGGACAAAGATCAGTTATCAACCCATTTTACAGGGAACCAATATCACCTTTTCTATTGATGACAAACATGTCTTATTGATTGATGATGTTATTTTTACAGGTCGGACTGTCAGAGCAGCGATGGATGCGCTATTTGATATTGGACGTCCCGGGAAAATTGAACTGGCTGTGCTTGTTGATCGGGGCCACAGAGAATTACCCGTTCAACCCGATTATTGCGGCAAAGTTATTCAAACGAAACGCTCACAAACAGTTAATGTTTATTTAAAAGAGCATGATAGTGAAGATTCTGTTGTGCTTGTTTCATAATGGAACGTATAATGAAACATCCAAAGCATCACCATGGAAATGCACCTCAACAGCTTGGAATTGCAGTACTGACAGTGTCATCAACACGAACGATGGACACTGATACAAGCGGTCAGTGGATCATTAAACGTATTGATAAAGAGGGGCATAGACTGGAGACACATTTAATTATTCCAGACGATCAAGAATTAATTCAAAATACTGTTTCTGATTTGGCCAATCAACCTCAGATAAATGCAATACTCATAACTGGTGGTACAGGGCTGAGCCCAAATGATATTACCATTGAGGCTGTGACGCCTTTATTTACTAAATTGATTCCTGCCTTTAGCACTATTTTTTCTTATCTGAGTTATGAAGAAATTGATTCTTCAGCAATTCTATCTCGTGCTGCGGCAGGATGTATACAGGAAACAGTCACTTTTTGTATGCCTGGAAGTCTTAAAGCGGTCAAGCTCGCATGTAAGGCACTCATTTTTAGTGAGTTACATCATATTTGTCATCATTTATTTGAAAAAAAAATTCATGACGATAAAAAGGACAGCATAGAATGAATAGTGTTTTGATTGTTGAAGATGAAGCTGTTACGCGCTTAATGTATAAAGGATTTGTAAAAAAAGTTGCACCTCAATATCAGATATATGAGGCTGAAAATATTTTAAAAGGGGTATGTTTGTTTTTTGACAAGCATCCGCAGCTTATTTTATTAGATATGATTATGCCATTATACAGCGGCACATTAATTCTAGACATTATTGAAGAAGGCATTAAACATAAAATTATTAAATATAAACCAAAAATAATTGTAATATCTGCCATAGATACAGTTGATGAACTGACAGCATTATCCAAAAAGTTTGTAGTTTCATCTGTTATGCCAAAACCATTACCATTTGACACATTGGCAGAAATACTCAAATTGCACTTAAAAATTTGAGTTAATATTAATGAGGAAGAAAAGTATGAACAAACAAAACATTCGTTTTTTAATTGTTGAAGATGATGAAATGATTCGACTTATTCACAAAGATTTTCTTAAAGAACTTTATCCACAAGCAGAGATCGTCGAAGCTGAAAATGGAGCTCAGGGAATTTGTCACTACTTTGAAAGCCATCCAAACATTATTCTGTTGGATATGATGATGCCAATTATGGGTGGGGAAGCCTTTTTAGATATTCTTGAGGAAGGACATAATAGCAACATATTGAAAGATAAACCAAAAATTATTGTTGTCACTGCTATTAAGGATGTTAAAGAATTGATAAGCATTGGTAAACGTTTTGCGGTTGAAGCTGTTATTTCAAAACCATTGGTTCAAAACCAGCTTAAATCACTATTAGAAGATTGGATATCATAATGAGTTCAGATCTCCCTCAAAAGGATGTTTTTTTTGAAGTACCTGTTTTTGATTACGAGAAGGCACTGAATCGGGTACATCAAAAAAAAGATCTGCTGAAACGTGTTATTGAAATCTTTGTAAATAGTTTATCTGAAAGAACAGATATCATTGCAAATGAAATCAATAATGAGAATTGGGAACAACTTGGAACAATGGCGCATTCGATCAAAGGCTCTTCGTGGACGATTGGTGCCCAGCAGTTGGGTGATATTGCTTATGCCATGGAAAAAGCTGCTGTAAACAAAAATATGCCATTGTTTCATCACTTGTTTCAAATATTCAAGGAAAGTGTGCAACGATTCTTTGAATATGAAAAAGAGATAAATATTTAATATTACTCAATCATCCCTTTATTTTCAATTGTTTTCGGAGCACAAAGTAACCGAGAATGCCTGAAACAAGAGATCCTAAAAGAATGCCCAGACGTTCATCATAAATCAGGTTGACTCCTGTTTCTTCAAACGCTAGTGATCCGACAAACAAACTCATTGTAAAACCAATACCACTAAGGGCTGATGCGCCATACAACGTTTGCCACGAGATGCCTTTGGGGAGTTCTGCAAATTTCAGCTTAATTCCCAGCCAGCATGCACCAAAAATACCTGTCTGCTTGCCGATAAACAAGCCAAAAGCAATGCCCAAAGGTACATTGTGAAATAATTGTTCGATACCCATTCCTCGAAAATCAATACCTGCATTACAAAAGGCAAAAAATGGTAATATAAAATATGCGACAGATGCATGTAAATCATGTTCCATTGCTTTGAGAGGTGAAATTCGTGGATCTTGAGCAGATTTCATTGGAATAAACATCGCCAAGACAACACCTGCCAATGTTGCATGAACGCCTGATTTCAGAATAGCTACCCACATGATTACCCCAACAACTACGTATAAACTGGTTTCAGAAATACCGCGTTTATTCAGATAGAACAGAACCAAAATGCAGCAAAATGCTACCAGAAATGCTGAATAGGATAATTTTGATGTATAAAAAAATGCAATAATTAATATGGCCCCAATGTCATCAAAAATGGCCAATGTTGTTAAAAACGCTTTCAAGCTTGTGGGAACACTAGAGCCCAATAAGGACAATACTCCTAATACAAATGCAATATCTGTTGCCGCAGGTATTGCCCATCCCTGAATGGCTGATGGGTCTTTATAAGTGAAACCAACATAGATTAATGCAGGAACAACCATTCCTCCAATTGCACCCATTGCGGGTAAAACAATTTTTTTCATATTGGAGAGTTCACCTTCCAAAAATTCCCGCTTTAGTTCCAGACCCACCACAAGAAAAAAGATGGCCATTAAACCATCATTTACCCATAATAATAAAGGCTTGGCAATTTTAAATGCACCAATCTGAATGGCAAGGTGGGTATCAATTAATAATGCATATAGTTGACTTGCAGGGGTATTTGCCAATACGATTGCCAGAATTGATGAGGCAACCAACAATATTCCGGCTGCAGATTCATGTTTAAAAAATTTTTCTAATGATGTTATTCTTTTTTTTCGCATTTGTTTCTCCTTTGTGTTACACATCACAATAACGCAGAGAGTTTGCCTTAAACTGACGGCTAATGGCCTATGCGGTTTTATCCAGGAACTGGAAAATTATGTTGAATCTTACCACATTCAAGACAATAGTTAAATTCAACATAATCTCCAGAACCAAGCTCTCCTCCAGGCGTTTCAACATAGCCTTCAAAATCGTTCTCATTTGACTTCCACCAAAAGCTGTCGCTGCATTTAGCTCTAGCACTTGCTATTCTTTCGCTCCCACATTTTTCATCTATACATCTATTCATAATATCTTTTCTCCTTTTTTTATATAATTAATTGTTAGGTTTGATATCGTGTTGGCGGGACTTAAAGTGTCTTTCAATAATGCGGTCTTCAACCCATTGAATATTAAATCGGTGAGGGTTTTGTCCATTAATTGGAGTCCACAATTTTTGGTGCGGGCTTTACATTTACTGTCACCCACATCTAAAGATGTGGACTCCAGTTGTTTAAAATAGTTCATTACTAGCCAGCCCGATGTAGGGGCGAACCTTGTGTTCGCCCTCGAACTAATAACGTTTTCGTTCCTATGTACGATGGGCGAACACAAAGGTTCGCCCCTACACGTTCTTGGCACATACGTAAATGAGGAACTTATTTTTTTTTCATTCCTAAGCCGGCGCCTCATAAAATGGATTTTTACAAATGGGTCTCTGAAAGAACTGAAATCCCTGACTATAAACCTCATTTCCAATTTCACTGGATGCAGGATAATTAATCCAACAGGCGTTTAAACAGGCTTCATTGCAAGAAGGCCCATGTTCAATACATTTTTGATGATCAATTGTCAATCTGCCATCATCAAGAGAAACAGCCTTTGCAGGGCAGGCTTCAATACAAGCAAGACAATGAAGACATCCGAGAGAACATACAGACATGGTATCTTTGGATTGATCTTTACAAACGCATTTGACAATTACAGGCGCTTTTTTAGGAATAATTTGGATTAAATCCTTTGGGCATGCATTCACACACAAACCACAACCCACACAGGCTTCAGGGTCCACGACCGGAAAATCATCCACAAGTTCTAAGGCATCAAACAAACAGGCTTCAACACAGTCACCAAAGCCGATACAACCGGAATTACAATCAATGGGTCCGGCAAAGGTGAGATTGGCCGCTGCACAATTTTGATAACCATTATATTGATACTTTTCGTAGTTGTGTCGTTCACTTCGCGCACATGAAATTATAGCAGTTGCACCTTCAATCATCTCAAGCTCTTTTTCGGTAATCCTTGCGACCTCTTCAGCGATTGGCATCATTCCAGGTGTACAAAGATTTGGCTCGACCTTTGGATCATTGACAACTGCCTCGGCATAGGCTTCACAACCCGCAAAACTACACGCACCACAATTTGCCCCTGGTAGAATTTCCAGAACGGCTTCTACCTTAGGATTGACCTCAACTGCAAATTTATGCGCCGCAAGCGCCAAACCTATCCCAAAAAACAGGCCGATTGATCCCATAAGAACCAATCCACCCAGTGCGAGTTTAACATATACTGGATCCATTTTATTATTTCCTTATTCTTTCCTTAAGTTCTAATAGATGTCAATGGGTACCACATTGACATAAACATCATTAATGTCATGTATTTTCGTAAGAATGTCCTTTACCTTTTCAGATACCTCAGCTTCCATTGATAATGTTGTGTTTACATTGACATAAGCAATACCTGCTTTGCATTTGACTGTTGCTGCTGGATAGGTTTCAAACATCATGCATTGGGCTTTGGCAGCTAAATAAGTGTCTTTCAGCATCATTTTTGATTCTGGAGTTGATTGGAAACATGTGCGTTTGGCAAGATTTTCTAAAATATCAACAGTATCATCCATGCGAATATTATCAATATGCAAAACAATATCATACAATTCAGGATCTTTGGTATCAATGCCATACAGGTTCATACTCCACTTTCTTCGCTCTTCATCATCCTTGACCAACAATTGACGCGCTGCGCTTTCACTGATTTTTTCCCGCGTCATTTCTTCCTTGACCCGGTCTTCAATTTTGGCAATTATTCTTACTTTCATGACATTGGTAATGCCCTGAACAAAAAAGTGGCCGGCCAATCCATGATATACAACATTGTCATTTTGAATATGTGATAAGAACTGCTCTCGAATATAATTGATATAACGTTGCTTACCATAACTGAACCGATCCAGCACTGATGGGGCATCATGTATCGCACGAATAAGCTTGACTTCAGGTATATTGAAATGATCCGATGTTTCTAGTAAAATATCTCGTGAAAGACATTCATACCCCAATCTTTCTGACAGTTTTTCGGCAATTTGCTTGCCTCGGCTATATGAGCCCCGAGAAATTGTAATAATACTCATGTTTAACTCCTAAAAAATTGACATTCCAGAAAATCCCATAAAAGACAATGCAAACAAACCAGAAACAATAAATGCAATAGGCATCCCACGATAAGACTCTGGAATGGGTGCAAGATCAATTCTCTCTCTGACACATGACATTAAGAATAATGCAATAAAAAATCCTAAACCTGCACCAGATGATAACATCAAACTTTCAAGATAGTCATAGTCTTGTGCCGCCATAATTAATGGGACAGCCAGAATCAAACAACTGGAAATGATCAACACCAGATAAACGCCAAATTCCTTAAACAATATTGGATTGACCTTTCTCAAAATTGTATCCACAGCCTGAACAGTCAGGGAAACCAGACCAATAAAAACAATAATTTGCAAGAACTCTATCTGAAAGGGCTTTAGTATATACTGGTACAGCACCCAGGAAATGGATGTTGAAAAGATAATTACGATTGTAAATGTAAACCCCATGCCGATGGCGGTCGATTTTTTCTGGGTAACACCGAGATATACACATAATCCCAAGTATTTTACAAATACATAGTTATATATAAACATCGCACCAATTAAAATACTCAGTAAACTGCCCCAATACAATTTTTTGACACTCACAATTGCGGTGCCCTGCGATGTTCCTTCGGATATAATATCTGGCAAAACAACCTGATGCGGGTTACTTTTGTTCAAGGGGTCTGTCATAAAGATTCTTAACGTGTATCGGTCTTTAGATAATTCCATACGATCAATTTTCAATTGAATATCAGGATCTTGCAGTTCATTAATTCGCAAAGTACCTATATTCTTGGCCCAGCTTTCATCTACCGGACCCGCAAAACAGATATCAATGATATTCGATTTTTTGAACTCAGTCCGCTTGACAAACCGATGCTCAGTTTTGCAAGCTGTAAATCCCAGAAGGATACTCAAACATATAAACCATCGGATTATTGTTGATTTGGTCATGCTAATCTCCTTGCACGTTTTCTACGATTGTAGACGATTTCTGTATAATTGAAAATGGCCATCATAAAGCCTACAACAAAAAAACCTGAGCATGGCAGAACAAAGAAAAGAAGGGGACGAAATCCCAAAATATCATATCCCAACAAAGTGCCCATACCCATAATTTCACGAACGCCGCCAATAGCCATCATGCCCAGCATAAAGCCAAATCCCATTCCAACAGCATCAACCAATGATGGAAAAACCGGGTTTTTCCTGGCAAATACATCCAGGCGCATGGTAATAAAACAAAAAACAACAATCAATCGAACAAATATTCCCAACGATTTATACGCTACCGGAAAAAAAGCGGCCAATACCAGATCTGTAACTGTAACCCATGTCGCAATTGTCAGTGTGTAGGTTGGAATTCGAATCCTCGGGTGAATGAAATTTTTGACCAATGAAATGGTCAGGCTGGAACAAAATTGGACAAACAAAACTGCAATACCCATCAGCAATCCATTCATCATATTGGTGCTGATTCCTACAGCAGGACACATACTTAAAGCCAGCCGAAATATGGGATTCTCATTTAGAATCCCATTTAATAGTATATTGCTATAGCTTTTATCTTTTTCTATCAAGGCGCGTCTCCTTATTATTCTTAGTTTGGTTAATTATGGCTAAAACGCGACAGAAATATCTTGTTTTGATATGATCTCTTCAAGAATCTTAACCCGGTAGACAAATTTTGTCACCACGTTTTTAACCCCATTGACTACCGCAACACTGGATATTGTCGCTCCGGTAATTGCACAGATGTCTTTATCCTGATATTTCGCTTGCAAGGATTTAATATCTTTTTCAGAATATGCATCTTTTGTCCATTTTCTTTTTTCCAAGAACTTTAATTGTTCATCGGGCAATGGTTCTTTGATCACTTTGAGTGTTTTCAAACGCTCCGAATCTTTACCAGTGAATTGATTCTTAAAGTATTCCTGTTCAATTTCAGCACCCAGACCGGGATCTTCCTGATGTTCCAATACTTGCAATCCAATAATGCCATATTGAGAATTTAGTGCCAGCATAAAATTGATATGGGTTTTAAACCCTGGCGTTTTGCCAGGCAATAAATACGCCAGCCGCTTATCTTTATTCGCTGCGACAATAAATCGATCCGCAAAACTGATTTGACTGACATCTTCGGGTAAGGCTGCGACAATCGCCTTTTCACGATCTTTGCTATCATTGGATTGTGCGGATTCAATGTCCAGATCAAATTTATCAATAAACTGACCGGAAACATTCAAACGAATAAACTGATAACGAATACCTTTGGCATCCTTTAATTTTACAGGAAGCATGTATCCCAGTGAGGTTTTATCACCCTGATAAATTAAATATCGATACACTGTACAAAGCTGAAGAGAATCAGGCGCAGGGTTGTTTTGATCATACCCAAGCAATACCAGAATGTTTTCTTTAAAATTGAGATATTCGTTATGCTTTTTTGCCTTAGCTGTGATAATAAAAACACCGCCCATAATGCCTGCAGCGATCAGACATGTCAGTGTCAAACCAATTGTAATTTTTACTATTTCTTTCATAATGCACCTTCAGAAAAACGTTTGGGTCTGAACCACTGATCTAATGCAGGAACAAGTGGATTCATCAATAAAATGGCATAACACACACCCTCAGGGTATCCCCCTTTCAAACGAATGAGAACAGTCAATGCACCAATGCCTGCACCAAAGATGAATTGACCTCGTCTTTCGTTTGGTGATGTTACATAATCGGTTGCCATAAAAAAAGCGCCCAGAATGACGCCGCCTGATAAAACAGCCAGAATTGGATTCCCTGAAAACCATGTTTCCCCACCAAATATCCAGGTGAAAAGCGCTGTTGATGCAATAACTGATACTGGAATATGCCAGGTAATATAGCCCTTATATAATAGGATAAGGCCTCCAACTAGCAACACACAGGCTGATGTTTCACCAATACATCCGGGACTGAAACCAAAAAAGAAGTCAAAATACATGGTGGACATAGAACCAAACTTTTCAATAAGCCCATTTATACCATAATGTTTCAATACATATAATGGTGTTGCTGATGACACGGCATCGACACCGGCGTTAAAGTAACGTCCCAAAGATAAATCTCTAATGGGTGTTACCCATCCGGCTGTCATGGCCACAGGATAACTGGCCATTAATAAAGCACGGCCCATCAGTGCCGGATTGAAAACATTAAAGCCCATTCCACCCATGATGATCTTCGTGATAAAAATTGCCATGATTGCGCCCGGAATAGGCATCCACACAGGAACTCCTGGTGGAATGACATATGCCATGAGCACTCCTGTTATGACAGCACTGCCATCATTAATTGTAATGGGCTTGTTTAAAAGTTTTTGAGAAATAGCTTCAGTCAACACACAACTGATTACACTAACAGCAGTGATAACCAATGTTTGAAGGCCGAAAACAAACATGGATAAAATCAGTGAGGGCATCAAACATGCCACCACAGTCCACATGATGCGCTCTGTGGAAACACTGGCACGAACATGTGGAGAAAAAGACACCGATAGATTCTTATAATACGGTCTTTCAACGATTTGTGTGGATGAATTCATGTTAATTCTCTTCTTTCCTTTTGGCCTCTTCGACCTTTATTTGAGCGAGTCCAATAAATTGAACCAATGGCCGCTTTGCCGGACAGACATATGCGCAACTGCCGCATTGAAAGCAATCTTTTGAAAATCCAAATTGCTCACATTCCGCCCCTTTACCTGCCTCAACAAAAACACCAATATTATTGGGTTCCAACCCCATGGGACAGACATCCAGGCAAAAGCCGCATCGAATACATGGGCCATATTTCTGATCCTCGCCAATTTCCTCACGTGTGAGAAACAAAACACCTGAAGTCGTTTTTGTAATTGGCACGTTTAAGCTGGAAACTGCCACCCCCATCATGGGGCCGCCAATGACAATTTTTGCAAGATCTTGTGTTGTCCCGCCCAGAAATTCAACAATTTCAATAAGCGGTGTGCCAATTTTTACCAACAGATTTGCCTGTCTTGCAATACCGCGTCCTGAAATGGTCACCACGCGTTCATATAAAGGTTTTTCCAGCACAACTGCATCGTAAATGGTTTTGGTTGTATATACGTTCTGAACAATGATACCAATAGATGATGAACGCTTACCTGATGGTCTGACACGATCAGTAATGCTTTGCATAATCTGGTCGGCTGATCCATGGGGATATTTTACAGTCAGGGGCTGAATAAAAATATCGTATCCCATTTTGTTAGGATCATTAGCGACTGCATCCTCCAAAGCCTGGATTGCATCGGGTTTGTTGTCTTCAATGCCAATGACGCATCGGGTAATTCCCAGTATTTTTAGAATAATTTTGGCACCTTCAATAATATCTTTTGGATATTCGGCCATGACCCGATGGTCGCATGTCAGATAAGGTTCGCATTCCGATCCATTTAATATTAAAGTATCCAAAAAAATGTCAGGTTTGACATTTAATTTGATATCAGCCGGAAAACCGGCACCACCCAACCCAACGATTCCGGCTGCTTTTATTTTTGCCAGAAGTGTTTCTCTTGAATACTCAGTCCAGTCTTTTGGAGAAAATGATGGCGAAGAATTATCCCCATTCTTGGAAACAATTATTGCCGGTGATTTTCCCAAAACCGGATGCATCGTATCAAAGACACCATCAACGACACCATTAATCCCTGAATGAAGCGTTGCCCCTATTTTATTTTGCGTAGATCCGACCAGCTCACCGATTGTCACGTGTTTTTTTTCTGCATTATCCAGACGACAGGCACCATCCTTACAAATATTATCCTCTAAATAATATTCAGGAGAATGAAGCTCGCTAAGCAGGTTGAACATGACTTCTGTTGGATAGCCAACATGTTGTTTTAAAAATAGGGCCACTTTGGGTGGGTCAGGCATGGTCTCAATGGGAAGGTACTCTGTTAGATTTTTTCTCTCCGGAGGATGAACACCCCCCATAGGAAAGTCTGGTAAAACGTTTGCTTTATTTTTCACTTTACAATCCTTAAATGGCATGTGAATAAACCTGAACGCGTTCAAATTTATTCCAATTACGATCATTGCTTGATTCTGAACATGTAAGTAAAAGCTATAACACAATCAGGAATATGATACAATCAAAAAATTGTTCAATTTATTTTTTATATTTGCCTTGTCGGGAAGCATCGAAATAATCATCGAATTTACCGCTATCAATGAGCTGTTTCAATCCTTGATTGAATTTTTCAATCAATTTTTTGTTTTTATCCAGCTTTTTAGATAAAATTAATACCAGAGGCGCTTCTTTCACCGGGCGCGGATGATTGGTAAACAGACTGGCTGTTTCAATAGGATACAATTTATGAATCAGACTGTATCCAACATCCAGATTACAGGCAAAAATGTCAAGACGTTTTACGAGCAGCTTTTTAAATCCAGTTTCATCCTTAACTGCTCTATCTACTTTGATTGAGCCATTTTTTTCATTTTTTGCAAAATCTTCACCATAGTCATATGAAAGTGTAGCGCCAATTCTAAGATTTTTCAAGTCTGAATAATTTTTCCAATCAAAAATTTTGCTTTTCAGATGAAAAAAAACAGTAACATCGCTGGCTACCGGATCACTGAAATAAAAATTCTGGTTTCTTTCCTCAGTCGGTGTCCAAACAACTGAACCATCCCAGGTCCCTCGCTCGGCCAATGTATACGCTCTTTTCCAGGGAAAGAAACCATACTCTACATTTATTCCTACATTGTTAAATGCAGATTTCACAACATGACTGGCAACGCCATAATGTTTTAACCCTTCTGATAAATATGGCGGCCATTCTCCATTGGTTAACCGGACTGTTTCACCGGCCATGCAGTAATTTGATAATAACAGAAAAAAAATCATACTAATAAATAAAACACACTTCTTCATGAGATCCTCCTTCAAAATTATAGTTAATTATAAACGTTATGAAATTATTTTCATAATCTATAGTGGATAAGTCTATAAGTGTATACATTTTTTTTCTTAGCCCTGAAGGGGCGGCAACATACCAGCCCAGGGCAACGCCCTGGGGAAATATATAAAAAGTTTTAAGCCCTGTAAGGGCGTTACACTTTTAGAATGCGTCCTTTTTAATTTGTCTTTATGTTGCGCCCTTACAGGGCTTAAATATTGGTTAATCTTTACCCAGGGCGTTGCCCTGGGCTGGTATGTTGCCGCCCTTTTCAGGGCTAAGAAAAAAATGTATACCGATCTATAGCATTAATAGAGGGATTGAATCATGTAATTAGAGCAAACTAATGATGCAACCCGGCTTTTTTGTATTCACCCCGACGAGAAGCATCATAATATTTATCAAATTTTCCATTATCTTTCAAGAGTTTAAGGCCATTATTAAATTTTATCATTAATTGTTTGTTTTTTACCCGTTTTTTGGAAAGCAATAATAATAAAGTGGATTCTTTTACAGGTAGGGGATGATTGGTAAACAAACAGGCTGTTTCAATGGGATACATTTCGTGGATCAGATAGTATCCCACTTCCAGGTTACAGACAAAAATATCAATACGTTTGGATATTAATTTTTTAAACCCGGTTTCATCCTTAACCGCTCTTTCAACATAAATGGTGCCATTTTTTTCATATTTTTCAAAGTCATTGCTATAGTGATATGAAATGGTTGCACCGATTCTCAGACCTTTAAGGTCTTTATAGTTTTTCCATTCAAATTGTCTGCTTTTCATGTGAAAAAAAACATTAACATCATTTGCGACAGTATCACTAAAATAAAAATGCTGTTCTCTTTCGTTATTTTGCGACCAGATAACAGATCCATCCCAGGTTCCTCGCTGCGCCAATACTAACGATCTTTTCCAGGGAAAAAAGCCATATTCTACAGAGATCCCGACATTGTTAAATGCGGATTCAACAATATGACTGGCGACACCATAATGTTTCAAATTTTTTGATAAATAGGGCGGCCATTCACCATTGGTCAACCGGACTGTTTCACCAGCCATACTGTCCAATGATACTGACAGGATAAACATGATACTAAAGATGAGAAAAATTTTTTTCATAGCGCATGCCAGTTTTTGTGGTAAAATAAATTGTTTTTGTTCATTGTCAAGTGTTGATTTATATCCGAATTCTTTTTTTGAACGCTTTGATCAATGCGCTGCAAACCTGATTGGCATCAGAAACAATTGCAACATCGGCTATTTTCATAATCGTTGCATTGGGATTCTTATTGATTGCAACAATGAATCTGGCATCAGAGATTGCGGCAGTGTGTTGAATGGCACCACTGATACCAAATGAAAACAAAATTTGCGGGGCAACCTGTTTACCTGCCTGCCCTACCAATGTTTCTGGTGATGTCCATCGTGAATAAACCACCGGACGTGTGGCACCAACCTCGCCGCGAAGCAGGCGGGCAAGGTCAAACAGTTTTTTAAATTTTTTCTTGCTTTGCATCCCTCTGCCGCCGCAAATAACCACAGATGCTTTTTCAAGACTTTGTTCGGTTTGTGGTTCTCGTTCTGATCGAATTAATCGGATATGATTTTTGGGGGCATCTGTTACATAATCATGTTGAATGACATTGCCCTTTCGGTCGTAATCATGGGGTAGTTCCTGAAATGTTCCTGGCCGGACTGTTGACATTTGAGGACGATGATTTGGGGTTAATATCTCTGCCAACAAATTACCCCCAAAAGCTGGGGCTGTTTGAACAAGGCAGTTTTTTTCATCAATTGATAAAGCGACACAATCGGCTGTGAGTCCAGTTTGTAGACGTTTTGCAACTCGCGGTGCATATTCATGGCCAAATGACGTGCCGCCAATGAGAAATATCTCTGGTGCGTAATGATTTGCCAATTGAGCTGTCAGATGCACAAATCTATCCACATTGTAGACTGCCAAATCCTTATGATCAAAGGAATGAACAATATCTGCACCATGTGCAATGTATTCATCAATATACTCCTGGGTATTGTGACCCATGACAAGCGCACAAACATCAGCATCAATTTCTTTGGCCAGCTCTCTGGCTTTTGCCAACAATTGCAGCGTTACACGATTTTGAAAATAGTTTCGATAATCGCCAAATATCCAGATTTGTTTTTTTTTTGATTTCATTAGGACGTTCCTTTTTTGAATAAAGCTTATTTTACAATCAATCATCAGGCATCTTTAATATCTTTTTCGATAACACTGCTGATTTTATCACCAAACTGACTTAATAACTGTTCAACAACATAATTAGGAGATCCTTCCAGAACAATATTGTTCTTTTTTGTATTTGGAGAATATACATTTACAATTTTTGTCGGAGATTCTTTCGTGCCTGAAAAATCAGATGGCAATTCGATATCTTCAATAGAAATGTGACTGATATGTTGAGATTGAAAGGCATTTTGCAGTCCTTTCAAAGGCACATAACGTGGTAAATGATAGGCGGTACTGATTGTCACCACCCCTGGGAAATCCATTTCAAGTGTTTCAACAAAACCATCACTTTTACGACTGATAGAAACAAAAGATTGTTTTGAAGTTAACTGATCCACATAAGCAACACAAGGTACACCCAGTTCTTCAGCGATCTGTGGTCCAACCTGAGCAGTTTCGCTATCACTGGTGTGACAACCGCAAAGAATCAGATCAAAATCTTTGCATTGGGTTTGAATCGTTTTTGCCAGGGCATGTGATGTCACGAGAGTATCTGAACCTGCCAATCGCTTATCTGACAGCAAGATTGCATGATCCGCACCCATTGCCAGGGCTTCACGAAGTATTTCCTCAGAAACAGGCGGGCCCATTGTAACGACCTGGATGGTTGCATTTTTTTGCTGCTTAATCTGTAAGGCTGCTTCCAATGCATATTTACATGATGGATTCATCATGCCTTCAGCAAGTTCTCTGCGAAGTGTGCCGGTTTTCGAACTCCAGGGTAATTCGGAAACCATTGGGACCTGCTTGATACAAACGACCAGTTTTAATTGTTTATTTTGGGTTGATTCTTTCAATGTCTTTTCCTTTCAATTTGTTACGCAGGTTTGTTTAGCACAGATCGTGAAATAACCATTCGTTGGACTTCACTTGTTCCTTCATAGATTTCAGTTACTTTGGCATCACGAAAATAACGTTCAACATCATATTCTTTGCTGTACCCATATCCTCCATGAATTTGAACTGCCAGATTGGTCACTCTTACAGCAACAGCACTACAATAAAGTTTGGCCATTGCTGCCTCAGCACTAAAAGGTTTGTTTTCATCACGATATGCACAGGCACGATATAGCAATAATCGGGCCGCATCAATTTCAGTGGCCATGTCTGCCAGGTAGTTTTGAATTGTCTGAAAGGATGATATATTTTTTTTAAATTGTTGACGTTCCTTCGAATATTTGATTGATGCATCAAACGCGCCTTGTGCGATTCCCAGAGCCTGAGCGGCAATACCAATTCGACCGGTATCCAATGTGGCCAGTCCAATTTTTAAACCATCACCAAGCTTTCCCAACAGGTTTTCTTTGGGGACAAGACAATCTTCAAAGAACAATGATGACACTGGATTGGCACGCATACCGCATAAATCTTCAATTTCGCCGACTGAAAACCCGGGTGTATCCTTTTCAATAATAAATACCGCAGTATTTTTGTTCCTTTTTTCAGATTCGCATTTGGCAAAAATTAAAGCACATCCACAAACACCACCATTGGTTACAAATATTTTTGTGCCATTAATAAGAAATTCGCATCCCTTTTCAATTGCATATGTCTCCACGCCACCTGCATCAGATCCTGCATTGGCCTCAGTTAAACAAAAAGCACCAATCCTCTCACCTGAACATAAAGGTGGTAGAAATTTCTTTTTTTGAGATTCCGTGCCAAAAAGATAAATGGGATATGTTCCCACGCTATTATGCACAGTCACGCAAAGGCCAATTGCAGCGCTGACACGAGAGATTTCTTCGATAATTATCGCATAACTGATACTATCTGTACCTGCACCGCCATATTCTTGTGGAATTTGAAGTCCAAAAAAATTTAATGGCCGCATTTTTTCGATAACTTCGACCGGAAACCGGCAATCTCTGTCTATATCATGAGCGATTGGGCCCAATTCGGCTTCGGCAAATTCTCGTACTGATTTCCTTACAAGATTGTGTTTCATACAAGGGTTGAAATTCACTTTATTTTCCCTGTTTTGTTTTAATGATTTGATATTCAAGTTTTTGAAAAAATTTTTATAATTAAAGATTTTCATTGATTTTGTCAATAATTTTCTATGAAATAACTTGATCTCAGACTTTTGTCTGTGATATTTGAAATTTCATCAATTATTTTGAAATACTTAGGAATGCTCGAAAAATAAATTCCTCATTTACTTATGTGCCAATAACGTGTAGGGGCGAACCTTGTGTTCGCCCATCGTACATAGGAACGAAAGCGTTATTAGTTCGAGGGCGAACACAAGGTTCGCCCCTACATCGGGCTTGCACATAAGTAAATGAGGAACTTATTTTTCGAGTAATCCTTAGAAATCAAATCAGGAGCAATTTATGACAAATATACAAAAGTCCATAACATTAAATAAACGTGCAAAGCAATTATTACCCGGAGGTGTCAACAGTCCAGTTCGCGCCTGTCGTTCTGTTGACAGTATTCCCTTATTTATTGATAAGGCTTCAGGCGCATATATTTTTGATGCTGATGGCAACAGGTACATAGATTATGTTGGATCATGGGGACCAATGATTTTGGGGCATCGGCATCCGGCAGTTATATCAGCACTTTCATCTGTTTTAAATGAAGGCATCAGCTATGGTGCCCCAACTGATAAGGAAATTGAACTGGCTGATTGCATTGTATCGGCTTTTCCTTCAATGGATATGGTTCGCATGGTCAACTCCGGCACTGAAGCGACCATGAGTGCGGTGCGTTTGGCCCGAGCATATACAGGTCGTGATATCATTATTAAATTTGATGGTTGTTATCATGGTCATGCTGATACACTTCTTGTTGCAGCCGGTTCAGGCGTTGCAACATTAGGTATTCCTGGCAGTCCCGGCATACCTGATAGTATTGCCAATCATACGTTATCATTACCATACAATAATTTGGGTACTGTTAATGATGTATTAAAAAAACAAGGAGATCGTGTTGCCTGTATTATTGTTGAACCTGTTGCTGGCAATATGGGATTCATTCGCCCTGAGTCTGGATTTCTTGAAGGACTTCGAGAATTAACCCACAAACATGGTAATTTGTTAATTTTTGATGAAGTCATGAGTGGTTATCGTGTTGCTTATGGTGGTGCGCAGATCCTATACAAGGTTTTACCAGATCTGACATGTCTGGGTAAGATTATTGGTGGGGGGATGCCAGTTGGAGCCTATGGTGGACGAAAAGAAATTATGAATAAAATTGCGCCTGAAGGCCCTGTATACCAAGCAGGAACCCTGTCTGGAAATCCGCTGGCAATGACAGCAGGTCTGGCAACCTTGAAAACACTTGAACAATCAAATTTTTATGAAAATTTGGCGTCAAAAACAGATCATTTGGTATCGGGAATTGAAAAAGCTGCAAAGGGTGCTGGCATTCCTGTTCAGGCAGACTATGTGGGCTCAATGATGGGATTCTTTTTTACTGATTCGCCTGTATCTAATTTTGATGATGCAAAAAAATCCGATTTGAACCTGTTTACAAAATATTATCAGGGTATGCGCGCACGAGGTATTTACATTGCACCCTCTCAATTTGAGGCAGGCTTTGTTTCATCTGCGCATTCTCAACAGGATATTGAGAACACCATTGAAGCGGCAAGTCAGGTATTTCATGAGATTTGATCCATTCCGAGGTCGGACAGGTCCGACAAGTCTGACTGGCTGACCTGCCGACTTGTCTGACTTTTCCGATTGGGGAACTTATTTTTTCAAGAATTACTTCTTCTTTCAATCATTCCTGAGAGATTCACTTTTTTTCAGTGCAGCTTGAGCCTCTTCTTCGCTTCCGATTTGTTTATAAAAAGAACTTAAGCAGGCCCAAACATCAGGATTTTTTGGTTCCAAATCAACTGCTCGTGTCATATAATTTGCAGCTTCATTAACCAATCCGCTTGCAGCGTAGACATCAGTAATATTCATCAAGGCATTAATGTGGTTTGGGTTAATTTCAAGTGTTTTTAACAAGAATTTTTCTGCGGATTGCATATTTCCCAGAGAATAGGAAATGACCCCCAGGTTGTTATAGGCATCTGTATTATTTGGATCGCCAGCCAGAACATCTTCGAAGCATTGAATGGCTTCTTCGATTTTACCTTCATTAAAAAGCAATTCACCCTTTGACAATTGATCTTTTCGTTCAAAAACGCAGGGCTCATCATTTATTGGAACACATCCTTTTTTTTGCAATGTTGCCTCCAGAATTTGTCGATTTGGTGCATTCATAAAACCATTGGCCAGATATAATGATTTGTAAGATACATTTAGGATTGGATCTTGAGGGCAATCAATATCAGAATAAGGAAGAATTAAAGCATCCCATTGTGTTGCCAGAACTTTTTCATCAGTAATGACACTCATACTTCGAAGTTTTATATCTTTTAAAAACTCAGTATAATACTCATGTGATTTTATTCTATCATGCCATACACTGAATTTCATACCTGGGAACTGATTGAGATTTCCAATTGTTTTAGATTCAACCCCTGTCCAAAACAAAACATTTGCTGAAAAATTTTCTGTGTATAATTTTTGGATAAAATCAATCAACCCAGAATTATCACCTGAATTTTGAAAGACAGGCGTTTGAGGTATATTCATTGGAAATGGCTGCTGTTGTTTTTCCTCTATGGTCCGGTTATTCGATTGCTGATTCAATTGTTCATTCTCGAATCTCTTTAACAATTCACGTGTTGCTTTAAATGGATCATCTTCTTCTTGTGTTTGAGCTTGTTGGGGTTGCATTTGCTGCTGTGGGGTTGTGATATCATTAGAGATATTCTGAACAGGTTCAAGGAGTTTGGATTGAAAGCTTGCAATTTGTGTAGCATCTGTAGAAATGGCTTTATTGATATAATCAATTGCTTGATCATTGATACCTTGCTTCTGAAGTGTCAGTCCCATCAAATATAATGCATTGGCACTGGTTGGATTTTTTTGTAAAAAATTTCTGCACTCAGCCTCAGCACGTTCAAATTGATTCTGTTTGTAGGCCAAAGTAGCTGAATCTAATGATACATTATTATTGGCCGGATTATGATCAAAATTCATATGGTCTCCTTTATTTTAAAAAGTTGATCTGTTTTTTACTATTATAAAATTATATTTTTGTTTCACCTGGGTATTTTTTTATAAAAAAAGTTTTTATTATTATAATGAAATATTATTCGGCTTTTTTTTGGTTATCTTTAGAAACGATATATTTTGCATTGACTTCCATATGATTTTTAATTTAATATATTAATAATGATAAAATCAATTAAAATCGTAACAGAATGAAAAATTTGAAAGAATATAAACCCCAAAAAATATCAATCCAACTGATAAACAATTTACTTTACAGCTATTCCATGCTCTTGTTCATGAGAAACAAATGGGTCGGATTGGTGTTGTTTTTTACCACACTATTAAATCCGAATCTGGCCATATCAGGTCTTATTTCATGGATAACAACGATTATTTTTGCATACGCAATAGGTATACGCAAACAAAACCTTGTGCATTCAATTTATACGTATAATTCTTTGATTGTCGGTTTTTCCATTGGATTTTTATTTAAAATTTCTTTTTTATCCATCTTAATGACTGTTGGCACTTCAGTTCTGACTGTCATGCTGAGTTATGCCTTGTATTCATTACTGTCGCAGCAATTTAAATTACCGGTTTTGAATATTCCCTTTTTTATCGTCAGTACAATCATCTATCTTGCATCAGTGCGTTACAGTTCTTTGTTTGTTGATTCCTTTTATTCATTTGAGGGATTAAATATTCATCAACTTCCCATCATGTTGCAAGGACTTTTCAAAACAACAGGAACGTTGTTGTTTATGCCATACGATTTGCCAGGAATATTCATCTTAATTATTCTTGCATTTAATTCATTAATCTCTTTTATCATTCTGATTGTATCATACTATGTAGGGACATGTTGCCTGGCCTTGTTAAAAGGAAGCTTCGCCCATGCGTTTTCTAATCTGGCAGCATTCAATTTTTTATTGATTGGAATCGCTTTAGGGGGCATATTCTTAATTCCATCCAGACGAAGTTATCTTATCGCAATTATCGGGGTATTTGTTTCGGTATTTATTCTGGATGCTGCTTCAGTTGTTTGGTCTATTTTTCGAATTCCGGTGTTCACCCTCCCTTTTAATGTTGTGGTCCTGTTATTTATCTATGTTTTTAGACAAATTGGATTTCCTTATATGAATGATTACATTCAAGATATTCCTGAAAAATCCCTTACATATTATTTAAACTATTCCCTTCGTTTTGACCGGTTAACACCACAACCCTTTCTTCCTTTTTTAGGGACATGGACAGTTTATCAAAGCTTTGATGACCAATGGACCCATCAAGGTAGTTGGAAATATGCTTATGACTTTGTCATTACTGATGATAATAATCAAGCCTATTGTAATCAAGGCTTGTCTCTGTCAGATTATTATTGTTTTGGCAAGCCAGTTCTTTCACCTGTTGAAGGTACAGTGGTTGATTTATTTATGGGACTGAAAGATTGCCCCATCGGCGCAGTGGATAAGAACCATAATTGGGGAAATTATATGATCATATATTCAGTTTATGGATATTATGTTGAAATCTCGCATTTTCAGGAAAAATCAAATAAAGTTAAAATTGGAGATACAGTCAAACCCGGTACAGTTCTGGGAAATTGCGGCAATTCCGGTTATTCTCCTCAACCCCATATTCATATTCAAGTCCAATATTGGCCCAATATTGGATCATTCACAAGCTCTTTTTATTTCAGTAATTGTATTGATCAAAATCGAACCATTTGTATGGATGGTGTCCTTGAAAAAGGAATGAAGGTTAAACCCATGACCTTTTCTAGAAAACGAAATCAAGTGTTGACTTTTATTCTTGATGACTCATTTACGTTTAAACTGATCATCAATGGCAAAGAGATTAAAACAATTCAAATAACTGTTCGGATGGATACTGATGGTTCTTACTTTTTTCATATTGATGGGTCCAATGACCGACTGTATTTTGGTATCGAACAACATCGTTTTATATGCTATCGGTTCATTGGCAAAAAACACTCCCCATTGTCCTATATTTTTGCCGCATTACCCATTCTGCCCATAATAACGCAGCGTGATATTCAATGGTCAAGTATACTTCCTGGAAATGTTTTGGGGCCAGTCGGTCGTATTCAAACGTTATTGCAATCTTTAGATCATCGAATCCATCAAGTGAAAGGAGAATATTCCTTGTTACAGGACAATCAATGCGTGTCAGGTCGAATCATGTTTAAAAGACAGGAAATCAAAACCAAACTAACATTTCATGAAACAAAGGGATTTCAGGAGCTTCATGTTCATTTTCCTAAAAAGCATGTGGAATTGGTACGTATTAATTCGGCTGATTAATTTTCAATCCTAATTTTTCACAAATCTTTTCAAGGGTCAATGCAGCATCATCAAATAAGTAATTTTTAAGGCAATGCTTAAGCTGATCAATAAGTGAGCGATCCTCTGTATTTTGAGTCAGATAATCCAGAGCATGCAAACATTCTTCACAAGCATCATTTGCTTCTGAATCACAGTCAATAAGCAATTCATACAAATTATTCAGCCTTTTCTCTAAATGATTGAGTTGGTCGGTAAGATCATTGGATAAATCTGCTTCTTTGTTATCATTTATGTTTTGATCGGGTAAAATTTTATCAATTTGATTTATCACTGGCTCAAGACGCTTCCTGAATGATATCAGCAGTCGTTTAAATGTTGACTCCATTTCATTTTTAATGGCTGTTTCCAATTCCTGGGCTGTACGTTGAAGCGATTGGGCACCAATTGTTCCTGCAAGACCTTTTATTGAATGAACCTTACGTTGTGCATCTGCAAGTTGATTACTTTCAAGCAATTGTTTAACAATTTCATACGCATTAAAATGGTCCTTTCTAAAGGATTGCATGACATTATCAAGCAAATAGCGTTTTCCCATCAATTGTTTTAACGCCAGATCAATATTCAGAATCTCTTGATTTTCAATTTTTTGCTGACCTTCTCTTGTGGTATCCTTTTTGGTATCGTTATTCGCAACGTCAGCAATCTCAGCAACATCAGAACTGAGATATTTTTGCAGTGTATTGAACAAAATTTCTGGTTGAATTGGCTTTATAATAATATCGTTTATTATTTGATCTGTATGATTGAAATCTTCAATTTCCAGATTGTGCGCAGTCAAGACGATAACAGGTAACTCCTTATGGGAAAAATGCTGACGAATTCTTTTAATGGCTTCACGACCATCCATTACTGGCATTTCCATATCCATCAATATCAAATCATATTTTCCTGCCATTACCATTTCAACAGCTTCTTGGCCATTTTCAACCAGATCCAAAATTATAGGAAAATCTTCAAGTAATCCTTTTAAGACCTGCTGATTGATAAGATTGTCATCAGCAATGAGAATCGTACCTTTTATTGAGAGTTGGAAGGATTTTTTTTCAGTTTTGTCGCTATCATCTTCGGGCTTTTGCGTTGTGGGTAATGTGACAAAGAGAATGGTCCCCATTGTTTCATCAGTTTCAAACCAAATTTTACCTTGATGTGTTCGGGTAATGAGTTTTGCACTATAGGTTCCTAAACCTGTGCCGCTTTTTTTTCCTGATGTGGTATATCTGTCAAAAAATCGATCCCGAATGCTTTCAGGAACAACCCCCAGGTTATGAATTTGGATCATTGCAGAACGTGCGTCCTGATTATCAATATCTATACGTATTTGTTTATTAATTGGGGATGCCTCAATGGCATTTTTTATAAGATTGGCAAAAAGGTTTTGTAACAAACGATATTCTCCCAATACCCAATAAGAGAGACTATCATTCATTGGCTGATCAATAATATAAAATTCAAGATTCAGATTTTTCTGCCGGGCAAGACTGTTCAAATCGGCAGAGAGTTTTTGGAATATCGCAACAAGATCGCATGGACAGGGAGTGAATTCATAGGTTTTTTCTTCCATTCTGAACATATCTAAAGAGCTCTCGATCATTTCTGAAATTTGAATCCCACTATCCGAAATAAGCTTTAAATATTTTATTTGGGACTTTTTTTCCTTTTTGAGATGCTGGATGTCTCCCAGCACCTCATCAAGCAGTCTTTTCGTTCGAATTTTTTCTGACATTGACATAGAAACTCCCTGGCATGAATTACTTTTGCGATACCTTTAACGCCTGATCTAAATCTGAAATAATGTCATCAACATGCTCAATACCTACAGAGATTCGAATCATATCCGGTTCAACACCTGCCATAGCCAGTTCATTTTCAGTTAGTTGAGAATGCGTGGTTGATGCGGGATGAATGACCAATGTTTTGGCATCAAGAATATTTGCAAGATGTGAGCAAATTTTAAGGGCCTCAATTACTTTTTGTCCTGCCTCTCGCCCTCCTTTAATACCAAATCCAAAAACTGCACCCGGGCCCAATGGGAATAGTCTTTTAGCACGTTCGTAATCTCGGTGATTGGGTAAACCCGCATAATTTACCCATTTGACTGCTGAATGATCATTTAAAAATTTTGCAACACGAATGGCATTTTCACAATGGGCTCTGGCACGCAGCGGCAGGGTTTCCAATCCTTGAAGTATCAAGAAACTATTAAAAGGTGCAATGGCAGCGCCAATATCGCGCATGAGTCCTGTTTTTATTTTTGTGATGAATGCGGTACAGGGGGTTCCCTCAAGGGTACATAATTGTTCCCAAAAATTTACGCCATGATAGGTTGAATCGGGAGCAGTAATCTCTGGAAACTTGTTTGCTGCATTCCAATCAAACGATCCTTTTTCTATGATTGCCCCCGCAATACTGTTACCATGTCCACCGATTATTTTTGTCAATGAATACACAAGAATATCACAACCAATATCAAAAGGATTGAAAATGGGCGGTGCTGAAACAGTATTGTCAACAATAAAAGGGATATTGTGTTGATGAGCAATTTGGGCAATTTTTTCAAGATCATCCACATTACATTTGGGATTACCAATACTTTCAGTAAAAATCAGTCGGGTATTTTGATCGATTGCCTGTTCAAAATTTTGGGGCGCTGATGAATCCACAAAATGAACATCAATGCCAAATCGTTTAAGGGTATGTTCAAAAAGCGTATGGGTGCCGCCATAAAGATTGGAACCAGATACAATGTTTTGCCCTGCACCTGCGATGCTCGTAATGGCAAAAAAAATGGCTGACATTCCAGATGCTGTTGCAATAGCTGCTGAAGCATCATGGATTGCAGCCAGTCGCTTTTCAAGAACGTCAGTGGTGGGATTCATAATGCGCGTGTAAATATATCCTGGCGTTTTTAGTGCAAACAAGTCTGATGCATGTTGAACATCCTTGAATGCAAAACTTGTTGTCTGATATATTGGTACTGCACGCGAACCTGTATCACTATCAGGTGTATGACCTGCATGAAGTGATAATGTTTCAATATGTTGTGACATTGGTTTGTCCTTTTTGAATTATAAGATTTGTCCTAAGAACAATTTTGTTCGATCATGTGTTGGGTTTTCAAAAAAGTGTTCTGGTGTGCCTTCCTCAATAATTGCCCCATTATCCATAAAAATGACCCGATCAGCCACTTCACGCGCAAACCCCATTTCATGTGTCACCACAGCCATCGTCATACCTTCACGTGCCATTGTTTTCATTACATCAAGAACTTCACCGATCATCTCAGGATCAAGTGCAGATGTGGGTTCATCAAATAACATGGCCTTTGGATCCATTGCCAACGCGCGAGCAATGGCAACGCGTTGTTGCTGCCCACCAGATAAATTTCCAGGGTAAACATCCGCTTTATCAGGAATTCCAACTTTTTCCAACAACTCCATAGATCGCTGATGTGCTTCTGCTTTGGATCGATTTCGAATAATAATTTGAGCCAGATTGATATTATTCAACACTGTTTTATGAGGAAAGAGATTAAAAGACTGGAATACCATCCCTAATTCAGCACGCACTTTATTGATATTGGTTTTGGGGTTCATAATATCAATTTTATCAATTAAAATATGACCACCTGGATCGGGTTTTTCCAATCGGTTGAGACATCTGAGCAAGGTACTTTTTCCAGAACCAGATGGCCCTATAATGACAACCACTTCACCTCTTTTTATGTGACAAGTAATATTATTCAAGGCTTTCATTGGTTCTGGCAGATAGAATGTTTTATTGATATTGGTTACACGAATCATCAAGAATCCTTTTCTTTTCTCGGATAATCTATCCGGCCTTTCTTTCAAGATATTGCGCAAACATAGACAAAGAAAAAGTAAGAATCAAATATAAAAGTGCGCAAATAAACCATAATTCAAAGGGTTGCAAACTGCTGGTGACAACCTCTCGGGTTGCTTTCGTTAATTCACGAATGGCAATAATCCCCAATAAGGATGAATCCTTGATCAGGCTGATAAATTGACCGGCCAATGGGGGAAGAATTCGCCGCAGCGCCTGAGGCATAATTACATGATACATAGACTGTGGATAAGTCATGCCCAGAGATCTTGCAGCCTCAGTTTGACCTTTATCAATGGATTGAATTCCAGCACGAACCATTTCTGCAACATAAGCCCCTGTAAAGGTCGATAGGGCTGCGACACCAAACCATAAAGGCGGTATTTGCGGTATTCCATGATTATTCAGCACTGCATTGATTAATGTCCCAAGCACAAAATACCAAATAAATATTTGGACCAGTAAAGGGGAGCCGCGGATCAATTCAATATACGTAATGGATGACCATTTCAAAGCAGGATTGTCCGAAATCCTTGCCAGCCCGCCAATCAAGCCGATAAATATTCCCACAAAGATTGAAATAATACTGACCTTGAGTGTAACCAACAGGCCCAATAGCATGATTCCGGCACGTATTTCCTTTTTTGAACCCAATACATCTCCCATTGAAATGAAATCACCCTCACTCACCAAAACTGAGTCCTTTGGTGCAGAATAGGTTTCTGAATCTCCTGTATCTTCATCCTGGATGACAATCGTAGACTTGCCCGATTCTTCTGTGATGGATATGACCTCTCCCTGAACTTCTGCACGAATCTCAGTGACTTCTTCGGTAATAAAATACTGTGGAATACGATACCATCGCCAGACATAATCAATGTTGGTTGCAGAATAGTACAGTAAAATCAATAAGCCAGTCATCATCAGAAAAAATACGCACACCCAGAAGTAATATACTTTTTTTTCTGTAAATTGCGGCACAACGCCCCCTTTATTCATCTATTGAATATTTTTCAGCCACCTTGTATTTTTAATCCATTTTCGATAAATGCGATCATATCGGCCATCATTTTTGATTTGACGTAAAAAATGATTGAGAAAATTTAAAAAGTCTGGATCACCTTTACGAATTCCCCAAGCAAGAGGTTCAAATGTAAAAGGTTTATCCAAAAAAACCAGATTTCCTGCACCCTGCTGTGCCATGAAAACAACGCAATTGGGTAAATCATAGACATAAGCATCTGCTTTACCGCTGACAACCTCCATAGCGGCCTCTGTTTCTGTTTCAAATGATTTGTAATTACATTTTGGAATCATTCTTTTTGTGGCCTGTTCTCCAGTTGTGCCCAGTTTAGAAACAACAGTATATTTTGGCGCATTTAAATCCTTGTACGAATCGACATTCTTTTCATGTTTCTTATTGAGCAATATTGTTTGACCAATGACAATGTAAGGATCTGCGAAATTAATTTTCATATTTCTTTCCTGTGTGATTGTCATACCACTCATGATAATATCAAACTTTCCGGTTATCAAAGCAGGGATGATACCATCCCATGACGTATTGACCGGTACAAATTTAACTTTCATTGCTTTTGCCATTTCTTTTGCCACATCAATGTCAAAACCAACAAAATTACCCTTTTTATCAGTCATTTCAAAGGGCATGTATCCTGCCTCAAAGCCAACACGAAGTTCTCCGCGTTTTAAGATTTCTTCCAAAGTTGATTTTTTTGCCAACTCAATGTCTGCTGCCATTGCCGAAGTTATTACGAACAGCACTGAAGCAAACATTATCATTAATTTTCGATAATTCATTCTTTTTTCTCCTTTTTTTATTTTTAGTATGTATGTATATAAAACATATTAAAAAATGGGCATATTCAAGTCAGATCAATAACACTGTTCCCTTTTAATAAAATAGAATGAAAACCACTCGAAGCTTCCAGCAATGAAATTTTGAAGTCTTCACCTAATAATAGAGACTTATTATTACTTTTTTTCAAACTTGAAGATATTGTTAAAATTATCTCCTAATGGTAGCGGGTTACTTTCAATTGCTTCGATTATCTCCTCTACCTTATCAAATATAGTCGGTAGAGTTAATTCAGGAAAGGTTGATATTCTACCATGTGCTAATTCACATCTCCAATAATAATACTGGTCAATATCATTATAATAATCATGTGATTGCAATACTGATAGCTGTACTCTTAGCATAAATCCTAATTCTCTGTAATTTTCACCCTCTATTTCAAACGCTTTTTCATTTATGAACAATTCAAATTGTCCCCAAAAAAGAATAAAATAAGCGTATTCGTTGATACGAGATAATTCAATGAATCTCGAATGATTTTCATTATTTTTCAGAAAAACTGCCTCATCAATTATTTTGATAAAGTGTTTTTCAGCTTGTGAATAAGCCTGGCGAATCAAATCAAAGTCTTTCATGTAAAAAGAGCCTCATCTTCAATAATCTTAGTTAGTATAGGTTTATCAAAAATGATTCTTTCTTTTCTTTTAGAAGGATTCACTATCGTCCATTGACTTGGTTCGCCATTCTTACCACCTAAATCAAATAGAATGTATTGATTTTTGTTAGTATTTATATTAACTCTGCCATTAGAGCCAATTACCCATAGTCCCATTGGAACAAATGATACTCTGTTTTTACTAAAAAGAATTGCCATTACCGGGATAGAATCAGGATCAATGTTAAACATCTGCAAAAATTCTTCTCTGGCTTGAGGAATCATAGATTCTTTAATTTCGATTTTTTCAAAAATATTCGTCCAAAGTTTAATATCATTAAATAGATTTTCTAATCTATTTTTCCAATCAGATATGCGCCATAATATATATTCCCTGTTTAGTTTTTTTCTATGTTTTTCCATTAATTATATCCCTGTTTTTTTTTATTATTATTTTCATGGCACGAAATATGCCCTCTTGCTCAGATTGGCAACTTTATTAAAAAATCTCTCGCAAACCAATAGGGCATATTTTATGTCATGGAAAACCTAAGTTGAATGATAATATACTAAAAAGATTTCCCCTCACGTAAAATTTCTTTAATCATCATTTGTTTTTTGCATTTTTGACATACCGGAATGGATTCTTTAGGCACAGTGATAATTTTAGTATATCCGCAGCCAGGACATTTGATTTCAACAGTTTGGTCTTTACTCATAATAATCACTCCATTTTTATTCGAATAAAAGCTTGTTTTCGTTTTTTGTTCCCCATTTAAAAAAATGTTCATATTGGGGTAATTGTACTGTAGAGACGTAGCATGCTACGTCTCTACACGACCTTGTTTTTTTTGTACGCACAGGAAAAATGAGCATCTTATTTTCCGAGCATTCCTTACTTTCGAATCATATTTAGAAAGAATTTATGAAATCTGTTATCTTCGGTTAATTCTGGATGAAAAGAGGTTGCCAGCCAGTGCTTTTCTTTTACCGCAACAATTCTGCCATCAGACAGCGTACAGACAACACGAACTTCAGGCCCATAATCCACAACAGCAGGCGCACGAATGAATACGCCCGGAAAAGGACTGCCACCTATTTCAGGAATATCTAAAGGTGTTAAGAAACTATCTACCTGGCGCCCAAATGCATTACGTTTTACATGAATATCCATAATTTTTAAAAGCTGCTGACTGGCATGATTAATTTTTTTTGCCATAAAAATCATGCCAGCGCATGTCCCCCAAATGGGACGATTCATTGCAAATTCTTGAATCGGCTCAATCAAATGGTAGGCCTCAGCCAATTTTCCAATGGTTGTACTCTCACCGCCCGGAATAATAAGGCCATCAATGGACTCAAGATGTTCAGGTAAACGAACATCTTGAGTTTTTACATGCAGTTCAGCAAGCATTTTTTGATGTTCAATAAATGCGCCCTGAAGCGCTAATACACCAATTATCATTGAATTTACCAGCCCCTGTTGGCAAGTGTTTCATTTTCAGAAAGTGATCGAACGCTGATACCAACCATTGGCGCGCCGAGATTTTCACTAATTTTTGCCAAAATATCAGGATTATTGAAATGGGTAACAGCATCGACGATTGCTTTTGCCCGCTTTTTGGGATCGCCGCTTTTGAAAATTCCTGAGCCGACAAATACGCCATCAACACCCAATTGCATCATCAATGCAGCATCAGCAGGGGTAGCAACACCACCCGCAGCAAAATTGACTACTGGCATACGTCCTTGTTCTTTAGCCACCTTAACCCATTCGTAAGGCGCCCCTAATTCTTTGGAATAGGTCATAAGTTCATCATCACGCATGTGTTGAAGTCTCTGAAGTTCACCAATGACAGTACGTGCATGACGAACCGCTTCAACAACATCGCCAGTGCCGGCTTCACCTTTGGTTCGAATCATTGTCGCACCCTCACCGATTCGTCTGAGGGCTTCGCCAAGATTTCGACATCCACAAACAAAAGGTACTGTAAAATCATGCTTATTAATATGATAGCTTTCATCAGCCGGTGTAAGAACTTCACTTTCGTCAATATAGTCCACACCGATTTGTTGTAATATTTGGGCTTCAACAAAATGACCGATTCGGCATTTTGCCATGACTGGAATTGTAACAGATTCAATAATCTGGCGGATCATTCCAGGATCTGACATACGCGCAACGCCGCCATCTGCACGAATATCGGCAGGCACACGTTCAAGGGCCATTACAGCCGCTGCGCCAGCATCTTCAGCAATTTTTGCCTGATCAGGCGTGACAACATCCATGATGACACCCCCCTTCAGCATTTGCGCAAGACCTTGTTTTACAGTTATTGATCCTTTCTCGGGTTCTTGTTGGTTTTGTGATTGATTCATAATTGATTCTCCTTAAGTCAATGAACAAAAAACACTGATTATATAGACTTTAATATAAAGATTTTGGACTGCGTTGGCGCTTCGTCGATGTACTATAGTACTATCTCCTTGCGCCGCCTTGCCAAAATCTTTATCTTAAAGTCTATAGACATTGCCAGTGTCTGAATAAAACGAATGCATCAAGACACTGACAGTATCTATAACCAGTATTTCTCTATAATTTATTGAATATTACACGATTTGACCGCAGTATGTCAAATAAAATTCAATTGAAAGGTTTGTGGAAATAAGCATCAGGTATCTTTCACAAAAGCAACCTTTCCAATTTTTGATAAATTTGATTTGCATAAACGATAGTTTGATTCTGTATCAAACAACCATAAAACTTTCGTTTTTTTATTTTTAGGTGGGTCAGGACATGGCGCGTAACCATCTGTAAAAATGATAACGCCATCATAGGATCTATTTTTATCGATGTAATTCGTGACAGCAGAAAAACTTGTTCCGCCACGACCTGAAATGACAATTTCCTTTTTTGCTTTTTTTAGAGTTAAAGGGGATCCCTTAATTTCAGTATCAAAACAGATTACTGTAATTTCTTCAATTCCATATTTAAAAAAACGATTCAAAATTGAAAAGGCATTTTTTAATGCAGCACTACTGACAGAACCGCTGATATCTACAGCCAATAAAAGCTTTGTTGTGAAATCCCTTCGAGATCCCATATACAAAAATCCATACCTGCGGCTTGGTTTCATTCGAGTGAGTCGTCGTGTATTTGATAGTATACTTGATCGAAAAGATTTCAAAATCATCTTGTAATTAATTTTGGGCTTGAGTGTGGCAAGAATTATTTCCTGGAGATTTTGAGATATTGTACCCCATGCATTGGCAATAGATACATCCTTGATTTTTTCATTAACCAACTGCTCGTGATATTCGTTTCTCCCCCAATTGCAGGCATTTTCAAATCCTGTGCTTTTCTCATTTGTGTAATGCTCTAATGTGTTTTTAGCATCAGTGTTATTTGACTCATCTGAACTGCTGCTTTTTTCATCACTGGCACCTTCATCATTGTTCACCTCATCGCTTTTTTCATTGTCATTTCCTTTTTCTGAACTGCCATCTGTTTTATTGGTGCTTTGGTCTCCATTTTCATCATTCTCCTTATCTTTACTGCTGGAACTTTTATCGCTGTCATCTTCTCCATTTTCATCTTTATCACTTTTATCTTCATTTGTTTCGCCATTATCGCTGTTCCCCATCGATTGACTTTCTGTATCAGGATCATTTTCGCTTGTTTCCTGGGAACTATTTTGAGCACGCTCAAGAATTTTATCATAGTAAAATTCAAAATGTTTTTTATTAAAATCATCAGAAGCAAAAAATTCTTTTGCAGACAAAAATCCCAAATCTTTTGTTTCCAGGTATTCCTGAATTGTAATATTACTTGCAAGATACGAAATTTCGGTCAATTCTTTTTTTCTGGAATAAGGATGTTTCAAAATAATTCTCATTGCTTCAAAACCAAGCACAGCTTCCAGATCTGATGGGTTTAATGAATCAAGAAATGTTGTATTATATTCAACACATCCATTTCTTACACGAATGGTATTAATCCGCTCCTCTGGAATAATTTTATGTAATGTCCAGACAGCAAAAAAGAGTGGTTCGGTCAAATACCATTTTTCAACGATTTTTGTTATTTTTTCTTTTACAGACATATGGATTTAATCTGTTGGGTTTACAAGTTAATACTTTTAATATAGTCAGAGACTTCAACCATTAATTCATCAGAATCAACAAAAAATAATGTCAACACTTTTTCATAGTTCGGGTTGTCAAGTTGTGAGGCCAAATGAGCAATTGCTTCCTGAAAATTCGATTTTTTGAGATGTTTGATATATTTTACTAAATTTTTGATCAAGGTGTCCTTTTTTTTCTCATGATCATAATCGTCTTTCGTTAGAAAAAGAAAAATATTTTCATTAAGCAGGATGTAATCTTGTAATTTTAGCCCTTCGAATAATTTAGCGTTAAAATGAAACAGCACTTTTTCAGGATTGAGCGTGCTGATTTCCTGAATACTTTTTTTGAAATTCACACTTGCTGCAACACCAACAATGCCAGCAATTATTGTCACATATCGATCATCAATCTGTTTAACATCTTTAATTAAGTTTGAAACACGTTCCCATGCGCGTCGATCAGGTGTTTTTTCAAGTTCAATCACATCTTTAGCAGGAGAAAATTCATTGTTGCCATCAAGAAAAAGCGGATATTTTTGGATGAAATGAATGACACGCGGATCAATATTCACTTCATTTGCCCAAACAATCCAGTCTTCAGGTGTTGGCACAAATTCATAAATATTGAATCTTGAAACTAAAGATGGATCAAGATCAGTAATCTGGTATTCATCACCATAATTAATTGCTGAAATAACAATACTGCCCTCAGGTAGAGATTTGCCTGCCAGTGTTCTATTTAATGTTAAATCCATAACAGATTGCAAAATTTCAGGTCTGGCGCGATTTAATTCATCTAAAAAAAGGACAACTGGTTTGTTTTTGTCAGGCCACCAATAAGGGGGCATGAATTCTGAATGTCCTGTTTTTTCATTTTTATGCATTAAGCCAATCAAATCCCCTGGATCACTCATTTGACCAAGAAAAAAACTGATCAGCGGGAGCTTTTTTTCTTTTTCATAATAATGTTTAAGTATTTGAGATTTTCCAATCCCATGCGCGCCAACAAGCATAATATTTTGCTCTGCTGGCGTGTTTTTTAAAATGTCACGTAGTTGTATTGCATCAATTTTAATCATTTTTGCCTCATAATTTGATTATATACCTTGTTTATATTTACAATGAATGTTTAACTGATCTGCTTCAACGATTATTTCACATAATGAAGGCAATATTTCAAGCCGATCTTTGATATCTTTCTTAGGCACTTTAACCATTGTTCTGCCTTTTTTCATTTTTAAAAAAATTTTGAGAATATACGTCCGATCATCAATATAAAAAGAAATGTTCTTTTCTTCTAATAAAGATTTCAGCCTGGAAATAATTGCTTTTGATGATAACTCTTTTATTTTATCTGTTTTTACCCTTTCCTTCTCTGTGCGTTCCCAACGTTGTTCCTTCTCTTTTTTATTGTTCTTTTCTTCTTCACGATAATGCTGTACCATTGTTTTAATCGCATCCAAACTTGTTGTCGAAGAAAGGGTTTTAACTTCTCTTTTTACCTCTTCAAAAGTTCCAAGACGCCTTGAGTTATTATGTGAAACATAATCAAAACATAACTGTTCGTTATCATTAAAATAAAACGCGTAAAAATTACGAGAAAGTGCATAGAAATTTAATTTCATTTCACATAAAAGGACTTCATTTGATTTTTCTGCTGTGGGCTTGTATTTTTCTAATAAATAAGTTTTTAAATGATCGGCAAATAAATTGTTATAAAGCTCTTCCCGAACGAATTCATCTTCAGTTTTAATTTTATATCTATAAAAATAAAATTCATCCTCCGCTATTCTTTTTCGGAATTTTATTTTACATTTTTCTATTTCTTGTTCTAAAGTACTATTGTTGATGTTGATGTTAAAATAATGTTGTATGGTTATTCCTGAAATCAATTCGGTTAATTGTGAAATAATATCACTTCTTTCTTTGGATGATTTAGCAATAGTAATGTCTTTTGACTTTACTATAAATCGTTTATAGAGTTTGTCTAGGTTTGATTTTTTTAATTCGCTCATTTTTTTTAACCCCCTTAACGCATAGGTCTATAAGTTTTCATTATCATTCATTGACTTATTCCTTTTCTATCTAATTAATGAATAAACAATAGTATCCATTTCCATTATTTGTGTCAATATAAACTTATGACTGTAATCCAAATAGCCGGTAAATATTATTAATGTTCGAAAAACCCCAGGATTGAATTATTTTACTTTCTGAGATTAATCACAAATCATTAAAAATCAAAGGCTTTTTGTGAAAAAAATGCGGATTGCTTAAAAAAAAAATTTTGACCTTTATAAAAAAATTGGTCTAAGGCTGTAACAGTATCAATGGTTGGTCGATCATAAAACACGCCATAATTACCCCCTTTTTTGTGATCCAGACCACGAAGAAAAATATAATATATACCGCCAAAATGTTTGTCATAGTCATATTCAGCAATGCGATGGCCAAGATAGCGATGCAACGCAATGGTGTAAATATAATATTGAAGTATATAATAATGCTCTAAAATGGCATGTTTCATGAATGATTGTTTGTAATCTTTGAGTTCAGGCCCTAAATAATTGGATTTCCAATCTAAGATATAGTATTTGTTTTTATATGAAAATATCAAGTCAATAAAGCCTTTCATCATACCATTGACCTGAAAGGTATCCAGTGGATTCATATTTATTTTTGTCTTCTTTACCCAGGGCACTGTATCAATAATTGATTTAATTCTATTGGGTTGTACATCTTTGATAGAAAAATAAAACCCCATTTCCTTAATCTGATTATCGGATTGAATGCGACACAATCGAAAATCTGGATCGGTTGGTGATAGGCAGGCCCATTTTACCTGATCAATCAATTGAATAATGGTTTGTTCCCATTGCAAATCAAATCCATATTCAGCCAATCTGTCTGAGACAAGATTTTTGATAAATACATCATCAGATTTCTCAAAATCTACATTTTCTAATAATTCATGCATAAAATTACCGGGTCTGGCACCTTTTGGGAACGCAAAAATGGACATGGGTTTTGGTAATTTTTCTGCATGATGACTGATATCCATGTGTGAATCTGTATGAATATCGTAATCTGGCAATTCTACAACAGCACTTTTAGTGGATGTCAGCGCGGAAAAACTGGTAATGCGCCAGCTCGAATCAATTGTTTGTTGCGGTTTAAGATACGCCAGATCTTTTGAGTCAGATTGATTTTGGGTAAAAGACAGCACTTCTTCAGGAAGTTCTGGTAATGACCATGTTTGATAACAGATTTTTATATTTGCATCTTGCTTTAATTGACTTAATGCCTGCCTGATGTGGTTTCTTTTTATCCCTGAATTATTCAATATAGAAACAATGTTCGATATATCCCCTTCATTACGAACCAGATCCTTTCCATGTAATAGCCATGATAATGGGCTGCTTGCGACAGTACTGATATTTCCATGAACCAGATAGCATTGATACTGCGCTCGTGTTAACGCCACATATAATAATCGCATGTTTTCTGCAAGATATTCAGTATTTGCCCAATCCGTCCATTTATCTCGCTCATCGTCTGTTATGGGTAATGTCAGGGTATGTTCATTATCCGGGTCATGATAAACAAAAGGCCATTTTTTGTTCAATTCTGCGCCTTCCCAAATAAATGGACAATAAACAATTTTATACTGTAATCCCTTGCTTTTATGAATTGTTACAATTTTAACTGCATTTTCATCTGTTTCAAGCCTGATATTTGATTCATGCCTGGCATGTTGTTCACCAGCGCGATATCGATTGAAATAATCCATGAGCCCGGACATACCAGGCTGCTTTTCTTTGTCCACTTGATGCAGCAATTCGGCAATGTGTAAGAGGTCTGTCAGCAAACGTTCTCCATTTTTCAGCGACAATATATTTCTTCGCACGTTTTCTTTGGATACCAGAAAACGAAACATTACCATAAAGCCTTTTTGCTGCCATAAGTCATGGTAAGTCTGAAAACGCTCTATCCATTCATTAAATTGATTACTGTCGGTAATCGTTTCAAGCAGGTCATCAGCATTCATGCCGATTAGAGCGGATGTCAGTGCGCTTTTTAATTTTTGTTCGTTTTGAAAATCTGCTATGGCTGTTATGGTTTGTGATAAATCAGTACAAATCGTTGATGTCCATACTTTTTCCCTGAAATAAATCACTCCAGGTATGCCGCGTTTTTGAAGGGCTGCCTGCATGAGATGTGCTTCAGCGTTTTTCCGAACCAGAATCGCAATATCAGCCGGTTGAATGGGCTGATCTTTAATGAATGCCCTATTTTTTCTTGCCAGTTGATGCAATTTATAAATATGGTCTGCGACCTGATTGCAGATGATTTCTCTGGCAGTTTCTTTGTTCAAAGGTGTATCAGGTTCTTGTGGATCTTCAATATATAGAATTTGTAAAGGGGGCTCAGGTTCATTATCAACAAGCATTTGAACTTTCGGTTGTTTGGATTGAACTGGAAGAAAATGCATATGATTGTAAATAAAAGCATCAGGATTCTGTTGAAATATCGTGTTGATTGAATCAACAAGCAATGGACTGGAACGCCAATTGGTATCCAGGGTATATTGATGATCCGAGTTTTCAACCCCTTTGAGATATGCAAATATGTCTGCGCCGCGAAAACTGTAAATTGCCTGCTTGGGATCTCCAATAATATACAAAATACTATCTGGATGATTGAAGATGGTATAAAAAATGTGATATTGAATGGGATCTGTATCCTGGAATTCATCAATTAATGCGGCCCGATATTTTTTTCGAATACTTTTGGCAAGAAGACTGTCCTTGCCTTTTTCAAGAGCATTGTAAACATAATAAAGCAAATCATCAAAGCTTTGAATCTGTAATTTCTTTTTCTTTTCAAATAAGACAGGCTGTGCTTTTTGCATGAATTCTTTTTTGATAAATGTCATTTTCTGATGATACAGTTCGTCAAGATTCGAAAAAGAATCCAAAAGTTCTTCACAGATATCAAAAAATAAATGCTGAGGTGCTTCAAATCCTTTTCTGGTATTTTTTCTGATCGCACTGGCTTGAAATTTTTCCAATAATTCAGTTGGAAGTCGCGTAAATGGTGAATCTGAGAATAAAACTGAAAGACTGTCCATATATGTTGAAATGGCGTCTGATGGATAAATGTTTCGTTTTAATCTGTTATCATAGGCCATTAAATCGTATATGCTTTTGTAATAATTATTAAATATTGCCCTGGTTTGTTCAAAATATGCATTATAATGTTTTTCCTGTACGCAGAGGTTATCTTCATTGGGACAGGTGATATCTGGAGAAATTTGAACAAAAGGTGAGTGAAGTACATAGGATATCCATTGTCGGATCATATCAGGCGAATGTTTGGTTTTTCTGGCATATTGAATAAATAACAATGATGCTTCATAAAAATGCTTTCTGAAAAAATCATCGGCAGTTTCCTGGATAAGGTGTGAAATATCTGTAAGTAATTGCGCATCAAAAATAACACCACTTTCAAATGCATGTTCTTTTAAAATCCGATGACAGAATCCATGAATGGTAAAAATTGCAGCTTCATCAAAATTACGAATGGCCATTTCAAGATTTTGAACACGTTGTAATGTTGGCGGGCATTGTCCAAACAGATCAATCATCCAATTCGGATAAGTTGATATTTTAAAGTTATTGTTTTTAAGATAACTGTTATACAGTGTATACATATCGTAAAGAACTGTTCTGATTCGATCTCGTAATTCCTGGGTGGCAGCATCTGTATAAGTCACAACAAGCATATTCGATACATTATAGGACTTTTCTATAATCAGACGTGCGTACAGACTGCAAATAGTATAGGTTTTTCCAGTGCCAGCACTTGCTTCAATCAAGTTCGTACCATCTAAAGGGCATTGTATCAGATGAAAAGGTTTCATGGTTTTACTTATTCGTTATTTGGGTCGGACCAAATAAGTTCCTCTTTTTGAAAATATCTTGATAATTCAACAATGATTTCTGAAAAAAATCAAAATTAATTCTTTTCATAAACATCAATGATGGCATTGCGATAATTCAAATACTGTTCCTGACATTTAAGCAGATCTGGAACAAGGCCCTTGTTTCCTGTATACAGAATAACCAATACCTCTCGTGCCCGCGTCATGGCAACATACATTAAATTGATTTCATTGATGGGCTGGTTTTGAAAAATATCCTGTACAAATGTTTCAGCGCCTAAAAGAATCACAATGGGAGCATCCATGCCTTTTGAAGAATGAACTGTACTAATCTTTACAGTATTTCTTTCCCATTCAAAATAACCTTTAGATTGATTATCTTCAGATATCCAGTCATATAAAATATTATTTTTCTGAAGCATTTCCTCTAAATACGACATGAGATTAAATCCTCTGAACTGCTTGTGTCGATACAGTATTAAAACATTATTCAGATGATAGCCTTTTTCAATCATTGACCTGATGATAAGAATGGCTTTTTCAACCTGTTCTTTTAAACTTTCACATTCAATTAATTTGGGGTCATAACCGCCTTTTGAAAAAAATTTAACCTTTTCTTCATTTTCACTGACATAACTGGCCCTGTCTTTTAATAAAAAAGCAGCAAAAACCCATACACGCGCTGAATTGCGAAAAATTTTTTTAAGTATCTTTGAACGTCCCTTCATGGGGATCCCTATTTTTGACCAGCTAAACTTATCTTCCTGGTATAAATTGAATGTATTGACTTTTTCTTTCGTGTTCTCACAAAACTCATCCCGATTATATATTTGCTGTGCATCATCTGCTGCAATAATGAGATTACGTTCTTTTGGATCATCACCTTTCAATAATTGATGAAAAAGAAATGCCAACCATTCTTTTCTAAAGTCTTGTGCTTCATCAATAAAAAGCGCGTCATATTTATCAGATTCTGGTATTTCTAAAGTGTTCAATTCATCTATTGAATTGGGATTATTAAAAAAGGAATTATAGTCAAAATTACGTTTTAGATAATGCCTGACTAAGCCGGCAAAATGCCAGATTTTCACATGATTATGTTGAAGTGGAATTTGAATTTTTTGATACACCTGACGCATATAATTGGCCAGACTGATATTCCAGCAAACAATCATGATTCGCAATTGTCCTGTCTGGTCATTTGACATCAGTAGTTTGGCACGATAAAGCAAGATAAGCGTTTTCCCAGTACCCGCAATGCCGCGAAGTAACCTGGGGCCACCGCCAAAACTTTTGGCAATTTGTTCTTGCATCAGGCTTAAGTTATAGGTTTCAGTGTGCTTATTATCTGTTTGCACAATTCTGTTTTGATTATTTTTAACAAATCCAGGGTTTAAGGAATGGGGTATTGCGATATCTGGAAGTAATGCGGCTGAAATGGATTGTATTTTTATATCACTGATTGAAAATGCACGTTTTGGCAACAATTCATCATATCTTTTCTTAAAGGAAAGGCCTGTGTTAACGAGATCTTCCTGGGTCAAAACATACCGATTATCTATTACCTGATACAGTGTATTTTGCATAAATGCTTTTTTGGAAATATTTGGAAAAGCAATACAGAAATTAACCGGTACATTCAATCGGCCATATTTATTTCTTAAGAGAGGCATTGAGACCAGTTGTTCTCGTACATTTCGTAAATATATCTGGCATTTTTTTTCGGGGTTAATTTGTGGTTTTGGAAAAGAACTGCCATGATACCCCTTAATTTTAAAGGTATCTCTAGTTGCCTGAACAATACTTTCGATTCCCCAATCTTTAACCTCTAAAATTAATACGCCGCGATTCCGGTCAATAATAGTAAAATCAGGCCGATAATCGCGTTCACCCAGGAATAATTCATATCGAACAATACATTGGTTGGATAAGATGGTTTCCAGTATTTTGAAGAGCTTACGTTCCCCCTTCGTTGTGGTTTCAATATTTTTTAATGTTTTGGGAATCATAAAAGGCATGTTAAATTCCTTTTAAAAAGTCGGGAACATCATCATTCGATTGTAAAGGGCGATGATCTTGGCTGTCTTTGTTTTTCATTTGTTCACATTCACTGCGCAATTCCTCTTTTTGATCAATCAACTGTAATATTTCATTTTGGTGCATGTCTCTTTCATCTTTCAACTGTTTAATATCTTTTTCAAACTGGTTTTTAATAAGCCTTAATCGGGCAATTTCAACTTGAAGCTTTTGTAGATGTTCTTGAGAAATATTGTTCTGAGATACCTCAGTATCTATAGAAACCTGATTGCTGCTATTCATTGATGATATATTAATGTTCTTATCAGATACAATGGGTATCGCTGGTTTTATAATTTGAGCAGGTTCTTCTTTTTTTCTTTTTTTTCGCCTTTTTCGTCGTAATTTTTTTTCAACAGGTTCTTCTGTGTTGATATCATTTAATAAACTGTTAGCACTTTTATCATTAATATTCTCTTGCAGAGCTTCACTGCTATTAAGAGGGACTTTTTCTTGATCATTGTCAGTATTATTGCGCGTTAACACTGTTGATCTAACGATTGTATTATCTCTTTTTTTTGCAAAGAAACTCTCTCGTATGATCAAGACATCATGGTCATCCAATGCACTCATGTGAGAACAAACTTGTACGCCAAGTTTTTTCATGCGGTCTAACAGCACTTTGTTCGTTAGATTCAGATCTCTGGCAAGTTCATGCACCCTGAGTTTTGCCATTTTCTTTTTCCTGTGATATAATTATTGATACCAAAACAAACAACGATTAGGGTGAACACAAAAAGTCGGACTTTTTGGGAATGCGCCCCAACGATTATCTTTTTCTATAAACTGTAACATTTATTAATATCATAAAGAATATATTTTTGTCAATTATTCGCTATAAATTAACACAATTTTTAGAATTACATTTTTATGTAACGCCCTTTCAGGGCTTACGTCACTGTGTCGGTTTTACCCAGGGCGTTGCCCTAGGCTGGTTCCTCGCAATACACCAATTCCCACCCTTTATAAACCAGAATTATTTTTTTCAACTGCGTACTGCCAATGCTGTTTCTGACACGATCTGATTTCTGGCGCAATACAAAAAAAGTTCCTGAAGTTTTTGATCGATTGTTGTGAAAGATTGTATTTCAGAAATTTTTTCTCTGGAAAAATGATTTGTATATCGTTCCATAAAATCATTAATGATCCTGCTAACATATCTTTGAAAAGAATCCTGAGTGCGATCAAAAGAAGGATCCACCATCGAAAAGTTAAATGCAAGGGTCATATACTTATTCTTATTGGGCGTGGGATTCTGCCCGATAAACGTATCTTTGAATAAGGCATCGAACTGATCTTTTTTGTTAGAATCGTAATAATACTGAAGCAGGTTTATCCACAATGATTTGCCAAATCGCCTGGGACGAATGAGGAATATGAAATTGGAGAATGATTCCAGCTCATGGATAAATTTTGTTTTATCCACATAATACATATTGTCTTTAATGATTTTACCAAAATCTGAGTCGCCATAGGGTATTCTTTTGATGTTCATTTCTTAAATTCCTTTTTTGAGCGAAATCTTTTCTTTTTTCAATATATAATTTTCCTGATATAGCCATCAATGAACAGGGGCATCCTCTAATAAAATTTAAAAGTGTCTTATTTTATTTCATCTTCTTCAGCGTAATCCTGGTTCAAAAAGAATAGAATTAACTCTTTCTAAAATGGGGAACTTATTTTTCAAGTATTCCTTACTATGAACTATTGGCGCGACTGTGTCAATTGTTTATATTATTTTGATAAAAAGGGCTGGCACATAAGTAAATGAGGAACTAATTTTTCGTGATTTCCTTAGCCCTAAAAGATGATTTCCGAAAAAGAAAAATATACCAACAAAAAAGAATTTGAAAAGAATAATATTTTCTGATACCATATTCGTAAAAAAAGGGGATGGGGTGCACCTGAATTGTTCATTGTAATGGCAGAATAAAACCTTAAAAATATTCAAATGCGATCCCATTCTTTTCAAAAAATTATAACACAAGTTAAGGAAAATATCATATGAATGCATCAACAGTAAATCATCAAGAATCCATAACAAAAGAAATTCACGACTTGAATCAACAAAGAATTAACGCCTTAGAAGAATCAATTCAATTACTGACAGATATATATCAACATCAAACCGATCAAAATGTTCTGTTTGGTGATACCCCGGTTCCAACACTTCTCCGCCCTCATTTTTTATCCACATATCAAAATACCATGCTTGAAAATGTTACGCATGTGATCATGAACATGCTTGAAAAGATCATCACCCTGTATTTTGAAAAAAATATGTTCCATCAGATCATACAATTAAATGCATGTGAAAAGGAACTGGCTGCGATTGATCCGGGATTTAAACGATGTATCATGAATGCCAGATTGGATGCTTTCCTAGACCATCGATCTTTATCATTTATTGAGTTTAATTGTGACAGTCCTGCTGGACATGCCTATAGTGAGCTTCAATGCGAAATTTTTAATAATAGCAAACTCCTTGACACAATCAAAGCATCCTACCATCTCATTTGGATTAATCGACGCAAAAGGATGTTAGAAGCACTGCTTGAGGCATACAAACAATTTGGTGGAAATAAATCCCATCCCCATATTGTCATTACAGACTGGCATGATGTTAAAACGATTCATGAATTTTATATATTGAAAACATATTTTGAATCACAAGGCTTTCCGACATCAGTTGCTGATCCCAGAGAATTGACCCTTATTAAAAATAAACTGTGCTTTAATGAAAAACCGATTGATATTATTTATCGGAGAGTGATTGTTAAAGAGATCGTATCAAAACAAGATGAAGTAAATGATTTTTTATCTGCATGTAAAAACAAATTGGTTTGTGTTGTTAATTCATTTCGTTCCAAAGTCATTTCAAACAAATCCACGCTCGCCATCTTGACCGATCCTCAATTTGACGCGCTTTTTACTGAACAAGAAAATGCAATAAAATATCAACATATCCCCTGGACACGCAACCTTACACCTGGAAAGGTTCTTTATGACCATCAGCAAATTGATTTGTTTGAATATGCGATCCTTCACAAAGATAAGTTTGTCATAAAACCCGCTGATGGCTATGGCGGTATTGATGTCCTTATTGGTAAATATTCATCAGATTCACAATGGAACGACTGTTTTGAAAAAGCTGCTAACAAACCATTTGTGATCCAGGAATATGTCGATATTCCTGAAGAAGAATTCCCTGTACTCCATGAAAATTTAAGTATTACAGTTGAAAAACGAAAAGTTAATTTAAACCCATTTGCCATTGCAGGCCAGTATGCGGGTTGTTTATCCAGAATATCTCAATCACCAGTGATAAACGTAAGCGCGGGTGGCGGCATGGTTCCAACATTTTTGTTACAAGAAAAATGAAAACAAATAGTAAACAAGCAGTTATTGACTGTCATTGTCATATGGGTAGAAGTGAGGATGGCGGCGCGATTTCAATGGATGAAATCAATATCATTATGAAGGTTTATCCGGTTGAATTCCTGGTTCTTTTTCCCATTGATGAAACAGTCCGCGGTAAAACATATGAACCCCAAAATTCGAAAATGGCCACACTTGCCAGCCAAAACTCAAAAATTATTCCTTTTGGACGCATTGATCCCAATGATAGAAAAGCCGCTCAACAAGAACTGGATCGGTTTCAGGCTATTGGTATTCGGGGAATAAAACTTCATCCGGTATCAGACAATTTTTTACCTCAGCAAGCTGATTTTATCTTTAAAGATGCTTCCAAAAAGAGCCTCCCCATATATTTGCATACCACACATAAAACCTTTCGAGAACAAAAAGATGACTGGTGCCGCCTATTTCAGCTTACTGATTCACCCATTGTTATTGCGCATGCAGGCAAGGATTCCTATAAAGAATTCATTAAAATTGCAAATAATTTCCCCCATATCTATGCCGATACAACAACACTTTCCTACTTTAGAACCCATACAGTTCTTAATGGACTTAAAATTGAAAAAATTCTTTATGGCTCCGATTTACCCTATTCTCATCCTGCCATTGAACAAATGAAATACAGGTTATTGCTTTCTGAAAATGATCAACATATGGTTTTTTATCAAAATGCAGTGAAGGTCTTGCAATTGTAAGGAATGCTTAGGAATGCTCGAAAAATAAGAAGCTCATTTTTTCTGTTCGTACAAAAAAACAAGGTCGTAGAGACGCAGCATGCTACGTTTCTACGATAGATTGATAAGGTTTTTCAAGTTTATAAGAACTTAAACCGAATGAGAAGAATATGTTGATAAACGAAAAATTTTTCACACTTTAAAATAAGGGGGCATAAAATGACAATACAAACAAACGCAATAAATGCAACATTTCAAAATACTATAGATTTAATCAGCAGATTGTCCAGTGGATCTCGAATAAACAAAGCATCGGATGACCTTGCGGGTTTTGCCATTGGAGAACGACAAACAGCAAGAGTCAATGGCCTGTATCAGGCAGCCAGAAATATTGGTGATGGCATTTCTCTAACACAGACTGCTGATGCGGCACTGGAGTCGGGAAGTGATATTCTTCAACAAATTCGTGAATTATCTGTACAGGCCAATAATGGCATATTGAATAGCAGCGATCGTGCCAATATTCAAAAAGAAATTGACCAATTAACAAACGAATTTGATAATATTGCCGAAAATACACAATTCAATGGTCAGACATTGTTTGATGGCAGTTATTCTGGGACTGTTCAGGTGGGAGATGATACGAATGAAGGCATTAAGATTCAATTGGGTGATTTACGAAAAGTACTTGATGAAATTGATGTGACAACTGAAGATGGTGCCAATGATGCCATCAAAAATATTGACAATGCCCTTGAAACAATCAACAGTACACGCAGCGATTTAGGGGCAACACAAAATCGTTTTGAAAATGCAATGAGCGAACTTCAAAATGCTGCTGCTGCACACACACAATCCAGATCAACGATCATGGATACTGATTTTGCTGCTGATATTTCAGAAAATGAACAAAACAACATCCTTTCAAAAGTTCAGACTGCGATGTTAAGTAAAGAAAATACGCGCCAAACTTTTTTGATGGAGTTGTTTCGTTAATTTGAACCAGGCTTGAAAGATATGCTGAATCTTATCTTTTCAGGGCTGACTGGTTTTGATAAAGAAAATAAACTGATTCCAA
>Ga0272440_1000112_pt1 | contig 65487 bp, 51 predicted proteins | sample SSMMMBAug17_FD_192440 | JGI IMG/M metagenome (GOLD analysis project Ga0272440, IMG submission 192440) | Marine sediment archaeal communities from Little Sippewissett salt marsh, Falmouth, MA, United States - SSM-MMB-Aug17 | ecosystem: Environmental > Aquatic > Marine > Wetlands > Sediment ... | reverse complement strand
TGCATATAAAGGATTGACCGCCCAGGCAAAAAAATTTGCCGCTGCGCATGATATTTTTTGGTCTACTCGAAAAGAACTGGACGCTTTGTTGGAGTATTTGAACCTGAGGCCACTGTATTCATTTCAGACCTAAAAGGGGACTGATTTTGGATAAATCATATGAGTGTAACCAAAATGACCGGAATTTAAATTATCACTCACCATTTTTTCAGAGTATAGCAAATAATAACATTGTTATAAGATGAGGAGGAAAAAATGCCTTCAAAAGAACAAAATCAGGTCAAATAGACTCTCCACACAAAAGTTGTTTTATTCTTTCACTTAAAAACATGATAGATTCAATATCGAGATGATCTACAACTGTTTCATCAAATAAGAGCTTTACTTCAGCTTCAAAGTTATCAGCAATGTCTTCATCCCAAAAATTCAGCATAACAGGAATTTTTGGAAGCGGTTGAAATAAAAGGCTCACATCTGCATTCGTATGATCACCTTTGCGCAATTGTGCACCAATTTTTGCCCCAGCTTTTATCAATTCTTTTGTATTGCCTTTAAATTTTTTAATAAGTGGGGTTTCAACATGCGATTTCATTGATTTAATTTTTGAAACAGTATTTGGAAACTCCTGAAAACCTTTCCAGTTTCCTGTTGGGTCACTTTTTCCGCCTTGTGCCATATGATTAAAAATAAAAACCTGCTCCCATCTTGTTAAATCGGGTCCACCTTTATGACAGATTTTATCTGAATGTAGCATTATGTATCCTTTAAAATAGGGTATTTCAAGCATTTCTTCATCATCTTTATATATTAATTGACCACCAATACGATCAGGCAAATCCGAAATTTTCATTGATGATGCACGTTCTTTTGCCCAGTTCAAAGCATCCTGAGCCATATCTCTTTTGGTCCATTTTCCTTCCTTGTATTGATCTTCAAGTTCCTTTTGTGCTGATGCCAGTTTCGTTTGATCAATATAAGGGCAGTTTTTTAATGGATATTTTTCAGACACAACCATACTTGCAAATGCCAGGCATGTTGGATGCCCACATTCTTTACAATTTGATTTTGGTAATAATTTAGAATAGATATCAACGACTGATAAAGCCATTTTTATTTCCTTTCAATAAAAATATTATTTTAATCGGTTAACATGTAACACTTTTTTTACCTAAAGATAATAATTAATCATCCATGGTATTCCAGTTTTCTTCCCCTGGTACATAACAAGTCATTCCTTCCCTTTTAAGAATTTTCATCGCAGATTCACTTTCATCTTCAGACAAGTCCGGAATATCATTTTTCAAATCAATTCCAATCCAGATTTTTTTTAGATTCTCCTAAATTATGGTATAGAAGTCAAGTTAAGAAATATTTACAGAATACCAAAAATGGTGAACTTATTTTTCAAGATTTCCTTACTTTTCAACAAAAAAGAATCCATACGATTCATTGAAAATTTTATTTAAATAGTGTATACACAGTAAATCATTGTCAGAAACGTACAAAAAAGGAAAAACATGAACATCATAATTAATGGACAGAAATTAGAATTTGATAAAGAAACATCCATCCAGATGTTCCTTGACACAAAGAATATCAGCCCAGATTCTGTGGTTGTGGAATTGAACCAGATTATTGTTCCTACAGAAAAATATCACACAACCTGGCTTCATAACAATGATAAAGTAGAAATTCTTAGATTTGTGGGAGGAGGATAATTATGCAGGATGATATATTCGAAATTGGTGGACTAAAACTAAACAGTCGTCTGTTTATAGGAACCGGCAAATATGCCTCAGACAGCATGATACCTGAAGTTTGCAAAAGTACCGGGGCGGGTGTTATTACTGTTGCATTAAGGCGTGTGGATTTTAAAGCCATCACTGATAATGTCATGCAGCATATTCCATCACATATGCAATTAATGCCCAATACCTCAGGTGCAAGAACATCTGATGAGGCCATTCGTATCGCAAGACTTTCACGCGCAACCGGTTGTGGAAACTGGATTAAAATTGAGGTCATCACCGATAACAAATATCTTCTTCCTGATGGCTACCAAACAGCAAAAGCAACAGAAGTGTTAACAAAAGAAGGTTTTGCTGTTTTTCCTTATATTAATCCAGATCTGTATGTTGCAAGAGATCTGGTCAATGCGGGTGCTGCTGCCATTATGCCCTTAGGCGCACCGATTGGCACCAATCGGGGGATTCGGACTGAAGAAATGATTCATATTCTTATTGATGAAATTGATCTTCCAATTATTGTTGATGCGGGCATTGGAAAGCCTTCTCAGGCATGTCAGGCGATGGAAGCAGGTGCGGATGCATGTCTTGTCAATACAGCCATTGCAACATCTGAGAATCCAGTTCTTATGGGTAAAGCCTTTGCTGAAGCAATTCAGGCAGGCAGAAATGCGTTTTTAGCAAAAGCGGGAGGTACAAGCGCTTATGCGATGGCTTCCTCGCCTTTGACCGGGTTTATCCATGAGCATGAAGGGTAATTATGAGTTTTTTTAGTGTGTACGACCAATACCAAAAGAAAGATATTGAGAAGACAATTGATGCTGTCAATCAACACGCAGTTTTAAGAAGCCTTAACAAAAACGCTTTATCCATTGATGATTTCGCAGCGCTTATTGCTCCTGCGGCACACCCTTGTCTTGAACAGATCGCACAAAAAGCACATGATATAACACGTCGTTATTTTGGCAATACCATCCATTTGTTTACCCCGATGTATTTATCAAATTATTGCAATAATCGCTGCCTGTATTGTGGATTTAATCATGATGTTCAAATTGAACGATACCAGATGTCTTACGAAGAGGTTGAAAAAGAAGCCCGCTGTATTTCATCAACTGGCCTGAAACATATTTTAATTCTGACTGGTGATGCGCCAAAAATGGCATCTGTATCGTATCTGAAATCGTGCTGTGACATTTTAAAAAAATATTTTAGCGCCATTTCTATTGAAATTTATGCGCTTGATTTGCAAGGGTATGAAGCACTGATCCAATCGGGTGTTGATGGCCTCACGATATACCAGGAAACGTATAACCCAACACTTTATGACACACTTCATCCAGCCGGCCCCAAAAAAGACTTCCAATTTCGTCTGGATGCTCCGCAGCGGGGCGCAGAAGCAGGTATGCGAAATGTTACGATTGGCACGCTTTTAGGGCTTGACAACTGGAGAAACGATATTTTTTTTACTGCACTTCATGCCAGTTGGTTGGAAAAACACTATCCAGAAACTGAAATATCAATTGCGTTACCTAGAATTCGACCCTATCATGGATGTTATCAACCTGGATATCAGGTTTCTGACCAGGATATGGTTCAGATGATTATTGCAATCAGGCTTTTTTTGCCCAGATGCGGCATTACCATTTCAACGCGCGAAAGGGAATCCTTTAGAAATAATATTTTAAAACTTGGTGTAACGAAAATGTCTGCCGGATCAACAACAGCAGTGGGTGGACACAGCCTGACGCATTCACAACATAATCAGTTTGAAATTTCAGATAAGCGATCAGTAGAGCAGATGGCTGCATTTCTTGAAAAAAATAATATTCAACCCGTGTTTAAAGATTGGGAAAGATTTTAATGAACGAACTGAACCCTTTTGAAAAGGGACTCCTTCGATATTTAACACGTGAACCCTTAGAAAAATTAGAAAAAATTAAAATTGGCATTGCTGGCTGCGGCGGCATTGGTTCCAATTGTGCTCATTATCTTGTAAGGTGTGGCTTTAAAAAATTTGTACTCATTGACCCGGACCTTGTGGATGAATCGAATCTGAACAGGCAGTTTTATTTTGACAATCAGGTAGGATTTCCAAAAGTTGAGATGCTTCAACAAAATCTTATTGCAATTAATAACAATGTATCCATTCAGAAAATTCAAATGCAAATCAGTGCTGATAATATTGAATCTTGTCTCGGTCAATGTGATGTTATTGTTGAGGCCTTTGATAATGTAAAATCAAAAAAGATTTTGACTGAAGCTTTTTTAAATTCAAAAAAGCTGGTGGTTACTGTCTCAGGTATGGGCGGATATGGCGACCCTGATGCCATTATTTGCCGAAAAATCAGGAATAACTTTTATATGGTGGGTGATGGTAAGTCTGAAATAACAAACAGGGTTTTTCCATTTGCTCCCAAAACAAATATTGTTGCGGCAAAGCAGGCGGATATTATTTTTAATTATTATTTAACGAATTGTTGTTTATAAAGTTTTTTGGGGCGCCCAAAATGTTTAATCATGACAGTTGTTCGAAATGGGGAACTTATTTTTCGAGTATTCCATAGCAATTAACTATAGACTTTAAGATAAAGATTTTGGCAAGGCGGCAAAAACATTATAATCAGAAAAAAATTAAAGGTACTAATATGAAAAAAACCTATACCAGGATCCTTGATGCAAATCTAAACCGCGTGTCAGAGGGAATTCGTGTCATTGAAGATATATTCAGGTTTGGATATGAAAACAGCACAATGACAGATACGCTCAGACAGATCAGACATCGCGTCAGAGACATATCACAGATGCAAACATCGTTGCTGCTAAACAGCAGGCAGGTTGATTTTGACCCGGGTATCGCAATTTCAAAAAGATCGCATTTAGATCAACGTAACAAACAAAGCGATATTTTGCATGCCAATTTTAAAAGAATTCAGGAAGGTCTTCGCGTTATTGAAGAATCTTTTAAATCATTGGATAAATATGATATTGCCAAGCAATACGAACAAATCAGGTTTCAAACCTATTCTATTGAAAAACAATGTTATCTTGAAGAATCGGGCAGTATCAAAAAAATGTTTCCAGCAACAGATATTTATTGCCTGACTGCATCATCCCTTTCTTGCGGAAGAAGCAATTTAACTGTTGTTAAAGAAATGATTCAAGCAGGGATCAAAATCATACAATATCGTGAAAAAGAAAAACCTTTTGATGAAAAATATCAGGAATGCTTGAAAATAAGAGCAATGACCAAGTCAAAAGATGTTACATTTATTGTTAATGATCACGTCGATTTAGCGCTCATGACTCAGGCGGATGGTGTTCATATTGGTCAGACAGATTATCCCATTGAAGCTGTACGCGCATTGACTGGCAATAATTTTATTATTGGTGTCTCCACACATTCACCCCAGCAAGCACTTCGGGCGCAAGAGGCTGGAGCGGATTACATTGGTGTTGGCCCAATATACAGTACAAAAACCAAAAAAGATGTTTGTGACCCTGTTGGACACGCTTACCTTGAATTTGCAGTGAAAAATATGAAGATCCCATTTGTCACCATTGGCGGAATAAAGGAACATAACATTCATGACGTTGTTCGCCTCGGTGCAACATGTGTAGGGATTGTTTCAGAAATAACAGGGGCTGACAACATTGGAGAAAAAATTCAAGCAATCAGAACAAAGATAAAGGATTGTCAAAATGAAACATTATAGTACACAGATGGATGCTGCACGCAAAGGTATCCTGACAAACGAAATGAAACATGTTGCTGAAATTGAAAGCATAGATTCCAAAGATCTTCTTTCATCCATTGCACAAGGCACAATTATTATACCTGCAAATAAAAACCATATCAATTTGGTTCCCGCAGGTATTGGCGAAGGACTAAAAACAAAAATTAATGTCAATTTAGGAATTTCAAAAGATTGTCGGGATATTGACAAAGAAATGGAAAAGGTAAAATATGCCCTGGAGTTAAAAGCAGATGCAATCATGGATCTCAGTTGTTTTGGCCGAACCATTGATTTTAGAAAAAAACTCATTGATATATCGCATGCAATGATTGGATCTGTTCCCATTTATGATGTCGTTGGGTTTCATGAAAAAGCACTTCAAGACATTTCAGTGGACGATATTTTTGAAGTTGTGGAAACACATGCAAAAGATGGCATTGACTTTATAACCATTCATGCAGGACTGACACAATCGGTTGCAAAAAAAGTAAATGCAAAAAAACGTCTGACAAACATTGTTTCTCGGGGTGGATCTCTTTTATTTTCCTGGATGGCCTTTCATGGGTGTGAAAATCCATTTTATGCCAATTTCGATAGATTGCTTGCGATCTGCAAAAAATTTGATGTCACCTTAAGTTTGGGTGATGGCTGTCGCCCTGGATCAATACATGATGCCACTGATGCGGTACAGATTGAGGAATTAATTGTTTTGGGCGAATTAACACAGGCGGCCTGGGATCAAAATGTTCAGGTGATGATAGAAGGTCCGGGGCATATGGCCCTTGATGAGATTTCAGCCAATGTCATACTGGAGAAAAAATTATGCCATCAGGCCCCATTTTACGTTCTTGGCCCTATTGTGACAGATGTTGCCCCTGGTTATGATCATATAACCAGTGCCATCGGCGGGGCAATTGCCGCATCTGAAGGCGCTGATTTCTTATGTTATGTCACACCTGCTGAACATTTAAGACTTCCAGATCTGGATGATATGAAACAAGGCATTATTGCAACACGTATTGCGGCACATTCAGCAGATATCGTTAAAAAAGTGAATGGCGCAAGACAGTGGGATAATGCAATCAGTCAGGCAAGACAGAAATTGGACTGGGAAAAAATGTTTGCATTGGCAATTGATCCTGAAAAAGCAAAAAATTATCGCGCATCATCAGTGCCAGAACATGATGATACCTGTACCATGTGTGGAAAAATGTGTGCTGTGAGAACAATGAACCAAATTGTATAAAAAGGAATCATTATGTGCGGCAGATTTGCTCAGGCTTTAAAATTAGAAGAATGGATTGAACATTTCCAGGTCAAACATGAAAACATTGGCGAAATAAAACCTTCATACAATATTGCCCCCATGCAAATGGTTCCATGTATTATCTATGCAAATAATAAACGCATGGTTCAGCCAATGCGGTGGGGCTTGATCCCCTCATGGGAGCAAAACAGTAAAGTTGGCGCAAAATTTATTAATGCCCGAAAGGAAACCATTCAAATCAAACCTGCTTTTAAAAATGCCTTTTATCACAGACGATGTCTAATCCCTGCAAATGGCTTTTATGAATGGAAAAAAACAAAGCATTCAAATCAGGCATATTTTTTTACATTGACCAGTAAAAAGCCCATGGCATTTGCAGGAATATGGGAAACATGGCAAAACGAAGAATATGAGAGTATACAGACCTTTTCAATTATCACTACGCATGCAAATAACGTTGTTTCGCCGATTCATAGCAGGATGCCGGTTCTATTAAACCCAAAGGTGTTCGACCAATGGCTTGATACATCTCAATCAAACATTAAACCTGTCCTTCAAATGATTTCAGAAAACTTAATGACATATTACCCTGTTTCATCTTATGTCAACAAAGTAAAAAATGATGGCCCATACTGCATACAAAAGACTACAGACCATGTGCAAAAAAAACTGATTTTTTAAAAAAGCTTTATGTTGTTTTTTTTTAATGCTATTATATATATTTAATGTTTTAATGTTGTTTAAAATCAAAATGAATAAGGAGAAAAAAAATGAATCAATCTAAACGTTTAATTTCAATCGTGTTCATGTTGTGCATGTTTTTGACCCCATTGTTATGGGCCAAGCAACCTGTTATCAAAATTGGATTCAATATTCCATTGACAGGAGATATTCCAAAAGTAGGTGAAGGTTCCATGTATGCTGCAAAAATGCTGGAAGAACAAATAAATGAAAGCGGCGGCATTCTTGTTGGCGAAAAGAAATATCTATTAAAATTTATTTTTGAAGATAATGAAGCCAAAGCAGAATCTGCCACTGCTGTGGCGCTTAAATTGATTACACAGGACCGTGTATTGGGGATTATTGGGCCTCAGGCGAGCAAACAGGCAATTCCGGCTGGTGAGATATGCGATTCATACGAAACCCCAATGATCTCCCCCTGGTCAACCAATCCACAAACTACAGAAAATCGGCCCTATGTATTTCGAGGATGCTTTTTAGACCCTTTTCAGGGACCGGTTGCGGCCAATTTTGTCACTAATGAGTTTAAGGCAAAAAAGGCTGCTGTATTATATGATATTGCAAGTGACTATCCCAAAGGCTTGGCTGAATTCTTTAAACGCGCGTTTGAAAAAATTCATGGAAAAGGATCAGTGGTTGCTTATGAAACATTTACAACCAAAGATCGTGATTTCAGTGCCCAACTGACCAATATCATTCGTTCTGGTGCTGATGTTCTATTTACCCCGCAATATTATGATGAAGTCCCTTTAATTGTAAAACAGGCCCATGAACTGGGATGGAAAAAACCGATTATGGGAAGTGACAGTTGGGGATCTGCCGAATTGATGAATCTATGCGGCAATGACTGCAAAGGTCTTTTTTTCAGCACCCATTATGCGGCTGCTGGTGCCGGAGGGAAAACATTGCGGTTCATTAATAAATACAAGGCGAAATATGGCTATACACCGGATGATGTTGCTGCTTTAACCTGGGATTCAACGCGTCTGATGATTCAAGCAATATTAAATACCAAAGGCTTGACTGGTAAAGATCGAAAAGACAGAAAGGCCATAAAAAATCAACTGGCGAAAATTGAAAATTTTGTTGGCATCACCGGAAAAATGACTTTTACGCCTCAGGGAGATCCCAATAAATGCGCAGTTGTTGTTAGAATCAGTGATAAGGGCGAATTTGAATTTTTTATGTCAGTTTGTCCTTAATGCATAGAGGTCAATTTTGGAGATATTGATTCAAAACACATTAAATGCACTGCAATGGGGAAGTTTTTACGCATTGATTGCATTAGGGTATACACTGGTCTATGGTGTATTGCTTCTGATTAATTTTGCTCATGGTGATATATTTATGGTTGGCGCGTATGTGGGATTTTTCTTTGCGGTTTTATTCACTGGAAACAGTTTTATTCAATTGCCATTCTCAATTCCCCTTTGGCTTGTATTTATCCTGACTGTTGTTTTATCAATGATTGTGACATCCTTTGTTGGCGTGACTTTAGAGCGGGTGGCCTATAGACCTTTGCGAAGAAAAGGAGCCAATCGTCTATATGTGGTAATTACAGCATTAATGTGCGGCCTGATATTAGAAAATGGAAACCTTGCCTTTTTTGGTGCCAGTCGTCGGTTGTTTCCAGAATTGATTGATAAAACCATATATTCTTTTGGCACAATTAATATCAGCAATATCAAGATTATGGTGATTCTTACTGCAATCACAGCCTTTATTTTTCTGGAATTGATTATTCGAAAAACACGCATTGGAATGGCCATGCGCGCAATATCGTATGATCGTATGGCTGTCCCATTAATGGGAATTCCCATTGATGGTGTCATTGTTTTTACCTTTGTTCTGGGATCATCAATGGCTGCGCTGGCAGGTGTCCTTTTTGTAACTGCATATCCGGTTCTGGAACCCTATATGGGCGCAATAATTGGCTGGAAAGCATTTATTGCAGCAGTTGTTGGAGGCATTGGAGAAATACGCGGCGCATTTGTGGGTGGTTTTTTACTGGGATTCATCGAAATTTTCGTGGCTGCTTTTTTTCCTTCGACATTAAGGGATTTAATCGCCTTTTCCCTGCTATTGATTTTATTGAGTTTTAAACCGACAGGTTTATTTGGTGTTTCCCGATCAACAAAAATTTAATGATATGACGCAGTATTTATATAAATATCGATTTTGGATACTATATGCATTGTTTTCACTGACCATTATTTTCAGTGTGCAACAGGAATGGATAAACGCTTACATTCAACTGGTGATGATGTATATTGGCATTAATATTATCTTATCCAGTTCATTGAATATTGTAAATGGGTATATGGGAGAATTCAGTTGTGGGCATGCTGGATTTGTTGCAGTCGGTGCATATGTTACATCAGTTTTGAATGTCTGGCTTTTTGTATCAGATCGGGTTTTTGGAGCCCCTGTTGTTAGTGAAAACTATGCATTGTTTCTTTTTCCTGTCACACTATTGATTGGGGGAATCGCGGCAGCATTTGTAGGGCTTCTGGTTGCCATTCCATCGTTTAATACACGCGGCGATTATCTGGCCATTATTACGCTTGCAGTAAACTACATTGTCAAAAGTGCTATTGAAAATATACAGATTATTGGCGGTGCAAGAGGGTTTATGGGCATGCGAAAAGTTGTCAACGCCATGCATGATTTATGGGATATCCCCTGGATGATGATTTTTACACTTGTTTTTACTGGCCTGACAGTCTGGATTATCTGGCGATTTGTATCATCAACATATGGCAAAGGGATTATTGCGGTTCGCGAAGATGAAATTGCCGCTGAAATTATGAGTGTGAATACCCAACGTATGAAAATGACAGCCTTTATGTTGTCATCAGGATTAGCCGGCGTTGCCGGCGGGCTTTTTGCGCATGTTTTGGGATATATCAACCCGGGCTCCTTTACGATTATGAAATCCACTGAAGTCATGGTGATGGTTTATCTGGGCGGTATGGGATCATTGAGTGGTTCTGTTCTCAGTGCCATCTTGTTTACCATTTTGCTGGAATTGCTTCGTCCCTTACAGGTCATCAAATGGGTGGTCATTCCATTAATGCTTATTTTGCTGATGATGTTTCGCCCGGAAGGGATTATGGGAGATCGTGAAATAAAGGATATTTTTAGAAAAAAAAGTTGATATCAATCTTATGTCATTTTTACAAATAAATAATCTGACCCAATGCTTTGGCGGCCTTACAGCAGTAAAGAATTTTTCACTTGATTTGCCCAAGGGCATTTTACCTGGATTAATTGGGCCTAATGGTGCAGGTAAAACAACCATTTTCAATATTGTGTGTGGATTTTATCGTCCGACATCTGGAAACATTCAGTTTGAAGACCACTCCATTGTTGGAAAACGTCCCCATGTCATTACACACAGGGGCATTGCCCGAACCTTTCAAAACATACGACTCTGGTCTAAAATGAGTGTTTTAGACAACCTGTGTATTTCTCAACATGCCAATTTAGGCTATGGTTTATGGGATGCGTTATTCAAAACACGTCGGTTTCACACACGAGAACAAGAGGTTCGAAAGAGAGCACTGCATTTGCTAGAAAAATTAAATCTTGTGGATTATGCAAATGAATATCCAGATAGTTTACCCTATGGCATACAACGTCGCGTCGAAATTGGCAGAGCCCTGGCAGCACATCCAAAATTGCTGCTGTTAGATGAACCGGCTGCAGGGATGAATTCATCTGAAGTCACTGATCTCATTGCACTTATTGCCTGGATACGTAAAGAATTTGATATAACCATCTGGCTGATTGAACATGACATGCGTGTGGTGATGAACGTTTGTGAACGCATTATTGTGTTGGATTTTGGAGAGGTGATCGCTGATGGCAGTCCAAAAGAAATCCAGAATAATCCCAAAGTGATCAAAGCTTACCTGGGAAATATTGATGAATAAGTTAGAAATAACCAATCTTGTAGCATCCTATGGTGCAATTGAAGCCTTGCATGGCGTTTCCTTATTCGTAGAAAAAGGTGAAATGGTCGCATTGTTGGGTGCCAATGGTGCAGGGAAATCATCGACCTTAATGAGCATTATGCGACTGCCGCCCCCTGAAGCACCTGTTGTAAAAAGCGGCGATATTATTTACAACAGCAAGAGCTTGCTCAATATACCTGCCCACCGCATTGTATCGGAATATGGAATCGCCCTGGTTCCAGAAGGTCGGCGAATATTTGGCAATCTGACAGTATTTGAAAATCTTACCATTGCAACCTATGCAAGAAAAGACAACCAAAAAGTGCGATCAGATTACGATGCAGTGTTTGCACTATTTCCCATATTAAAAGATCGAAAAAATCAACGTGCGGATACCTTGAGTGGTGGAGAACAACAAATGCTGGCAATGGGACGGGCATTTATGTGCGGCGCAAATTTTATTCTACTGGATGAGCCATCAATGGGGCTTGCCCCCTTATTAATGCAAGAATTGTTTAAAGCCTTGAAACAATTAAATGACAATGGCGTAACCATATTTGTTGTCGAACAAAATGCGGGCATCGCTTTAAAATATGCGCATCGCGCCTACATCATGGAAACAGGACAGATTGTTTTAGAAGGCAAATGCCATGAGTTATTGAATAATCCTGATGTAAAAAAAGCCTATGTTGGGACATCATGAGAAAATTTAACATTGCCTGTCTGGCGGATAATAGATCAAAACGCCTTTTTCCAAACGTGCTTCATCTCATCAACCGACACATTTACGATTGATGTACCTGCACATCCAATAATATGAAGTTGATCTGTATGCAGTACAGTTCCAATTTCACACGTATTTGAATCATGCATGATTGTTTCAAAAGCATGTTTTTTTTCGGGGTTAATACTTACAATAAAACGTCCTGCTGATTCAGAGAAAAGGCGTTTGTCATCTGGCAAATCTTTCTGGCACGCCATTTTTTGTAGATCAATTTTTGCGCCCAGCTTGCCGGCCATTGTACACATGGCCATATGAACAGCCAACCCACCCCGATATATCCCATGCGCTGATATCAAAAGTCCCTGTTCGATACATTTTGCCAGTGCCTGATATGTTGCCCAGTTTATCTGCATATCCACATGAGGAATATTGCATCCTGTATATCCAAAATGATCATAGTATTCTGAACCACCGGATTCATCATATGTTTTTCCCACAATATAAATCAAATCGTCTGCATGTTTGAAATCAAGGGTCATACATCGAGAAATATCTTTTACATGACCAACTGTTGAAAATTGAAGTGTTTCCAATGCAGAAATTTTGTGGGTCTCGCCATATGTGCCAGTCAGGTGTCCATCAACATACATACTGTCTTTTCCAGAAAGTAAAGGAATGCCATAAGCCATACAAACATCTTTTAATGCCTGACAGGATCGCACCAGTTGGGCGGCCTTGAATTTACCATCAGGGTTTTCAGCGGGATGGTATTGAATATTTGGCCAGCAATAATTGTCCACACCACCAATGTGATCAGGCTGCGCACCACTGGCAATTAATCGACGCGTGGCTTCATCAATAGTGCAGGCGGTCATATGATAGGCATCAATTTTGGAATACATGGGAATAATTGCCTGTGCAAAAGCAAGCCCTGTAAATGTTCCCAAAACTGGACAGATGACTGAAGCATCTCCAGGAATGTCTTGATCCACTCCGATTAAAGGCTTTATGACACTGGTTCCCTGAACTTCATGATCGTATTGTCTCGTAATCCATTCCTTTGAGCAAATATTGGGACGTTGCAGCATATCCAATAATAATGCACTCACGTTTTTAGGCGCTTGCATGACAGGTTCATATAGTCCGCGCATGGATGGCGAACGCCAATGGGCTTCAAAAGTCCATTGTGGGAATCCAGCAGATAATAAATCCATATCAACATACGCACAGGTTTCGTTGTTATACTTGATATGTAGTTTGCCTGAGTTGGTATATGTGCCAATGACTGTACATTCAACAGCATGTTTTTCTGCAAGCGCCATAAATTGATTCAGATTCTTTGGATTGACTGCAAGGGTCATTCGTTCCTGAGATTCAGATATCCAGATTTCCCATTGATCCAGGCCTTCGTATTTCAAAGGGACTTTATCCAGATGAACCACGCATCCATTTGAGAATCGTGCAGATTCGCCGATTGAGGATGACAATCCACCGCCGCCATTATCTGTAATAAAGGATATCAGATCCTGATCTCTTGCTTCAAGAATGAAATCATGCATCTTTTTTTGTGTGTAAGGATCGCCAATTTGAACATGTCCTGACGGGGTGCTTTCTGAAAAAATTTCTGAAGAAGCGGTCACGCCATGAATGCCATCTTTGCCAACACGTCCACCACACATGATAATTAAATCATCATTATGTGTTTTTTTACTTTCTGTCGGTTTGCCATTGATTGCCGATGGCATTAATCCCAGGGCAGTAACAAAGACCAGACATTTTCCCATATATCCAGAATCATGAATGACCTGACCAAAAGTAGTCGGCACACCGCTTTTATTGCCGCCATCGCGCACACCTTCAACAATGCCATCCAACAAACGTCGTGGATGAAGTTTAGGATTGAGCGGCCCTTTGTAATCTCGATGCCCAACACAGAAACCATAAGCGCCCATAATAAGTCGGGCCCCCTTTCCAGTGCCCAATGGATCACGATACACGCCGACAATACCTGTTAATGAACCACCATACGCTTCCATATTTGAAGGCGAATTATGCGTTTCTCCTGTAATGACATAATAATGGTTTTCATCCAAACGCCCAACGCCTGCATTGTCCCATAAAACAGAAATGACCCAGTCTTTCTTTTTTTTGATTTCCAAGGTGGGGGCTTCAATAAAGGACTTGAATAAATTATTAATTGTTTTGCTTTCACCGGTATCCAGGTCTGTATAATTAAAAGAACCCTGGAAGGTGTTGTGATTACAATGATCACTTCTTGCTTGAGAAATATATTCCAACTCAATATCAGTAGGATCAGAGAGTTTAACCGCTTTCCGTGCCTGTTGAACATCGGGTCGAAGAAAATAATCTCGAATAACAGGAATATCACTATCTTGAAGCGCCAAATTTCGTTTTTGGCTGAGTTCTTTGAGCATTTCATTGCTTTCAATCGCCAATGCGGTAACTGTAGGCGTATGTTTTAATTCTACACGCGGTATGATGTATCCGATTCCAGTTGTAGGATTCCAATCGTTTTTTGAGTAAATACGCCATTGTTGAATAATATCGTTGGCCAATAATTCTCTGGCCAGAGTTTCTACGTGCTGCCTGGTGAGATTTTTTCCGCTTAGACAAAATCGTTTTGAAGTATAAACTGATGCACCTTTGGAAAATTGTATGTCCAACAAATCCTGAATTGCTTCAATAGCTGTACTTCCAGCATTATCGCGGACGCCTGGACGAAATCCGATCCAAATACACCAGTCAAAAGGGACATCCAATGGTTTTATATCTGATATCTGGGTGACTGGATTGGTAAAGATTTCTGTTTGAAGCTGTTGAATTTGATCATCTGTAAAATCCTGATCTGTTGTTACAATATGGACTGTTCTTGCAGAATCTATAATGATATCAAAATAGCGACAGGCTTTGTTTATAAGTACCGATGCTTCTGGATCGGCTATTGATGGTTTGTACGTTATTTCTATTCTTGATGCCATGATTTCTTCCCTCATGTTTTTTTTAGCGGATATTTTATTGAATCTGATCCTGTCCAATGTTCAAATACTGAACTTCATGATTTCTGATTTCAAGAATTTTGACATAAGGCTTTGTGGTTTGAGGCAATATGACGACATTATCTAATTTACTATTTTTGTAAACCGATACTTGCGCCTGGTCATTAATGGAGACTTCTCCAGAATAGTTATGCACATATACATCATATTTTTTTGACGAAATAATGTTTTCAAGGGTTATTGTTTCCGGACCATAGCTGCTGACATCATCTCTATCAAGCCGGGCTTTTTGTACTGCAACTTTCATATTGCGGTATGAAATATGAAAATCTTCACCAACCAAATGCAAATCCAAATCTCTGGGTTTATCTCCCCATTGTAAAACAAATCTTGCTTTTCCAATGGGTAAACGTTTTGTCATCAAATAACGTTTATCCTTAATCATTCCTACCATAACCCTGACATCTTTTTTCAGAGTGCAATAACCATCCTTTTTGGCGACCATTCGAAGAGAACCATCCATCATCGAAGCTATAACTTTATTGGGAAAAACGATATAGCCATTTGAATCGGTTTTCAATGATTGATTTTCTATGTCAACAAATACATTAGAGAGCGGTGTACAACTGACAGCATCTTTAAATGAAAGAACAGTTGAACCATCAAGCTCTTTAAATGCAAAAGAACTGATTTCCTGCATATCCCAGCATTCAGAAACAACTAAATTGGGACAAGCCAGTAAAATGAAATAAATACACAATGCAATACATTTCATTATTCTTTTATTCATAGTTAAATACCTTTCTATATTATGGATTTTATTTGAGTGTAGAAGTAAAAGTTCACCCATCGTGAATAAAATGGGGTACTTATTTTTACAAGATTTTTTTTACAAATCATATATTCAATTTTTAATCAAGATTTTTTATTTGTGCCAAATCATATTTTTCTTTCAAAATTCTTTCACTCTTATTAAAAAAGTTTATCCTCGGACGTAATTATATTCTCGGCTATTGAAAAATACCAAAACTTATAGACCTATGCGGAAAAATAGTTGTTTTTTGAGTTCACAGGATGCCCTTTTTTATATTCAATCGTTTAATAAAATACTTGACAAGATCAGAATCAACCTGATGTTCATAGACATCACCTTCTGCATCAACACCGCGAATAATTGAATCATGCAAGAAGCAGGACAGCAAATACTTACCTGTTTGTTCTCGATTAAAATCTTTTGGCTTTTTATTTTCATTGCAAGGATGGGGCATGGGAATGGCGTGTTCATTGGTGATCAAGAAATATATATAATTTATAATACGTGTTAATCGAAGCAATGTAATACATTGAATGCGGCTGGTTGTGTGGGAAATAGGGATTGCGGAACCGCGCATTAAATTAAAATGCCCTGGTAACAAATTTTCTTGCGCCAATGTCTGATAATCTGAGCTGCCAGGAGCGGGATAAAATACAGACAGACCAACAACAGTTCCCATTAGAAATAATTTGATAATATCATCAACAGAATCGTATGGATTTTGATTCAATCCCCCTGCAATAATATAAGCTGTTGTGGACATATTCAAACGATGCGCTGTTTTTATAATTTGTGGCAAACAGGTTGAAACATCAGGCCGATTAAATTGTTTTAATTGATGTTTGGCAAGGGTTCCCACAGATAAATTCAATGCATTAAATCCAGACTTTTTCATGGCATAAATCATTTCAGTATCCAGGCTTAATGGATACAGGCCATTCATGGCTCTAAGGGTCAGATGTTTTGAGTGAAAATGATTATCAATTTGCGCTAAAAGAGCCATAAACCATTTTCGATCCAGACTGATATTTTCATCCTCAAAATCAATAAATGCGGATTTTGCCCCACCAATGCCAACAGATATTTCCTCAATGATACGTTCAACAGATTTTTTTCGGTAAATCCATTGCGCCTCGCCCAAAGCACAGTATGAGCAGTGCATTGGGCACCCGCGACTGGCAACAACAACCAGACTTTTTTGATCTTTGCGCTGATAAAAACGATTCTTAATACAGGCGGTATCAGGTATGGGAATAGTGTTAATATTGCTTATCATTGCAGGTGGGTTAATAAAATAATCGTTTTCATTATACCTGTATGCAATGCCAGGAATACCCTCGACTGTTGTCTTATTGATCAACGCTTTGGCCAAAGCAGGAAAACTCAGTTCGCCTTCACCCCGAATAACATAATCAATTGCGGGATTTGCGAGAACCTCGCGCGGAAAATGTGTTGGATGATGTCCTCCCACAACGATAATTGCATTGGGGGACCATTCTTTAATTGTTTGCGCTGTTTTCATTGCCTGATCACTGTAAGCAGTAAACAGTGAAGAAATTCCCACCAAAAAAGCACCTGATTCACGAGCTATTTTTCCAATATGCTGAAAACTATAACCAAAGTGCCGAAACTGATGAAACAAAGAAAAAAAAGAGATATCTTTGCGACCATAATAATCATGTAGGTACTTCATTTCGATGGGATATGATATTGGTTTGGATTTATGTGTGGCCAGTGCATCGAAAATATCTGTTTTAAAGCCTTCGGCTTCAAGGGATGCAGCAATACATGCAAGACCATAGGGTATTGTTCGTTTTTGAGTCAGATAAAAATCTTGGATCGGGGGTTGTATCAGTAATATCTTCATTTTTAAAATCATTGTAATCCCATTCTAATTATGATACCAGTTTTTCAATTCTTCCTTAGGAATGCTCGAAAAATAAATTCCTCATTTACTTATGTGCCAAGAACGTGTAGGGGCGAACCTTGTGTTCGCCCATCGTACATAGGAACTAAAGCGTTATTAGTTCGAGGGCGAACACAAGGTTCGCCCCTACATCGGGCTGGCACATAAGCAAATGGGGAACTTATTTTTCGAGTATTCCTTATCATAACAGAATTAAAAAAAATGGAAACAGCGAAATGACAAAAAGAAACAAACTAAAATATTTTTTTATGATCATTGGATGCTATTGTGCCAGTAATATTTCACTTGCTTTAGCAGAACCCTCTTTTTCTGACCCAAACATCAGCGCTTTTTTCCCCGGTGAAAGGCTGACGTACTGCATAAAATGGGGCTATATCCCTGCCGGTCATTCCTGGTTGGAAATCTTACCGAATAAAACCATGGATAATGAACCTGTTTTTCATTTTCAACTCAAGGCCAAAACCAATTCATTTGTGAGCAAATTTTATAAAGTAGACGATCAGATCAATTCCTATGTATCCATTTCCAGTAATCAAACTGTGCATTATGCAAAAAAGGTTCGAGAGGGAAGGACTAAGCGAGATATTGTTGTCCAATTCGATTTGAACAAACAAACTGCGCAATATAGCAATTTTAATAAACCGAAAGCGCCCATTTCAATCCCCGAACATACGTTTGATCCGCTATCAGCCTTTTATTATGTTCGATTGTTTGCACCGGGGCATACAAAGGATTTAATCGCGTCTGTCACTGATGGTAAAAAATGTGTTGTTGGTAAAGTTCACTATATCAGACAAGAAAAAATATCTGTCCCTTTAGGTTCTTTTGATACCTGGCTCGTCGAACCAGATATCAAGGATGTTGGCGGTGTGTTTGAAAAAAGTACCGATGCAAAAATACAAATCTGGATTACCAATGATGAACGTCGCATTCCAGTGAGATTACGAAGTAAGGTTATTGTTGGCAGTTTTTATGCTGAATTAACAAAAATTGAGTAAGAAATGATCAACCCTATTTCATTTGATTGAGATTTAAAAAAGGGAGGGGTGAGGTTGATTTAGAGTCAAGAATAATCAAGTGATTTCCCTTTTGAAGATCACGCAGTGCCTGCATGCTTTCCAGATGAATGTATCCATCTAACGTGAGTGTTTCAATCATTTGTTTTTTTGCCTCTGCTTCTGCTTTTGCACGAACCAGAGTCGACTGTGCTTCAATTTTAGCCGCCTGAAGTTTTGCATTGGCAGCAATAAGCATTACTTCTTTCTTTTTATTGGCTTCAATAAGCTCTGCCTTTCTTTCGGCATCAGCCTGAGCTTCTTTACGTTCCTGATCCACTTTAAACTTTTTCAATTCTTCCTTTGCTTTTTCAGCAGCCTGTGCGGCTTCTTTTTTACGAACAACCGCATTCGTAATGATTTTTGGAAGTATGACATCCCTGATCAATAATTTTTCTACTTTTATTCCCTTTTCAGCCAGATTGAGCAGACTTGTTAACAATTCTTCCTGAATTCTTTTTTGAACGCTTTGGTCATAAAATTGTTCGGCTTTATCAACACTTTTTCCGATCTCTCTCATTTGGCTGCGAAGCAAAGGGATCATATGAACATTGATTACTTCTTTTGGCGTACCGGTTTCTTTAAACATATAAGGCGCTTTTTCCTTAATCAATCGATATTGAATGGACAACTCAAACTTCGTTATTAACTGATCTCTACTCGGAACGCCCATTTCCTCTTTGTGTGTTTTTTGCCGGGCATCGAACAACGTAATGCTTAAAAATGGATTGACCCAGTGAATCCCCTCAGAATAGGTCTCACTTTGGACTTTTCCAAATAAACTTCCCACGCCAACATGGCCAGAAGGAATCGTTTCAAAAATACTCTTAAAACCTACGACTGTGATTATAAAAAGAATAAAAATAATAATGCCAAAAGATAATGGTTTTTTATTCATTATATTCTCCTTGACTTGAATATATGAATTGATACCTTATAATCGAAATATAATTACCTGTTTTCGTTTTTACAATCATTATGTTACAAACAAGTACAGCCGTTTTTTTTGCAAATATTATGCATCTATAGAAATGAATGCGTGATTCGTTCGAGGTAAATCCAGTTTTTGATAGATGACACTTTCTAAATATACTGAAACATAGAACGTGTCATCAATCTGTAATTAAACAATCTGGCTCAGTTCTTTTGCACTGAGAACAGCATCAATATCCAAAAGAATTTTAACACTGCCTTCAATTTTTGCCATCCCCAGAATAAATTCAGTGCTTACACGAGTACCAAAGGTTGGCGTATCTTCAACATCGTCCTCACGCACATTGATTACTTCAGATACTGTATCCACAACAATACCAATTTGAATCCGCTCTTCTTTACCCTCAATTTCAACAACAATAATACAGGTTCGATCAGTATAATCAATTGATTCCATATCGAATTTGCTGCGTAAATCAACAACAGGGATAACTTTACCACGTAGGTTAATGACGCCTTTTACATATGATGGTGTTTGAGGTACAGGTGTAATTGCCATCATACCAATAATTTCTTTAACTTTTAGAATGCCAATACCATATTCTTCATCTGCCAAAGCAAAGGTTAAATACTTTCCCTCTCTTTTGACAGAGGCAGAAACCTGGTCATGTTGCATATTTTCATCACTCATGTTGCGTCTCCTTTATCAACTGAAAAAATTATTGATATGTTAGAAATCTTTGAAATCATCATCATCAAAAGGAATCATTTGTTCCGGTCGAACTTCACTGGTTGATTTTAGAGCTTCTTTTTTTGGTGCTTTAGGGGTCGCTGTCAATGCTTTTGGCCGCTTTTTTGCCGGAAGTGATCTTTTTTGCGCGGAACGAGCGCCTCCTGATGAAGCCTTGGCTGAATGATGTTTAAGGCCAGAAGATGATGCTGCCCCGAATGCACGCATCAGTTCTGCAAAACTGCCTTTAATTTTTTTGCCATAACTGTTGAGCTCTTTGGATGAGTTCACAGATTCTTGGGCACGTGATGCATTTTGTTGGACGACATCATCCATGTCAGACACGGCCCTGTTGATTTGATCAATTCCCATGGCTTGTTCATTGGATGCACTGGAGATTTCACCTATCAATTCACCTAATTTTCGGCTGTTTTCATCAACCTGGCCAAAAGCTTCAGTCGTACTGGTGACCTGACCGGAACCTTCCTGTACTTTTTTCACAGTTTGCTCGATAATATTTGAAGTATTTCTGGCAGCTTCAGCAGCTCTCATAGCCAAGTTACGCACTTCATCAGCAACAACAGCAAAACCGGCTCCAGCTTCACCTGCACGTGCGGCTTCAACTGCAGCATTCAATGCAAGCAAGTTGGTTTGAAAGGCGATTTCATCAATTGTTTTAACAATTTTTTGCGTATCTTCACTGGCCTTTGATATTTCCTGCATGGAATTGGTCAACTGATCCATAGACTCATTGGCCTGTTTAAAAATTTGTCCCGCTTCTTTTACCAGAGAATTGGCAGTATTTGCGTTATCTGCATTTTGCTTGGTCATGGATGCAATTTCTTCCAGGGATGATGAGGTTTGCTCCAAAGCAGATGCCTGTCCTGAGGTGCCATCAGACAATGATTGTGTCGTGTTTAAAACGCTTGATGACATTTTTTCAATTTCACTGGAAATCATTGTCATTTCATCGGACATTTCTCCAAAAATTTTGTAAACATTGTAAACTGTTTTCTTTAAAATGATCAGAGATAAAACAAAAATGATCACAAGGACGATAAAACCGCCCACATAAAAGTTTCCTCCATTTTCAATGATGCTTTTAACAGCCAATATGGCTGCCACAACAAATTGAATGATAAAAGCGAGATAAATTTTTAAATACGTATTCACTGTCTGACTCCTTTCTCTGGTTTTGCAACACCAATTGACCTTTCATTGCTGTTGCCTGGTTTATAGATTATGAATATCTATAAAAAAAAGTGTTAATATACCCCAACAATAACCATAAATAAAAAATTTGGTTGGGAAAATTAAATTATTGTTCGCTATATTTATATTATTTTATGCATTACATCATTAAAAAAGTTTGCGTCCTGATTTATTTTAATCGGATTTATAACTTATTTTTAGCAAGTTATCAATCATATTTTTAATTAATTCGCAATTTTTGAAAAAAATAGTATCATACAATTCGCTTGAATTTTTTTTCAATTTCAAATTGTTCCCATTTAATGCAAGTGGGGCGACCATGTGGACATTGAGAAGGATGTTCACAATGATCAAGGGATTTGAGAAGTTCAGAAATTTCAATTGATGTCAAAGTCTGGCCCGCACGAATCGCTGAATGACATGCCATCAGTATAAGACATTCATCAATGGCTTGTGCTACCGGTGCTGTGTTTTTTATATCTGGAAGGCTTTCAGCGATTTCATGAATCAACGATTTGATATCTTTTCCTGTCAAAATATCTGGAACAGATTTAACAACAAATGTATTTTGACCAAAATGTTCAATATCAAAGCCAATTTTTTGCATATCCTGAATCAGGCTTTCAATGATTAATGCCTGTTGATATGTCAGTTCTATTGTTTCAGGGATCAGTAATCGTTGAACAGGTAATTTTTGTGAAGTCAGGGCCTTTTTTAATCGTTCATAGACAACACGCTCATGGGCTGCATGTTGATCAATTAAAAATAAGTTCTTGGCGTTTTCACAAATAATGTATGTTTTTTGAAATTGCCCCAATATTTGCAAATTTTTATAATCAATATTTTTTTCCAGATCGGTGTTGTTTTCCTTGGATTGTGAGATCAATGCCGGTTGGGTTGTGTATGCTACCGGAAAAGAATCTTCCTGAACAATATTTTTTTTTAGATCCTGTTCTTGTTCTGGAAAATCATATATGTGTTTTTCAGGTATTACGTTTTCCTTTGGCGCGTCACTGTCTTGTGCCTGTTCTGGTAACGTTTCAGATTGCCATGGACCGCGAAACATCTTGCTAAGCCCATCATGAACTGCCTTGACGATTGCCTGATGAATACTTCCTTGATTCACAAATCGTACTGTATGTTTGGCTGGATGCACGTTGACATCGACATCTTCAAAAGGTACTGTTAAAAACAATACAACAACCGGATAATGCCCTTTCATTAATTTGCCCCGGTAGCCTTCCATTATGGCGTGCAGAATAAACCGGTCAGTTACAACACGACCATTGACAAAAATGACATGAGCGGATGACTTTCGGCTGGTTTCGGGCGAGGCAACATATCCCTCAATTGAAACAAATTCGTTTTTATGTTTAATGGGATGCAGATTTTTATACAAATCATCACCCATGACATTTGCAATCCGATCAGAAATCTTTTTTGTTTGAGGCCAATTTTTAACCGCTTTTGAATTATGAAAGAGCTTAAAATGAATTGATGGAAACCCCACGGCAACATTGGATAGATAATCAATAATGTGGGCAATTTCTGTCCGATTGCTTTTCAAATATTTTTTTCGTGCAGGTGTATTGAAAAATAGATCATTGACCGAGATATAAGTCCCCGATGGTGCCCCAGCATCGCTGACCTGTAAAACTTTGCCGCCTTCAACCTGGATTTGCGTACCAATTTCACAATCATGAGGACGTGTAACCATCTCTAATTTAGATATGGCAGCAATGCTGGGAAGGGCTTCGCCTCTAAATCCAAGGGTTTTGATTTCAAATAAATCTGAATCCGATGAAATCTTGCTGGTGGCATGTCGTTCCAGAGAAAGCAATGCATTTTCACGATGCATACCCATACCATTGTCAGATAAACGTATGAGTTGCGCACCGCCTTTTTCAATATCAATTCTGATTCGTGTACTGTTGGCATCAATGGCGTTTTCTAAAAGTTCTTTAACCACTGAAACCGGTCGCTCAACTACTTCACCTGCTGCAATTTTATTGGCAATTATTTCTGGAAGTCGTCTGATGGTTTTCATAATTACTTGTCAAATTTTCGGTTTAAAAAGTCAAGATCTTTGGGAGACAAATCATATTTCATTCCTGCCTGATCAATAATTGAAACCATTTTCATGTCAGGAAATTTTTGCTTTTGATCGGATATCCATCGGACTGCATTTTTGAGCATCTCACCGGGTCTGGTCAATACATTTTCAGGCATGTAAATCTCCTTATATTGATTTTATTTTTTTATCAATTTATTGACAGATGTTGCAAAAATATTCATGTCTTCAACCGGTTTTATCAGGACATTATCCTGTGAAACCCCCATATCTTTTAATTTTGATGAAATTTTGTAGTCGCTTGAACCGGTATGAATGATAAATTGAATATTCGGGCGCATCTTTTTGGCTTTAACAATAAAATCATCTCCTGACATATTGGGAATGTTTATGTCCACTATTGCAACATCAATATTTCTTTTGTTAATTTCTTCTATAGCGGGCAATGCATCAGAAAATTCCAGTACCTCAAAGCCAGCCTCTTTCAGATAATCATTGACAATGAAACGAACCATTTCTTCGTCTTCAAGTAGCAGCACACATTTTTTGGTGTCATTATCCATTATTGGTTATCCATGCAGTACAACAATTAAGAATTGTGTATTAATGCGTTACGAATTAATCCATAAAAATTGTGATGACTGGATTGATAAAACCACCCCATATGATTGTGACATTTCGCGCACAAAGCAAATCTCCATGTGAAATTTTCGAACCAGGAATGTTCATGTGTCGGTTTTCCTGTTTGTACACATCCTTCGGCAACAGAAAAACAGGCAATGTCAAAAGTACTGCCTTCAGGATTTGTAAATTGATGTTCCACGCTGCCATTCATTTGAATTGAGTGCTTTGTTGAAGTAATTCGATTCCGACAAATTCGACAATAGAGATTATCATCAATTCGCTCTTTTTGTTTTGATAACCGGGCCAGCCGCACTTTAATGTCATTCAGGCTTTTATCCTTAAACTGTTGAAATGCATTGAACACTTTGTTCCAGTTCCATTCTACAACACAAATTTGAGTTGAAGCCATTACCATTGTATCAAAACTTTAAAATTCGTTTTAAATATGAATAATCTCTATGTATAGTGTATATAATACGCGTTATGATATTGAATGCTTTCATATTTAAACGAATGAGTATCATGACAGGTGTCATGATTGATAAAGTGCTATTGTATAATAAAATCAGTTATATAGATCGCTTTTATATTGCCGGATTTTAAAATACGATTAATATGTGCGATTAATTCATGTTTAAGCGCAATCTTACCTTCGTTGGAGAACAGATCATTATAAGATTTGCTGGTTAATACAAACAATATTGTATCCCGAAGCTTAGGTGTGAGCATTTCCAATTCTTGTTTGACCTCTTTTTCTTCAACCTCAATCGCAATGGTTGTTTTCAAATAACGTTTCATGCCATTGCCTTTAAGATTAACAATAAATGGGTCCAGTTTTAAAAAAACATCAAGAACTGATTCTTGTGGTGCTCCTTCACCTTCTCCAGGAGGTGTTTCCCCCTCAGCAGGTGCTTCTTCCTCAGCCCAGGCAACAGGATGCGGTGACAAAAAAAGATAATCCATTGTCCACATGATGCTGAAGGACACAATAAATAATACACAAAACCGGATCATGCCCAAACTATAATGATGCCGATTACAAATAGCCAGTGAAGACACTCGTTTTGCCATGCTGATCTCCTTTATCAAATCTTTATCCTTTTGAAGGATTGCCTTTAGGGTACTTTCTTCATTTTAATATCAATTTAAAAACAAAATTTAAGATTTTCATTATCATAAATTAATTCGTGGGGCAAGAATAATGTTTTATTTCAATAAATAAAAAAATACAACAAAAATTGTAGATCATTATAATTCAAACACGCTGCGTTTTGTCATCAGGCAAATCAATTGTTCAAGACACGCATTGATCGTCTGTGTACCTGTTTGAAGCACAATGTCGGGAGATTCGGGTGGCTCATAAGGCGATGAAATTCCTGTAAAATCTTTGATTAAGCCCTGACGCGCTTTTTTGTAGATACCTTTGACATCACGCTGTTCGCATATTTCTAAGGGACAATCGCAATACACCTCAATATAGTTTCTGGCACCCAGGCGAGATTTAATAATGTCTCGATCTTTTTGGAATGGTGCAATAAACGCAGTCAATGCGATCAATCCGGCCTCAAGGAAAAGCCTGACCATTTCAGTAATACGTCGAATATTTTCCCGCCGATCTTCATTGGTAAATCCAAGATCTTTGCATAAGCCATGACGCACATTGTCGCCATCAAAAACAAAGGTGCGACATTGCATGTCAAACAAGCGTTTTTCAAGTGCATGGGCAAGTGTTGATTTTCCAGATCCTGAATAGCCGGTAAACCAAATATTTACGCTTCTATGACCATTCAAAACATTTCGATCTGATTGACCGATCAATGACCGATGCCACACAACATTATTTTTTGAATTTGAATTCATGTTACATCACTGACATATTATGGATAAATATTTTTCTGTTTGGCAATCAACATTCGTGCTTCATTTAGCGTACTTGCTGATGCCCGATTGATAATTTCACGCGTATAGAATTCTGAAAGCGGTGTCTTTATGCCCGCTCTGAAATCCTCAATTAAACATTGAATGCCATCCCGCTGCATACAGAACGTATCCTGATTCAGGCTTTCAATTGCTAAATATGCCAGTTCTTTTGCTTTCTGATCAGGAGAGATATCAGATTTGACAATATTTTCAATATTGGGCGTAAAAGCGGTGTATAACACCCTGTCAACGTTTTTAAAATTTTCAATACATTGGATATCCAAACCGCTGTTTTCATGTTTATCTTTATCAGTATAAACAATAGAAGGCTCATCAACAAAATTAATGGCACGTCGATACAATAAATCACATGCCTTTTGTTCTGATATATTGGGATTCAAGACTAAAATTTGCGCTTTGACTTTTGTGCCATCTTTTTTAACCGGAACCAGAACCGGTGCATTGGATCTGTTTTTACTTTTTCGTGCATATTCGACAGCAAAAGGTGTTATGGCAGGAATGGATGTTTGAACATGGCGTGTGATCTCTTTTCCCGGGTCGCCCATCTTAGAACCATAAACAAGGATACCTAAGGGATAACTTTGAATTGAATCTGGTAAAATCCAATTTAATAAAACCCCTGATATCCCCGCAAGCCCAATACCTTCCAGGCAAAAACCATACATTGAAATGCTCAGGCCGCTAATCCCTGTTGTCATCATAATCGCAATAATTGCCATATTTCGGGGAACAGTCAGCGCATCTCCCACCTTAATCAATTGTTTCATCCCAACAACCATAATTGCCCCAAACAACAGAAGCATAATGCCACCCATAACCGGAGCAGGAATTGTTTGAAGGATAGAGCCAATTTTACCCACAAATGACAACAGGATTGCAGTAATGGCTGCCCATGTCATAATTGCTGGATTATAAATATGTGTGAGTGCGACCGCACCAGTCACCTCAGAATAGGTCGTATTTGGCGGACCGCCCAGCATAGAGGCAATGCCGGTTGCGATACCATCACCCATGAGCGTTCTATGAATTCCTGGTGATTGTAAATAGTTTTTTCCTGTAATTGAACCAATCGCAAGAATATCTCCAAAATGCTCAATAGCGGGTGCAATCGCAATGGGAACAATATATATGATTGCTTCAAAATGCCACTCTGGTAAAATGAAATTTGGAATTTCAAACCATTGGGCATCAGCAATCTTAGAGAAATCAACAATTCCCAGACATATACTGAGACAATATCCTGAAATTATACCACATAAAATAGGTATCAGACGAATCATTCCTTTGCCGCGAATAGAACTCAATACAGTGACACTGAGAGAAAACATTGCAACAATTAATGCAATATGGTTTGGAATCAGTTGGATTGCGCCATCACCGGTCTTACCCATCGCCATATTACCAGCAACAGGTGCTAAAATTAAGCCAATAATCATAATCATTGGACCGGTTACAACAGGTGGAAACAGCTTTTGTATTAACCCAACACCACGAATTTGAATAATAAGGCTGAAAAGAATATACAGACAACCTGCTGCCACAAGCCCGCAGAGTGTTCCAGGAATCCCCCAGGTTTTAACACCATGCATCATCGGTGCAATGAATGCAAATGATGATGCCAGAAAGACAGGCACTTGTCCGCCTGAAATGGCCTGAAAGATTAAAGTGCCCAACCCCGCAGTAAATAATGCGACATTGGGGTCAAACCCAGTCAATAATGGCACCAATACCAGCGCACCAAAAGCGACAAAAAGCATTTGTGCGCCTAAAATGGCATCTTTTATGCGAAATATATAATTTGTAGATTGATGGTTGTGCATGGGATGAACCTATCTTGTACCAAAGATTTTATCGCCTGCGTCACCCAGTCCAGGAAGAATATATCCGATATCATTGAGTTTTTGGTCAATTGATGCCAGGTAAATGTCTACATCAGGATGTTTTTTCTCCAGACATTGGATTCCCTCGGGTGCGGCCACCAGAATCAAGCCTTTTATATTTTTACACCCCGCATTTTTCAATAAATCAATTGTTGCCACAAGTGTACCACCTGTTGCAAGCATGGGGTCTACAATTAATGCGATCCGCTCTTCCATTTGACCTGCTAGTTTTACATAGTATTGGACAGGTTCAAGGGTTTCTTCATTTCTATAAAGTCCGACCACACTTACACGCGCTGATGGAATTAATTGTAAAACGCCTTCCATCATGCCGAGACCGGCGCGAAGAATCGGTACCACTGTAATTTTTTTCCCCTTGATACATTCTATCTGAACCTGTCCAGACCAGCATGTTATGGTTTGAGGTTCTGTTTCGAGCGTTTTTGTGGCTTCATAGGTGAGTAGGCTGGTGATTTCCTGTGACAGTTCTCTAAAATTCTTTGTTGAGATGTCATGCCTTCGCAATAGGCCGACTTTATGTTTGATTAATGGATGAGATACGAGATGAATAGCCAATGATTATTCCTCCGAGATTACATATTTCCAATTTTTTGAATTTTTGCCAGATTTTCTTTGAGGCGATCCTGTTTTTCCATCAGTGCAGCATGTTTCTCTGAAACTTTCTCCACAACCGATTTTGGCGCTTTGCTCAAGAAATCTTCATTGGCCAGCTTTTTACTGACACCGACCAATTCTTTTTCCAGTTTTTTGATTTCTTTTGACAGGCGGTTGCTTTCCTTTTCAAAATCAATAACACCTTCAAGGGCAACATAAACAGTATGATCACCGATAACTACAGTGGCTGCTGATTTGGGGCGAATTGATGGTTTTTGTATGGTCAGGTTTTTGAGTCGGGCCAGGGTGATTACTAAATTACTGTTAGATTCAATTTCTTGACGCATCTTGGTGTCAGGTGAATGAATAATAACATCTAATAAAAATGATGGGTTAATATTCATTTCTCCTCGAATATTTCGAATACCTGTGACAATATCCATCATTAAATTCATTAAATTTTCAGCATGTGTATCCAATGCATTGATCTTTGATGGAAATTCAGTATACATCAGTGAGTTATCCGGAGGCTCTGGTAATTTACTTCGAAGTTCTTCTGTTATGAATGGAATAAAAGGATGTAATAAGCCCAGACTTGCACATAAAACGTTGTTTAAGCACGCTAATGTTGATGGTTTATGCCCCTCACGATTATAAAGGATTGGCTTGATTGCTTCAAGATACCAATCACAGAATTCATGCCAAACAAACTGATACAAAACATTGGCCGCTTCGTTAAATTTGTACGAATCTAAATGGGATTCAACTTCAGTTGCTACACGTGTCAGCCGCGATAAAATCCATCGGTCAGGAAGCGAAAGCTGGTCTGTTGGGTCAGTTGGTGAATAAGATTCCAGATGCGTTAATGAAAAACGCGCTGCATTCCAAAGCTTATTAATAAAATTACGATAGCCTTCGATTCGTTTTTCAGACATTCGAATATCTCGGCCTTGGGCAGCAAAGGCTGCCAATGTAAAACGAAACGCATCTGTACCAAAGCGTTGAATAATGTCTAATGGATCAATAACATTGCCTGTGGATTTACTCATTTTTTTACCATGAGCATCCCGCACCAGTGCATGAATATAAACATCTTTAAATGGGATATCTTTCATAAACCAGAGTCCCATCATCATCATGCGGGCGATCCAAAAAAACAGAATATCAAAACCAGAAACAAGGAGTGATGTAGGATAAAACGTCTGAAGCAATTGGGTTTGTTCCGGCCATCCCATTGTTGAAAAGGGCCATAAAGCCGAACTGAACCAGGTGTCTAAAACATCAGATTCCTGAACCAGATGATTACTCTGACATTTCGTACATTGTGTGATATCTTCCATACTGACCATCGTATGATGACAATCCTGGCAATACCAGGCAGGTATGCGATGTCCCCACCAAATCTGACGAGAAATGCACCAGTCTTTGATATTATGCATCCAGTCATAATACGTTTTTGTCCAGTTTTCAGGAATAATTTTTGTGCTGCCATTTTCAACAGCCTTGATTGCTTTTTCTGCCAGTGGCGCAGTTTTGACAAACCATTGTTTTGACAGATTGGGTTCAACGACTGTTTTGCAACGATAACAATGCCCCACACCATGTTTTAAGGGCTCAATTTTAATCATCAGACCCAGATCTTCCAGGTCAGCAATAATGCGTTTGCGACAGGCAAAACGATCCATCCCCTGATATGACCCCCCTGCCGATTCTGTCATTGTGGCATCATCGCCAATCACACGTATGGATTGAAGTTCATGGCGCTGTCCAATTTCAAAATCGTTTGGATCATGGGCAGGCGTCACTTTCAAAGCGCCGGTTCCAAAGCTGCGATCCACGTAAGAATCTTTGATAACCGGTATTGTGCGGCCAGTTAATGGTAATTGAACAGAATTCGGAACATCTTCATAGCGTTTATCCTCAGGATGCACAGCAACTGCCGTATCACCAAGCATGGTTTCAGGGCGGGTAGTGGCGACAATCAGTCCATTGTCTGAATTTTCCTCGAATGGATACAGAATATGGTATAAATGGCCGTCCAATTCCTCATGTTCAACTTCCAGATCTGCCAATGCAGTATGGCACCTGGGACACCAATTGGTAATATAATCGCCCCGATAAATCAAACCTGCATCATATAACTCAACAAACACTTTCCGCACTGCTTTGGATAAGCCCTCATCCATAGTAAAACGTTCGCGGTCCCAATCGCATGATGCACCCAGACGTTTTAACTGGTTGATAATCGCACCGCCATATTCTTTGCGCCATTCCCATACCCGCTGGATAAATTTTTCCCTGCCCAATTGATCTCGATCCAAATTTTCTTTGGCCAATTGTTTTTCTACAACATTTTGAGTTGCAATCCCAGCATGATCGGTTCCTGGCATCCATAGAACATTATCACCTTTCATTCGGCGATAACGACACATAATATCCTGCAACGTTACATTCAGTGCATGTCCCATATGAAGAACACCGGTAACATTTGGTGGTGGTATTACAATTGAATATGAAGGTTGATCAGATGCCTCTTTTGCAGAAAATTGATTATTATCTTTCCAGTAATCAGACCATTTTTTTTCGATACTATGGGGTTCGTAACTTTTATTTAACATATATGTACTCTTTAATTGTCATGTTAATTGTGAATGTTGTAAAACAACTATGCCATCAGTTCCTTTTGAAGATCCTCTATTTTTTGTGAAACCACAGATTCAACAATATCGCTTAGAAGTTGATCCAATCGTTCACCCACCATTTCTTCAAGAACCTCACGAACAGTTTCTTTGATACTTTCCTCAGATACCGAAGGCGCTAACGATGGTGCTTGAACCGGCGTTGTCAATTCGATAATTTCATCGTCATCATCATCATCATCATCAATTTGCGTGACTTCAGAATCGTCAATTAATTCTTCAGTGTCTGACATTTCAATTTGCGCATCGCTCTCACCTGATGATTGATCCAAATCATCAGTTTTTTGGACTGAATCGTCAGCACTTTCAACCATGTCATCGGCGTCTTCAACCAGATCGTCAGCACTTTCAACCATGTCATCGGCGTCTTCAACCAGATCGTCAGAACTTTCAACCATGTCATCGGTGTCTTCGACCAGATCGTCAGCACTTTCAACCATATCATCGGTGTCTTCGACCAGATCGTCAGCACTTTCAACCATGTCATCAATATCTTCGATATCTTCAACCAGATCATCGGTATCGTCAACAACATCATCAGATTCATCTATCAGGTCATCAACATTTTCAATCATATCATCATCACTGACCTCATCAATATCAATATTGTCTGACATTTCGTCTGATATGGATGCATCATCTTCAACCAGGGTTTCTGAATCCTGATTGATATCCTCTGAACTGTCGTCTGAAATGTCGTCGTCCAGATCAATCATTTCTGGCTCGTCGTCCGCATCCAGATCATCATCTGAATCTTCATCAAGGTCGACAAGTTCCAGATCATCCAGTTCGTCTTCTTCATCTTCGGTTATTTCGATGAGATCAATGATTTCATCGTCTTGATTGTTTGGTTTATTTTCATCAGCCATCATTATCCCCTCCAAAAGTTAATAATTTTTACATTTTTTATACGTCAGTGCATATGTTTGTCAAGAATATAGATACAATGTTTGAATTTTTTTTATAAATGGTGTTCAATGTAAGGGCTACCAAAAGGTTTGCCCATACACTCGTTTTCGAACATAGGTTCTAATCTGATATAGACTTTAAGATAAAGATTTTGGCAAGGCGGCGCAAGGAGATAGTACTATAGTACATCGACGAAGCGCCAACGCAGTCCAAAATCTTTATCTTAATGTCTATATTTGTTAAACATTACGTAACAGAAAAGACCTGCGAAATAATATTGACATTCATACCAAACGTGACATAATAATAAAAGATACTTCAGCCGAATGGTCATTAACAAAATAAAATCAAAACCAAGGCACATTTAAATGGATCAAGAAACCTTAAAACGTCAATTATTAGACACTTTCAAGGTCGAACTGGATGAACATGTTCTCACCTTGAACAAGGGATTACTTCGACTGGAACAAGGCGCATCCGGTGAAAAATTCGATAGCCTTGTTACAGAATTGTTTCGTGCAGCCCATAGTTTGAAAGGTGCATCGCGAACAGTTGATATTTTAGATATTAACTTGGTCGCGCATCGGCTAGAGGACGTTTTAGGTCTTATTCAACATCAAAAAATACGTCTTTCAAGCCAGTTGTTTGACCTGATGTTTCAGGCTGTTGATCTTATCAAAGCATGCATGCGCGCCAAACTTGATAATAAAGAATTTCCTTTTGATAAACTCAATGCCATTGTTCAACAACTGGAAGCTGCTACTGTACTATCAGATTTATCCCAAACAAACAATCACCATAAAAGCGAAAAAAAGGATCTAACTGACTTTAGTATCTCTGTTATCAATAAAAAGAACAACAAAAAACAAAATGACAGGAATGTCAATAAAACTCAAAATGAAAATGATGACAAAGATAACAATGAAAGTCAAGCTAGAAATAAGCCCAATGGTGAAAATAACCAACAAGAAATTGATAAAAAACAAGAACAAACGATACAGATCCCCATTGGTCAGTCTGAAAATAAAGAACAGGAATTGACAAAAAAACCTGATTCCAAAAAGGAAGAGAAGTTAGTACAACATGTTCAGATGGCATCCTTCTCTGACGAACAAATATCTGGCAGTGATGATACCATTCGGGTCAAAACGAACAAACTGGATTTACTTATGGCCAGTATGGGCGAACTGATGGGCTCACGTATGCGTACCATGCAGCGAATAATTGACCTTCAAACCATGCAAAAACTGATCAACCGATGGTACAAAGAATGGCGGCATCTTCGTGGAAGTATGAAATCTTTGGAACGAAAACATTTTGAAAATGATGCGCTGGACCCTTTTTTTTCATTCATGCATGACAATGCAGACAATTTAAAACATATTCATACAGAAATAAACGTATTGGTACGTCATTTCATGAACGATTGCGATCAATTGGTTTTTATTTCTGATGACTTACAGGACAAAATTCGTAATGTACGCATGCAGCCCATATCATCATTGTTTGACCAGTTTCCCAGAATGATTCGAGACTTATCCAGAAATCAGAAAAAAAATATTCGTTTGGAAATTATGGGTGAAAAAACTGAGGTTGATCGACATGTGCTTGATGCCCTAAAAGATCCATTGACACATATTCTGCGCAATTCAGTAGATCATGGTATTGAGATGCCGCAACAAAGACAACAAATTGGAAAACCCGAACAGGGATTGATAACCCTCAAAGCTTCTCAAAAAGGGAGTACGATTGTTATCAAAATTATTGATGATGGCCGGGGGATTGATTTAGATTCTGTTCGAGAACAGGCAGTAGAAAAAAATATTGTGCCAGAACAAAAAGCAAAATCCCTATCTAACAGGGAATTAACAGACTTAATTTTTTGTTCTGGCCTGTCAACACAGACCACAGTAACAGATATTTCTGGTCGCGGCGTTGGCCTGGATGTTGTTCGAAGAAATCTTGAAAAACTTCAAGGCCAAATTATGGTAGAAAGCCTGCCCAATAAAGGCACGACCATTGCGCTGACTGTTTCTTTGTCACTGGCAACAAGTCAGGTATTAATGGTCAAGGTTGATGGCGAATTACTGGCGATTCCCTGTACTACTGTTGAGCGTATTTTAAAAGTTCATTCAAAAGATATCGGCCAGATTGATGGCAAGCCTGCGATTGTCGTTGATAATGAAGCGCTTCCATTGTTTTCTCTGGCGCCTTTACTGGATTTTTCAGAGACTGTACCCTCCAGTGAAGATGAAAAAATATCTGTTGTGGTATTGAGCGTTGCTGAAAAACGTCTGACATTTCGAGTGGATGAATTACTTGAAACGCGTGAAATAGTTATAAAAAATATGGGGCAGCAATTGCGTCGTGTCCGCAATTTATCTGGTGCAACCATTTTGGGTAATGGGCAAATTGTCATGGTGCTGAATGTTGCTGACCTGATGAAATCAGCACAGCATGGAGGAGCGTATCTACGTCCGGTGGATATCGCGCCTGCGACACCCGAACGAAAATGCATTCTTGTGGTTGATGACTCCATAACCACGCGCACATTGGAAAAAAATATTCTTGAAAATTCGGGATATCAGGTACTGGTTTGCGCTGATGGTCAGGAAGCATGGGATTGTATTCAAAGTGAATCCTTTGATGCAGTTGTCAGTGATGTCGATATGCCTCGCATGAATGGTTTTCAGCTGGCCGAACGTATTCGTGATGATGAGCGATACAAAACCCTTCCTTTTATTCTGGTAACATCATTGGAATCAAGAGCAGATAAAATTCGAGGTATGGAAGTGGGTGCTGATGCTTACATTGTCAAAGGCACCTTTGATCAAAAAGAACTATTAGATACAATTGAACGATTGATTGGTTAAGCTATGATTCGGGTTGTTATTGTCGATGATTCGCCAACATTTCGACTGTTGGCTAAAAGCATATTAAACAGTGATCCTGATGTTCAGGTGATCGGAGAGGCCATTAATGGTCTGGAAGCGCTTAGAGTTTGTAAGCAATTTCAACCAGATATCATTACAATGGATATCCATATGCCTAGCATGGATGGATACGCTACCATTCAAACGATCATGTCTGATATGCCTTGTCCAATCATCGTACTATCGGGTTCATCCAGTTCCAGAAACGAAGAGACACAAAAAAAAGCAATCCAATCTGGTGCATTGATTGCTTTGCCCAAGCCCAAAGATATTCCCGGGATTGACCCTGCAGCAGACCGGTTAATTGAAAAAATCAAAAGCATGTCTCAAGTCAAGGTGATCCGACGAAAAAACTTTAAACGTCCGGTCAAAATAATTGACCCAAAACTCATTCCAAAAAATGTGATAAGGCTGATCGGCATTGGCGCATCCACAGGCGGTCCACCTGCCATTCAGTCCATATTATCTGGATTATCTAACAATATTGCCTGTCCGATCGTCATTGTACAGCATATCAGTCAGGGGTTTGTCCATAACTTAACCAAATGGTTGATATCTTCAACTGCCTTCAATGTAAGTCTGGCTGAAAATGGCATCCGAATGATACCTGGTAATGTATATATTGCCCAAGACAATCATCATTTGGCAGTCACGCGAGAAGGGCGAATGAAATTGTTTCAAAAAGGTCCGGTCGATGGACATCAACCATCAGCAACAGTTTTATTTGAAAGTATTGCTCAAGAATATGGCCCATCAGGGATGGGTATTCTTTTAACAGGTATGGGATGTGATGGTGCGGCTGGATTAAAAAAACTCGCTGATAAAGGAGCCTTGACGATTGCTCAGGATGAAAAATCTTCTGTGGTCTTTGGTATGCCCAAAAAAGCAATTGAATTAGGTGCAGCTCGAAAAATACTCCCCATTGGTGACATTGCATCATTTGTAAATCAAGCGTTAGAGTAGAATGAGTCATTGTATGAGAATGCCAACCCTTAAACGAATTAAAAGATTTATTACATTTGTCCTGTTAAAAATAAAAGGTCAGGAGCCTGTAAGAACCGGTCAATGTAATCAATGCGGTCTATGTTGTCAGTCTTTTCGGGTAAAATCTGAGGGAAAATGGATCAAGAGCCGTGCGCAATTTCAACGTTTGATTCAACAAAAACCAGAATATGCCCGATTGATTTGTAAGGGAGAACTGGATGGGGATTTGTATTTTACCTGTTCATGGTTAACATCAGATGGTATATGTAAAGATCATCACAACAGGCTTCTGATTTGCAAAGAATATCCATCAACGACAAGATTCTATACAGGAAATAAATTACCAGATCATTGTGGATATCATATTGAGGCCGCTGTGCCATTTGAAAAAATACTGAAAAAACAAACCAGAATCTTAAAAAATAGCTAATTTACAATATAAAGGAGTAAAAAATGAAATCTATGGGATATACTGCTTACAAAGACTCGGAAACACAGTTTACTGATAATAAAGGAAAAATTCTTTCTCTGTTATTTGAAGGCGCGATCCGATTCACACGATTTGCCATTATGGGAATGGAAAAAGAAGATCCACGCATCAAAGGCGAAAACATTTCAAAAGTGCTTGCCATACTGACCGAATTGGATTGTGCCTTAGATCATGATCAGGATAAAACCTTGGCCGACAATTTGAATGAATTGTATCAATATATGATGAAACGCCTGACGCAGGCCAATTTTTATAATGAAAAGAAAGCACTCTTTGAGGTCAATCAGCTATTATCTGAACTTAAAAGCGCTTTTGACAGAGCGATTGAAGCAATTGCCGCAGAACTTGACACAAACAAACAGGTTTCTGAGAAAAAGAAAGAACCTTCCGATAAAGTCAGCCTCGCGATTTAAAAAAATTGTGTTGTGATATACAGGCGCGGATGTATTGAGATACGACACAAGTTCGCTTTTTTGTAATTAAAAAGAACGTAGGGAAAAGGAAAAAGAACGTAAAGCAAAGGAAACGTGCAGCAAAGGAATATCTAATATAAGGAGATTATAGATGAAAAAATGCGTTTTAACTATTTTTATGGTATGTCTTTTTATTACATCCGCTCTGGCTGCGGGTAATGAAAAAAAGATCGCGTTGGTTATGAAAGCCCTGTCCAATCCATTTTTTATTAAAATGGAAGAAGGTGCAAGAAAGTATGCTGAAAAAAACAATATCCCTTTTGAAGTTTTTGGCGTTGAGAGAGAAACAGAAATCAAACGACAGATTGGTATTGTTGAAAACCTGATTGTCAGGAAATATGGTGCCATTGTCATTGCGCCCACAGATTCAAAAAAATTGATTTCAGTTTGCAAGAAAGCGATAGATCGGGGGATTGTGATTATCAATATTGATAATCCTTTTCATGAACCAACAATGAAACAAATGAATATTGACATTCCATTTGTGGGCTCTGACAATTATCAGGGTGCCACCCTCGTGGGCAATTATCTTAAGAAAAAATTGGGTAATAAGGGGCGTGTGTTTGTTGTTGAGGGCATTCGCGGTGTTGAAAATGCAGAATTAAGAAAAAAAGGATTTATTGATAGTGTCACTAAAAATAGCAGTATTGAGGTTGTCGCCAGTGAAAGCGCAAATTGGCACACTGATGAAGCGCTGTCTCTCACTACAAAACTGATTCAAAAACATGCACAAATTGATGCCATCTTCTGTGCGAATGATAGCATGGCCATTGGTGCAATACAGTCTCTGGACATGTTTGGATTGACCGGGGATATTTTAATTGGGGGGTATGACAATATTGAGGAAGCCCGATCGGAAATGCGGAACAAACGCATGCACGCAACTGTCGAGCAGCATCCTGAGTTGATGGGGGAGTATGGTGTGATGCTTGCTGCTCAAGGAATGCAACACAAAAAAATTCCACAATTGTCAAAAACTCCACTTGATCTGATCACTTATGACTGCTTTGATAAAAAAATATCATTATCTATGCCAGATAGCACGTCTTTTTTTAAAGCGATGCGCGATGGTGCATCGGAAGCTGCCGATCTTTTTGGATTGCAATTCAATACGATTATCGCGAATAATGATGATGCCAGGCAATTGATTGATATTCAAGGATTTATTGAGAATAAGTCTGACATTATTATTGTTACTCCAACGCATGCTGAAAGTGTGTCACCGGCAATTGAAATTGCGCATGCCGAAGGCATTCCAGTAATAACTGTGGATCGAAAATCTGCAATCCCTGAAAAAGTGATCTGCCATATTGAATCTAATAATATGGCGGGTGGAAAAATGGCTGCGGAATTTATCGCACACAAACTCAAGCAAAAAGGAAAAATCCTTGAACTTGAAGGTGCTCCGGGCACATCAGCCGCTCATGATCGAGGAAAAGGTTTCAATGATACACTAAAAAAATTTCCTGATCTAAAAATTGTTGCAAGAGAGGTGGCTTTTTTCAGTCGTGATAAAGCGCGTGATGCCATGAATCAAATCATAAAAAAAAATCTTCATATTGATGCAATTTTTGCGCACAACGACGAAATGATTATTGGTGCCATTCAAGCATTACAAAAAATGAATAAACCATTGCCTGTGACTGTCGGTTTTGATGCGATCCCTGAAGCGATTGATTATATAAAAAAGAACCATCTCACTGCCACGATTGCACAAGACCCATCAAAAATGGGCTTTCTTACTATAAAAAATGCAGTCAGGTATATTCAAGGCTATTCTATTGAGTCTGTTGTCCTTGTAGATTTATTGATTATTGATCACTAATTGGAAAAAAGATGGTTGTCAGTACAAAACAACGTTTTTATCTGATTGTAGGCCTGTTGGTGCTGATCTTTTGTGTAGGATATATAGAACTCGCTCTTTTTATTAAAGAATTATCTTCTGGCGCAGAAAAGGTTCAGAAGGCTGCCTACATTGAGAAAGATATTCAAAAAATCAAACAGGATTTTTGGAAACTTCGTTTCTGGGAACGTGCTGTCCAGACACAGAGCCATGACGAAGCGGATCAGCAATTTGGTACGACCATTCAACAGATTCGGAAACAGTTAGACAATTTTAATCCAAAACCATTTGATAACGATTTTTCAGGAAAAATTGAGCCAGTCACTGATGTTCTGGCACGTTATGAAATTGCCTTTAATCGTCTGACACAGTTGGAAACAGATCAGCGCCTGTGTCAGACAAAAGTCAGTTCTAGTTTTCAAGTACTATGTTCTTCAATTTTGCGAACCACTGAATTATCACTGTTAAAGCCTCTTTTAAACCTGGATCGTTTTTTGGATCGCTACATTCATAATAAAACTGATTCCGAATATCAGGCATTGCGAATGGTGTTTTCATTTTTTACTAAAAAGCTTAATAAATCGGATATTATGGATGAACGCATTCATTCCTATATTCAGAAGCTTGATCAACTCATGATCAAGCATTTTGAAATTGAAAAAGATGTTCGTATTATTAATCATCAGTTTGATGACTTAAGCCGGGAATTGATGGATCGTTTTGATGTTATTTCTCAAACTGCCGAAAAATTGGGGCTTCAAACCATGGAAATGGGAAATCATTTGCAGGAAAGTATTTTTCGATGGATGATTATTTCCATTACTATTTCAGCCATAACCCTGTTGTTTATTATTGACATTATTGCGCGTAAAGTCATAAAACCCATTCGAAGGCTTTGGGAAGTTGTCATGAGAGTACAGGCAGGTAATGAACAGGCACGTTTCCACTCCAAATCAAAAGACGAAATTGCACATTTGGGATTTGCTTTAAACAATATGTTGGATACAATCAACCAACATCGCTATCAACTGGAAGAAATTGTCAATGAGCGCACCAAAGAATTGACAAAAACAAATGAACAAATGCGTCTGGAAATTGAACAAAGAAAACAAGCCCAAGAAATGGCTGATAAAATGGCCTTTGAAGCTGAGGTCGCGAATCAAGCCAAAAGTGCCTTTTTGGCCAACATGAGTCATGAAATCCGAACGCCGATGAATGCTGTGATCAATATGACTGATCTTGTATTGGATACCCCCCTTGATGACAGTCAGCGAGAATATTTATCTATTATTCGAACATCAGGGAATTCATTGTTGGGTATCATTAATGATATTTTAGATTTATCAAAAATTGAATCTGGCAAAATGGAATTGGAACAGGTGCCTTTCAATGTTCAGGATATTTTTCATTCTATTGCAGACATGTTTCGAGATAAGACATCTCAAAAGGGATTGGAGTTCGTTATTCATATTGCTGCCAATGTTCCAAACAATCTGGTGGGTGATTCTCTCAGACTGAAACAAATTGTTGTGAACTTAACAAACAATGCCATTAAATTTACAGATAAAGGAGAAATTTTTATCCAGGTAATGGTGATTCAACGAACCGCAAAGGAAACCCGTCTGGTTATATCAGTAAAAGATACTGGTATTGGCATTTCCAAAGACAGTTTAAAAAAATTATTTGATCCTTTTACACAAGCCGACAATTCTACAACTCGAAAGTATGGTGGCACAGGTCTGGGTTTAACAATATGTAAACAACTTGTTGAATTGATGAATGGACAAATCTGGGCAGAAAGTATTGAAAACAAAGGCAGTACTTTTACATTTACATCCAGCTTCGGACTTCAGTCATATACCGAACCGCCTCCATATTTACCTGAGATGCAAAACAAGCGCATTTTGATCGTTGATGACAACCCTCACGCGCTTGTTGCTATTGATGAAATGATTCAATCCTATGGATGTATCACAGAAAAAGCAACATCAGGAAATGAAGCCATCGCTGTTTTCAATTATATGGTTAATGATCATCGCCCCATTCATATTATTTTTATGGATGCCCATTTATCTGATATCCAAAAAACACTTGATAAAATCAAACAATCTCCTGAAATGAAATCAGTGCCTGTTGTATTGATGGGTGATATACAATCTCAGAATGAATTTGAGAATAAGGCGACCGATTTTATCCTCAAACCCCTGATGATGCGTCGTGTATCTACTGTTCTTCAAAAGATTATTTCAGGAAAATCAATATCTCAAGATTTTTCTAAACCGTCTCTTGAAGAAAATGAACAACAAACGTTTGATCATATCGCTATTTTGCTTGCTGAAGATAACATTTTTAATCGCCATGTTGCCCTTGAAATTCTCAACAAAGCCTCATTTACACAGGTAGATACAGTTGAAAATGGGCGTCAAGCCATAGAAGCGCTCCATAAAAAACAATACGATATTATTTTGATGGATGTTCAGATGCCTGAAATGGATGGGCTCACTGCCACACAGCACATTCGAAAACAATCCGACTGGAAAAAAATTCCAATCATTGCCATGACCGCCAATGCCCTCAAAGGCGACCGAGAGCAATGTTTTAATGCTGGCATGAATGACTATATTTCAAAACCCATTGATAGAAAAGACTTTATTAAGAAAATGAAACAATATTGTAAGGCAGAATCTAAAGTGTAATGGATTCATACTTTTTTTTCAGATTAGCAATGTTTGGAAAGCGCGTATACAGTTTGCTTGAATATTTCGCCGCGATGATTATAGCTGTCAAACATATCAAAACTGGCGCATGCTGGAGATAATAATATTGTTTCGTCGACATGTGCACGAGTGTAAGCTTGCTTAACAGCATCCTCAAGGGTTTCTGAAAAATGAATCGGAATATGGTTAATGCTTTTGAATGATTTTAGCGTTTTTTCAATTATTGTTCGTGCCTGCCCAATCAGTATACATTCTCGCACAGTTTGTTTTAGCATTGGCACAAGTCGTGAGTAATCTCCCCCTTTATCCAAGCCCCCCAGTATTAAATGGACAGGAGAATTAAAACAATTCAGCGCTTTAAGACTGGCATCAACATTGGTTGCTTTCGAATCGTTATAAAAAGAAATGCCATTAATTGTATCGACATATTCTAAACGATGTGGCAATCCTTTGAATGTATTGATTGAGGCCTGGATACCATCATCAGTGCCCCCCATAAATTGGCTGGCTAATATTGCAGCAGCAATATTTTGACGATTGTGATGTCCTGTCAATGGACTCCTGGTTATATCAAAAGAACTGTGATTTGGCGTTTGGATTACATTTTTATTGCAATAGACTGCTTGAGGATGATCACCATCCAACCAGTAGATTTTGCCAGGAATTTTTGAAAAATTGTCATTGCAATAATGATCCAGGCCATTCAAAATTGCTTTGTGATCTGATTGCTGATTCATAAATATTTTGAATTTCGATTCCGCATATTGTGCCATATCTGTATAGCGGTTGAGATGATCTTCGGTAATATTTAACAATATTGCAACATTCGAACAAAATGTATCAATCGTATCAAGCTGAAAGCTGCTAATCTCCAGTACAGCAATATCATAAACCTGATTTGAAAGAAATAATTCTGAAAAAGGGGTACCAATATTACCGCCAACAAAAACCCTTTTTCCAGAGTGTTTCAGCATATCACCGATTAATTCAGTTGTTGTCGTTTTACCATTGGTACCGGTAATTGCAATGATAGGGATATCAATGACGCGATATGCCAGTTCTGTTTCTCCTATAACAGGTATGCTGTTTTGTATGGCATTAATAATAGGCGGTATGGTATGGGGCACACCCGGGCTGACAACAATTAAATCCGCATTTAAAAAAGTATTGGGGGTGTGCGCCCCCAATTCAATGGTCACACCCATTTGTTTAAGTTTTTCTGCATTTTCTTTTACAATGGGCTTATCTGAGTTGCTATCTGCGACGACAACCTTAGCACCTGCTTTAAGAAGTAATTGTGCGGCAGCCAATCCGGTTTTGGCCATTCCAACGACAAGAACTTTTTTATTTCTTAACCATTTTGCATAAAGCTTTTTATTATTGTTATTCATATAAATTGTTTTTTTCTCATTGTACGCCCCTTAAAGAATGCGCGCAGGCTTCCTTAATACATACATTAACCAGGGATGCTCTTAAATCTTTTGTGATGTTCTGGGCATTAAAGTTCACAATCTTGTTTCCAGATGTTCTTCCTGTAAATTGCTCAGGGTTGCGTTTACTTTTACCTTCAACCAGTACTTGATATGTTTTTCCAATAGAAAGGGCATTTCTTTTTAAAGTATTTTCATTTTGAACCTTCAGTAACTCAACAAGTCGTTCACGTTTAATTGATTCTTTCACTTTATGATCATATTGTGATGCAGGTGCAATCGTTCTGTCTGAGTATTTAAACGCAAACAGACTGTCATATTCCACTTCTCGAATGAGAGATAAGGTATCATCAAAATCCTTTTGCGTTTCACCGGGAAATCCAACGATAAAATCTGACGTAATACAAATATCCGGGCATGATTTCTTTAAAAGGTCAATTTTTTTTAAATAATCATCCCGTGTATATTTTCGATTCATTCGTTTCAGTATCTCATTGGAACCCGATTGAACCGGCAGATGGATATGGGAACATAACTTATCCAAACGAATAAAGGATTGAATTAATTCCGCATTAAAATCCTTTGGGTGAGAAGTTGTAAATCGAATGCGATATAAACCATCTATTTTATTTACTTTTTCCAGCAATTCAACAAACGAAATTAAGTTTTCACGTTTTCCATAGCTGTTTACATTTTGACCCAGAAGAATAATTTCACGTGTTCCTTTTGAGACTTTATTTTTTATTTCATCAATAATGGCCTCAGGCGACCGACTGATTTCTCGACCACGAACATATGGCACAACACAATATGAGCAGTAATTATTACACCCCCTGATAATGGTAACAAAATTGGAAATACCCGATTCAAGAACTGGACTTTTGATTAAATCCAGCTCATCCAAATCGTCATTGAAATTGGTCCATACTTTTTTTGTCGTTGGATTTTTTAAAACATGACCAATAATTGATGGTAAATGAAAAAGCGCATGTGTTCCAACAACAAAGTCAACGCAAGGCGCTTGATGAATTATTTTTTTTCCATAGTTTTGAGCAATACATCCACATACACCAATAATCAAATGAGGCCGATTTTGTTTTAATAATGCCAGACGTCCGAGATAACTAAACACTTTTTGTTCTGCTTTCTCTCTAATGGCGCACGTATTCACCAGGATAATATCTGCTGTCTTGGCAGAGGATGTAAATTGATACCCCTTTGGATACAGTAATCGTTTCATGATTTCTGTATCATAGACGTTCATTTGACAACCATATGTTTGAATAAGAATATTTATTGGGCGCATTGATATCCTAATTAAATCAAATTATATGTGGTCCATTAAATGGTCCCGCAATTAGAATGGATTGCCTGAGATCATCCATAATCGCATCGACTTCTTCATCACATCCAGGCGCAGTCATAATTTCCACAATACCTTTTTTAGCATCAATTGTTGTCATCAAAGCAATGCCTTCGTATGCTTCAATGATAAATCGAACAAAACATATGTGGTTTCTATGTATTCTAAAATACTGTTTTCGTGTTTGAAGCGATTTAGCTTTCTTTTGCAGGTTTTTCTTTGTTTTTGTCAAAAGCATCTTTTTTTAGTAAGGCCCAATCTCTTTCACGAAAGGATTTGGTTGGAATAAAAATTCTCAAATCAGGAGTATCTACCCGAATAACATGTCTATTCGCCTGTGTGATCTGTCCATCTACATAACTGTTTGATGTAGGCAGACGCACCCATGTGCCATATCCAATATTTAATGACCCCTTGAACTGAAACCATGCATAAAGAGAAACAATGTAGTTTTTAATCCAAAGAACCAGGAAAAACACAACCATTGCCTGAATAAGCGGCAATATAAGATTCCAATTTAATGATGACACTAAATCGAAAACAGGTTTTGTTACGTCCATAGCTAAAAAACCCTTTTCTGACGCTTTGTGTCTGTTATAAGTATAGGCGGCAGAGCCGCCTGGTATGCGTTCCCAGGCAGAGCCTGGGAACGAGCTGTATATTCGTTTTGTACAAATCAAGAAAAAACAATGATCTGCGTCATAACATCAAGCCGCCAAATCCAGATCATCAGTCATTGCATCAATCATGGCATGAATTTGATTGTCCTTAAATGTATTCACTTGAAATGCTTTTGCCGGGCACACCCCTGCACAAATGCCACATCCAGTACACTTGACCTCATTATGACTTACTTTGCCATCCTTATCAATAAATGGTGAACCAAAAGGACAGACTCGAAAGCAGGCCAGGCATGACATACAGATATCTCGGTCGTGTTTTGAAATAATGCCTGATACACCCAGTTTGTCGTGGGATAACAACACGCCTGCTCTTCCTGCTGCCGCCAATGCCTGACTGATTGTTTCATCCAGATTTTTCGGTGCATGGGCAAGACCAGCAACGTATATACCTTCACTTGGAAAATCAACAGGTCTCAGCTTGACATGGGCTTCCAAAAAGAAACCATCCATATTGCGCGTAAGCTTATACTTACTACCAATCGTTTGGGTTGTCTCATGGGGACGCAGTCCAACAGATAGAACTAAATAGTCTGCTTGTAATCGGATGTTTCGATCTAACATATAATCAAAGGTTTCTACCTGGATTGTATTGCCATTGATTTTAACTTCAGGTTTTTGGTCCACATTGTATCTGACAAACAATACGCCCATTTCTCTGGCCTTGCGATAATAATCTTCTCGAAGTCCATAGGTACGTATATCTCGATACAGGATGGTCACTTTGGCATCAGGTTGTTTTTCCTTAATTGTGATCGCATTTTTTATGGCATCCTGACAACACACCCTTGAACAAAAATTATTGGGTTCTTCACGAGAGCCAACACATTGGATCATCACATAATGCGCATTTGCTTCAGGCATTCGGGTATGGATATTTTTTTCCAATTGACGCTGGGTGATAATTCGATCACTGTTATTGTATTCATATTCAGAGGGATCATACTCATGTCCACCGGTGCAGACAATAACAGCACCATGTTCAAATGTTGCGCCATTTGTGAGCGTTGTTACGAAATTGCCAACAAAACCATCTGTTTTTTCAACTTGTGCATCTGTATGAACAACGATATTGGGATTGTTGTTTACCTTCTGAATGGTCATTTTCAGAAATTCCTGAACATCACTTTGATCCAGTGTCTGGTATACATTTTTAGCAAGGCCGCCAATCGCTGCATCTTTTTCAACAATGTAGGCTTTATAACCTTGATCTGCCAATGAAAGGGCAGTTGTCATCCCTGCAATACCGCCGCCAATAATCAAAGCAGCGGAATTAACATCTATAGAATCTGTCTGGACAGCTTCAAGATAGCGTGTCTTGGCGACAGTCATTTTCACAATGTCAATGGCCTTGCGCGTGGCTTCTTCCTTTCGTCCCATATGACACCATGAACATTGTTCACGAATATCGGCAAGTTCAAATAAATATTTATTCAGGCCGGCATCACGAATGGTATCCTGAAATAAAGGAGAATGGGTTCGGGGGGTACATGAGGCCACAACCACACGATTTAAGCCATGCTCTCGCACAAGGGCCTTTATTTTCTCCTGACCATCAGGCGCGCAGGCATACATGAGATCATCAGCATAAACAACATTCTTTTGATCTTTAACCGCATCGACAACCTGTTGAATATCAACAGATTGTGAAATATTTATACCACAATGACAAACAAATACACCAATTTGGGCATCATCCTGACTGACATCAATTTCATCGGGAAGGGCTTTTTGAGTGACTTCAGTGCCACGTGCCTCACCCAGTAATGACATGACCCGACCAGCCACAGCGCTTCCCTGAACAACTGTTTCAGGAATATCCTTTGGGCCCTGGTATATGCCTGTGACATAAATACCCTCTGCATCTGTATCAACTGGCTGAAATGTCGTGGTTCGGGCAAAACCATAATCATTGGGGGTTATGCCATATGTTTTGGCCATTTCAATGGCATCTGCACGGGGTTGAAAGCCAATGGACAAAACCACCATATCATATATTTCATCAATTATTTCGCCATTTTCCTGAGCATAACGAATAATGAGATTGTGCGTACCGGCTTCTTCTTTGATATCTGAGATCATGGCACGTTTATATTCAACGCCATATTCATTTTTGGCACGATCAACATATTTATCGAAATCCTTGCCAAAAGCCCGCATTTCCATATAAAAAATAACAGGCGCTATATTGCTGTCATGTTCTTTGGCAATGACCGCCTGTTTGGTGGCATACATGCAGCATACAGATGAACACCAGGGATTGGCATTTCGAAAATCGCGTGATCCTACACATTGAATCCATGCCACTTTTTTGGGATGTCGTTCATCCACAGGACGTTTAACTTCACCCATGTATGGACCTGAAGCGGACAGAATACGTTCAAATTGCACTGATGTTACCACATTGGGCCATCGCCCAAAACCCAGTTCTTGACGCACTCTTGGATTATAACGATCCAGCCCTGGGCTGAGAATAATCGCACCGACATCAATATCAAATTCTTTGAGCTGATCGTCAAAATTGATCGCATCTGCTGGGCAAAATTTTTCACAGGCCTTACATCGACCGCGCTGAAAATACAGACAATTATCCCGATCAATCACTCGGGTGTTGGGTACTGCCTGAGGAAACATTGAATAAATGGCTTTGCGTTTATTGAGCTGTTGATCAAATTCGTTGGGAACCAGTTTGGGACATTTTTTATCGCACAAACCACATCCAGTACATTTTTCAGCATCAACGTATCGTGGATGTTCCCGAACAAGCACCTTAAAATTGCCAGGTGTGCCTGACACTGAAAGAACGTCTGTCATCGTATGTAATACGATATTTTGATGGCGTCCTACTTCAACCATTTTGGGAGAAATCATGCACATGGAACAATCCCCTGTGGGAAATGTTTTATCCAGCATGACCATTGTGCCCCCAATGGATGATTGTTTTTCCATCAGATGCACTTTAAAACCACTGTCTGCAAGGTCGAGAGCAGCCTGCATACCACCAATGCCGCTGCCGACAATCATTACAGACCCACGTTTGACAGATTCATTGCTTGTATTTGTCATATCCCATCGCTCCTTCAGGCATCAGCCATTTGAATGAAATGCCTGTCAATCTGAAGATCCTGGATATCCATTCCCAGGGCAAGACCGATTAATTCGGTGAGAAAATACACAGGCAATCGTTTTTTAATTCCATATTTTTCACAGACTTTATCCTGATGCACATCCAGATTCATCTGACACATAGGGCATGTCACAACAAAACATTCTGCGCCGCGCTCCAGGGCATCATCAATAATTTTGTGCATGAGCATTAATGCGGTATCTGGATCGTTCATTGCTGCGGATGCCCCACAGCAGGCTGTTTTATAATTCCAGTCCAGCGCATGAACTCCAATGAGCTTGAGAATTTGTTCCATTGTTTGCGGATTTTCAACATCATCAGGAATATCGACATCCACAGGAAATCGGGTCAGCATACACCCATAATAACAAACCGCATTCATCTGCTTGAATTTTTTTGTCATTTTTTGTTTAAAGGTCTGTTTGGGGATTCGGGCAAGTACTTCAAGTATCGAAGAAACTTTCAGATCGCCCTTGACTTTTCGAAACAATCCATCATTAATCCGCTTTTTCAGATCCGGATCCCCTGCCAGTTTTGTTTGTGCAACTAACGTTCTGGAATAGCAGGCAGAACAGGGGATCACCATTTCTGTAAATCCCTGACGTTCTGCAATGCCAATGTTTCTGGCAGGCATCGCAATGGCTAAAAAGTCATCGATTTTACCGGCTGATGTTGCTCCGCAACAACTCCAGTCATCAATTTCTTTTATTATAATTCCCAATCGATTGAATACATCCCGGGTCTGGATATCATACAGGTTAGAAGATTGTTTCAGAGAACATCCCGGATAATAGGCTATTTCCATGATGAACCTCTTGATTGTTGAGATGAGCCCAAGGCTCACCTTTCGCTTTTAGTTTATTGACAAGATTATGATTGATCTTTTTTGAATTTTTTATACAGGCGTTTAATTTCGTTTCTACCACCAGCGATGAGGAAATCAAAATGCATACGTTTGCGTTTTAACATGGAATGTGCGAATTTCGTTTGATCCATGATTTCCTGTTTGATACCATCAAAATCTTTTTCCATGAATTTATCTCGAAGATGTTTTAATTCGTACATCCCCATAAATTCCATCTCATTCACACGTCCCCATCGGAGACCGGCTTTAACAAAGCTATCGTGAAAATAGCCCACTTTAGGCAGATGTGGTGCTTTTTTTGTTTCTTTGGATATTTTTTTCAATGTTTCAGTAATACGCCCGGTTTGAATATTATTGGGACATCTCGTGCCACATGTATAACATGACACGCATTTCCAAACCAGATCATTGGACAGGGCTGCCTCTTTTTCTCCGAGCATCAGCAAACGAATGAGACGATCCGGTGTGACCGGTGATGTTTCATCGCCAACTGCACAGCCTGCGGCGCAACGTCTACATTGATAACAAGCTGTCAATGGTTGACCCGATCGGGACATCACTTCCTCAAGAAAAGAGGTAGACGATGATGGGTCATAATTGAGGGCTGTTGCCATGAAGCGCTCCTTATTTTTTGGTTGACATATCTGGCATTTTAATTTGCGGGTATAAATAACGATGCACTTTTGCACCGATAATAATATCGGTGCATGATGCTAATCCATATCCAAAAGACTTTTGATACTATCTGTAATTTCCTCTGCGGATGCCGGTTTTGGAAGATAGTCGTCCGCTTCCATGCTCATGCCATCATAATGAGAATACCGGGTGGATGTCACATGAGATGCCACAGCAGTCAACATCAAAATAGCAATATCTTTAAACCGATCTTCCTTTTTGATTTCAGCGCACACCTCATAACCATCTTTTTCAGGCATCATGACATCCAACACAATGGCATCTGGCGGATTGGCATTCACTTTTTCTATACATTCTGTACCATTATAAGCAACATCAACAATAAAGCCTTCTTTTTCAAGATTTCCTTGAACAATGGATGCGAAATCCGGCTCGTCATCCACCACTAAAATACGTTTTTTATCACTCATAAGACCTCCTTGTTTTATTTAATTGCAATTTTTCAATTATTCAATTGATTGCAGTAATTTCATTATTATGAATTCAATTCATCAAGTTGATAAGAGTATATTTTATTTGATGTGTTAGTCAAGAATATTTTTAGTTCTTTTCACGCTTTCCATGAAATAAAAAGTTCTTGACATATACTAAAAGTTAGTTGTATATAACTTATTACATATAAATTAGAATTATAAGGAGTAAATACAACTATGAAAATAATTAACATGAGACAAATGCAAGACAATCAGACTGGAATAATATCATCAATTAAAGCCAGTGGTGAAATGGGACGTCGCATCCGAGAAATGGGTCTGATTCCTGGAGCAAAAATTCAAATACAGGGTCGTGCGCCCCTGTATGATCCAATCGCATTGCGGGTGATGGGATTTACTTTAACACTTCGAAATAATGAGGCGGATTTTATTACTGTGGAGGTTGAATCATGATAACATTCGCGATGGCTGGAAATCCAAATGCAGGAAAGACCACAATATTTAATGAATTGACCGGGGCACGTCAACACGTGGGGAACTATCCGGGTGTTACAGTGGAAAAAAAACAAGGAACTTATATTGTAGACAGCACCAGTATCAGTATTGTAGATTTACCTGGAACCTATTCGTTGACCGCTTATTCTCAGGAAGAACTGGTGGCCAGAGACTTTTTGGTCAATGAAAAACCATCTGTGGTTATAAATATAATTGATGCATCTAACCTGGAACGAAATTTATATTTAACCATTCAGTTTTTGGAGCTAGGCATTCCAGTATGCATTGCGCTAAACATGATGGATGTTGCAAAGAGTCGCGGTATTGAGATTGATATCCAGCGTTTATCAGAAGCCCTTGAAGTTCCAGTTATTCCAACAATTGCGAGAAAGGGTAAGGGCAAAACTGAATTGATGAACGCAGCCAGAGAATTGGTTGATCATCCAAGTATATATAAAAGCCTTAATATTTCATATGGTCATGATATTGATCCAGTCTTATTTGAAATGGAAGATATAATCAATAACAATCAATTTTTAACCCATAAGTATCCGGCACGTTGGACAGCATTAAAATTTTTGGAAAAAGATGAACAGGTGCTTACGCTTGCAGTAAAGGAAAATAAGAATCTTTCTCAAAAACTTGAAAAAATTGCAGACAAACTGGACCGACATTTAGAGATGACCATGGATACATATGCTGAGGCACAAATTGCAGATTACCGATATGGGTTTATCAGATCTATATTAAAACAAAATGTTGTAAAATATCAGACAGATCAGGATCGACTGTTTATTTCAGATAGAATTGACAGAGTGCTTACCAATCGTTTTTTAGGTCCAATAATAATGGTCGCAGTGATTGTATCCCTGTATCAATTCACATTCACTTATTCTGAAATGCCTGTGCGGTGGTTTGAATATTTTTTTTCATGTCTTGGTGAGACAGTATCAAGTATTCTTCCAGATGGTCTGATACAGTCCTTGATTGTATCGGGAATTATTGATGGTGTTGGCGGTGTCTTGGGATTTGTTCCGCTGATTGTGTTCATGTTTTTTGGGATTTCAATCTTGGAGGATTCTGGATACCTGGCACGAGTGGCATATATGCTTGATCGTGTGTTCAGAGTGTTTGGCCTGCATGGCAGTTCTGTCATGCCTTTCATTGTATCGGGTGGCATTGCAGGTGGATGTGCAGTACCAGGGATTATGGCCACAAGAACATTAAAATCTCCACGAGAAAGGATGGCCACCCTGTTGACTGTTCCCTTTATGAATTGTGGGGCTAAAATGCCCATATATGCACTTTTGGTGGCTGCTTTTTTTTCTGAGCATGAAGCCAATGTCATGCTTGTTATTACATTCATTTCGTGGAGCGGCGCGCTTCTCGTGGCGAAACTATTACGATCCACTGTCATTCCTGGCGAATCAACGCCTTTTGTAATGGAACTACCGCCTTATCGTTTTCCTACCTTTAAAGGGCTCTTTATTCATACATGGGAAAGAACCTGGGAATATATCAAAAAAGCAGGTACAATTATTTTGGCCATCTCGATTTTGTTGTGGGCTTTGATGACATTTCCTGGATTGTCAGATAAACAAATACAAACCTTTGAAAGTCAACGTAATAAAGTTAAGCAATCTGTTTCAGCATCAGTTTTAAAGGAACTCTCAAGTGGTGAAAAAAACGTATCCGACGATGCACAAACGTTAAAAGATAAACTTCACGCAATTGATTTAAAAGCATCCGAAACGTCGCTTCGGTCTTCAATTGCAGGTCGTATAGGACTTGCTCTTGAAAATATCACACAGTTTGCAGGATTTGATTGGCGTACAAATATTGCCTTACTGGGCGGTTTTGCAGCCAAGGAAGTTGTTGTTTCCACCTTGGGAACAGCCTATTCATTGGGTGACATTGATCCCGAACAAAACCAGAGTCTGGCACAAAGATTACAAAAGTCGTCATCCTGGAATTCAGCTGTGGCATGGAGTTTGATTGTATTTATTATTTTTTATGCCCCCTGCTTTGTTTCAGTGGTTTGTATTGTCCGAGAATCAGGTTCCTGGAAATGGGGGCTGTTTTCTATGATATTTAACACCTTGCTTGCTTTTGTTTTGGCTGTGATCGTATTTCAGGTGGGGAAATCCATTCATTATCCGATTTTCTAGCCTGTGAGTTTAAATTGCTGGAGGATGGAGGGTTGAATACCAGATTTTTTTTAATCATTTAACCTGCTGAATAAGCATCTGAATCCCATATATCAGTTCTTCGATACTTAACTTTCCATTATGATTAATATCTGGCAAAACAGGCAAATCTGGTAATGGTGTTTGATCGGCAATATATTCAAAGCAATGCATCATATCTGCAATGTCAAAACGTTGATCCTGATTGATATCTAAAATCGTCAGTCTCGGATAAAAAAACAAATGCGCGGCATTGTTTTCTAGGCGCCAGGGCTCTTCACTGACTGTAAAATATCCCATTGAATTTTGAAACCAGCAGACCGCTTCTCCCTGAAGTTCTTGCATATATGGCACTGATACCAGATTGGGTGTTGAGAAAAAAGTGATTATCAGTTCCTGGGGCTTTTTTTTCCAATAATAAACAGTACTTTCAGTCTTAATAAGCAATTCATTTCCATCTAAAGAGATGTCCCCGCCTACTGCCCATGTAATTGGCAATGTTGCTATTTTTTCTGCAATATTAACTGTTTGCGTTGAAGAGGGATATTGCAAGCGATAAACACCCACTTGCTCTTCACGTTTGGATACAATATACAGATCGCGTGAACTTGATTCGATAAACAGTGTTTCAGCATCGCGTTTGTCATCGGGGTATTCAAATGCAATGCGGTCAAATGTATTAATCCAATGAATTTTTTGAGGGATTGATTGAATGATTTCCGGCTCCTGCAACCGATAGATATATTTTATTTTTCGTTTGGCCTTGTTGTCACCCATATCCGCAACATATATGTAAGAGGTATTCGTAACAGGCCCTGGACCGCAGGCAATATCTTCCCAATCGATGGCTTCTGTATCTTTGAGTTGAAATACGCCAAGATGCTTGCCTTGCAAAGACATGGCATAAATCCGACTTTTATCGCCTGAATCGTTATGGCTCCATAAAACATTTGTATATCGGCGGCTCATGGCCAGCCCAGATGCCTCATTCAGGGCGTCATGTTCAACAATCCCTAATTCCACACGCAGACCGAAAGTTTCTGTGTCCGCATGAACCATATTTCCATTGCATGGATAAACAAGCATGAATTCAAATAAAATAACAAGAAGGTATTTTTTCATAAGATTATGTTTCGATTTTAGAAAGTTTCTCAAACGATGTCTGCTTGCGGGCGATATAGTCAACCAATGATGGCGCAATGACTTTCAACCATGTGCCCATTTGATCTTTAAATGTAAGATAAACATCACGCTTTTTTGTCGCGGCAGCTTCCAGTATTTGCCGAACACAAATATCAACTGGCATGGCTTTGGATTCTTCAATATGGGTTTTTCCATGAGGTTTACCATCACTATTGATTGCTTTTTCACGAATGTTTGTGGCAATATAACCTGGATAAACCAGCGTAATCTTAACGCCATCGCCAGAAATTTCGCCACGCAATGCATCAAAAAAACCAGTCAGTGCATGATTTGCAGCAGAATAATAGGTTCGTGAGGGCACACCAATTTTTCCTGTAACACTGGAAATTGTGAGAATTTGCCCTTTAGATGCTTTTAGGAAAGGAAGTGCGGCATAAGTGCAATAAACACTACCAAAAAATTTGACTTTAAATAATTGCTCACCAATTTCCATTTTAGCCATATCCTCAAATCTGGCCCACATGGAATAGCCTGCATTATTGACAAGGAGGTCAATACCACCAAAATGATTCACACTTGACTGAATTAAATTCGTACATTGATCGGCATCAGAAACATCAGTGGGAACATGGATTGCTTGTGCCCCATTTTCCTGACATAAATGCGCAACTTCTGCCAGACGTTCTGCGCCGCGCGCAGCCAGTGTCAGGCGACAGCCCTGATGTGACAACTGTAAGGCCATCTCTTTGCCAATGCCGCTGGATGCGCCTGTGATAATTATTCGCTTATTTTGAAAATTTTTCATTTTGTTTATTCCAATCTTATTCTTCAAGTACTTCTTCGTCTGCCGCCTCTGTTTCATAATCATCAGCAGAGCTTTTTCCCTCCAGAATTGAAAGCATCACGTTCACATGTCCATTTAAATCGGCAGCCTGTGAAGAAAGTGAATCACACGCACCTGCATTTTGTTGGGTGACATCTTCCATTTGAGAAAGAGACGTGTTGATTTGTTCGATTCCTTTGTTTTGCATATCTGAAGCTTTGGCGATATTACTGACAAGCTGTGTGACTTCAATGGAAATGGTATTGACCTCAGCAAAAGCATCACTGGTTCTGACAACAAGCTCGTTGCCTTCCTTGATTTTACTCACATTATGTTCAATAAACTTTTCAGTGGCCTTGGCAGCATCAGCCGAACGTTTTGCCAACACACGAACTTCATCAGCAACAACCGCAAACCCACTTCCTGCTTCCCCGGCAGTGGCAGCTTCAATGGATGCATTCAATGATAAGATATTGGTCTGAAATGATATATCATCAATGGTTTTGATCACCTTGACAGTTTCTTCACTTGTTTTTGAAATTTCTTTCATTGAATCGGTCAGCGCTTTCATGGCATCATTGGTTTTGTCCATCAGAACATTGACTTTTTTCATTAATTCATCAGCATGGTTCGCATTTTGATTGTTCATTTTTGCCATTGAAGAAATTTGTTCCATTGATGAAGATGTTTCTTCGAGACTGGATGCCTGTAAGTTGGCCCCTTCCGAAATTTCCTTGCTGGCATTGTTTAAGGCCTCACTGCTTTTTGAAAGGTTTGTGGTTATTTCCCCAAACTGATTTTGGACTTCACTGAATTCGTTGTTGCTGAATTTTTTCAGCCCCTGAAATATTTCTTTTATGGGTCCAGTAATTGCCCGCGTCAGGAAAAATGATATCAAAATGGAGATACAAATACACGCAGCCGTACCAACAACAATCATTTGTTGCGCCAGTGTGGCAGACTTTGATGCATGATTCTGTCGTTCTGTCATCCGAGAATTTTCATCCATCACAAAGTCTGAAAGGGTTTTACGCACTTTCCCCATAATATTACTTCCTGTTCCAGCTTCTATGAGTGCAGTAACATCGGCCATAACAGCACGATCTTTATTGGCTTCCATTCTTTTATTAATTTCAGGCTCCGCATTTTCTTTGATCCACTTTGTAACAATTGTTCTGATTTGATTTATATTTTCTTTAGTATTTTCAATAGTAAAAGCGTTATCAACAAAATCCATCAATTCATAAATTATCTTATTAAATTTATCCTTTTTTGATTCAAGTTCTTTAATAAATTTTTCATTGCCAGTGATCATATAGCCGCGCAAATTGTTTTCCATCTGATCCACACATCTGCCGGCAGCCATCATTTTTCTGCTGGCCCATTCACTTTTGTCAGTATCAAAAGCATCAAGTAAATCCTCTATAAAGAATTCAATTTCATCCAGGATTTTGAAACTATCATTACTATCAATTTTTGTAATAATATTGTCAAACTCAGCATCATTGTTAGAAATATTTTTACGCTTTTCAATGAGCGGACTGGCATATTCATCCATCCATTTCGCAAGAAGCTGCTGCATGCTTTCGAAAAATTCAACAGTTTCTTCACGATCAAAGGTCGCTTCGATAATTTGATGCACAAATTTTTCATGCCGATAAAAGGCATCTTTGGCATTCTGGTATTTTAATAAAAACTCTTCTTTTCCTGTAATCAAAAAACCACGCATACCGGATTTCAAATTTTCAATATCTGTTGTAATGGTCATTATCAGGTTGGTGCCACCCATATTTTCAGAATTGAGAAAATCAATATCCAAACTTTCCAGGTGAATGGCAACTTCCTCAATTTTATCTTTTCCAATACCAGAAGCCAATTTTTGTTTTACATATTGATCATTTTTTATGGTAACAGCGACCTGACGACGTTTGGCAATTTCTGGCTGTGCGGCTGCTTCATTCCATTGGTCAATTAACTTATTGATTTTTTGTAAACGTTCCACCTGTTTGGGGAAGTCTTTAACCAGTTGGGCAGATGTTTCAATTTTGTTATGAAGATTCTTGTTTCCATTGGTGTACGATTTGAGAAATTCACCTTTTCCTGAAATCAAAAAACCGCGCTCACCACTTTCAAGATCGCTGATAATTTTATCAATATCTTTGGCGCTGCCCATAATACGATGGCTATAATCAACCCGGGCACTGGTTTCCAGTAATGACCTGATATTGATCATGCATACGATTCCCAATATAATAACCAATAAAAGAGGGAAACTACTGCCCAAAATCATTTTTGTCCCTAAACCCAAATGACGAAACATACGAAATCTCCCTTATAAAAGTGAGTAATTTATCAATGTTAAATTTACAATTTAATATGAAAATTTATCATCTGTCAATAATATAGTTACAAGTTTATGATTAATGAAAAATTTAGAAATGAAAAAAAATAATTTTTTTTTCATTTTAACTGTAAGATTTTCCAAATTTTCGTGTCTATATAATTAGAGACCTTTTTTTTTAGCTGTTGTTCAAATGGAGGAAATCATGATTAATCTTACAGGCTTTCGTGTTGATGACATCTTGCATGAAAGTGAACACATCGTAGTTCATCAAGCAACTCATATAAAAGACAATACATCAGTTGTGCTTAAATGCGCAAAACGCATCAATCTGACACCAGTGAAACGCATTTTTTTTCTTAAAGACTATCAATTATCAAAAGATATACAGGCAGGATGTGTCATTGAGCCCATTAACTTTGTTGAATCATCTGAATCTTTAATCGCTGTCTATCCTGACACAGGGTGCATTTCATTAAATCAGGCGGTCCGCAAAAGATTATTTCAAACAGATGAAATTCTGCGTTTATTTTATCTTGCCGCTGATGCATTAGCAAAGATTCATTCAAAAAAATGGGTACACATGAACCTTACCCTGGACCATATTTTATTTGATTTAAAAAAGTTAAAAGTGTTCCTGATCGACTGGAAATATGCAATCCAAATGAAAGGCCATTTTATTACAGCCCCTCCTTTTATAAATAGAAATTCGGATATTATTCCACCTGAACTGACCGGATTCACCAATGATTTTGTTGATGAACGCATAGATTTATATGCATTGGGTTGTATTTTTTATGAATTGTTCACCAATGCGCCTGTTTTTCATGAGAAAAACCCATTGCGTCAAATACAATCACACATCATGTGCCAACCGGTTGCCCCCCATGAGGGTTATGATCCTTATATGCCTGTTGCACAACATGTACCAGAATCTGTCTCGCAGATATTAATGCAACTCCTTGAAAAAAATCCATCAAAACGCTATGACAATGCACATCATCTTAAATGTGACCTGTACAAATGCCTGACCGACAAGTCCTTTATTTCACACATTGATCCACCCGGGCAACTATTTCCTGTAATCCATGCAACAAACAAATTGTATGAACGAGATGAAGCCATAGATCGAATTCATGTTATATATAACAGTTTTTCTCAGCAACCATTTGATGATGGCCTTTCTACCTTACTTCTCATTTCAGGCAAACCTGGCACTGGAAAAACTGCACTTTGCAAAACGCTTATTCCTCATGTTTTTGAAAAAAATGGATACTGGATTTATGAATCCTGTACGAATACACCTGATTTTCCCCTGGGTCTCATTGGGCGAATTCTGTCACAATTATTAAAAATGATGCATTCACGTTTTTCCAGTGAGCTTGACAATCAAATAAAACAATTAACATACAAAGGTCTGTTATGCCCTGAATTTTTACCTGAACTAATCCCAGAGCTGACACCGCTGTCAAATCATCTGTTTCCCTCAACGAAGTCCCACTCTCAAATTATAGATGCAAAACCTTTTCTTTTGGCTTTGTTTCAAATGCTGGGTCAAAAATTTCAACCCATGATATTATGTATAGAACATGTTGAATGGGCGGATGATGAATCCATAATGATACTTGAATCGTTATTGTCCGACACACGCCAATCCTTTTTTGTGGTTGCGACATGCCACTTAAATCCATCATCGTCATTCCAGAACTTGATCACTCATTCACAAAAAAGGGGCGTGAATGTTTATTCAGTAGACACTTGCAATTTATCCGAATTGGCTGTGAATCAGTTCATGTTGGACATATTTCATTTTGCAGCCAAAGATTCAGAACATTTTTCCAAGCGAATTTTTGATATCACTGAAGGCAATCCGCGAGCAGTTCATATGGCACTGGATTCTATGGTTTCACAAAAGCAAATCATGATAAAAAAATCTGATCTGATAATCAATGATGTTTCTGACTCAAAGTCCTTTCTTGGGCATTCAAGCCTTTATTATTTGGATCATTCAGAACGTGAAATACTTCAGAAAATATCTTGTATCGGCCAGTCCTGGTCCATGTCGTTTGCATGCAAGATAACTGGTCTGGCCGAATTGGAGATGGAGGCCATTATTCTGAAAGCATTTAAATTGGGTTTGATCTTTCCAGATCGTTCCTTTGAAAAATATGATCTTAGAAATAATGATAATATTTGGATGTTTTCAGATAGCGGAATTCATCAACGTTTGTATGGGGATTTATCCAACGACACAAAAAAAGAGATCCATAAAACAATTTCTCAAAGCATGTCAATGTCTACTCAGGCAATCCATGCGTCTTTGTACATGGTTGCACGTCATTTAAAACGAACAAACGATTTAAAGGTGGATCATGCCAGAATATACCTTTCTGCCGGAGAACGTGCATTGATGTCCGGTTTATTTCTTACTGCATATCAATTTTTTGATGCGGGACGATCCATTTTTTCAGAAAAGGATTGGCAAAAACATCATCAACTCCTTTTTGATATACATCTCAATGCGATGATCGCTGCCAATTTTGCATCCCTTGATGATGAAATATCCATGATTGTCGAAGAACTTTCACAAAATATTTTTTCAGACTTAGAAAAATTAAAATACTATGAATGCCTGGCCCATATTTATTTCAGACAGAACCAGCACGAAAAGGTATCTGAAACAGTTAGAAAGGGCCTATCGGTTGTTGGACAAAAGTTGACGATACCAACAATCCAGCGTCAGTGGACAATTGTAACAACAGGATTGAAATATAAACAATTACAAAAAAAACAAAAAATATCAGATAAAGATTCCAAACATCGCCTGATCATTCGCATGATGCTCCTTTTTATCCGAAGTGCGTATCATTGGGATCCAAAAAACGCAACCGGCCTGATTGCAAAAGCCATCCATAGAATGTTAAAAAATGGTATTACAACTGATGCGCCTTATTTATGGATCTTATTTGCACGATTTTTAATTGATCGGACTGGATTTTCAAAAATTGCCTTACAATGGGCGCACATGGGGCAATCCAGCCTGAATCAATTGAACGAAACAGATCTGCAAACTGAAACCCGATTGAATTATATCTGGTACGTGTCACATCGAAGCAAATCGTTTCATAATCATCTGGCCCAAATAAAAGAGGAAATTGACCGATGTCTCATACGTGGGTATCCAGACCATGCAGTACAGGCTGCTGAATATTATCTATTTCTATCATTATCTTGTGGGAAACGCTTGAAAAACATACTTTCTGAAATCCATGACATTCGTGTCCATGCCAGAATGCGCCTTGATAATAATGATGCGCATGCCATGTATCTTCAAACAATTCATAATCTTATTTCAGGAATTACACCACCGCATATACTCACCGGTCAGTCATTTAATGAACAAAAAGCCATTGAATCATGGACATCAAACAATGATACACACAGATTGCTTGTCCTGTATACAATCAAATTGATGCTTTGTGTGTTATTTAAAAATCATGAAAAAGCAGTTGTATTGGCGCATACATGTGAAAACTTATTGGATATCGCTCTTGGGACACCTATGGCTCAGGTGATCAATCTGTATGTGGTTCTGGCTTACAGTGGTGCATATCATTCTGCTGGACATGAAGAGCAAAAAAAATGGCGAAAACAAATCAATTTCCATGTTCGACAGTTAAAAAAATGGTCTGTGCAATGCCCTGAAAATGCGATGCATCGGTATTATCTGGCTTTGGCTGAAGAAACCAAAAATGTCGATATCTCCAATAGAGATATCCCAGAATATTATGATAAAGCCATTGCATTGGCAAAGACCAATCAGTTTTGTCATGAAGAGGCCTTTTCCAATGAGCTTGCAGGGACATATTACACAAAAAAAGAAAGAGATAAACTGGCCAAAACTTACATTGTTGATGCATATCATGCCTATAGCAAATGGGGTGCAGATCGAAAAGTTGCCGAATATGCGCGGCAAGAAAAAATCCTGGACCCCAATGAAATCGACCAAACATCTGTCTGGCCAACAACAATAAAAAACACGCAGTCAAAGCAGGTTTCATCACTTTCACAGGTAGATAATGAAGATATCTGGAAAGTGGCTCAAGCCTTTTGTGTTGAATTGAAATTTGATGTTTTATTGGAAAATATTATTCAGACAGCCCTCAGGCATTCTGGAGCCCATAAGGGCTGCCTGGTATTGAAAAAAAGGCAGGCCTTTTTTGTTGAAGCACACATGAATATGGAAACACAGGAAATGGGGCTTATGGTCTCAGAGCCACTGGAAACCAGCCATAAGATTTGTCTTCCGATTGCACAGCAGGTGATTCAATCGAATACACCTGTGTGTTTATGGGATGCTGGGAAGCAAGGAGAATATCAATACGATGTTTATATTCGAGAAAATGCGCCACGTTCGTTATTATGTGTCCCTGTTGCATATCATGACAATATTGCTGGGCTGTTGTATCTGGAAAATAAACGATTGACAGGCTTATTTACAACTGATCGTGTGAATCGAATACAAATTATTGCCTCTCAAGCTGCCATTGCAATTAAGAATGCCCAATTTTTTCATACCCAGGAGAAAACAGTTCAGAATCGCGCTACTGATTTGAATTTAACAGTACATCAGCTTTCCTCAGCAATTCAAGATCTTGAGGCCCGATCTCGTGAAATGATGTTATTAAACCAATTCAGCGATGCGCTTCATGGATGTCAGACAGATGAAGCAAGCTATCTTGTGTTGCAGTCTTTTGCTCAAAAATTGTTTCCAGGAGATATAGGAATATTGTGGATTGGCGATAAAAACGAAATGAAAACAGTTACAACATGGGGAGCAGTAACCGCAGTTTCAGATAAACTGGAAAAAACAGCCTGTCCCTGCCTTCAATCAAAATCATTATTGTTTGTTGAGGATGTTGTGTCAACGCCGCGATGTAAATCATGTGGTCCAGCCAATGATCATGTTTATATTTGTATTCCTCTAAAAGATCAGTCTGGTGAAATGGGTGTATTGCATTTTCAATTTGGAACAGTGCCCCCTCAAATATTTGATGATACATTTACCCGACGACTGGAATCACGACGAATGCTGATATGTCGAATGATTGCGCATTATGCACTGGCATTGACAAATTTGAGACTTCGCGAGGCTTTAAAATATGAATCCAGACATGACCCACTGACTGGCTTGTTCAATCGCAGGCACATGCAAAACATGCTAAAAGAAGCATATGAAAAAGCAAAGCAGTACAATCAATATCTCGGGATCGTCATGATTGATATTGATCATTTTAAATCGTTCAACGATACATATGGTCATGATACAGGGGATTCGGTATTGAAACATCTGGGCGCATATTTACAAGAAAAATCGTGCAGTACGCTTCACCCCTGTCGTTATGGCGGGGAAGAATTCTTATTGATGTGCCCGGATCTTCGCCCTGATGAATTATTCCAAACCGCTGAATCTGTTCGAAAAGGGATTATGAATGAGATTAAAGTCCCATACGAAGATAAATTGCTGGATGTTACTGCCTCGCTGGGGACTGCTGTTTTTCCTGAACATGGCGATGATATGACTCAAGTTATTCAAAATGCAGATCAGGCGCTTTATAAATCAAAAGAGAGTGGACGAAATCAAGTGCAGATGAGTGGGTTCTGATTATGCAGGTTTAAACTGATTTAAGCCCTGTTGTTCGAGAACTAATATTTATCGTTCAAATGGGATCTGTATTTTATAGTTGATTTTAAGATAATATTGATAGATAATTAGATAAGGGGATAGGGAAGGCCACTTGAAAACTCATTAACCCGTGAATGAGCATCCCTTTTTAACACGAACACGGTTGTTGCTATCGGGGGTAACTTATGAATAAGGTTATAGTTGAAGTGCAGGAAGACCACTTAAAAAGTTTGGTGTCATCGAAACCCATTAACGCTATTTCAGAGTTAATATGGAATGGTCTTGATGCCGATGCGTTAGAAGTTTGCATTGATTTTGAAATGGATAACCTCTTAAATATCATCAAAATTACAATAACAGATGATGGAACAGGTATTCCATATGAAAAGGCAGAAACATATTTTAAAAACTTAGGTAATTCATGGAAAAAGATTAAAAGGCTAACAGATAACAAAAGATATTTGCATGGTAAACATGGCAAAGGAAGGTTTAAAGCCTTTTCTCTTGGGAAATCGGTAATATGGGAGACTGTTGACAAAGAAAACAAATATATTATTCGTGCTAATGATTCTAAAATTAAGGAGTTTCAAGTATCCAAAGCACATCCATCGAAAAATGAAAAAACTGGAACAGTTGTTAATATTTCAGATATTAGAAAAAAATATCATTTAAAAAATAAAGAACTTATAAATCAACTGAATGAAATATTTGCACCATACATGATGCAATATCCAGAAGTTCAAATTTTATATGATTCTACAAAGATTGATCCAAATAAATTAATTAAGAATTCAAATGAGTTTGAAATTGATATTTTTAGTGTTGATAGTGGGGAAGCCACACATGCAAAGTTGCAGATAATAGAATGGAAAAAAACAAAGAAAAATAGAGAACAATTGTTTCTATGTGATAGCAATGGTTTTGCATTGTCTTCAAGAGATATTTCTATAGACTCAAAGAATGTTAATATAACAGCTTATTTACGATCTGATTTTATCCGTGTTCTGGATGAAAAAGGAATGCTTGATGGTGATTTGTCAAAAGATTTAAAATCATTAATAGACAACTCTAAAAAAAAGATCAAAGAATACTGCAAGATAAAAAACTCTGAACATTCAAAAAGTGTAATCGAAGGTTGGAAAAATGAAAATATTTACCCTTACACGAATGAACCAAAAGATATTATTGGGCAAGCAGAAAAACATGTCTTTGATGTTGTTGCTTTAGAAATAAACCAGTACCTGCCAGGTTTTGGTGAAGCAGGCACAAAAAATAAACACCTGACATTGAAATTAATACAAAACGCAATTGAACAGAAGCCATCTTCACTAAGATTGATATTACGTGATGTGATCAGTTTGCCCGATGAGAGCATAAAACAACTTGATGATTTACTACAAAACACAACACTTGAATCAATAATAAATGCTTCAAAAACAATCGCTGATCGTTTAAACTTTATTCGTGGTTTAGAAATTCTTATATTTGAAAAAGAATCAAGGAAAAAATTGTTAGAAAGAAAACAGTTGCATCGTATACTGGCTGAAAACACATGGATATTTGGGGAAGAATTTCATTTGTCTGTTGACGATGAATCACTAACATCAGTGTTGCAAAAGCATTTAAAGCTTTTAGGGAAAGAAAGATCTGAACTTGCGCCAGTATTAAGACTAGACGATTCAAAAGGGATAGTAGACATGATGCTTTCAAGAACAATCCCTCAGCCAAAGGCCAACCAATACGAACATTTAGTCGTGGAGTTAAAACGTCCTTTAACTAAAATTGGATTTGAGGAAACCAATCAGATTCAAAGTTATGCATTTGCAGTGTCTAATGATGAAAGATTTCGAGATACGAATACAACCTGGCAATTTATTATTATATCAAATGAAATAAAAGAAGAGACTGTAAAACAAGTTAATCAAGGGCACCGTCCTAATGGTCTGCTGTTTGAAGGTTCTAATCAAAAACTGTATATTTGGGTGAAAACATGGGGACAAATGATAAATGAATGTATGGCTAAACTCAGATTTTATAAGGAAAAACTAAATTACAACGTTGATAAATCAACAGCTCTTGAACATTTACGTAAATTCCATAATAAAAACTTACCTGAGTATCTTCAAAAAAATGACTAGGCCAATATCATCTGAATCTGGATGTGTTCGCTTGCCCTGGATG